>Ga0129307_1000181_pt1 | contig 110191 bp, 94 predicted proteins | sample P1105metagenome_FD_94437 | JGI IMG/M metagenome (GOLD analysis project Ga0129307, IMG submission 94437) | Capybara group fecal microbial communities from Wisconsin, USA - P1105 metagenome | ecosystem: Host-associated > Mammals > Digestive system > Large intestine > Fecal | place: USA: Wisconsin... | reverse complement strand
CTACTACTGATGGAGTTGTTCTTCCACCTTCTGGATTAGCGATAACCTTTGGTTCGCTACCTTCTAAAACACTTACACAACTATTAGTTGTACCTAAATCAATACCTATAATTTTACTCATTTTTCATCTCTCCTTTAATTATTTACCTTAACCATTGCTGGTCTAATTACTTTATCTTTATAAGTATAACCTTTTTGTAATACTTCAATTATTTCATTTTCTTTTTTACCATCAACGTGTTCTGTCATAACAGCTTGATGATATGTAGGATCAAATTCTAATCCTAAACATTCTATTTCTTTAACTTCATATTTATTTAATGTATTTACTAGATTTTGATAAATCATATCAAAACCTTTTTGATAATTTTCTATATCAGCGTTATCAGTTTTTAATGATAATGCTCTTTCAAAATTATCTATTGTACTTAATATATCTAATATTAGACTTTCTGATGCATATTTCATTAGTCTATTATTTTCTTCTTCTTTTCTTCTTAGACTATTTACCATTTCTGCAGTTACTCTAATATTTTTATCTTCTAATTCTTTAACTTTATCTTTAAGCACTTTAATTTCTTCTTGATATTTATTCTTCTTTTCTTTTTTATTTTCTTTTTCTTCTTTTACTTCTTCTTTTTCTAATACTTCTACATTTTCTTTCATCATTTATTTCCTTTCAAATTACTCTTAATATAGTCAAGAAGTGAAACAACTTTATCGTATTCCATTCTTTTTGGACCTACTATCGCAAGTGTACTTTCATGATTATCTATATTTACTTTAGTTTTAATTACTGTTAAGTCATCATCTAGTTCATTTTCTTTACCTATATATATTCTTATTTCATCATCTGATTCTTCAATAGTTTTAAGATTATTATCATCTAATTTATTAACTATTTTCTTAATCTTATCTACTTCATTAAATTCAGGTAATTCTAATATCTTATTTCTACCAGATACATGAACTTCATTTTCTTCTCTAAAGTTATTAAATGCATTATAGAAAGCATTATATATAGTTTCATAATTCATGATATAGTTACTTATTATTGGCTTTATTTCAAATTCTAGTTTAGAACTTACTTCACCAATTGGAGTACCTACTATCATTTTATTAATTAATTCAACTATCTTTCTAACTTCATCTAAGTTACTACCTTTAATATTAATAGTTTTATTTTCAACATGACCTTTATCAGTAACTACTATCGCAATTATATTTTCATCATTTATAGGAATAACTTCAACTTGTTTAAGTTTATTTTCTTCTCCCTTATTTTCAAGTATAACTGCAGTATAATTAGTCATATCAGATATAATTTGTAAACTTTTTGAAATAGAGTCATTTAACTGTAATTGTTTATTATTAAATATTGTTTGTAAATTTAAAACTTCTTCACCAGTCATTTCTTTTGGTTTCATCAGATGATCAACATAATATCTATATCCTTTTTCTGATGGAACTCTACCAGAACTAGTATGTGTTTTTTCTAGGTATCCTTCTTCTTCAAGAGATTGCATCTCATTACGAATTGTTGCGGATGAACAGTTTAAAATATCACATAAGTTCTTTGATCCAACCGGTTTAATAGTTTTAACATATTCCTCTATTATCAGTTTTAATATATTTTCTTTTCTCTCACTAAGCAATATAATCACCTCTATTACCCGTTTACATGAATCATTATAAAACAAAAAATTAGCACTGTCAATAGTAAAGTGCTAATTTTACATATTTATATAATTTTCTACTTCTTTAATAGTATTATCAAAATTATCAAAATCTACATTAAACCATTTAATATCCATTTGATTTTTAAAGAAAGTAAACTGTCTTTTTGCATAATGTCTACTATTTTTCTTAATTAGATCTAATGCTTCTTCTAAAGTGATTTCTCCTCTTATATATGGGAATAATTCTTTATATCCTATGGGAGTCATTACTGCTTTTGTATGCTTCTTTTTATAAAAGTATTTAGCTTCGTCAAGTAGACCATTTTCAAGCATTATATCTACTCTTTTATTAATTCTATCATATAATATACTTCTATCAGTTTCTAAACCTATAAAGTAAACATTATCATATAATAAATTATTACCAGATTTATTATCTACTCCAGATTTTAAATTTATATATTCTCTTATTAGTCTTCTATGATTATTTGGATCTACTTTAGAATTAGGGTCCATTTCATGTATTGCATATAATAATTCTTTAGTATCTAGATTAATTTCTGGTACTTCTTCATCTTTTTGAAATTTATAATCATATAATGCTGCCTTAACATATAAACCTGTTCCACCTACAAAAATAATGTTCTTACCCTTTTCTTCTAGTTCTTTAATCTTATTTCTAGCATCTATTTGATAATCATATACTGAATAATCTTCATCATAATTTTTTATATCTATTAAATGATGAGGAATACCTTCTGCTTCTTCTTTAGTTACTTTAGCAGACGCTATATCCATTTCTTTATATATTTGTACTGAATCATAATTTATTATTTCAGCATTATATTTTTTAGCAAGTTCTATACTTAATTTAGTTTTACCAACCGCAGTTGGTCCAGTTATCACAATAATCATAAAATCACCTTTTCGATATATTCTATACTATATTTATTTATTTTTGAATAGAGTTTACTAATTTTTTAGATAATTCTTTTAATTCATTATTATATACATCTATACATGCTTTATTTTGTGCATATTCAGTTTTAATAGTTGTTCCATCAGAAAATATTACGTTACCTTTTGGATATAACTCTATATATTCATCTACATATTCTCTATTTAAGGATTTAGCTATACTTTTCATTCCTTCTGTAGTTATTTCATGTAAAATACTATTTCTTTCCTCTTTTGAGCAGCAATTACTATAATCATAATAATAATCATCTGGCAATATAGGTTCATTAATAGTAATTTTTACTTTATCAGTTTTATTAGGTATATATGAATCCAATTCATCATCTGAATCTATATTAATTGATACTGGTAAAAAATAAGCATAACATTTATTTCCTAAAGCATTAAATAGTATTCTAGCTCCTCCTGTTCTACCTTTATATACATGCGCAGTATCATCTATATATGCTCCTTCAGGACATATACTTAAACTAACATTATTTTTTTAAAAACAAGAAGCATTTTCTAAACATAAATCAGAATATGTTTTTCCTCCGTGTGCCTCTATAGGAAATGCATTAAGATATTTATTAATATAACTTAGTCTATCTAGATCTTGCTTATATACTAGTCTTGCGGACACTAAGCTAATAATATCTTCATCAAACGCAAGTGGCAGATAAAATATGTCCATCAATCTATTATGATTAGATATTATTACTGATGGTGCATCATCAGGAATATTTTTCTTACCTACTATTTCTAATTGTAATTGTTCTTTTAATTTTTTTAATTCTTCTAACTTACTCATATAATTCACCAAACACCCTATCTGCCATTTTTTTATGTCCTTCATAATTAAAATGAATTCCATCTTCAAATAAATCTATATCGTTAAAATATATATTCTTTATATTATTATCATTAAAATAATTAATAATCTTCTGTCTTTCATTTTCTTTTTCTTCATCAAATATTACACTAGCATTATCTTTATAATCGAAATTACTAGGTAAGATGTATATTATTTCTGGTAATTCATTATTAGCAAAATACTTTTTCTTATCATCTTCATCCTCTATCATTTGTTCTAACACTTCTTTATACCATAACAAATCATTAATAATATCTTCACTAGATTTATTATATTTAAATTGTAAATCATTAGTTCCTAACGCAATTATTAATTTATCTACTGGTGCATTTGTTCTAAAAGTACTTATAAATGTATCTTTACCATTTTTATATGTTTTTACTTTTTCGTCTGAACCTGCTAGTCTACCAGGTAATCCTTCTTGTAATAATATATAATTATCTTTTACTTTTTCTTGTAAAATATTAACCCATTGTTTATCATCCGGAATTCTAATACCTGTTATGAAGTTATCTCCCCATACATTAGAATCACCATATATTAATATTTTTTTCATGTTGCCTCCTAATACATTCTTATTATTTCTTTAAATTTATTTATATCAATACTATTACTTCCTACCATAATTCCATCCAATTCATCTATTTCTTTTAAAGTAGAAATATTTGACACGTTAATTCCCCCACCATATATAACCTTAAATTTATTATTAGTTAATTCTTTAATACTATTTATAAACTCAATTATTTTTTCTTTTGGAGCAACTTTACTACCACCAATATAATCATCTGGTTCATATGCCACAATTATATTTTCGTAGTTTTTAATACTTACAGTTATTTCTGCAAAAGTCTTAATAGAATTTATACATAATATTACTTTAAGACCATTATTTATTGCATTTCTAAGTTTTAATTCTATTAATGAATTATTTTCTTTAAAGAATTCTCTTCTTTCTAAATGACCAATCAAACAATAATTGATATTAATATCTTTAAGCATTAATGGTGATATTTCTCCCGTATAAGATCCTCTATCTTTTTGATGTATATTTTGAGCACCAAATATTAATTTGTCACTTCTTAAATATGGTAAATCTATATAAGGCGCAAGTATAATTATTTGATTATCAGTATTAATCTTTTCTATTTCTTTAACAAATTTAACCGATTCAGATGGAAGAATATTCATCTTCCAATTAGCTACAATAATCTTACTCATATTACATCACCCTCTTAAATAATTTTTCTAATTCATATGTTGGATAATGAATAATAGTAGGTCTACCATGTGCACAGTTATATGGATTCTTACATGTTTCTAAATCATCTATGACCTTTTGCATCTCTTCAACAGATAAATCCGTATTAGCTTTAATACTTGCTTTACAAGCCATCATAGCAGAAATACTATCATTAAATCTTTCTAAATCAAAATGTTTATCCATCGTTATTATTTTTTCAAGTACATTCTTTACAAACAATTCCTCTAATCCTTCTTTAAACCATGTTGGATGAGATTTAATAACAAATGAACTATCTCCAAACTCATCTATCTCTATACCTAAAGATCTAATAAATTCAAGATTATTTTTTATTATTAAAAATTCTTCTTTAGGATACTCTAAATTCATTGGAAATAACATAGTAATAGTTTCATGTTTAGGATCACTCATAGCTTTTTTATATTTTTCATAATTGTAACGTTCTGCGGCAGCATGTTGATCTATCAAATACATACCTTTTTCATTATGACAAACTATATATGTACCAAGTACTTGACCAGCGATATATAATTTTGGAAAAGGTTTTACTTCATCTTGTTCTGGTTCTACAAAGTTATAATCATCTTCTTTTTCTTTTATTACGTTCTCGGAGGAAGAAAAATCCATTACCATTTCTGTTACTTCTTCGTACTTAGTTTCAGGTTCAATTTCTATTTTCTTAACAACATTATTTAACTGAACATCATGAGTAGAAGCATCTACTCCTAAGAAATGATTATCTAATACTTTTTCTATTTCTTTAGAGACTAATTCTTCTAAGTCTTCAAAATTACTAAATTTAATATCTTGTTTTGATGGATGTATATTAACATCAGTTAGATTAGCATCAACTTTTATTAATAATACTATAATTGGATATCTATTATCTGGTTTATATTTATGATATGCATCATTTATTACTTTATTTAATTCAGTGTTCCTTACTACTCTTCCATTAACAATTGTAATAATATGATTCCTGTTTGATTTATTTACTTCTGGAAGTGATACATATCCTTCTACTTCATAATCATAATTATCACATTCTATTCTTAACATTTTTTTCGCTACATCAGTTCCATATATTTGATTAATTGCCTTAAGTAAATTACCTGATCCATCTGTTTTAAGTATTACTTTATCATTATTAGTTAATGTAAATCTTATATCAGTATGAGAAAGAGCTGCTCTATTTATTACTTGAGTAACATTCGCTAGTTCTGAATACAAAGAATTCAAATATTTTAATCTAGCTGGAGTATTATAAAATAGATCTCTAACTTCAATAACAGTACCTTTTCTTAAATCACTTTTTTCTTTCTTTTTAACTACTCCACCTTCTAAATAATAAGTAATACCACTTTTACCATTACTAGTTTTTAAAGTGACTATAGAAACCGATGCGATTGAAGGAAGAGCTTCACCTCTAAAACCTAAAGTATTTATATTAAATAAATCTTCTTCATTTAATAATTTACTAGTTGCATGAGCTTCAAAACAAAGTAATGCATCTTCTTCATCCATACCAGATCCGTTATCTGTTACCTTAATAGATTTAGTACCTGAGTCAATTAAATCTACCTTTATATCAGTAGAACCTGCATCTATAGAATTCTCTATTAATTCTTTAACAACTGATGCGCATTTTTCTACAACTTCACCCGCTGCGATTTTATTAGATAAACTTTCACTCATTACATGTATTTTGCCCATACTATCACCAATATAATTATAACAAAAACAAATAAAAAAAAGAAGATTTTACTCTTCTTTTTTAAGTTTTTTATAAACTATTATTCCTAATGAAATAGTAAATAATATTAATAGAACAACTATATAAGGATGTCTTGTTATTCCTGTTTGTAAAGTAAGTATTAATGTTGCAACAATATGTAATGATTGTTTAGATTTAGAAGAATATCTATCTATTCTGATATTATTACTTACACTATTTTCACTAATATTAAAGTTTAATTCTTTAGAGTCAGAACCTACTAATTTATATGTTCCTTCTCCTATTCCTTTAATTGTAATTTGACCTGTAGTTGTTCTTAAAGTATCCTTTGAACTTCCTATTTCATAAGTTCCAATCTCATTTTCATTTACTTTTACTACTTTATAATCATTATCAATATACTTGTATAACTTATAATTTGTAGCTGGATTTAATTCATCTCCATTATTCATTTGATAAATAATTATATCTCTTGGATTTATTTCAGTTCCAGCGATGTTAGCTAGGAATCTATAAATTGCTCCTCCTGGATTATTTGGAACACCAGTTTCTAAACTAATAGTTCCGTTTCCAGTATGCCCAGTAACATATTCTTCAGGACTAATAGTAAATCCATTTAGATATACTTTTAAATTAACTCCTTCTGGAACATTAACTATTTCATCTAATGTTATATTCGTATATAATGTACCAATTGTTTCTGTACCATCAATTGGACAAGAATTAATTGCTGCCTGTAGATTTGGATAGTTAATGTTATTTATAACAATTACTCTTGCTACTTCACCAGATTTCTTTAAATATGTAACTTTAGTAGCATCTACTGTTTCATTATAGATTTCATACTCATCCTCTATCTCAGTTGTTTGACCATTTAACGAATTTGTTGATCCTTTAATAACACCGTCATAATAATAGAAAGTACCAGTATTTGTTAAACCTGTAGTAACACTTGAACCACCAACTGATGGATTTGTATTACTTGCTACTCCATCTTTAACACCAAGTGTTAATGTACCAACATTATTAATAGTACCAATTGTTCCATCTAATACAGTTGCTGTAGCATTTCTACTATTAGAAATTTCTCCAACAGTTCCTGATTGATATAATAAAGTCCCCTCGTTAGTTATATTACCACCAACGTTGTTACTAATAGTTAAATTACTTGTGTTCTTAACTATTAATGATGAATTAGTTGCTGATAATGTACCATCATTTGTAAGTTTACCAGAAACGTTATCAAAAGCACTTTCACCTCTAATAATAGAACCATCTATAACAGTCGAATTATCAATAGTCAAATTATTATCTGAATTAATTTTAACATTTGAATTATTTAAACTTATAATTCCTTTGTTATATACATTTCCTTCTACAGAAATATTGTTTATAGTTCCTGAATTCAATAGATTTTCTACAATAAATTTATTACCACTAGCAGCAGATCTATTTATAAGTAATGTGATATTTTCTTGAGTTGATGTTGAATTATATGTAGAGTTATTTTCTAATTCTGTAATACTGTTTTCATTACTTGAAGTTGTAGTACCAGTATTTAATATCTTACTTATAACACTATCATCTAATGATAAAGTTCCAGTATTATTTATATATTTCAAATTAGAATTCTTGATATTCATAGTTCCGTTATTAACAATGGAAATTGCAGAAATTATACTATTATAAGTACCAAAACCATTATTAATAGCTGTTGCTGCTGATACAAGATATGAATTATTAACAAATGATTCAAAACTCATATTATTGTTATTATTAATAACACTATGATTATAAGATTTTAAAACTCCGTTTTTATTAGATGAATCAACAAATTTTACAGTACCATTATTTTCAAACAATAGATTATCTGCATCAACAGTTTTACCATTAAAGTCAATTATTATATTTTTAGATGAACCTATAGTTGTTGTTGGAGTAACTGTTGTATAAGTAACTTTTCTTAAATACTCTAATGTATCATTTGGTTCAGCTTCTGCAATTGCATCATCTATAACAAAGTATGATTTATTTAATCTTGTATTTCTAACAGTTTTACTTATAGTAGAATCTTTTAATTGATATTTTGTTTCATAATTTGAATTTGCTGTAGAATAAATACTATAATTATCATCAATTTCATATACTGGACCATCAATTGCTTCAGTACCAATAATAGTTCCGTCATAATATTTAAATGTTGCTGTATTTTTAATTCCTATATTTTTCCATGATGCGGAAATAACAATATCATTTGCATCAAATGTTCCATCTTTTGTACCAAGTATTAGAACACCATTCTTTTCATTTTTTATAGCTGGTCTATCTTCTGCTGAAAAATCACATTTTGTTATTGTTATTGTTGCTTCTTCATTTTCTATATATGAATCAGTATATTTACCACCATTTATGTTTATTATTTCTTTTGATGATATAGATACATTATTAAATTTACCATCATTTATAGTAAGATTTTTAGCAGTAATTCCTGCTTGATGAGTCTTTCCAGAATAGAATTCACCACCATTTATTGTAACTGTTGTATTAGCGGTATTACTACTATTTGATGATATAAATGAACCACTCGAATCCCAATCAACATAGAAAGTACCATCGTTAATTGTTATTGTATTTTTATTATTAATAAGATAACCATGGAAAATCGTATTTCCCCAATGATCTTCCGTTGTAAATCCTTCACTCGAATAAGTTCCACCATTAATTGTTAATGTACCCGAATTATCAATTGGATGTTTAAGTCCGCTTCTATTAATTGATTTATAACTATTAATAGTATTATTATTTAATTCCATAGTTGCATTACTGTCATTAATAACAGCATCTTCACCACGTATTGTTGAATTACTAATTGAAGCAGTACCTGTATTTTTAACAACGTTATCATAAGCATATAATCTAGAGTTATTAATTAATAATGTGCCTGAAGAATAAATACCGTTATAAGGCAAATATTTAGTATCTTGAGCATTTGTGACTAATTCATTAATAGATAAAGTTCCTGAATTAGTAAATATTCTGAATTCTGCATACTTAGAATCAGTTTTTCCTTCATAATCATTATCGAAAATGTAATCAATAGTAATTCCAAATATTTCTAATGTACCAGTATTTTCAAAAATTGGTTTATTTTCTGAATATAATGTTTTGTTTGTAGATAGAATTATTTTTGATGAACCGTAACTGATAACTGTATCATTAGAAATTGTGGCAGTTCCGTCTGTAATTCTTAAACTTCCTCCAACACTAAATAAAGTTGAATAGTTATTAGTGATATTAAATCCATTCATATCAAAAATTATATTCTTATCTGAAGAAATAGTGAATGTATTATTACTTACTAATATATTCTTTAATAAAGTAACTGTTTCACCATTAACAGTAACAGCATCAAACGCTTCTTGTAAACTAAAGAATTCTTCACCAGTAGACTCTATACGTGCAGTTGGTGAACTAACAAGATAATTAACATTATAATCACCTTGAGAAGTTATATAAACATCATATAAATCTTCTGTTTCTTCAACTAAACCATTTATCGCTTTTGTTTTTCCTTTTACAATACCATCATAGAAGTAAACATTACCCGTTTCACATTGTATACCATATTCTTCACCTTTAATTGAAGGATCTTCAATAGAAACAGTATCACCTTTAACACCTAATACTACATTACCTTTAGAAGTAATTGCAGTATAAGTATTAGATACTATATTAGCACTTCTAATATTTAAAATGTTATTATTATCAATTGCTATTCTTTGAGCTTGAATTTGTACCCCATCATCAAGAGTTAATGTTGCACCACTATTATTAGTAATTGCAGGTTTTGAAATACTACCAAACGATATAGAACCACCATTTATTGTTAAATTACCAGTATTTGTAATTGAAGATTCATCAGAATTTAATACTGTAAATGTACAGTCATTACAAATAACAGTTCCATATGCTCTTAAGTAATTAATAGTTGAATCGCTAGCAGTAATATTATCTGAAGGAGATGAAGTAACATTTAGATAATGGAAATCACTTCCTAATATTTCACCATGACCAAGAATGTTTCCAACTCGAATAGTAGAATTTTTAATATAAATACTATTACTTGTAATTTTTGATTCTAATGTATCAACTTTACTATTTATAAAGCTTAGCGCTCCTTGGTTTTGAACAACAGAATTAGTAAACTTATTACCAAAGTAAACATCTTCGATTTCAAAATCCCCATTACTAATTACTTTAAAACTTTGTAAATCATGAGTCTTTTGTGAATCATAAAGTTTTAATTTACCATTATTTGTAAGAAGTGTTGGTGAATTTGAAATAATTGTTTTACCATTTAAATCTATAATAACATCTTTATTCTCTTCTATTTCTAGACTAGTAATAGTAGAAATATCTTTAAGTATTGTTATTTCAGTTTCTTCATTATAAGGAACAGCATCTAATGCTAGTTTTAATGATTTATATTTTTCTGAGCCTATTTGTGCTACAAAATCATTTAAATCATTTGATAATGTTACAACTTCAATATCATTATCTTCATCAATGTCATGTTTTAATTCATAACCTTCTGGTGTTGCAGATACATTACCATTTATTGCAAAATCAACTGGACCAATAATTGTTCCATCATAATAATTAAATGTTGTTCTATTTGTCAATAATAATCCATCAGCAGATCCTCTTACAATAATATTATTTGTTACTTTATCATCTAATTCTCCTAGTGTTAATAATAAATCATTATATGAACTAGTATGTTTTATACCAACAGGCCATCCGTCTGACATTTCAAAATCATCTTTTATAGTTAATTATCCATTACTAATTAAAATTGCTGGGTTTGATGCTGAAGAATTAATTAATAATTTGGTATTTCCAGAGAATATATTGGTACCAGATAATTCAAAGGCACTTGATGCAGTGCTATAATGTATAGTTGCATTATCAACATATAAACCGCATGGGTATGAACAATAATCAGATACAAATGAATTATTATAAATTCTTCTTTCAGTAGTTAAAGTTCCACCAATCATCATTCCTGATGAACCATAGTTACTAATTCCAGTAACATAGTTGGTTCCTTCAAACTTAGCAATCGCAGTAGAAGATTCAATCGTATCATAAGAGCTATAATTTCTTAGATTAGAATCCTTAACCAAGAATTCTTTTCTACTTGATGAGGAACCACTAAAATAAATTCTGAATCCATCAAATGTAGAATCTATAACTGAACTATTATCATATAGATTTAAACTTATTGATGAATCATTACGCGAAGAATATCCAGAATAATCTACTTTAATAACAGAATTATTTACATTCATTGAATTGTATATAGTCATGTAAGAAGATGGTTTCGATACCACAGTAGAATCAACAACTTTTAAATTATTAATTGAACCGAACGTTCCTCTTAATTCTGAATTATTTAATTCAATATTATTAGTTCTATAAATAGCGTGATCTGATGGTGTTTCAAAATAACTGTTCTCTACTAACAAATCTTCTGTTCCTGAACCATAATAGCAATAATCATATGAAGCAACTATTTTAGAATCATCAATTGTTACTTTTTGGGCCACATCTTGTTGGAATCCTTTTTGGCTAGTTTGTATATTCATACCAGAAAAGTCTTTTTGTTTCTTACTAGCGTTTCTAAATCCAATCTTAGCATTTATTTTGCTGTTATTAAAACTTGCTGTTGCAACTTCATTATTCAATACACCTGTCGAATAATTTGCATATATATAAGAGTTTTCATCTAACAATAGATTTCCGAAGTTATTTATAACAACTTGATCTGTTGAAGATGATGTTGTTGTTAATTTAATATTATCTACACTTAAATTTGCATTTTCTGCATTATATATAATATTTTTTGTTCCTGATATTGTATTAAACGAATAATTATTAATATCAAAATTAAAGTTTATATTATTATATTCAGACTCCTCATAATCAAATATAATTTCTCTGACTTTAACACTATGGTTAGGAGAAGTAGCAGATACATATATCATTTGTAAATACTCTGAAGAAGCAAATACAAAATCAATTTTATGGTTCTCTTCATCTAACGCATAAGTAGAACCCTTAGTAACAACAGATGAATTAGTTAATCCTGCCGCTACAGTCATCGTAGATGGTTCATATCCTTCTACATAGTATAAAGAAATCTTTCTTATTTTATAAGGAACCCTTGAATAAGCCATAAATCCACCCATATCACCAGAAGTAGACATATCACCATCATACCAAGGAACATCAGGATAACTATAAGGCACATTCATATTTCTATTTAAATCAATATAATAATGATTGATTAATTCTTTTTGTGTTAGAGCAGCTTTATACATTCTACCGCTATAAATATTTGAATTTAATTCCGAAGATGTTAATGAATTAAAGATTTCATATCTAACCTTTTGGAAATCATTTAAATCCATAGTAGTAATTGTATATTTGTTTTCACCATTTATATACATTTCAATATTGTTAGTATCTCTATTAAATACAAATGACATATTATATAATTTACCTACTTCTAATTTTGTTCCTATATCTATTGAAGGTAAAGTTGATCCTGAAAGTGTTAATTTATTTTCACTATTAGAATATACAATTATACTTTTTTCTGATATATTTTCACCTGATAAATAAATACTTATAAAGTATCTACTTTCTGATTTAGCTATACTAAATACAGATTCATAAGTAAATGATGTATCTTCAACGTCTATTGGATTAGATACGGCAACTTTCATACCAGTATTATTCCAGCCACCTGATCCAACTTGTAAAGCAGATATATCAGGTCTAGCACTTCCATAAAATGCAATGTCCGGTACATTACCTAATAAATCAACTGGTCTTCCTACAGATTCCTTAGAATCAATATTCAAATACAAATCATCTTGTCTATAATCACTCATACTAGCAACATAGTCATTTCGATATTTTTCTTGTAATTCCAACACTTCATCAGATAATACTGAAATTCTTTCATTATATTGATTAATATCATTTTCAGTAACATTATCAGTAATTCTTAAGCTACCATAATTCTTAATTACATAATCATCAGGATTTGACAAATTATATCCATTCAAATCCATAATGGCATTTCTCTCAGTTACTATTTCTAAAGGTTCTGTCAAAGTAATATCTCTTAATATTTGTATTCTATCAGGATCTTCATTTAATACAGGAACATCAATTATTTCTTGGTGAGTATTTTGTTGATTTGTTCCTGAAGTATCCATATGTAAAATATCATAAACCTTCAAACTATTACTTCCGCTTATTGTAATTTTATAACTATCTCCTGCATTCAACACACTATAGTAAGTTGATGGACTAGTACTGTTATCAGATATACTCTTTTTTGCTGATCCTCCAGTATTTAAATTCTTTATTGAAATTGAACTATTAGTTTGTAAACCTATTATTTTATCTTCTTTTTCATTAGTTAAGTCCACATAGAATTCTCCAGTATAGTATGTTTTGTTGTATACATAAGGTGTACTTCTTTCTTTAGGAACTATAACACCCTCGTTATTTTTTTCTAGTGTGTTATATGCATACCAAACTGGTAATTCGTCAGGATATTCTGGATCTTCAACTATATTAGTTGGAGATGTAATTGAATAAATAGTATGTCCTCGAGCAATTCCAGAATTAGAATTTCTAGTTCTTATAAAGTGTAAATAATTTACTTGACCGGCAGTTAATGTCGCTGTAGTATTATAATTCCAAGATCCATATTGTTCATTAACAAACACTCTATTAGTTGAACTAGTTATATCTGGAGTATCAGGAGAGTTTGTTAAATAAATATAATCTGCTTGACCATTTTTATTAACACAAGATAAACCTGATATTTTAATTTCTTTATTATCTGTTTCATTAGTTAAATCATATGTTAAATACACATCTCCGGATGTATTTGCTGCTTTTTCAATTATATTTAAAGATCTATCAGTTGCATTATAAGTAACATTTAAAGCTCCAGCAGGATTTTCTGTATATGATTGTAGATTAGTTGTTTCTAAAGTAGTTAGTTTAATATTTGATACTGTTAATTTACAAATTGTTTGAACACTATTTGAATTAGATTCAATTCTAAATTCATAATTCTTGCCTGCAGCTAACTTATATTCAAAATTTCTAGTATTTCCTTGTGATATATTACCAATACTTGAACCATTTATATAAAAATATGCATAATATGCTCCGTGTAATTCAATAGTTTCCGCAGTAGCGGTAAATGAAAGCATTTTGTCATTAGGACTATTTGTTAGATCAATATTTAAACTAGTCATACTTCTTGTATTTGGATCAGTATTATTTGAAGTAACTATATTATGTCCATTTTCATATTCAAAGCTACCCAAAGGTCCTGGTGAAAGAATATCAATTGAATCAAAATCTGATATAGCTGTATAGTCAGAAAGTTCGATATTATTAATTGAGAATTCATCACTACCTGAAGATATTCCATCATCGTTTTTAACATACGCAAAGAATATATAATATTGATAACCACCTTGTAACAAAGTATGTGATACTCTGTTTTGTTCTTCTCCAGACATATAGAAAATATTATCAGAATTAGTTGTATAGTAAGATGGACTACTTGAAGTGGTTCTTAACACTCCATATCCAATATCTCCAGCATCACTAGATATACTAGCGTCAACAGTTAATAATTTATAACCTGTTTCTGATCTTAAATCTATATAATAATATCCTTCTGTTTTAGTATCATTATTATGATTGCTTGAAACTAACGAATTATCATCTAATACAAATTCATCTAATGATAAATGATGCATACCTTCGACATTAGCTTTTGTAACTTCTTCTTGATCAATATGACCTTTTTTAGAATCTTCTACAGCTTCTTTAACTTTTGTATAATATTTGTTTTGAATTCTTGCTTCTGCATTTTCTAGATAATACAATCCAGATACTTGTGTTTCGTCTCCTACTGTAATATTTGCATTATACAAATATGGAGTATCATTAACCATTCCATCAATAGCAATAATTCCTTCTACTCTTCCATCATAATAATCAAATATACCATTATTAACGATACCTTTTGCATTACCTATTACATTAGGAATAGTTAGAGAAACATCGGTAGGAGTTTCATTTCTTCCCATTGTCAATATACCAGTAGTTTCATTAATAATTGCAGTATTATTGTTATTAACAATTAATCCTGGAGTTATTCCGTCATCTACTATAGTAAACTCACCACTATTATTAAATGTATAGTCTCTTACACCTGTTATTGTTTTACCATTTAAATCTAATGTGATATCTTGACCATTTAATATATCATTTGTTTCTTCTACATTTTCTAACATTTGTATTGTACATTGAGAAGTAGTACAATCTATACTTCCGTTTTTATAATTAATACCTGCATAAAGAGTTGGTAAATTAATGTACATACTTTCATCATTAAATAAATAACCATTCGCACCAATTATTCTTGCTACAATTCTTTCTTCTTCTGCAGTTCTATTAACTGAAACTGTTTCTTCTACATTTCCCGCTCTATCATATGAAAGCATTTTTATTTCATATTCAGTTCCTTGTTCTAAACCATCAAAACTATATATTTCACTCTTTTCTTCATTAAAATCTTCATAGTAATTAAAAACTCCATATAAATTATCATCAATATATAATTCAATCTTTTCTAATCCGGATTCATTATCAATTGATTCAACATTAACAACAAAGCCAGTATAGAAAGTAGATAAAACATGGATTTCACCTTGAGGATTAATCTTATCTATATTTCTTATTTCATGCTTTGTCTCTTCTGAAGCAATATTAGATTTATATGCTACTGCATAAACATCACAGTTTTCTTCTATTTCAAATGGATTAATATAATCAGTATATGTTCCATTTTCTACTCTATATTTATATGTATATCCTGTATCATCAGTTAGTGAACTGTTTTTTGATACAGTTACACTTACATTTTGATTTGTCCATTCTGTTGGAACATGATTTATTTCTGGTGCCTTAACTTCTTCATATGATGAATATAATGTTAAATTATCTGTTACTGGTGTATCAAAATTATATAAACTACCACTTAATGTCCAACCTATAAATCTATTGTGTACTTTTGTAGGATCTGGTGAAGGAGCAGTTGTTGTTTCTTTATATAATACTGTATCTGTGCCATATAAATTATCTCCATCCATATATGTAACTGTATATGAATTCTTTTTACACAAAGTATATAATGTTAAATCTTCACTTACTGGATTATTAAAATTATAGGCATCACTGTCATAATCTCCATTTATTTTTTTACTCCATTTATCACATGTGTATCCAGTATGTACTGGATTTGATGATGGAGGATTAATACTATTTCCCTCAACTACAACCACAGTATCTCCAAATTGATTAATAGTACTTGCGGGATCATTACTTTCTACGTCATAATCATTAAATATAACATTATTTGTTCTTACTCTATAATTAGCTGTATATTCTCTATTTCCTGAACTACCTTGAGGTACAGTAACTTCTATAGTTGGTTCATTTAAACCAGTTCCTGTCCATCCTATGAAATCAAAATGATCTTTATGTGGATTATTTAAGGTAAATGTATCTGTTCTTATTGTATATGTGTTTGGATTAGTTTTTCCTTGTTCTAATTCTCCACCTTCTAAATTATAAGTAATTGTAAATTCATCATCTTGTACTTGTTCAAAGTTTGCATTAAATGTCTTATTTCCTGTTGAGCCTTGTTCAATCTTTACAGTTTTGCTTGGATTATTTCCATTTGATCCAGTCCATCCAACAAATACTTCAGTATCTGCTACACCATCACTTCTATTATTAGGATTTACTAATGTTATTGTTGGAGTTTTAATTGTATAAGTTTTTGGATTATTTATAGATGTTATTTCTTCATCTGTTAGTCCTGTATAAATAATATTATAAGTTACTAATGTATAACAACTAGTTAATCTCATATCTCTGACAACTGGATCATTAAAGTTCCAAATATTGTCTTGTTCATCCATCCAGCATTCAAATTCAAATCCTTCATGTGAAGGTGATTCTGGTTCATTTGCTTTCTTACCATCTTCAATGTTTTGTTCTGCCCATTTTGTTTCTACATTTGTTAGAGGATTTTTGTCATAGAACTCTACTGTATGAGATACTATATTTGTTTTTCCGTATAAAATTAAATCTTTTGTTACTTCATTATTAAAGTTATATTTATTTGTTAAGTTTTTATCTGTATACCATCCTGTGAAACTATCATCTTGTATTACTGGTGCCTCTATCTTTTCTCCTAGTATTACTTCTTCTTCTCTATATTTTTCTCCGTTTAAGATATATACTACTCTTTCATATGTTTCACCATTAACATCTGCTTCATTTATATATGTCTTTATTTGATTTGTATTTTTAATGTCTAGTTTTAATACTATATCTCTTGTTTCTTTTGAATTTATTGTTGTTCCTTCTACTAATGAATAATATAGTTTTCCGTCTTTTTCTACCCATCCTGTATTTTTATCTTTATTAAAACTTAATCCTTTATCTACTGTATCTATTAACTTACTTATTCTTCCAGCTTTTTCTCCAACATTCTTTATAGATACTTTATATGTTATTTCTCCACTTATTGTTTTTGCGTTTTTAACACTTTGTACTACTTTTTCTAAATCATTATATGTATAGTGTTCTTCTTTTCCATTTATTACTAAATCTAGTTTAGTTATATATTTATGTGCCTCTAATTCATACGGACTTACTTCTTTAACTTTTATGTTTAGTCCTTCTCCTGATTCTGCTTCTGATACTTTTTCATATATTTCTTCTTCAACATTAACTGTGTATCTTTTATTTTCTATATCAGTAAATACATATTTACCTTCTTCATCTGTATATGTTCTTTTTACTTCTGTGTTTTCATCTCTTAAACTTAATTCTATATTTGATACTGGTAAATCTTTTTCATCTACTACTTTACCTGTTAATGAATTTGTTACTACTTCTACTTCGTTTACTAATACACTAGTTTCTTCTCCAGTTGCTTCTTTTATTTTTATTTGAGGTTTTACTTTAAATCCATTTGGCGCATTATTTATCATTAACTTTAATGTTATATTTTGTTCTTCTCCTAATGGAACATCTTTTATTTCTACTTCGATTTCTTTTCCATCATTTATCAAAGTACTTGTTATATTATTATTGCTTATTTCTTTAAACCTAGCATATTTTCCTTCTTCATCGTTTATTTTTCCTTTAATTATTACATCTCTAACCAAAACACCTTCAACTTGATTTAATGAATAAGTTAATTCATATTTTATTTCATCTGATCCTTTACTAATATTGGGATTGTTCACAGCATTTGTTACAGATGCACTTAAAGATGTGGTATTAATAATAACGTTTTTAATTTTTACTAATCCTTTATATTTATCTACTTTACCATATGAAAATAATCCTATTATTCCAATTATCAAAACTATTATTCCTAGTAATGCTATATATTTTTTATTCTTTAATTTACCCATAACAATACACCTCTATTATCTATTATTCTACTATTTATAATTATAACATTTTTATATATAAAAAAAAAGAAAAAACGAACTTTTTTTCTTTTTATTTTTATTTTATTTCATATGGATTTTCTTTTGTGCCATTACCGCCTTTATATTCACTATAACCACTTATATAAATAACCTTTTTAATATTAATATTTGATTCTATTTTTGAAGGAATTATTTCTCCTTTTTCATTTACTTTATAAACTTGATTATTCTCTAAAGAATTAGATGTATATGAGTTAATTAACATATTAATTAAATAGCTAGCGCACTTTTCTTTTTTAATATTTGTTATACTATTATAATCGCAATTAGAAGAAGCATTTACTATATCAGAAACATTGACATAAGAATATAAACCAACATACTTAGGGTTTCCTACAGTATATGTATTATTTCTTTTTTCATTTTTTATAATTGAAGATACATCTTTTGTTTCACTTCTAACATATCCTACATAAAAAATACCTTTGTAACCATCTTCAGTTACTACATTATCAGTTTTTAAATAATTAATATCTCCTGATAATCCCCATTTTTCTAGAACATCATTTTCAGTGGATATAAGTTTAAAATCATTAGAATTTGTTATACCAATTATTCTATATAATTTGTTATTAACCTTAATATAGTTTTTAGGATCTTCTCCCTTATAATAATACTTTATATCATACGCTTCTTTTTCGTTATTGCTATTAGATTCATAATCTTTATCACTAATATTATTAATAAGCATATTATCTACTTTAACAAACTTGAATTCATCGTCTATAACACTTATATAACCCTTAAAATTATTATTATCATTTATCAATTTTGTTTTAACCAAATTATCAGTATTTATCCTAATTTCTAAATCTTCTTTTAGTAATTCAGAATAATAATTTGGATTATTAGATATATATAATTTAGCAGCGTCCTTTACAACATCCTCTGTTACTTCATTTTTCTTTTCTTCTAATAATCTTTGTTCTTCTTTTAACAATTCTCTTTGATAAAGTTCAATCCATATTAAAGAAACTATTGTTAATAGAATTATTACTATTCTAACAATTAAAAATTTTTTATTTTTCATATTATTACCTCATAAATAATTATAAAAAAAATATTTACTTTTGTAAATATTCTTTTAACACTGGTATTACACTTTTAGGAATTATTTTTTCTAATTCTTCATCAGTTGCATCAAGTATTCCTTTTAGTGTTCCAAACTTCTTTAATAGTTCTTTTTTTCTTTGTTTACCTATTCCAGGTATTTCATCTAGTTTAGAAGAAAATGTACCTTTACTTCTTATTTCTTTATGATAACTTATCGCAAATCTATGTACTTCTTCACTTATGGTTTCTAAAAAGTGAAATAGATCACTATTTTTTTCAATTTCTATAAGAACTCCATCTGGATCTACTAAATGAGTTATTCTATGCTTATCATTTTTTTGCATACCATAAACAGGTATATCTAAAGCTAAATTATCAAGTATTTCTTTAGTGGCATTAATTTGTATTAATCCTCCATCAACTAGTATTAAGTCAGGTGCGTTTAATTCATCATTTATAACTCTTGCGTATCTTCTTTCTATTACTTCCTGCATCATATGATAATCATCTTTCGCATCACTTATAATCTTATATTTTCTATAGTCTTTAGTACTTTTTCTACCATCTATAAATACAACCATTCCACTTACTCTAAAGTTTCCAAACAAATGAGAATTATCAAAACTTTCTATCCTATGTACTTCAAATCCTATTTTTTTACTTAATTCTTCACATGCATGAACAGTTCTATTATAATCATTTTTAATTAGATTAATTTTATCTTCTATTTTAATTTTAGCATTTTCTTCTGCCATATCAAGAAGTTTTTTCTTATCACCTTTGATAGGAGTATAAACTTTTAAATCTAGTACTTCACTAAGTAATTCATTATCAAGACATTCTGGAACAAGTATTTCTCTAGGTTTAAATCTATCATCTTGTTCATAGAAAGAAATAATAAAGTTATTCATTACGTCACATTCTTCTTCATTTAATTCATATACATAACTATCTCTTTCTACTAGATTACCATTTCTAGAATGAAGAACTTGAATTGATATATAATCTTTATAAACATAATAATTAAATATATCTCTATTAACATTATCATTAAAGTCAATTTTTTGTTTTTCTAATGTAATCTTAATATAATCCATTACTTCTTTAATATCTTTAGCCTTTTCAAAATTTAATTTTTCAGAAGCTTTAAACATTTCTTCTTCTAATTTATTATATATATCATTATAATTACCATTTAAGAAACTAGTTATTTCTAAAACTATGTTATCCATTACTTCTTTATCTATGTCAAGTTTACAATATCCAAGGCATTCCCCTATATGATAATAAAGACATAAATCATCTTTAAAAGTCTTACATTTTTTTAATGGATACATTCTATTTAATATTTGTACAATTCTTTTAGCGGCATAACTATTTGGATATGGGCCAAATAGTTTAACATTCTTTCTTTTAGTTCTTTTATTAGGCCTAACTATACTAAGTTCTGGATATTTATCATATGTAAGCATTATATATGGATACTGTTTATCATCTCTAAATATAATATTATATTTAGGATCATATTTTTTAATTAAATTTATTTCAAGGAGAAGTGCTTCTTTTTCTGAACCTGTTACTATATATTCAAAATCTACAATGTTTTGAACAAGTAATTTAGTCTTACCATATTTTTCTCCTCTAAAATAACTTTTTACTCTATTTTTAAGTATTTTAGCTTTACCTACATAAATAACAGTACCTGTTTTATCCTTCATAAGATAACAGCCCGGAGAATCAGGTAGTAACGCAAGTTTTTTCTTAATATTTTCTCTTATATCCATATTCTTAGTATTCCCTTTCAAACTAAATTATATCATATTTAGTATTTTTATAGTATAATTAAATTGGTGATTATATGATTACAAACGAATTTGAAATAAAAAAATCTAGATTTATTACTTATTTATATAATCTAGATAATATAGATGAAGTTGATAGTATTGTTAATAATATTAAAAATGAACATAAAAAAGCAAGACATGTTGTTTATGTATATAAAATTAACAATACTGGTAAAATAAATGATGATGGTGAACCAAAAGGTACAGCCGGTATGCCAATATTTAACGTTATAGAAAAGAATAATTTAAATAATATATTAATAGTAGTTGTTAGATATTTTGGAGGTATAAAACTAGGCGCAGGTGGTCTATTTAGAGCGTATTCTAAATCAGCTTCAGAAATAATAAAGAAACTAGATAACTAGTTTCTTTTGTTTTGATTTATCTTTAATAATATATTGTCTTAAGAAATAATCTTTATCAATTGATTTTTTAAACACCAAATCTGAGAATTCAATAGCGTCTTCAATATTTAAATCAGAATACTTTTCTTTAACATAAAAACTTCTATCGTATTCACTAAATCTATAATCTAACAAATCAATATCAATATCATTGTTAACAATTTGATTAATCATATTTAATAATAGATTTATATCATTTTGTATTACAACAGGATTAGTTGTTGAATTAAATGTTCTTACTTCTATTGTTTCATTTTTACAAGAAGAATCTTTTTGATGAAAGTTGATTGCGTAACTTTTACATTTTAATAGTTCTCTTAATTCAGTTAATATTTCTCTATAAGGCATAAATTTATCATAACGTTTTAAATAATTAAAAATTCTATGACTTACTTCCCTTGAATATGATGACATATTTATTGTACTTTCATTTTCTTCTCCATAAGAAAATCTAAATATAATATGTTCATAAATACAAAATATTTTTAAAAATGTTTCTAAGAACCTAGTATTATCTTCTAAAACAGATAAATCAGTATGAACATGTATACCTTTTTCATTACTTGGTATTACATTTAATGATTCTAAACTTCTACAAACATTCTTTAAACCATCAAAATCTTCTTCGATATTTGAAAGAACCGGAGTTTTTACCTCATATATTTTTAAATTATGATTTCTTTTTTCTACTCTATTATAACAACTAAGTTTATACAACTTTTTAAAATCCGAATTATTGTTAATTACCTTTCTTATTAATCTTTCTGTATCAAATAAATTCTTATTCATAAATTCAATTTCAGCTCCAAAACGCATATCTTCTGGCACGTTTAAAGTACTTCTATATGTAAATTGCATCTTGGATAAATAATCAAGCAAATTCTTCTTTTCTATCGTATCCATATCTTTTTTTCCCTATCCCTTTTTTAAAACCAATATCAATGATATTACATTTTACGTCGTTTGTCAAAATAAATTTAAAAAAAATTAATAATATGATAAAATTATATCAGGTGATAAAATGAAAAAATTAAAATTTTTACTTAGTGCAATAGTGCATATGGACTATAAAAATATGTTTAAAGTCGCTAAAAATGTTTCTAAAAAATCTAAAAAATTCTTTATAATTACATTTTTTGATATTATATATTGTGCCTTTAAATATCAAGCTGGATATTATGATTATCAGGAATTTGAATTCTATTTACTAAACAAAGAAGAAAGAAAAACATATCTTACTAGAGGTAAAAATAACTCTTTAGTAAATAAATATAATAACAAAGAATTCTGGTATATATTACAAGATAAAATAGAATTTAATAAAAGATTTAAAAAATATTTAAAAAGAGATTTTATAGATTTAAGAGAAAGTTCTGAAGAAGAATTTAAAGATTATTTAAAAAATAAAGAATATGTAATTGCGAAAGAATTAGATAATTGTGGTGGACATGGTATTGATAAAGTTAAAGTAGATATAAAAAAATATAAAGAAATATATAAGACATTAATAAATAATAAACAATATTTAGTTGAGGATTTAATTATTCAAAACAAAAAAGTTTCTAAACTATATGATGGATCAGTTAATACATTAAGACTATTTACATTCTTTGATGGAAAAGAGACTCATATTGTTAATTCGATATTTAAAATAGGAAACAATGGATTTGTAGATAACTTCTCTTCTGGTGGAATGTATACATTTTTGGATAAAGCTGGTAAAGTAATTGTTCCTGCGATAGATCAAGCTGATAACAAAATAGAAATTCACCCTACCTCAAAAGAAAAAATATTAGGTTTTGAAATACCTAATTTTGATAAAGCATGTAATATGGTTAAAGAAGCAGCTAAATTAATACCTGAAGTAAAATATATTGGTTGGGATATAGCAATACTTGAAAAAGATGTATGTTTAGTAGAAGGAAATGAGTTTCCTGGAGTATTTCAAATTAAACCAAGTTTTGACAATGGTAAGCATATTGGACTTATTCCAGAATATAGTAAATATATGGAAATGTAAAAAAAAGAAGATTTAAATCTTCTTTTTATTTTGCTATATAAAGTCCGTAATTAATAGTTTTCTTTGTATTATCTTTTGTAATAATAACTACATTTTTATCAGATGTTTTCTTAACAGATTCAATTTCTGCTTTTCTAATCTTTTTAATAACTTTTCCTTTACTATTAACTACTTTAATATATTTATCAGTACTATTATTTATAAATAAAGCTCCTCTATATGGTGAAATTAAATCTCCTGCGGCATCATTCATTTTTTCATTTGCTTTTAGTTTGTATTTTCTTGTTTTTCCTTTAGAAGCATCAAATATATAAGCTTTATTTCCATCAATATATACTAATACTTTATCACTATATATTAAATCATTATCTGCGTTAATTTTAAGTACTTCCTTACCTTTTTCATTAACTAAAATTGTGTTTTTATCTGTTTTATATCTGAAATATGTATGATTGTCTATAGTGATTTTAGCACCTAAGTTCTTTTCACTATTTAAAACTTTATTTGCCTTTGCTGAATATAGAATTAATGAAGTACTTGAATCATAACCAAGTAATAATTCTCTATCAACTACTACAATATTATTTGTACTCTTATATATTTCTTTATTATCTTTTCCATATAATACATATTTTCCTTTATATTCTTCATCAGTTGATGAATAAGAGTATTTAATTACTTTATAATCATCACCAAATTGATAATAATATTGAGTTTTTAGTTTTGAATCTGAGGTCTTATATAATACTTTATTATTTTCTAAATCATATACATAGAATTCATTTTTATCACAACTATATGATGAACATGAAACTTGATAATAGTTTAAATTATTATCATTTGATAATTTAGATATTGATGAATAAACACTTGAAGCATCATTTTTATAATCATATAATTTTGTAAATTTATTTTTCTTAATATCATATAATCCAAATGATTTTGCTTTTATATCATCAGCAAAAATATATTTTTGATCTTTATCATAAATACTAGTTAAATATATATTATATTTACTAGAATCAACTTTTTTTCTTAATTCATCTGCTATTTCAGATTGAGTTTTACTATCTCCAATTCTCTTTTGTTTACCATTTTCATATAATGTATATTTAACTACAGAATTGTTTTCTTTTTTAGTTATTGTTAGAGTTCCATCACCATTTCTAGTATAATTTTGGAAACTATCGCCTTTTATTTTCTTATCTTTTAAACTGAAATAATTATAAGAATTATTTTTTGAATCTTCTACTAAAAGATATAAAGTATTTATATTATCTTTATCTTTAATTTCAGAAGCTACAAAGTAATCAGTTAATAAAACTTTTCCTTCTTCATCTATAACTTGCTTAATTCCATCTGCTTCAATGGAAATAATTGTATTGTTTGCATATTTGTCATAGTTATTTACTTTACCAAATAATACTTTACCTTTAGCATTAATAATAGAATAACCATTTATTCCTTTTTGTGTATCATCACTAATAATTAAGAAATCATTTAATATTTTTAAAGTAGTGTTATCTGTTTTATATGTATCTTTTCCTCTTTTATTAGCAATAGAATAAGAACTTGTTTTTCCATTATTTACATTTACATTTTTAAAAATTGCATAATTTTTAGTAACTGCATATGGTTTTCTTGTTACATTTGCTTTTGCATTATAATTATCATTATATTTAACAGCGACTTTTCCGTCTCCAGTCAATAAAAATACTTTAGATTTACCTGTTCTATTTCCTTTGTACGCTGCAATTTGATCACAGTTATTATCTAAACATTCAATATTATAGTATTTTTGTGGCAATACTTTTTTAACATGTTTAATATCATCACTTTTGAAAAATCTAACTATTAAGAATATAGCTGCTACAAAAATTATTAAGCATATAATTCCTATTATCACTTTAATATTAATAGGTTTAGATTTTTTTTCTTTTTTTACTACTACTTCTTCTTTAAACTCCAAAGTATTCTCATTTTTATTCTTTTCCATAAAATACTTCCTTCCTATTTTAACTAATATAATTCTACTACAAATTGAACTATTTATCAAGAAATATATAATAAAAAGAAAAAAAATATGTCTTAGTTTTTTAAAGACATAATTTTTTCTTCATAATTATTACTATCAGTTATATAACTACCTGATACAACTATATCAATATAATCTTTTATATTATGAATAGTACTATTATTTATTCCACCATCTACACTAATAACAAAACCATTTTTTATTTTATTAGCTTTCTTTATTTTTTTTGTAATACTGTCTATATAAGTTTGTCCACCCATACCAGGATTAACAGAAAGTATTAAAAGCATATCAATATTTTTTAAATACTTTTTTATTTTATAGATTCTTGTTTTTGGTGAAATAGCTAAACCTACTTTAATATTATTATCTTTGATTATTTTGATATATTTATCTATTTCTTTAGTTGCTTCAAAATGAAAAGATATATATTCTGGATTTAACTTAATTGCTTCTTTTATTTGATAATCTAAATTAGTACTCATAATATGAATATCATATTTTTTATAAGTAACATCAAATTCTTTTAATTCAAAAGAAGATTCATCAGTAAAAGTTCCATCCATAATATCTAGATGAATATAATCAGCAGTTGTATTATTTATTTTATCAATTGCTTCTTTTATATTATTTTTTTCCTTTAATATTGAAACTGATACCTTCATTTTCTTTCTCCTTAATAAAATCTACATAATCATTATATCTATCTTTGTTAATAATATTTTTTTCTACTAATCTTTTTATTTCACAATCGTCTTCTTTTATATGCATACAATCACTATATTTACAATTATCTCTATACTTATTAAATTCTATAAAATTATCTCTAATATCTTCTTTTGTCATATCATAAAATGATAAAGCAGAAAAACCAGGAGTATCCGCTACTAAAGAAGACCCTATTTCATAGAAAGTTACAGCCCTTGTTGTATGTTTTCCTCTACCTAAAGCCATAGATATATCATCTGTTTTTAAGTTTAGATTACTATCAATTTTATTCAATAGACTTGATTTTCCCGCACCACTTTGTCCTGTTAAAATAACAGTCTTATTTTGAATATAATTAACTATTTCTTTTATTTCATTATTAATAAAAACCATATATCCTATATCTTTAAAATATTTAATTATCTCTTTAACAGAAGCAGGATATTCTAAATCTGTTTTAGTAATTACTATTATAGGTTCAATATTATTATATTCAATTATATTAATCATTTTATCAAGCAATGTAATAGAAAAATCAGGATTAATAGTACTTGTAACTACTATAGCAATATCTATGTTAGATACTGGAGGTCTATTTAAAGAATTTTTTCTATCAAAAATTTTTGTAATTAACTTGTTTTCTACATCAACAAAACAATAGTCTCCCGCAAGAGGAGTTATATTTAAATTTCTAAACAAACCTCTTGCTTTACAAACTATTTTCTCATTATTATCAAGTTTAACTGTATAATCATTGCTGATTACTCCTATTATTTGACCGTTCATTAATTACCACTTTCTGTACTTTGATTTTCTTCATTTTGATTAGTTTCACTATCAGTTTGTTCATCTGGTTTTGGATTTGATCTAGCTTTAGCGACTTTAATAGATAAATCCGCTCCCTCTACTACATCAGAACCTGCTGTTCTACTTTGATATATTATACTTCCTGGTGTTGAATCACTCTCTTCTTCTTCTACAGTTAAAATTATCTTATTTTGATTACACCAAGTTTGTACTTGTTTTACTGAATAACCTTCAGAAATAAAATTAGGAAATTGTTTTGGTAAATTTGGTAAATATAATGTTATTGAATCTCCTTGTACTAATGTTGTACCCTTTTTAGCAGATTGTTCAATAATTATACTTTCTTTACCTTCATAGTCTTTTCTATTTTCAACATCTTTTTTCTCAACTAAAACATTTAATCCAGCAACTTCTAATTTAGCTTGTACTTTATTTATATCTTGACCTACGTAATCTTCTATTTTAACTTTTTGGTTACCCTCAGACTTATACATTGTAATTAAAGCACCTTTTTTTACTTTAGAACCTGCTTTTGGTTTTGTTTTAGATATTAAACCTTTTTCTACTTCGTCTGTATAATCATCTTTTACATTAGTATCTACTTTTAAACCAGAATCTTCTAATTTTTCTCTTGCTTTAGCAACACTTAAACCACTAACATCAGGAACATTTAGATTCTTAGTAGTACTTATTGCTGGAATAATTATAAATACTGCAAATAAAGCTACAACAAGTACACCAACTAAAGCAATTAATACTTTTGTAAATTTACTAAGTTTTTTATCTTTATAATCATCTTCATCTATTTCTTTTACTTCTAATTCTTCTTTTTTATTTTGAGTTTCTTTTGCTTTTATATCATCTTTTAAATTATTAACAACTTTTGTACTTTCATCATCATATTCATTTTCTGGATATTTAAATGTAATACGTTTTTCATCTTTTCTAGATTTATCTTGAGATGTTTTTAAATCATCATATAATTCTCTAACATTATTATATCTATTTTTTGGATTTTTAGCTGTAGCTTTTAAAATGATATTTTCAATTGATTGAGGAACAGTATTATTAACGTTAGTTATACTTGGCATTGGATTTTTTAAATGTTTCATTGCTATTTCAACAGCTGTTTCTCCTCTAAAAGGCATAACACCCGCAAGCATCTCATACATCATAATACCTAAAGAATATATATCACTTTTAATTGTACTTCCTTTTCCAGAAGCTTGTTCTGGTGGCAAATAATGAACTGATCCCATTACTGAATTAGTTTGTGTTAAATCAGAAGCATTTATTGCCATTGCTATACCAAAATCAGTTATTTTAACCATTCCATCATCTAGAATCATTATATTTTGTGGTTTGATATCTCTATGAATTATATATGAATCATGGGCATGTGCAAGACCATCAGTTAATTGTGTCATAATATCTACTACTTCTGGAACTGATAATCTACCACGTTTTTTTATTAATTGTTTTAATGTTTGCCCATTTATAAATTCCATTACTATATAAAAATTACCATCATCTTCACCAACATCATATATTTGAACTATATTAGGATGATTAAGAAGCGATGCACTTTGAGCTTCTCTTCTAAATCTTCTAACAAACTTTTCATCGTCAGCAAGATCTCCTCTTAATACTTTAATCGCAACATCTCTATCCAAAATTGTGTCATAGCCAAGATAAACATTAGCCATACCACCTTCACCAATTAATTTACGAATTTCATATCTATCATTAATTTTTTGCCCCTTAACTATCATTCTTTTTCACCTTCTTTAGTAAATAAACACGCAATCGAAATGTTATCAGTTCCACCTCTAACATTACTTTTTCTTATTAATTTAATTACCTTTTCTTCTAAAGTAGAATTTGGCGCAAGTAATACTTTTTCTATTTGAGTATTATTAAGCATTGATGTTAATCCATCTGATGATAATAAAACACCTTCTACATCATTTTCTACTTCAAATATATCTATTTCAATTGGATTATTAGCACCTAATGCTCTCATTAGAATATTCTTTTTAGGATGATTCTTAGCTTCTTCTGGTGTTAATTCTCCATTTTTTACTAATAGATTAACTAAAGTATGATCATGAGTTATTTTAAATAATTCACTATCTTTTATAACAAAACCTGAACTATCTCCTATATTTCCAAACAATAAATAGTCTTTAGTATATATAGCTAAAACAAGAGTACTTCCCATACCTTTACTTTCAGGATGATTAGAAGTATATTCAAAAATCTCGTTATTTATTTCTTCAGCTTCATTTCTTATCCAATTAACTGCTGCTGCTTTATCCCCAATAGATTCTAACTTGTTAAAATTCTCTGTTAAATGATTAATGGTAATTGATGAAGCTACTTCACCAGCTTTATGTCCACCCATTCCATCAGCGACCGCAAGTAAATATTCATTATTTACATTTTTTAAAATTGTTACACTATCTTCATTATGTTCTCTTACTCTACCTGTGTCTGTTAAAAAATAACTTTCCATAAATTACACTCCTTTATCTTCCTTTATACTCTTTTCTACCTCTGCGCGTAGTTGACCACATGCCGCAGAAACTTTAGAACCAAATTCTTTTCTTATTGTTACATTTATATTATTCTTCTTTAGTATATCATAAAATTCACCTATTTGAGAAGTTTTTGACCTTTTAAACTCAATATTTTCTGTTTCATTATAAGGAATTAAATTTACATAACAATTAATTCCTTTTAATAACTTGCTTAATTCATATGCACATTCTTTACTATCGTTTACATTTTTTAACATAATATACTCAAATGTAACTCTTCTATTTGTCTTTTCTAAATAGTATTTAACCGCATCCATGATTTCTTCTATCTTATATGCATTATTAATTTTCATTATTTTACTTCTAATTTCATTATTTGGTGCGTGTAAACTAATAGCTAAATTAACCCCTGTTTCTTCATCCGCAAATTCCTTGATCTTAGGTACAATTCCAGAAGTAGATACTGTTATATGTCTTTGACCTAATGCTAAAGAATATGGATCAGTAATAATTCTAATAAAATCCATAAAATTATCATAATTGTCAAAAGGTTCACCAATACCCATAATAACAACATGACTTATTCTTTCTCCTAAATCTTTTTCTACTTCCATAACTTGTAAAAGCATTTCATCAGTCTTTAAATCTCTTACTTTTTTTAACCTTCCACTTTCACAAAAAGCACACCCCATATTACATCCTATTTGAGATGAAATACATAAACTAAGTCCATAATCATGTTCCATTAAAACTGATTCAATTTTATTTCCGTCACTTAATTCAAATAAATATTTTTTTACAAGTTCATCTTCTTGTTTTTTTATAATCTTTAAATTATTAAAACAGAAATCTTGTTTTAATCTATCTATATTTTTTTTACTGATGTTAGACATTTCATCAAAATTTCTAACCCCTTTTCTATATATCCATTCATATATTTGGGTAGCTCTAAATTTTTTATCTCCCAAATCAATAAAGTAATCTTCTAATTTTTTTCTAGTAATACTAAAAATACTCTGCATAACTTCACTTCCATATAACATTATATCATATTTATTATAAAAAAATTTCTAAAACTATAAAAAAATATGGTAAAATAATAATGGTGATAAAATGCAAAAAGTTGGAATAATATGTGAATATAATCCATTTCATAATGGTCATTTATATCATTTACAAAAAATTAATGAAATTTTTGATGACCCAACTATTATTTTAGTTATGTCATCACATTTTACTGAAAGAGGAAATGTATCAATTTTAAATAAATGGGATAAAACTGAAATAGCTCTTAATAACGGAGTTAATTTAGTCGTTGAATTACCATTTGAGTTTTCTACTCAATCAAGTGATATATTTGCTAAAGGGGCAATTGCTATTTTAGATAAATTAGGTGTTGAATATATAGTATTTGGATCTGAATCTAATAATATTGTCAAACTAAATAAACTTGCTGAAATACAAAATACAATAGAATATAATTACGAAGTTAAAAAACTTATGAAATCCGGAACAAGTTATCCAAAAGCTGCTTCTAACGCACTAAAGCATTTACATGGTGAAGAAGTTGATACACCAAATGACATACTTGCTCTTTCATATATAAAAGAAATAAAGAGAATTGGTAGCAGTATTACTCCACTTTCTATAAAAAGAACAAATGATTTTAATTCAAGTACAATTCAAGGAAATATAATAAGTGCTAATTTAATTAGAAATAATTTAGATAAAATTGAAATAGCTAAATACGTTCCTAAAAGTGCTATTAAGAATTATTATAAAGTAGATTATTTTAACTATTTAAAATACAAAATATTATCAGATAACGATTTATCTAGATATCAAACTGTAGATGAAGGTATTGAAAATAAACTAATTAAAGGAATAGATAGTGCTCATACTTTAAGTGATTTAACTCTTAATATAAAATCAAAAAGATATACTTACAATAAAATTAATAGAATGTTTATTCATATTCTTACTTCTTTTACTAAAGAAGAAGCTAATAATAGAAAAGAATTAAGATATATAAGAGTACTTGGTTTTGATAAAAAAGGAAGAGAATATCTTAATTCTATAAAAAAAGAAATAGATATACCTATTTATACAAATTTTAATAAAGAGATGGAATTAGAATTAAAAGTAACTAAAATATATTCTCAAATAGTTAATGATCCTACTCTTGTTAGTAAAGAAATAAAAAATATAATCATTAGAAAATGATTATATTTTTTCTTTTATTTCTTCTATTTTTTCAGATATTTCTTCATCATAATTTCTATAAATAGTAAGTAATATTATTGTTAATGGTAATGCAATTATAATACCAACAAATCCTCCTAATACACCACCAGCGAATACTGCGAATATTGTAAGTAATGGTGGAACTTTATTAGTTTTACCATAAATCTTTGGTATTGTTAAATAACCATCTATTTGAGGGAACACTATACAAATAATACATGATAATACTAATAATTGAGGGCTTACTACAGAAGCTGTTATAATTGCTATTACATTCATTATAATTCCACCAAAATATGGTATTAATGGTGAGAACGCAGCTATAACACCTAATAATAAGAAATTTGGATGACCTATTAACCAGTATAATATAGTGTATTCTATAAACATAATTATTACTGTTGTAAATAACCCTTTAAAGTAATTAGTAGTTTCAAAATCTATTTCTTTTACTAATTTGAAACTCTTTTTACCTTTTCTCTTAAAGTATTTTTTTGCTTTTAATCTTATATTGTCCATATCTATTAATGTATAAATAAATACTACAAGTGATATTATAAAATTACTTATAAAATTAATTGAAGTATTTAATATATTAACAGATTGATTTGGTAAATCTTTTGCTATGTCTTTAGATATTTTATTAAATGTATCAGTTAGAGCTTTTTGTACATTTGTTAAATCTATATCAAATTTACTACCAATATCTTTAGTAAACTCTATTAATCCTTGGAATAAACTAGTTAATTCTGTAGTAAATACTGGTATAATACTCCAAATTACAAATGTAATAAACGCTACTACTATAAGTAATATAATTATTACCCCAAGTACTTTTGGAATCTTTTTACTTTGCATCCATTTTAAGAAAGGATATAATGCATATGCTAATGCAAACCCTATTATAAAGGGTTTTAATATAGCAATTAATTTATAATACACTCCTCCCCATAAATCTCTCATTAAATATAAAACATATACTATTAATAATACTAGTAATAAATTTAATAACTTATTATTTTTCATTTTATTCCTCCTTAGTATCCATTATTATAGTAACTGGCCCATCATTTATTAAAGATACTTTCATATCTGCGCCAAACTCACCTGTTTTAAAAGGTATTCCTGTATTTTTTAATTCTTCTATAAACAAATCATATAAGTTTTTAGCTTCATCATAACTCATTGAATTAACAAATGATGGTCTATTTCCCTTTTTAGTATTCGCATATAAAGTAAACTGTGACACTAATAATAAACTTCCTTTTATATCTTGAACTGAATAATTCATTTTATTATTATTATCTTCAAATATTCGTAAATTAATTATTTTATTTATTAAATAATCAATATCTTTTTTTGTATCACCATTTGTTATTCCAAGTAATATCAAAGGACCACTATCTATTTTGTTTATAGTTTTATCAAATGAAACACTAGCTTCTTCTACCCTTTGTAATACTACTTTCATACTATCACCTATTAAAATTATATCACAAAAAAAGAGTTTTTAATTAAAAACTCTTTCTATTTTTAATATATCAGAATTATGTTTAAGTTCCGCCATATATTTTTGTAATAATTCTAAATCTTTTACTTCTATTGTTAATTCATATAAATTATTATCTACTTTATTAATAGTATTTACTTTAATTATAGTAACACCTAATCCAGATGTTTTACTAATTATATCTAATAACAAATTATCTTTTTTTACACCTAAAATATTTATTACTGTTTTAAATTTCTTGTCTATTTTATCATTCCATTTAACAGATATTGTTCTTTCACTTAATTCTTTGATGTTATGACATTTAGAATTATGAACAACAATACCATTTCCTCTTGATATATAACCTACTATATCATCACCCTTAATAGGATTACAACAAGAAGCTAAAGTTACTTTTATTTCATCAATTCCATCTACTAATACATCATTTTTAATATCTATAACAGAATCTCTATATTTCTCTATCTTTTCTAATAAGAAATCTTCTTTATTTAAATCATCTTCCTTAAAAGCTAAATCTACTGCGGCGATTGCAGAAAATTTTCCTGTTCCTATTCCTATATAAAATTCATTTTCATCTTGTAATCTTAATTCTCTTAATATGTTTTCTATCTTTGAAGTAACATCGTTTATCGCAAGTTTTCTTCTTCTTATTTCTTTTTGAAATAAATCTTTACCTTTATTATAACTTTCTGTTTTATCTACTTTAGAAAAATATGATTTAATCTTGTTTTTTGCTTGAGATGTTTTCGCATATTTTAGCCATGTTTTAGATGGAGTACTTGTTTTATTAGTATTAATTTTAATAATATCTCCATCATGTAATTCACTTGATAAAGGTACTATAGTATCATTAACAAGAGCACCTACCATAGTTTCACCAATCTTAGTATGAACCTTAAAAGCAAAATCTATTGGTGTAGATCCTTTTGGAAGTTCAAATACATCTCCTTTTGGTGTATAAACATAAATACTATCTTCTAATACTTCATTTTTAATAGTATTAACAAATTCTTCTGGAGATACTTTTTCATCATTAATTTCCATAATACTTCTAAATAATTGAAGCTTTTGTTCCATAGAATCTTGTAACTTTTTACCCTTTTCTTTATATGACCAATGAGACGCTATTCCTTTTTCAGCTACCTCATCCATTTCATGTGTTCTAATCTGTATTTCATATAATTTACCATCATGACCAAATACTGTTGTATGAAGCGATTGGTACATATTAGTTTTAGGATTTGCTATATAATCTTTAAATCTATTTTGTTTAGGTTTGAATTTAGAATGAACTATACCTAGTACTTGGTAGCATTCACTTTCAGTATTTACAATTATTCTTAATGCATAAATATCATATATTTCACTAAACTTTTTACCTTTTTGAAGTTTTCTATAAATAGAATAAATTGATTTTGCTCTACCTTTTATTTCAAAATTAGTAATATTATTATCAATTAGTAATTCAGAAAGTTTTCTTTTCATTTCCTGAACTAGTTCTCTTCTCTCTTCTTCAGTATTATCTAATAATTCTTCTACTGATACAAATGCATTAGGTTTATAATATTTTAAAGAATTTACTTCTAACTCAGATTTAATATTTGAAAGACCTAATCTATGCGCAATTGGCACCAATAACTCGATTGTTTCTCTTGCTTTTTCTTTTCTACTCTCTTCTTTTAAAACATAAAGAGTTCTCATATTTTGACATCTTTCAGCAAGTTTTATAATAATTATTCTTACATCTTCAGTTAAACCAACTATTATTTTTTTATAGTAATTAATTTGGTTTTCACTATCAGTAAATAAGTTTAATTTATTTATTTTAGTAATACCTTTTACTAAGAATGAAATATCTTTTCCAAACTCTTTTTCTATATCTTCTAAAGAGGCATTTCCAATATGTATAGTATCATGTAAAAGAGCTGCCGAAAGAGTATCAGAATCAGCATACAAATCAGTAAGAATATACGCAACATTAAGAGGATGATGCATATAATCTTCTCCACTTTTTCTGATATCATTTTTATGTACTTTAGATGCATAATCATAAGCTTTTCTAATTGTATCTAATTCTTTTTTATCAGTTATATATTCACTTACAGTAGATATTAATTCATCTATTGTATTTATCTCTACTATATCCATAAGTGCCTCCTTTTAAATAAAAAGAATTAAGCATTAATCCCTTTAACACTTAATTCTTCTATTTTTTTCTTTTTAGGTTTTTTGTCCTTTTTAATGTTTTTCTTATTATTTTTCTTTTTTATATTTAATTTATTTTCAAAGAATACCCATATTGAAGCGGACATAAATATAGAAGAATATGCTCCTGCGATAAGACCTATTACTATCGCTATATCAAATCCTATTATTTCTTTAGATCCAAATACTATTAAACATAAAATAGGAAGTAAAGTAGTAATAGTAGTATTTATTGAACGAAGCATTGTTTGCTTAATACTTGTATTAGCAACTTTTTTAAGTTCTTCTTTTGATAAATTGTCTTCATTTAATAATTTCTTCTTGTTTTCTCTTATTCTATCAAATATAACTATAGTATTATTAATTGAATACCCTATAATTGTAAGAATAGCAGCGATAAATATTGAATTAATTTCTATTTTTAATATACCAAATAACGCAACTATTATTAATACATCGTGGAATAATGCGATAACTGAAGAAACTGCATAACTAAATTTATATCTTATAGAAATATAAATAATAATACCTATTAATGCATATAATAATGCTATTATAGCGTTCTTAATTAAATCTTTTTTAACTAAGTTTGATACAACTGATATATCAGTTTTAGCATTATATTTTCCTTCAAATAATTCATTAACTTTATTAATATCTTCTTTTTGAAGTATTTCAGATACTTTAACATAATATGTAGAATTATCTTTACTACTTTCAATTATGTTGTATCCTAGTTTATCAACTTCTCTATTTACTATTTTTAAATTGGCTTTTTTGGCATTTGTTATAGTTATATCCGTACCACCTGTAAAATCTATACCAAAATTAAATCCTCTAATTGCTACAAATACTATTGCAGTAACAAGAATTAATATTGGTAAAATTATAAATTTCTTTAAGTTTTTAGCATAATCTTTATTAATTTTCTTTTCAAATGAAGATTCAACTGCGTCATTTGTCTTTACTATTTCTTTAGACTTTTGATTAATAAACATTCTAATTCTCTTATCAAAGAATCCTGTATTAATAAATGCATATGTTATTAATCTTGTTATTAATACAACAATAAGCATTGTCATAATAATATTGATTATTAACATTGTTGCGAATCCCTTAACAGAACTTTCTCCAAATATAAATAATATTACTGCGATTATGAATGTTGTAACGTTTGAATCAAGTATTGAACTAAATGAATTTTTTGTACCATTTTTATATGCTTGTAATAATGATTTACCTTTTCTTAATTCTTCTTTAATTCTTTCACTAGTAATAACATTTGCATCTACTGCCATACCAACACCAAGAACTAATGCAGCAATACCAGGAAGTGTTAATACACCATCTATTAAATAGAATATTAAGAATGTCATAAATGTATAAACTAATATTACTGATGATGCGATAAGTCCTGAATATCTATATATTATTGTCATAAATAAAATTATTAATATAATTCCTATAATACCTGCGATTTCAGTTTTAAATAATGAATTTTCACCAAATGCAGATCCTACTGTTTGTGAAGATATTTCTTTAAATTTAACATTATTAGATCCTGAATTAATTAAATCCACTAAATCTTTAACTTGTTCTTCTGTAAAATTACCTTGAATTATAACATTAGAGCTAAATCCTTGTGATACTGTTGCTGCTGATAAACACTTTGCATTATTTAAATCATCAAATTCACCACAAGTAGCTTCTTTATATTTATCTTCGCCTTCTACAAAGTCTAACCAAATAACAATTAATTTATCTTCTGTTTGACTAATTTGTTGAGTTACTTTATAAAATAAATCTTTATCTTTTACATTTAATAATATTGCTGGTCTACCATTATCATCTTGTGATATTTTAGCAGCTGTACCACTAGATAATACAGTTTTATCCATTAATTTTTTATCTGATGAATCTCTAAATGATAATTCACCCGCTACTGTTATATAATCCCTTGCAGCTTCTGGATCAGTAACACCAGCAAGTTTAACTCTAATTTTATCTTTACCTTCAATAGTAAGTTCTGGTTCAGATACACCTAATTTATCTATTCTTCTAAGCATAGTTCTATATGTATCTTCTACATCAGTACTAGTTAATTTTTGATTTTTATCTGATGGTGATATTTGATATAAAATTTCAAAACCACCTGCTAAATCTAATCCTTTAGTAATATTATTAAACACTATTGGTATTAAACAAGCTGATGTAAGAACTACACCTAATACAGTTATAAATATTTGAATAAATTTATTATTTTTATTATCTAATTCTATTTCTTTATATTCACTCTTATCAAAAGCAAGAGCTATATAAGGAATAACAGGAATAATCATAAATACTAAGAATAATTTATTTTTATTAAATCTCTTACCTATTCTTATATTCAAACTAATATAATAATAAACAAATAATACTGCTTCTACTATCATAACAATAATAAGCAACATGTCTTTATAATGTTTAAAATAAATGAATAAACCTACAAACAATGTTATAGCGTATTCAAATATATAATACCATTTATATCCTGCTATATTTAGTAATACTATAAAGTTTACTACAGGTATAAACGCTAAAAACCACTTTTTATTCGCTTTCTTAAAAATTCTTGAAACTAAAAAACAAAGTAATAAATATGCTGCAATTATACTTACTACTAAAACTATTTTGTTCATCTACTTCATCTCCTACTATTTGTTTCAATAATAATTATACTAGAAAAATAATAATTTTTAAAGTAAAAAATCATATATTTATTAATAAATAAGGTGATTTTATGAAAAATAAATTTATAAAAAATACATTAGTATTAATTATTGGTGGTTTTATTACAAAATTACTTAGTATGATTATAAAAATAATAATGACAAGAAGTATAACTAGTGAAGCTATCGGTCTATATATGATGATTTTACCTACTTATAATTTATTTATTACTATTATAAGTGGAGGTTTAGAAGTAAGTATATCTAAATTAGTTTCTGAAAATAAATTAGATAAACAAAAAATATTAGTTACTGCTTTTTCCATGAATATAATTTTGAGTATTATTCTCATATTAATCATTATTATTTTATCTAAACCAATAAGCTTATTACTTCATAACAAAGAATTATATATACCTATTCTATCTATTATATTATCTATTCCTTTTATAGGTATATCAACAATACTAAAAGGTTATTTATTTGGTAATAATAAAATGCACGCACATGTAATATCAAATTTTTTTGAACAAATAATCAGGATAATTCTTTTTATTATCTTTTTACCTAAAATGACTAATAATATCAAAGCAATAACATTTATTATTAGTTCTAATCTTATTAGCGAACTATTATCAATATTTATACTATCTTTATATATAAAGAATATTAAAATTAATTCTTTTAAAATAGATAAAAGTATAAAAAAAGAGATATTATCAATATCTATTCCATCTACTACCTCTAGATTAATAGGGACTATTAGTTATTTTTTTGAACCAATAGTCTTAACTAATTTATTATTAATAAATGGCTATTCTTCAAAATTCATAACAACTGAATATGGAATACTAACTGGTTATACTATGCAGCTTCTACTACTACCTTCATTCTTTTCAATGGCAGTAAGTCAATCGATAATACCTCTTATATCAAATGCATATATAAACAAGAAATATGATTATATAAAGAAAAAAATAAAAGAAATAATTCTTTTATCTTTTTCAATCGGATTCTTATATATTATATTAATATTATTAAAACCAAATTTTTTTATGAAGTTAATCTATAATACTACTGAAGGTATTAGATATTTAAAAATAATGGCTCCTATATTTATATTATTATATATACAAGGTCCTTTAACCAGTATTCTTCAATCTATAAATAAAGCAAATGAATCTATGAAAGCAACTATTATTGGAACTATAATAAAACTAATACTTATGATTATTCTTTCATTTATGCATATGGGTTTATACTCTCTTATAATACCTATTTTAATAAATATAGTATTTGTAACTATTCATAATCTTATCAAAATAATTAATTCTTTTTAATTATAAAAACGTCATTACCTTTTAAAAACGAGTAAAACACCTCATCTAACTTAGTTTTCTTTTCTTTTAATATATCTAAAAGCCAATATTCATCTTTATTAATATAACCTAGATTTGTATATTCTATTTCTCCATCTATAATTAAAGGTAAAGGAAAAACTGTTCTTTCTTTATCATCTTTTTTAAATACTGATAACTTACCTCCTGTTTCTAAAACTGCATAATCAACTTCATCAATTGATCTTACATCTTTGTCTCTTAATTGAGATAATAAATCATCTAAAGAATATCTTTGTTTCTGCATCTCTTTTTTATTTAATTTTCCTTTATTAATTATGAGAGATTCTCTTCCATCTAAAAATGATCTTACTTTTTTGTTCTTTAAAGATAGATACGCAAGAAAAACTTGAAGAAAAACTAAAACTATTAAAGGCGCTAATGTATATAGTAATGGTTCTTTATAGTTTTCTATTGAGATTGCTATAATCTGTGATAAAACTGTAGAAACAACAAAATCAACTAGACTAAGTTCTCCAAGTTCTCTTTTACCCATAAATTTATAAGCAAAGATTATCATAAAATAAAAGAATACCGCTCTAAAAAGTATTTTAAATATCATTTTATTCACCATTAATATTATGGATTATGAATATATTTTTATTCAAAGAATAATATTTATTAGAGGTGTTTTATGAAATTAATTAAAAGTATTGGTTTAGGTATAACTATTTTTCTTATTCTAAATTTAATTATTACTATTTTTTCTTATTTTAATTTATTTAATGGTAAAACTATTCATGTTTTAAAAATTATCACTTTTGTATTAACAATACTAATATCTAGTTTTATATCTGGTTATAAATATAGAAAAAAAGGACTTATTAATGGTTTAAAAATAGGACTAATATATATTATTATTTCTTTATTTTTTATAATTATTATTCCTGGTTTAGAATTTAATATAAAACTATTATTATATTATTTTTTAATAATACTTATTTCTATTATAGGTAATATATTTGGTGTAAATATAAAAAAGACTATTAAATAGTCTTTTTTAATTCTTTTAATTTAAGAGCTGCAATTATAGTTGCGGCATTATTTATTCTTCCTGAATCAATCAATTCATATAATTCATCTTCAGTTACTTCTATAGTATCTATAAACTCATCATCATCATATTTCTTTTTACCTTTAGGTTCTGAATCAAAAGCTATATAAATAGTATTTATATGTTCTGAATTTCCCATATCAGGATAGTATTCCGCTACTTCTACAATATTATTTGATATTAATCCTGTTTCTTCTTCTAATTCTCTTTTTGCGGCATCTATTTTAGTTTCACCTTCATCAATATAACCACCAGAAATAGATATTTCTACTGTTTTTTTAGTAAACACTCTTGGTTCTACTACTAATAATATATTTCCATTTTTTAATACTGGTAAAATAGAAGATGATGAACCTAGTCCCTTATTCTTAATTATTTTATCTCTATAAAACTTAGTTCCATCATTTAATTCAACTTTATAAGATTTAATTATAATAAAACCATCATTTCTATCTAAATCTTCTATTTTAACTGTTTTATATCTTTCTACAATTTCATTAATTTTATTCTCTACTTCTTTTCTCATAATTATCCCTCTTTAACTTCATTTTTTTAAAAGTACATTTTACTCTATCGTCTTTCTTTTCTATAAACGCAAGCATATCAATTGGTTTTATATATTTAAAATCAAAATAATTTTCTCTTGTTTGTTCACGTGCCATAGATAAGAATATTCTTTTTTCATTATTCTTTAAATCTTTAATCAATTGTTGTAGTTCATCATAATTATCAAAAAAATCCATATGTCCAAAGTCATCAACTACTTTAGTTATAATACTTATATCTTTATCAGTATTTAATAAAGACATATTTCTATTTTTATTTTTCTTAATTAATAAACTCAACTTAACCAAACCCAATAATTTATTCATATTAATCCTCGCTGTAATTCTTTATAAATTCTTCTTTAAATTCTTTAAACCTATCTTCTTTTATTGCTTCTCTAATATCTTCAGTTTCTTTTATTAGAAATCTAATATTATGGATAGATAATAATCTACCTCCTAATTGTTCTCCTGCGACTAATAAATGTCTAATATAAGCTCTTGTATAATGCTTACATGTATAACAGTCACATCCCTCTTCTATAGGAGTGAAGTCTTCTTTAAATTTGGCATTTCTCATATTAACTCTACCATGATGAGTAAATACATTACCATGTCTTGCGATTCTTGTTGGAAGAACACAATCAAACATATCTATTCCTCTTTCAACTCCTTCTAAGATATCAATAGGTTCACCTACGCCCATTAAATATCTAGGTTTATCTTCAGGTAGATATGGAATACTATAATCTATTGCTTTATACATATCTTCTTTAGATTCTCCATCATTCGCAACACCACCAACAGAATATCCATCAAAATCCATCTTAACTGTTTCTTCCGCAGAAAATTTTCTAAGTTCTTCAATCGGTCCCCCTTGAACAATACCAAACAAAGACTGATTTGGATTATTAAAAGCATCTTTACCTCTTTTAGCCCATCTAAGTGTTCTTTCTACACTATTTTTTAAATATTTATAATCAGCACTTGCTGGTGGACATTCATCAAAACTCATTGCTATATCACTATCTAACTTATTTTGTATTTCAATAGATTTTTCAGGAGTCAAAAATAATTTAGATCCATCTATATGACTCTTAAAATGTACTCCTTCTTCTGTAATATCTTTCTTATTTTTAGCTAAACTAAATACTTGAAATCCACCTGAATCAGTAAGTATTGGTCCATCATAATTCATAAATTTATGTAGACCCCCAGCTTTTTCAACTATATCTTCACCAGGTCTTAACCATAAATGATATGTATTAGAAAGTATTACTCCTGAGTTCATTTCTTTTAATTCTTCAGGCACTAAAGTCTTTACATTCGCTAAAGTTCCTACAGGCATAAACATAGGTGTATCATATGTACCATGATTAGTATGTAATTTACCTAATCTAGCATTATTATCTTTTTTTATTAATTCATATTTAATCTTCATAAAAAAACCACCAATATCATTATATAATAAAAAAATAATAAAAACTAGTTTTATTTATCTATTACTACCTTCAAATATTTTAATAACTCTTCTAATTCTTCATCTTCAATCATATTTATATAAGAACACTTTTTACCTAGATCTTTTAAAGAAGAACCTAGTTGATATACTATCTTTTTATCTATTATAATAAACCTATCATGAAAAGAATTATCATATTTAACAATTAAATTATTATACTGTTTTTGATACTTATCGATTAACTCTGAATCCATGTTCTTACTAATAACAATTACTTTAACTCCTATCTTAGAAATTAAATCTAATACTTTTTTATCACAGTAATTATCTATTATAATTATTTCTTCTTTTACTTTACTAAATATATCTAACAAAAATGAATATGCATTATAGATTTCATTTTCAAATATCAATTTACTTTTTAAGTATTCTTTAGAACCAATCTGATTACTAAGATTATTTATTTTTGAATCATACTCTATAAATCTACTATCATGCTCAACAAGTATATTATCATGTCTCAATACAAGATTATTAATATATTTTTGCTCAATCAAGTTATTATCAATAACATAGTCCTTTAATCTTCTAAATATCCTTATTAATGCTTTACTCTGTAATATAGCTTTTTTTCCTTTTAAAACAGTCATAAGCATATATATTCCATCTTCAGTAAAAACATATGGTAAATATTTGGAATATTTTCCTTGTTCTAATTCTAAGGTCAATTTTTTTGACCTTAGAATTTCATAGTATTCTTCTTTAGTCAATTGAAACCTAAAGTCATCATCAAATCTTTCAATATTATTTTTGACTTGTTGGTTAAAAGATTTAGTAGTATATCCATATATTTTAGCAAGATCACTATCAAGCATTACCTGTACTCCTCTAACAATATATATTTTACTTTTTATTTCTTCTTCAGAGATAATTGCTATTTCATTTGTCATAAATAACCCTCCAACAATAATATTCTCCATCTATAACTTAAATTCCCCTATAAAAGTCAAAAAAAAGAAGGTTTATTTTAAACCTTCTTTTATTCATTTAATGTATCAGTTTTTTGAAGTATATAATTCTTTAACTTAGTATTATCTAATACGTTCAATGCATTTTCCATTGTTGCGCCATCTTTTTCTACTAAGTCTGCCGCATATACTCTATAGTCATCTATCATTGTTCTATTTAATATATGATTCTTTAAGATAGTCATATCTAATACGTTGACTTTACCATCTTGATTTATATCTCCTCTAACTATAACTCTTACTTCATCAAATTCATGGTCATCTATAACTAATTTAATTCTCATTCCTGTTGTTATAAGTTTTGTTTCATAATCTTCTTCTGAAACTAAATTTCCATTCTTATCATATACTTTTAAGTATTCATTTGGATTATCTAAATTATCTAAATAATCTTTAACACTTACTTCTGGTTCAGAACCTATTACTATTCTCATCTCTTCACCAGTTAAATCTTTTTCAGTAACATCATATACTTGACTTGTTATCTTATTACCAATTACTGTAACATTAATAGTCTTTGTTACACTTGGAACATTTTTAAGACTAACTGTTATAGTTGTAGTGCCTGCTTCAAGCCCTGTAATAATTCCATCATTAGTTACACTAATTACATTTTCATCATAATCAGTATAAGTTACTACATCTTCTGTTCCTTCTGGAATAAATGTTACTTCTATTTGATGAGTTTCTCCAACAAATAAAGTTACATCATCAACATCTATACTAATGTCCTCTGGATAGCCTTGAGTCCAGTGAGCATGTAATGTTATATCTTCTGCTTCACTATAATTTTCTACATTTCCTCCACCAGTTTCTTCTGTGAACCATCCAACAAATATGTATTCATCTCTAGTTGGTTCTTCTGGAAATTCTACTGGAGTAGTACTTTCTCTATAATCTGGTTCAATTACAGTATCTTCAACAACTGTGAATATTCCACCATCTGGATAATGTACTCCATTAACTAACCATCCATTTGGAGTAAAGTCTTTAGTTAATTGTTTAACAACATCATCAGTAACACCATCATGATATTTAAATGTTACATTATATGTTTCACTATCTTTAGGAATATTATTTGTTCCTAATGTATAATCTGTACCATATGGAACTTCTTCAGTTCCTTCTGGAGTAGTTACATCTAATATCTTAAGTTCCCACTGAGCATGTAATACAAATGGTTCATCTCTATCGTATGCTGTAACTTCATGTCCACCAGTTACTGAATCAAACCATCCTTGGAAATCATATCCTTCTCTTTCTGGATCTAACGGGAACTCTACTGGAACCATTATTTCAATATAATCTGGAACTACTTCAGTATCTTCTTCAACAACAAATTTTCCACCATCAGGATACCATGTACCATTTACTTTCCATCCATTTGGTATAAATTGTCTTTCAACTTGTTTTATAATATCTGCTTCACCATTATGGAACTTAAATGTAATATCATAAGTTTCACTTTCTTTAGTTATATCATTTGTTCCTAATGTATATTCAGAACCTTTAGGAACTTCATCTTCTCCTTCTGGAGTAGTAACAGTTACAGTCTCATTAGTATATTGTGCATGTAATGTAATATCAGAAAGTCCACTATAACTAGTCTTTTTAGTTCCACCAGCTTCTTCAGTAAACCATCCTACAAATTCATAGTTTTCTTTTACTGGATCTTCTGGGAACTCTGCTCCTACTACTTCTATATCAAATGAATTTTCAATTACTTTATCTTCATTAACAACTAAAGTAGCTTCATCATCATAATGAATACTATTAATATCAAATCCATTAGGAATATATTTCTTTAATACATCTGAAGTAGTATCTTCTTCTCCATTATGATATTTAAATGTTACTGTTGATAATACTTCATCATCTTTTGTGCCAGTATTAGATTCTAATTGAAGTAATGTATTATGAGGATACATCTTAACAGTTCCATCTGGATAAGTAACTGAATGTTCTTGATTTTCTTCATAATAATCTCCAGCTTTAATATAATAATTAGATATCTTAGCTTTAGCTAATCTTTGAACACCACCATTACCATTATCTGCAGCACAGAAATAAACTGGTATATCATGTTGTTGATTAAAATTAGACATATCTTGTAATAATGTTAATTCACTATCATTAATAGAATAATAAACTACTTTATCTATTCTTACTATTCTTACCTTTAAAGGTAATGTATAAGAAAGTGGAATAGCAGCTTTATTACCATTTTGATTTTGAGTTATTTCTAATTTAGAAAAATCATCATTACTTCTTCTAAATGCCATACCTGGATAGTCTAATGACTCTACTTCATATTTATCACTAACTATAGTAGCTTGTTTAACTTGATCATTATAATTATATTCATCAATAGTAAATCCTATTTCATAATCTTTATCCCAGTTTTCTTGACTATATAATTCAATACCTGTATCAATATAAACTGATCCATAACAATTATATTGACTATCATGAAGTGGATAAACATATGGGAAACTTGTTTCAATCCATTGTGCATGTAATGTAATATCTTCAGTTGCTTTTGTTTTAGCAGAAACTTTATTTTGATAAGTTGCTTCTTTAAACCAACCACCAAAGAAATATCCTTCTTTTGTAGGTGTTGGAAGTTTACCATATTCTTGTTTATATTTTCTAGTAAAGCTGTCTACTGATGATCCACCATGTGAATCAAATTCAATAGTAACATCTTCATAATCCCAAATCGCATAAACAGTAGTATTCTTACTTAAGTTATTAATACTTTCATTAGTATAATGAGTACCTGTTCCATCAGATTTAGAATTCCAATGACTAAATGTTCTATCATCTGCTTCAGGTTCTGGTAATACTATTCTTTCACCTGTAATACTATAATCATATGAAACAACAGTATCTTCTATTGCAATTATAGTAGCGTTATCATCATAATGAACACCTTTAATTAACCATCCATTAGGATTATAACCATCACTATAAGTACCTGTAGTATTTTCTCTATCATCTTGATAATTAAATGTTACTGTATAAGATTTACCTTTTTTACCTTTGGTATTTGTTCCTAAATTAAATTCACTTTCAAATGGAACAATATATTCTCTTTCAGGAGTTGTAATCTTAACATCAGTTGGTAAATTTTGTCTCTTTATCATAATTCTATAAATACTAGGTTCAGTTTCTGGCGCAGTTACTGTAATAGTAATAACACCATTTCTATTAGTAGGTATAAAGCTATAACCAGTAGCAACAACTGTTGCATCACTATCCCAAGGAATCATCTTAGTAATATTTACATAAGTATCTTCAGGATCTATATCAGCATTATATTCAAATACATTCTTATCAAATGTAGGATTAATTTCTACATTTCTTAACTCTAACTCTTTTAACTTAGTAGTATGAGCTTTATTAGTATGTATTATATAAGTTCTAGTTTTAGTACCATCTTCTGATGTTACTGTAACTTCATAATCTCTTATACCATTTCTTGTAGTATATGAACCTAAGCCAGTAACTTTTTGTTCATCACTATATTTAGTCGCACCTATTTCAAAATTAGGTGTTTCTGTATCATAAGGATCTATTTCAACAGTATATTCTAAAGTATCTGGATTAAATCCTGGAACTGTTTGACCATTAAATGTTAAATCTTTTAAATAATCTATATCATTAGGATCTCTATGAATATTAATTTGATATATTTCAACTGATCCATCCTCTGCAGTAACAGTAATCATTCTAGTACTATTACCTGAATGAATCTTAATATTTGGTTGATAAGTAACAGTTGCTGATGGTGAATTAGGTTCAACATCAACTGTTGCTTCCACTTCATATTTATTAATAGTTACATTAAAGAATCTTTGATCACCAGATTCTGAAACTAATCTTTCATCAGTATATTGTCCATTAATACTTAATCTCTTTAATGTAGCATCATATGAAATACCAGCTTCAGTAATCTTAGCAAAACCATTACCACCATGTCCTGTTTCTGTTCCAGTACCAGCAGTATTTGGCATTACTTCATTACCTGGAATAGCTACTGTATCTTCAAAAGCAACTCCACTATAGTGTGTTTTAGCTCCTGTTAAAACAACGTTATCAACAACTGAATCAGGACTTATACTACTTACACCTGGAGCACCTGAGATATATGATGTTCCACCATAACCAAGACAACCATCGCAACGCTCTGAAGCACCACCGAAGTAGCCACCGCCACCTCCTCCAGAACCAGATGTAGCACTATATCCTAGTTGACCCCAAAGAAGTCTTCCTGATGAATTAGTATTATTTTCTAGACCTCTACCAGCTCCACCAGTACCTTGAAATGATCCTCCGCCGCCACCTCCGGCAACTATTACTCTTGATTTTAGTGAATCAAAATTAGAAAAATCACCAGAGACTAATCTTATATCAGTAGCACCACCGCCACCGCCACCAGCATCAGCATCATCATCACTGTTTGTATCATCGCCTCCACGGACTCCACCATTAAAGCCTCCAAGAGTACCTGCTTTTTTTATCCAACTATTATGCGCACTAGTTTCACCAGACCAAGCTGTGAATTTTCTTTTTGTTTCTGTTGATATTTGACTTTCATTAAATCCCCAACCATATTCATTAGTAGGATCATAAGTATTTTTTATCCATACATGCATTCCTCTACAACCTACATATACATAGAATGTATCACCTTGATGTAGATATCTAACAGCTCTTGTATATGCACCTTTTCCTCCAGCCCTTGCTGATCCATCACGAGCACCTACTCCACCTTGCGCACCCCAAAGTTCAAATCTATAATAACTGTCTTTTGGTGCAGTAAATGTTTCATAAGCTGGGGTTGGTTTAGCAACTTTTGAACGATCATCTCTACAAGCATATGTTTGAGAAAAAGCATTTGGATTAGATGAAGGATTAATTGTTATATATTCTTCTTCAGTAGGATCAGGTGTTACTTCTCCACTTACTGTAACATCAAATGATTTTTCTACTATTTCCATGTTGTTTGTATCTGTTGGAGTAAATGTTATTGTTACGGTTGTTGATCCTGCTTTTGCTCCTGTAATTGTTACTTTATTATTAGTATTAGCTTCTATTTCATCTTTAGAATCGTGTGTTATAGAAACAATTCCTTTAGTAGATAAAGTTGATGAGAATTTACCATTTTCTGAAGCTTTTTCATTAAATGTATCTGGATCTAAAACACCTAAATTATTTATTTCTTTATCTAAAGTTATTGTTGGTGTTAATTTTTTCATTGAACATGTTACTGTTTTATCATCAGTTGTTTTATCAGCCCATGTATAACCAGATTTTAATCTTGCAGTTAAAGTATATGTTCCTGCATTTGTTTGTTTATTAGCACCACTTACCCAATCATAAGCAGTATCATCTGCTATTAATGTTTGTTCTTGCTTATTATAAGTTAAATCATTACAATCGGCATCTATTGGTATTATTACATTTCTTAATACCTCTATTTGATAAACTATTACAAGACCATCATTTCCTGTTACAGTTACATCAATTTTATTTTCTCCATCTGTTAATTGATGAGTTCCATCACCAACTACACTTGCAACATTTTCAGTTGTATCTATATTAATTTTTATACTAGTTTCATCTTTATCAACGATTACTTTATAATTATCTCTTGATTCATCAAATATTTCTTCAAAAGGATAATTCTCAACTTCTAAGTCATTTACATAAGGTTCTTTAACACTTAGTGTTATTTTTGCTGCACCTACACCAGCATGTCCAGTTTCATTTCCTGTACCTGCTACATTAGGCATTGATGCATTACCTGCGATCATTACAGGACTTGTAAATATTTTTCCTGAATAGTGATAAGAACATTCTATATTAGTTGTTCCATCTTCACATCCTTCTTTTGGAGTTATATCACTTGCAGATTTAATTGCAACTGATCCAGTATATCCTGAGATATATGATGAACCTCCAGCAGCACTACTTACAATACCAGTTCCGGAACCTCCTGCTCCTCCACCGTAGTAGCCTCCGCCACCTCCAGCATAATAACTCCATTCTTGGGTATATGTTGAATTAGAACCACCTTTACCAAATGATCCAGCTCTGTCAGTATTATTTCCTGCTCCTAGACCACCAGAAATTTGTGTTCCTCCTTTAGCTGCTACTAAAGATCCATGAGAACTATCATATGTAATTCCACCATTTAGACCAGCAAGTGCACCTCCTGCACCACCATTTGCGGCTCTACTGCCCCATTTATTGGCACCACCACCACCAGCAGCAACCATTATACGGGAAGCAAGTGATGATTCATCATCCCAAGAACCTGAAACTAATCTTATATCAGTAGCTCCTCCACCATTACCGTTATATTCATCATTACCAGCTGAAGAGTAACTACCTCTACCACCACCATTAAATCCAAATACGTTACTTGTTCCGTTAACAAATTGACCTACATAAACATAAAGAGTATCTCCTCTAGTTAATTTAATGGTACCTGAAGTATATGCCCCTTTACCTCCAGAAGAACTACTAGTTTTACCACCTTGAGTTCCCCAAAGTTGTACTTGATAGAATCCAGTATATGGAGCAGTAAATGTTTCGTATTCTCCTTTATATCCATAAGTATTATCTACTGGAACTAAATAAGGATTATCTTCTACAGTTAAATTTATAGTTTTTTCTACAGTTTCATAATTAGAAATATCTGTTGGAGTAAATAATATTGTAAATGTAGTTGTTCCATCTTGTGTTCCAGCAAGTGTTATTTTAGTATCAGTATTTGCTTGTACTTCATTAGTTGTTTCTTGCATAGCTGCTGCTATTCCAGCAGGATTAAAGTTTGTTGAAAATTTACCATTTTCAGATGCTTTAACATTAAATTTATCTGTTTTACCTTCTACTATTGTAGTTATTTCTTTATCCACAGTTATTGTTGGAGTAGCTTTGTTCATAGAACATGTTACTGTTTTATCTTTTGTTGTTCCATCAGACCAAATATTTCCATCTTTTAATCTAGCTGTTAAAGTATATGTTCCTGCATTAGTTTGTTTATTAGATCCTCCTACCCAATCATATAATGTACTATCAGGAATTAGAGTTTGTTCAGATTTATTATATGTTACATTTAAACAATCAGCATCTACTGGAATAGTTGTATTTCTTAGTACTTCTAATGTATATACTCCAATTGATCCATTAGATGATGTTGTTATTATATCTATTTGATTTTTACCACTATGTAATTCATGTATACCATCGTTTGTAACATCAATTGTATCAGTTCCAGGTGTAGCGATAACATTAACACTTTCTGTATCTTTATTTACTATAGTTTTATAATCAAATATAGAGTTATTAAATGTTGGTGTTACTGTTTCATTTTCTACTTGTAAATCTGTTAAAGTATTTTCTTGATATTTACCCATTTTAATATACATATTTGATATTTTACCTATAAATGGTCTCATCATTTCATTATTTTCATCTAATGATGCGCCAAATGTTACTTCTGTATCAAATTGTTGATTAAAACTAGACATATCTTGTAAAAGTGTTCTTGTTCCACCTTTATATTCATAATATACTTTTTTATCTATTCTTAGAATTTTTACTTGAATTGGTACAGTTATATTAGTTTGAAGTGCTTCTTTTTTAGTTCCATTTATATTTTGAGAAATTGTTAATCTTTCTGGAGTACTATCTTTTTTAGATACTCTTCTTATTACTAAACCAGGCCAGTTAAGTGATTCTACTTCATATTTAACATTTAAAAATGTTGCTTGTGTTTCAGTTTGAACTGATGGTGAATATTCAGTTATAGTAAAACCTATTTCATAGTCTTTTTCCCAGTTAGCAGTGTTATATAATCTTATACCAGTACGAAGAATATTTGTTCCATCAAATGTAGCTTCATCTTGTTTAAATACTGTTGGAAAACTATTTACTACCCATTTAGCATGTAGTTCTGTATTAGTTGTTGCGATAGTTGATTCAGATACTCTTGTATTAAATTCTGAATCTAAATACCAACCTTCTAATGCATAACCTACTTTTGTAGTTGTAGGTAACGCACCTATTCTAGTTCCTTCTTCTATAACAGTTGCGGATACTTCTGATCCTCCATCTACATCATATGTTATTGTTATTGGTTCTGCTTTAACAATACCTATATTAAAGAGAAAAAGTATTAACACTGCCATTAACACTTTTATTGATTTTTTTATTGTATTTTGTTTAATCCCTTTTTTCATAGTAACACCTCTATCTTATACTATCATATTATTCTATTATCATTATATAATTTTGGGTTTTAAAAGTCAACATATTTCGACATATAAAATGGGATTTTTATTAATAAGTTTGCGTACGTTAAAATTAATTATTTATATAAAAAAACTGTTAAATATGTCTAGAAATAATTAATTATTTTTACAATAAAAAAGGTGCACTACTGTGCGCCTTTATTTATATCACCAATTACATCTTTATATTTTTGATCTAATAGTGCATTAATTAATATCACTTTACCACTAGGATCCTTTTGATAACTATAAGCACTTACAAACCCAGTACCCTTTATATTACATGGAATATTTACCATTTTACAATATTCATTTATTTGTTTACTAGATAAACCAGTTAGATTATTTTCTGTAAAATTACCATTTGTAACAATCAATACCTTTCCGTTAATAGTATTACCTTTTTTAGGATATTGATTTATAACTTTTGTTCCATCACCTATAACTTCATAAGATACACCATTAACATTTAAGGTATTTTTAACTTCATCTATATTTTTATTTAAATAGTTTTCTACTTTATAATAATTCTTTGTATTAGTTCTTACATTAGTTAAATTATAATATGCTTCTAAGTCTTGAATAAGTGATTTAACTGCATTAGACATAGGAATAGATGTTGATAAATCTTTCCACGCTATATAAAATACATATTTAGGATTATCTTTTGGATACATACCCGCAAATGATCTGATTGAATGTTCATAAGATGAATAATAATCGCCTGTTTGATCATTATATACTTCTGCAGTTCCTGTTTTACCAATAATATTATATCCATCTAAATGAAAGTCAGTTCCTGTACCATTACCATTAACAACTAAATCCATTAAGTTTTTAATATGATTAACAGTAGATTCAGACGCAACTTTAGTACCTTTTTGTTTTTTTGCTTCATATATAATTTTGTTAGTATTCGGATCAACTATCTTCTCTACTATAGTTGGATTTAAAATATAACCATTATTTGATATTGCAGTTAAAGCTTTTATATGTTGGATTGGTGTTGTCATTATACCTTGTCCAAATGAAGCATTCGCAACTTCTATATCATATCTAAACTTTATTTGTCCAGGAACCTCTCCTTGAAGTTCAATACCTGTTTCTTCACCAAATCCTAATTTTTTAAGATATGCTGCAAGTTCATCACCAGTTAAATAATGCTGCATCAAATTAGCGACACCTATATTAGATGATTGAGTATAACCATAGTCATATGTTATAGTACCCCAACCATAACCATTCCAATCTTTAATAGTATAGTTAGATAATTCCATAGTACCTGACTGATATGTAGCATTACCATTATAATTACCTTTTTCCATAGTAGCCATATATGTATAAGTTTTCATAGTTGAACCTGGTTCAAAGGATGTTGAAAGTAATGGGTTCAAATAATTAGTTATATTTTTTTGATTAGGATCAAAACTAGGTTTAGTTGCTGACGCTATTATCTTACCTGTTTTAGCTTCTGCAACTGCAAATATAGCCCATTCGGCACCAGAATTTTGAAAAGCATTATTTAAAGCTCTTTCTGTCATTAATTGAACATTACTATCAATAGTTAAATAAACATCATAACCATCTTCTTTTTCTATTCTTATTTCTGGTATATTAACAAGTCTATATCCTGATGCATCTTGTTCATAAGTAACAGATCCATTAATGCCTGTTAATTTATCATTATATTTGGATTCTATACCCATTTCACCAACAATATTACCTTCTTCATCTGTTGTTACATAACCTAAAATGTAGGATGCAAAATCTAAATTAGGATAATATCTTTTACTTGATGCAATAAAATCTATTCCCGGAAGTTTTAATTTTTCTATTTGTTCTTTTTGAAGTTCAGTAAGACCTCTTCCTCCAGGACCAAGTTCTACTTGATATAAACCACTTTGATCAAGTAATTCAAAAATTCTATCTTCAGTCATATTAAGAAGTGGCGCAAGTTTTTTAGCTGTTTCTCTTTTATCTACAACATGTTTAGGTTTTGTAGAATGTTTACTTCTAGAACTATCTAAATACGCAATTACTGTATAAGAATCAACTGTTTCTGCAAGTACTTCACCATTTACATCATATATAGATCCTCTTGTAGCATATAATGTTTCTTTAGTAGTATTTCTATTTTTAGCAAACTTCTTTAAATTTATTCCATCTATAGTTGGAGATAAATTTAGATAAACTAATCTACCTATAATAGCGCAAAATAAAAGAAGTCCAACAATAAATACAAGTTTACTTATATGTATCTTATTAGTAGACTTCTTCATATTCGCACTTCCTATCTTTCTGTAATTATTCTTATATTACCATTATTATACGCTAATCCTTCTTTATTTGCAACTGCATTGACATTTTCTAACGATGCCAATTCATTTATTTTCATTGTTAAACTTTGATTTGTTTCTTTTTGATTCTTAACTTCTCTAGATAATCTCTCTACTTCGATATTTATAGATGATAAAGTATTCTTTGCAAAGAAACTTATAACCCATAAACCAAATAATAATAAAGCACCTATTACAGTAAATTTCTTTTCTTTTCTAATTAATTTAGCAGTCTTATCATTTTTACCCATAATTATCATTCCTTTACTTTTTCTATAACTCTTAGTATTGAGCTTCTAGATCTATTATTTTCTTCTAATTCTTCTTTGCTAGGTTTATATTTACCAACTAATTTAACCTTAGCTTGTTTATCTTCTGGTATAAAAGGTAATCCCTTATATACCTTATCTACTTCACTATACTTTTTAAATGTATTTTTTACTATTCTATCTTCTAATGAATGAAATGTTATAACACATAATCTTCCACCAACATCTAGTAAATCAATCGCATCAATCAATGCTTTTTGTAATACATTTAATTCATCATTAACTTCAATTCTAATTGCTTGGAATACCTTTCTACCTGGATGATGATCTCTTTTATACTTTTCTGGTACATTGTTTTTGATAACTTCAACAAGTTCCAAAGTAGTCTCTATTTTTTTCTCTTTTCTTGCTTCTACTATTCCATGCGCTATACTTTTTGCATATTTTTCTTCACCATATTCATAAAAGATTTTTGTAAGATCTTTTTCAGAATAATTATTAACAACTTCATAAGCAGATAATTCTTGGTTTTGATTCATTCTCATATCTAATTTAGAATCATTATGAAATGAAAAACCTCTTTCTGCTTCATCAAGTTGTGGTGAAGACACACCTAAATCAAATAAAATACCATTAACTTTAGTAATATTTCTTTTATGCAACTCAGATTTTATATTTACGAAATTACTATTTATAATTTCATAATTACTACTTATTTGATCAAGAATCCTACGACTATACGTAATCGCTTCCCCATCTTGATCAAAGGCGAATAAACAACCCCTTGTTATTCGTTTTAATATTTGTGAACTATGACCGGCATATCCAAGAGTACAATCAACATATATACCGTCTTCTTTAATGTTTAAATTATCAATTGATTCATTCAATAATACACTTATATGTTTACTCATTAAATAAACCTTCTGCTATATCATCAAAATTATCAATATTTTCATTAAAGAAATTATCAAATCCTTCACTAGACCATATTTCAAGTCTATCTCCTACTCCGACAACAGTACATTCTTTTTTAATTGAAGCATAATCAATTAAAGGACTTGGAATGTTAATTCTACCATTGTTATCAAGTTCACACTCAGTGGCCCCTGACATAAGCATTCTCATAAATGTACGGGCATTTTTTCTTGTAAATGGAAGCTCATTTAGTTCATTAACTATATTATTCCATTCATCAAGTGAATAAACAAAAATACATTTTTCTATTCCTCTAGTTATAATGAACTTTTTGCCAAGATCATTTCTAAACTTAGACGGAATAATAAGTCTACCTTTTTCATCAATATTATGATGAAACTCTCCCATAAACATATTAATCCCCCACAATCAACCACTTTTCTCCACTGGTTGATTTAATTATATAATATATATAATTATTTGTCTATATTTTTATAAAAAAAAAGGACAGTTTACACTGTCCTTGTAAATAGTATTATTTAAATACTTTTCCTAACAATTTTTCTTTATCTTGTATACCATTTAAGTACTCTTTAAAAGTTGATTTTTTCTTACCTTCAAATTGTAATTCTTCTATTACTATTTCTCCATCTTTTGTCTTTATTCCAAGCCCATTATCATATATATTTATTATTTCTCCAACTACTCCTTCTTTGTTACTAGATCCAATTTTAGAAGAATAGAATTTTACTCTCTTATCATCTAATAAAGCATAAGATACTGGAAACGGATTTAAACCTCTAATTTTATTAAAAATATCTTTAGAATTATTATTAAAATCTATTTTTTCATCTTCTTTTGATATATTATAAGCATACGTTACTTCTTCTTCGTTTTGTTTAATAGGTTTAATAGAACCATCTATTATTCCTGGTAAGGAATCTATAATCATTTTAGATCCTAATTCACTTAATTTATTAAACATAGTTCCTACATTATCGGTTTCCTCTATTTTAATCTTTTCTTGATAAAGTATATCACCAGAATCCATTTTTTCATCCATATACATTATAGTAACGCCAGTATATTCATCACCATTAATAATAGAATGATGAATTGGTGCGCCTCCTCTATATTTAGGAAGTAAAGAAGCATGGATATTAATACATCTATACTTTGGATAATCTAGTATTTCTTTTGGTACAATTTGTCCATAAGCACAAGTAATAATAAGATCTGGTTTTTTATCCAATATAATTTGAAAATCTTCTCTTATTTTTTCTGGTTGAAATACTTCAATACCATTTTTTAAAGCAAATTCTTTTACTGGACTATATTTTATTTCTTGTTTTCTTCCTACTTTTCTATCTGGTTGTGTAACTACCAAACTAACATTATAGTGTTTTATTAATTCTTTTAGTGGACCTACAGAAAATTCTGGTGTCCCCATATATACTATATTCATAATTGCCCCCTAAAATAGTTTTAATACATCTTTTATTGTTACAAATACCATTAATCCCATCAATAATATAAAACCTATATTATTAATAATTGTTTCTACTTTTAGTGGTACTTTCTTTTTAATTATTTTCTCTATTATTAATAAGAACGCTCTTCCTCCATCAAACGCTGGGAAAGGAAGTATATTCATAAATCCTACATTTATAGATAAATACGCAGTTAAATATAATAATGAATACATACTAGATTTAGCTATTCCTACTACAGAATATATACCAACAGGACCTGATAGACTATCTACACCTAGTTTTCCCGTAAATAGACTTATAATAATTATAATTAATGATTTATATATTGATACAAACTTAGAAAAAGCATATTTAATTGCGTTTACAAACCCTTTTTTATAACTTGTCTTAACACTTATTCCATAGTAATAAGATTTACTCTTTTTATCATATTTAGGTTTTACCTTATAAGTTTTAGTATTATTATTCTTATCTTGTACCTTAATATTTAAAGTTGCCTTTTCTCCTGCGATTGCGATTCTTGTTTGAATATCATCAAAATCTTTTATTTTTTTATTGTTAATTTCTACTACTTTTTGTCCATTTCTAGCACCTTGATCATATAATGGATATCCTTTTTTCATACCATCTAATTCATTACTAGTAAAAGTTGATCCATATACTAATCCAATTATAAACAATAACAATAGTCCTAAAACAAAGTTGTTAAAAACACCTGCGACCATAACAGATAATTGTCTTAAAAAGCTCTTGTTATATAATCTTTTATCTTCAGGAATCTTTTTTAATTCCTCATCTTCTTCATCATATGTTTCACCCGCTAAAGCAACATATCCTCCTAGTGGAATTAATTTAATCATATATTCAGTTTCATCGTTTTTTCTTCTAAAAGAAAACAATTTAGGACCAAATCCTAAAGAAAATTCAAAAACATGAATACCAGCTTTTTTTGCAAATATAAAATGCCCAAACTCATGTATAAATACAATAAGTCCAAGTATTAATAAAAATATAATTAACGTTATCATATATCCTCCTATAAAAATAATAATTTAATAATAGTATAAACTAAAGACGCTATTAAAATACTATCAAATCTATCTAATATTCCTCCGTGACCAGGAATTAAATTAGAAAAATCTTTAGTTTTAAAGTGTCTCTTTATTGAACTAAATAATAAATCTCCTAATTGACCAAATATAGATATAATTAATGTAATAACTATTAATACTACTATATTAATATCAGGATTTACATAAAATAAATATACAAAACTAGGTACTAATGTACCAATCATAGAACCTATTACACTACCTTCTATTGTTTTATTTGGTGAAATAGTTTTAGCAAGTTTATGCTTACCTAACGTCTTTCCTCCTATAAAAGCAAATGTATCAGTAAATACAGTAATCATTATTAAGTATATAAATTCTTCTAACGAAGATACTCTTACATTATTTAGAATATAAAATCCCAAACCTAAAAACATAATTACTCCAAACACACTAGATGCCCTATCATAATTATATTCTTCATCTTTAATAAATATAATTGGCATAAATGTAAATAGTATTACAACTGCAGTGCATGCTAATAAAGAACCTTCACACAATACTAATAATCCTGTAGATAAATAAGATAACAATCTTACTACTAAAGGTATTTTATGTTCTTTTTCCATCAAATCAAATAATTCTTTTAAACCTAAACAAGAAAGAACTGCAGTACCTATTTCAAAAGGTAATCCTCCAATTATAATTAAAGGTATAAAAATCGCAATCATTACTGCGGCAGATATTATTCTTTTTTTCATATTATCACCTATTTAATTATATAATAAATAAAATGTATTTACAAGAAAAAAAAAGAATTAGTTATACTAATTCCAATCTATTATTTTAAGAACTTTTTTAGTGTCTATATCTTCATCTTTAGTAAGTACTAATGATTTGCGAAATCTTTTTTTCATTTCTTTGTCACTAAGTAAAATAATCTCATCGTATTTTATTTTTGAACTAGATTCACTTAACAAATAATTGTTATAACCTTCTATTTGTTCAGTAAAAGCTTCTTTTAATTCTTCCCTTACTTTAATTTTAGATTGATCTATTTCGAATTTTTTTAATGAATCAGGATATTTATAACCACATTCTTCTAATAATCTAACAGATAAACCATTTTTAAATCTAGTCTTTAATTCGTTTTCATTTAAAACATTAAAATACGCACCTATCGCACTATCTATATCTAAAGCAAAATATATTTTTTCAGTAATTTCAGGTACCATTAGATTAACTAATGGAATTAATGATAAAATAGTTGATCCAAGATAAAACATACTAGGAATAGCGTCACCAAGCGCTTCTGTTTTTTTAGAATTAAACGATAAATTCTTTTTAAAAACTAGTGTTCTATTTTTTATTTTTAATTGTTCTCTTTTATTACAAATATAATTATACGTATTAAAACCACTCGCAGATAAAAGAGTTGCTAAATATACTAAATATAAATATGTTCCCATTATACTTCACTTTCTTTCATATAATCTTTTAATATTTTTTTATAACTCAATTTATTCTTTCTTAATATTAACTTAGTTTCTTTTTTACTTAGTCTAACTTCTTCATCATCTATATTTAAGTCTTCGGGAACATAGGTTAATTTATTTCTTACACTTTTTAACAAATCTATATTTATTCTTCTATAAGAATCTTCCATAGCATTAACTGTTCCAATTATTTCATCATCTAACTGTTTTGCTTTATCTAAAAAATAATAATCATGTTCAATATTTGCAAGAGTAAACAATATATTTATACCAGGAATACAAGAACAAGCACTATCTACAATCACATCATACAGAATATAATAATCAATATACATAAGTTCTTTTTTAGATTTAGAAGATAATCCTTTTCTATATTTTAACTTTCTTATACTCTCTTTTTTAGCTTCCCTACCTACTTTTATATTAACGTAAGAATTCATAAGTATCGATGACATTGTTGTAGAAAAATATAAACCTAGTAATATTCTTAAATCTTCATTCATAAGCATTCACCATTTATAAAGTATTAAAGCATAATAATAAATTATAGTCAATAAAAAAACTTTATTCTATAATACTTAGAATAAAGCTTTCTAATTCTCTTGTTTTAGCGTAATTTTTCGCTATCATATCATATTTTGTATTCCATAAAGTTATATCTTCTTGTTTAAACCTTTTATTATTTTCCATAAAATCATTAATTTTAGTTTCCGCAATTGATGATAAAGATATAGCTAATCTATTTAATTCTATATCATTTAAACTGGCATTTTTTATTTCTTCTTTAAGTTCATTTATATCTTTTTTTCTAATCAAATCAAATATCAAATAATTATATACTGTATTTTGATCTTTATATTTTATACTTAACTTTTCTTTTTCTATTTCATATTCTTCTTTAGTTATTGTTTTTTGATTATATTTATTTTCAAGTTCATCTTGATCACTTTTAATCTGCATATTTTTTATATCTTTTTCACTAGCAAGAATATAAAATGGTTTTTTAGATCCATCTTTATTATATTCTATTTCTAAAATAGGATATTTACTAAGCAGTGATGGATTTTCTTCTATTATTTTATCTTTCATAAACACCTCTATTTTACTTCTTCTATTTTCATAAAATTAGTATAATTAACAGATTCTAATGGGAATGATCCTACTATTACTACTTTATCATTTTGATTTAAATTTAGAATCTTTTTAGATGCAGCCATAGATATATCTACTAATTCATCTGTATTTTCTGCCATACCTACATTTAATGGTATAATTCCATAATTGATAGATAAGCCTCTAACTACTTTAGAATTAGGAGAAACTGCAATCACAGGACAACTAGGTCTATAATTACTAATATCTTTTGCTGTAGTTCCACTCATAGTAGAACAAACTATAGCACTTGCTTTTACTCTATTTGCTGAATCAACAGATGAATACGCAATAGCCTTTGATATATTTATTTCTTCATTTCTACTAATTTCTAGTAATAGATCATTATAATCTATTTCTTTTTCAATTTCTTCTATTATACTATTCATTGTTTTAACTGTTTCAACTGGATAAATACCCACTGCAGTTTCTGATCCTAACATAAGAGCATCTGTTTTATCTAAAACAGCATTTGCTACATCTGATACTTCTGCTCTAGTTGGTTTATCATTATCTTCCATAGAAGCAAGCATTTCTGTTGCTATTACACATACTTTTTCTTTATCCTTAGCAAGCTTACATAGTTTCTTTTGAACACTTGGAACTTTTTCTATATCTAATTCAATTCCAAGATCTCCTCTAGCTACTATTATTCCGTCACTTACTTTTAATATTTTATCTATTTCATCAATAGCCTGTTTATTTTCTATTTTAGAAAGTAATTGAATATTATTATCATTAAATCCAATTAATATATCATTAACATCTAATATATCCATTTCTTCTTTAACATGAGATAACGCTAAATAATCTACTTGCATTTCAACCGCGAACTTAATTATCTCTTTATCATAATTTGATAAGAATGGTATATCAAAACTAACATTCGGAACATTAATAGTAGATTCTGTTTTAATTGAACCATTATTTTTAATTGAACAAACTAAAGTATCTTCATCTTTATTAACTACAACAAGTTTTACAGAAGCATTATTTAAATATATTTCATCACCTATTTTAGAGTGAGTAATAATATCTTGATAAGGTACTGAAATCATTTCAGAGTTACCAATAATATCTGAATATACTATTCTAATCAATTTATTTTTTTCAAGATTAATAATTGGTTTTTCTAATCCACCTATTCTTACTTCTGGACCTCTTGTATCAAGCATTATTCCAGTTTCTATATTTTGTTCTAGATTAATCTTTCTTACATTAAGTATTGCTTCTTTTGCAAATTCAAAAGACGCATAACTCATATTTATTCTTACTACATCTACCCCTTCACGAATCATATCTCTAATAACTTCAAAGCTACTAGAAGAAGGACCTAAAGTTCCTATCATTTTAGTCTTATTCATCACACTCACCTATTATAAATATACCACAAAAAAAGTTATATTACTATAACTTTTCTAATTTATTTATTATTAACTGATATGTACTACCCCTTTTTTCAACAACAGTATTAAACTTAATTATATCTCCCTTACTTATATTATAATATTTTTCATATACTTTAGGAAACATAACTAATTCAATTTCAGAATATTCATCTGATCCAGTTATAAATAACATTTTTTCTTTATTTTTTGTAATAATTTCTTTTTTATTATCTACTAAAAGATAAATATCTATATTCTTATTAAAATTATCTTTTATTTTTCTAGTGTCTATATCATTATTTCTCTTGTTTTGAACAGGATGATTAGATAAATAAAAACCAAATGTATTATTTTCTAATTTAACTAGCTCATCCTTTGTAAATTCGTCTACTACTTTAAATTCTGGCTTTTCTATCATACTAGAGTCTAAACTTGTACATAATTCTGCATAATTAATCGCTAAATCTATATTTTCTATAAGAGTCTTTTTATTATAATTAAACGAATCAAATGCACCAGAATAAATTAAATATGGAAGTATTTTTTTATTTATACCTAGTTTATATGTTCTAGATACAAAATCTAAAAAATCTTTATATAAACCATTTTTTCTTTCTTCTATTATTTTGTTTGATATAGTTGTTCCTATATTCTTAATTGAAGATAAAGAAAATCTAATTCTATTATTTTCTATTACAAATTCACTTTCACTCTTATTTATATCTGGCTTTAAAACTTCTATATTCTTTAATTTACATTCATTTATATATTGTTTTGTTTTAAACTCATTACCTATTACCATATTAAGTAAATACTTCATATAATAATTAGTATAATGAGATTTTAAATACGCCATTTTATATGATATTATGGCATAACAGACAGAATGGGATTTATTAAAACCATATTCCGCAAATTTATAAATATAATTAAATACTTTGTTTGCTATTTCTTCACTATATCCATTATTTATAGAATTATTAACAAACTTTTCTTTTTGTTTTAACATAAGTTCATTATTTTTTTTAGACATAGCTCTTCTAAGAATATCTGCTTCACCTAACGAGAAAGATGCCATTTTAGATGCTATCTGCATTATTTGCTCTTGATATAATATTATTCCATACGTACTAGATAATATTGGTTTTAAACTATCATCAATATAATCTATTTTTTCTTTTCCTTCTTTTCTCTTTTTAAATATATCTACGTTATCTATCGCACCAGGTCTATCAAGTGCAATTATCGCAGCTAGATCATCAAATGAATTAACACTTATTTTTCTTAATATATTTTTAAATATTGGTGTTTCAAATTGAAATATTCCATCTGTTTCTACCATTTTAAATACATCTAATGTTTTTTTATCATCTAATGGTATATTTCTTAAATCAATGTTACCTACTTCATTAACTATATTACTAATTAAAGTAAGATTATCTACTGCAAGTATATCCATCTTAAGTAAACCTAAACTTTCTGGATATTCTTTTGTATATGCACATGTATACATATCATCTGTTTTTATTAATGGTATATATCTATCTAAACTTTCTTTAGATATAATTACACCTGCCGCATGTCTTGTTATTGTTCTTTTTAATCCTTCTAGTTTTAGGGAAATATCACATATTCTTGATAACATTGTATCTTTTTTATAAATATCTTCTATTCTTTTTAGTTTTAAATTTTCTTCTAAAGATAGTTTTCTATCAAATAGTTTTATAAAAGAATCCATCTTACTTTCCATATTAAATATTCTAGATACATCTCTTAAAACCATCTTAGTTTTTAATGTTCCAAACGCTATAATATTTGCGCATCTTTTATTATCATATTTTTGATTTAAATAATCTACAACTTCATCTCTTCTATCTGCCTCAAAATCTATATCAATATCAGGCATAGTTACTCTTTCTGGATTTAAAAACCTTTCAAAAAATAAATCATATTTAATTGGATCAACATCTGTTATTCCAAGAGAATAACTAACAAGTGACCCTGCCGCGGACCCTCTACCTTCTCCTACTAATATGTTATTCTTTTTAGCGTATTTAACATAATCCCATACTACTAAAAAGTAATTAGAGAATCCCATCTTATCAATCACAGAAAGTTCATTCATCAATCTATTTGCGTATTTCATAGGTACTTTATTATCAAATCTTTTTAACAAGCCTTTTTTACAAAGATTTTCTAAATATTTCACTTCATCAAAATTATTATCATAACTATATTTAGGTAATAAATCATTTTTTATTATTTTTATATCTACCATATTATATATTTCTTCAAATAATTCTTTGTCATATTTATCTAGTTTTATTTCTTCTACTTTTTTAAAATAAACATTTTCTTCTACTTTTACTTTTTCATCTATATTTTTTCCTGTTTTTATTAGTTCTAAATATTTTAAGTATTCTTCATCCTCTTTTTCAAAACATTTTATTTTATTAAAATATATATTTTTATAATTATCTAGTTTTGAATCTGTATATCCAACATAAGTATCAGGTATATTTAATTTATTATAAAAATTTATTGATTCTTTAGGAAGTACACAAAATAAACCTTCTATATTATTCTTAATTAAATCTAAAGATATATCATTACTAGATATATAACATAGATTTTGATATCCATTATAGTTTTTAGCGTATAAATATATATCTTTTTCTTCTATAGAAGTTTTATATCCTATAATAGGTTTTATATCATTTTTTAAGCATTCATTATAAAATTCCATAACATAACAAAGATTATTATCTGATACCCCTATTGCTTTAAAACCTAGTTCTTTTGCTTTTTTAACTAAATCTTCTACTTTTATTAAAGACGAAAGAAGAGAATAATCTGTAATTATATTTAACGGTATATACATATTATCCCTCCTTTATATAAGTATATTATACACTAAATATAAGTAATTAACACTATTTTTTGCTTATATTTATTGACTAAAATTAAATATTATGATAAAGTTAATTAGACGCGAAATTTAAAGGAGGAAGAAGTATGGCTAATAAATTAACTAGTAAATCAAAAAACTTTGCGAATAACAGATCTCACGCAAATAATAAAAGTAATAGAGTTCAAAATTTAAATTATCAAAAATTCACAATAAATGGGGTTAAAGTAAAAACTACTGTTGCTGAAGCAAGAACATTAAAGAAAAATAATGCAAAATAAAAATAAGTTCATTTGAACTTATTTTTTATTTGCTATTTCATTTTTAACTAAAGTAACAAAATCTTCTTTTGAAACAGTAATTGTTTCATCAGAGCCATATCTTCTAAATGATACTTGTTCATTATCCTTTTCTTTATCACCTAAAATTATAGTAATAGGAATCTTTCTTGTTACTGATTCTCTAATCTTATAATTCATTTTTTCATCTCTATCATCTAGTTCTACTCTTATATCATTATCTATTAATAAATCTCTAATTTGTTCACCATATCTTAAATGATATTCATTATTAACAGGAACAATATTACATTGAACTGGAGATAAGAATAATGGAAGTACTCCTTTTGTTTCTTCTAAATAATATGCGATAAATCTATCAATAGATCCAAATACCGCTCTATGAAGAACAACCGGTGTCTTTTTAGATCCGTCTTTATCTACATAAGTTAAATTAAATTTCATTGGTAAACAGAAATCTATTTGACAAGTAGATATAGTTACTTCATTACCTACTGCTGGTTTTACTTGAACATCTAATTTTGGTCCATAGAATGCAGCTTCATCTTTCTTTTCAACATATTCTATTCCTATATCATCCATAACTTTTCTAAGCATATTTTCTGCTTTATCCCACATTTCATCATCTGGATAATATTTTTCTTTGTTATCAGGATCTCTTAGAGATAATTCAAATCTATAATTTGTAATATTTAATTCTTTATAGCATTCAAGTATTAAATCTACAACTGTTTTAAATTCAGATTCAACTTGTTCTAATGTACAGAATAAATGTGCATCGTTTTGACAGAAAGATCTTGATCTTTCAATACCTTTTAGGGATCCACTAGTTTCATATCTACAATCTCTTGCTATTTCACCTATTCTTATTGGTAAATCTCTATATGAATGAATATCATTAGAATAAATAACCATATGATGCGGACAGTTCATTGGACGAAGTACAAATTCTTCTCCTTCAATTTCCATTTTAGGGAACATATTTTCTCTATAGTGATCCCAGTGTCCAGAAGTTTTATATAATTCTACATTACCTAGTGGTGGAGTCATAACATGTTGATAACCTAGTTTTCTTTCTTTATTTTTAATATATTTTTCTAACTCTTCCCATAAAATATACCCTTTTGGTAAATACATAGGTAATCCTTTACCAACTAATTCACTTATCATGAATATTCCTTGATCTTTACCTATTTTTCTATGATCTCTTTCTTTTGCTTCTTCAAGTTCTTTTAAATATGCTTCTAAATCTTCTTCGTTTTCAAAACAAACACCATATATTCTTTGAAGCATTTTATTTTTAGAATCACCTTTATAATAAGCTCCAGACACTTTAGTTAATTTGAAATACTTCATTGATTTTGTTGTAGGCATATGTGGTCCTCTACATAAATCAATAAAATCATCTTGTTTATAAGCAGATATAGTTTCTCCATCTGGTATATTCTCTATTAATTCTACTTTCATAGGATTATCTTTAAAAGTTTCTAATGCTTCTTCTTTAGATAATTCTAATCTGGTAATTCTTTTATCACTTTTAGCAATCTTTTTCATTTCTTTTTCAATAACAGGTATATCTTCTTCAGTTACTACTTTATCTCCCATATCTATATCATAATAGAATCCTGTTTCAATTGCTGGCCCTACCCATAATTTAGCATCTGGATATAAATGCTTAATCGCATGCGCAAGTAAATGTGCGCAGCTATGGTTTAACATATCTAAATTTTCATTTTCTTTAATATTTATCATATAAAATTCCTCCTTTAAAACTAAAAAAAAGATGGTGCCTAAGGAGCCCTAAGGGCGGTACCATCCTTTATTTAACTTAATTCTGATAACGGAATTACCCGTGAATTATTATTCCTCTATTGAAGTAGTAACTATTTAACTATGTATTAACTCACACCAACCGTTAACTCTCTTTAAACAATCATTAAATAATCTCGTCTTCAAATAAGATTTAAATAAATTTTATTACAAAATAGAATTAATGTCAATTACTTTCTCTGATTTTTACTAACTAGTTTTAATTCATCTGTTAGAAAATTAATTCTTTCCATTATACGTTTTGCTTTTAGTTTATCTACTCCATCCTTTGTAGAACTTAAATGAACTTCTAACTCTTCTTTTGTTAGATTTGAAGTAAAAAATGTTACTAATTTATTATCCATTCTATGTTGTAAAATAGTTCCTAAAATATCATCTCTAGACCATGATGTAATATTTTCTGCGCCTATATCATCTAAAAGTAATAAATCCGCATTCATAGCATAATTTAATTGTTCATCAAAATCAGTTTTAAAAGATGCTTTTAATATATTTAAAAACTTAGGATAATAAATCATAGCTGCTGTTTTACCATCTTTAACTAATTCATTTATAGTAGCAGATACTATATAAGATTTACCGGAACCAAAATTACCACTTAAATATAATCCTTTATATGTTTCACCTTTTCTATATTTTTTTATAAAATTAGTAACCCATTTTATAATTTCAACTCTATTTTTATCATTAGTATATATTTCACTCATTTTAGCATTTCTAATATCTTTAGCAACTTCAAATTTATATCCATTTTTAATATATTCTAAATCATTTAATTCTTTTTCTTTTTCTTCACAAGCTTTATATTTAAAATTAAGTACACCATCAACAACATATGGTGTAAAAATAAAACCTGGCATTTCATTTAATAAGCACTTCTTATCTTTTTTATAATTATTTATTTCTTTTGTAGCTTGTTTAATTTTAGAAGTATATTTCATTAATACTTCATCTTCTAAATCTATAGAATCTATCATCTTTTTAAAATCAGGATCTTTTTTTGCTTCATTATATTCTTTTAATAATATATCATTATTCGTTTTTATATTACTTATTTTCTTTATACTTTTCATAGACACCTCTAATTAAAATCCTTTAATAGATTTTTCATTTCATCTTCTTCAGATTCAGTTATAACTTCTTCACTTGTACTCTTAGAAAGCCAATCTGGAGATTTAACTTCCTTTTTATTAACAAAAGTACTTGTCTTCTTTTTCTTTGTTTCTTTAAATACTTGATCCATCGCATCTTCTGCAGTTTCTATCTTTAATCTTTGCCATTGACTTGCAATCGTTATTACAAAGTTCTTTGTTAATTTATGATTATTAACTCTTAGTACATAATCTAGTAATACATTTATAACCGCAGGTTCTAGCCCCATATCTATTCTCAACTCTTCAATTAATCTTAAATCTCTTTCATTAGGTTCTTTACCATGATTCTCATTTTTTAAATACAAATAAGGTGAAAGTGTTTCAAAATAATATATTGCTTTAGCTCTTTTAGTATCTTTACCAATTGGACTTCTTAAATGTTCTGGTTGATTTTGATATATAAGTGATGGAAGTCTTCCTTTGTTTTGGTATTGATAATAATTTCTAGCATTTTTTCTTATTTCTGTTTTATCAATTATCATCTTTTCATTTAAAGAACTTAGTATAATATTTTTCATTTCTTCTACATCTAAATCATATATAAAAGCTAAATCATTTATTAGTTTTTTATTATCTTTATTAAATGTCTTTTCATTAATTGATCCTTTAGGAATACCAGGTATTAATAAATCAAAATCAATTTTATCTTCAATATTTATTCCTAATGAAGTACTATTTTTAATATTTTGAATGTTATTCTCAAACATTGTAGAAGGCGCACTTTTATATACTTCAGAGAATGATTTAGTAATATCTTCATAATCTCCTAAATTTACTCTAGGTATTTTAAAATAGTTTACTATTCTTTCATATTCTTTTTTTCCTACTGAATTATATAAAACTATATTTAATACTGGATGAGAAAAGAATTCTCCAGGAGATAATGGTGAGAACAACTCATATACATAACTATTTTGTTCTTCAGTTTCTTTTACATAAGATTTTAATAAACCTACTGCCTCTAATTTTTCTCTTGCCATTACTAGTTCATTTAATGTTAATCCTGTACTAGATATTAAATGATGATGGTTTTCTTCCATAGACATAAATTCATTTTTATCAAGTTCCATCCATAAAGTAAAAAATAAATTACACGAAAAAGATCCAATTATAGGTTGATAAAGCATAGTTAATATTTTTCTATCATTTTCAGTTAATATAGTTCTATTAACTACCACATATGTATCTGCGGGTAAAATATTAGCCATCTTATCACCTTCTTTTATATAATTATAAAATAAATATGTATCAATTTCAAGAAAATAGAAATAAAAATAAGAACTACCTTAAAGGTAATTCTTATTTTGCATTATTCATTGCTTTCATCATTTGGTTAATTTGTTTTTGTGTAGGTGTTCTTCCCATTTGAGACATCATTATTTTAATCATTTGTTCATTAATAGGAGGATTCTTCTTAAAATATTTTTTCATTAAAGCTCTAGCAACAACTACACCAATAACTATACCTACTATTAATCCGATAACAATTAATAATATTTCGTGACCTAATGTCATTGTCATATTTATCACTCCTCACATAATATTATAATAAAATTAATTTTTTTATACAAGTTATATATAAAAAAAGTCTATTTTTTTAATAGACTTTTTATCTTTCCTACTATAGAATCAACATCTACTTGTGAATACTTTAATACATCATCTTTTGATGCACTTATACCAAAATTATTTACATTAAATAAATAATCTGAACTTAGCACAAATTTTTCCCAACCAAAACTTGAACCATATTCTATTACAAATATTGGTGCTCCCGCTGGGAACAATTCTTTTTTATAAGCTTCTGGTTGTACATTAAATAATTCCATACATGGCATACTAATAATTCTTATATCAATACCTTCATGTAATAGTTTAACTTGTACAGATTTTGCTACTTGAACTTCAGACCCAGTTGCAATAACTACAGCATTTACTATAGCTTGTTCTTTACCTGCTATATAAGCACCTTTAATAACATCGTTCATACTAGTACCTTGTTCAGCTTTTATCTCTGTTTTAGGTAAAGATATTACTGCAGGTATTTTATTATTCATAATAATATTCCATGTTCCAATAACTTCTTTTATATCTGCAGGTCTAAATACAAACAAATTAGGCATTGCTCTTAGAGAAGCTAATTGTTCTATTGGTTGATGAGTTGGTCCATCACTACCTACTGTGATTGAATCATGTGTAAATATATATGTAACTGGTAAATTCATTAAAGCACTCATTCTTATTGATGGTTTTAAATAATCAGAAAAAGCTAAATATGTAGATCCAAATGGTCTAAATCCTGATATTGCTAATCCATTTAATACAGCGCCCATCAAGTGTTCTCTAACTCCAAAATTAATATTCTTACCTAAAAAGTTACTAGGAGTTAATTCTTCTTGTCCATCTAATATAACTCTAGTTGAATTAGCTAAATCTGCTGATCCACCTATATAGTTATATAATAATGATCCTAATACTGACATTACTTTATGATTACTATCTCTTAATAATTCTTTATTTTCAAAATCAATCTTAAAATCTACTTTTGTTAAATCAAGTGAAAGACTATTTAAATTAATATTGTTTATTTCTGCGATACTTGTTTCATTTAATATCGGTTTATATTCTTCAAATAGTTTTTTCCAGTTATCATATTCTTTAATACCTCTATTAACTACTTGATCTCTAATATATGACGCTGGTTCTTTTAATAATGTAAATGGTATAGTACCAGAATCAGTAGCTTCTTTAAATTTCAATACTTCTTCTTTAGTTAATGGTTTGTTATGTACTAAATTAGTACCTTGATTTGTTAACCCTTCACCTATAATTGTTTTAATTCTAATAATAGATGGTTTATCAGTAACACTTTTTGCTTTTTTAATAGCTTTATCTATTTCATTTACTGAATTACCATTTTTTACAAAATGTGTATCCCAACCTAAAGCAGAAAATCTAGATAATACTCCCTCACTAAATGTGTTTTTAATAGGTCCATCTGCTGATACATCATTTGAATCATATAATACTATTAGTTTTCCTAGTTTATATGTTCCTGCAAATGATGCTGCCTCATATGATATTCCTTCCATAAGATCTGCATCACTAACAAGTACATAAGTATTATAATCAAATAGTTTTCCTAATTTAACTTTATCAAATAAACCTTTACTCTTGTAATTATATTTTTCTTCATATATTTTTTCTGCCATAGCTATTCCAACTGCTGTAGCAAGACCTTCACCAGAATAACCTGTACTAACCTCTACACCTGGTGTTCTAAAATCAGGATGACCAGGAGTTTTACTTTCAAATTTTCTATAGTTCTTTAAGTCGTCAATCATTAATGGATAACCACATAAAAACATAGTAGCATATAACAGTTCAGATGCATGTCCTACACTAAGAACAAATCTATCTCTATTTATCCAATCTAATACTGCTGTATTAACTTTTAAGTTCTTTGCGAACAAAGTATACATAATTGGTGCAGCATCCATTGTTATACCAGGATGTCCTGCCCCTGCATTTTGAAGCATATCTAATGCTAAATTTCTTATTACATTAATTGCTTTTTGATCCATACATAATCACGCCCTTATTATTCAATTATAATTATACTATAAAAAATATAATAATAAAAGAAAAAAATAAAAAAACTATTATAAAATAGTTTTATTTATTATAAGTATAATATTTATGCTCGTTTGAGGCGAGTTTATTGTGATTTGTATTGCGGTTTAAACAATCAGCCCTCCATATAAAAGTCATTACGAATAATATTCCTAATCCATAAACTAAAATAATTTGAAATAATTTTTTCATATCTTTCTCACCTCACAACTACATCATATCACGTACACTTGTTCGTGTCAATATATTTTCGAACATGTGTTTGACATTTTACATTTTTTATGTTATTATTGTTTTAGGTAAAGGAGTGATTTGATGGAAAAACTTACTGAAAAACAAAATTTAGTATTAGATTTTTTAAAGAAAAGTATCGCAAATAATGGTTTTCCACCTACTGTTAGAGAAATTGGTAAAGCACTTGGCCTTAGATCCCCTGCAACAGTACAAGTACACCTAGATACATTAGCGGATAAAGGATACATAAAAAAAGGAGATTCTAAAAACAGAGCTATTGAATTACTTGTTGAAAACGAATATGAAGAAAAAGAAATAGTAGATGTTCCATTACTTGGTAAAGTAACTGCTGGTTCACCTATTGAAGCAATAGAGATGCCTGATGAATATTTTTCATTACCTGCTTATTTAATACCTGCTAAAAAAGAAGTATTTACATTAAGAGTTCAAGGTAACTCTATGATTGAGGCAGGAATTCATGATGGAGATATAGTTATTGTTCAAAAACAAGACACTGCTAGAAACGGAGAAATCGTTGTTGCTATGACAGAAGATAACGAAGTTACTTTAAAGACTTTTTATAAAGAAGATGGATACTTTAGATTACAACCTGAAAATAGTACAATGAATCCAATTATATTAGATAAAGTATATATAGTTGGTAAAGCCATTGGATTATATAGAAAAATATAAAAGAGACTATTAATTAGTCTCTTTAATCTATATAAACATAGTTTTACTATGTATATTATAGTATATGCAAAACATGTAATTTAATTACATGTTTTATAATCGTTTGTTTTTTTCTTCTAATATATTATTTTTTCCGACTGATATCGAGTAGTTAGTACATATATAAAAAACTATCATATTGATAGTTTTAACTTAGCACGTTAGGAATTTTATATCATCTATAATTTATGTGATGAGCTTTTATTCATTAATTGTTCATTCTTTTGTCGTTCGAGTTCTATAACAGTTGGAATTTTTATAAATTTCAAATGATTAGCATCAATATCACCATTAATCAATGAATCATTTGAATTTAATGAGTTAAAATTCGTAGAAAAAGGTCTTCTCTCCACCCCCACTGGTGTTCCTGTTTCATAATAATAATCCACTTCATATTTGAATGCATCTCTGTCAATTAAAATACAACATGTATTTTGTTCATCTCCTATTAGCCTATCATATATATTACTCATTGCATCAAACACTGCCTTTTTATCTTCTTCATCTAACGAAGATATTCTTTCAGCAACAAAACTCATTGCGGCATTTTTATCACGTTTTGATATGTCGCCAAACAAAAACGTCAAACTTTCAGGAGTGTGATACATCCAAAATCCATTTGTGGTTGAACCATATGAACTAACTCCCGTTCCCCAACCTCTAAACAAGTAAGTAAGCGTCGCTTCTGCTGTAGGATTATTTTTTTTCTGTTCAGATGCAGCATAATTTATTATTTTATCTTCTTCTTGACTGAACATGGCATTTTTTCCTGAACCAACCAGTCTACCCGTTTTTTGTATTGTCTCACCTATTTTGGGTGTAGTGAAATGAATTACAAACCCATGATTTAATCTATTTATAGCTTCTTCTTTACTAATACCAAATTCATGCAAACGTTGTTCTAAAAAATATGGATTTAGATAATTTGAAAACATATCAACAAATTTTTTTATTCTTTCTTCGTCATCGAATAATTGACAACCAATAATAATAGCATTAAAAACACTTGCAGCTATATCTTCTAAATGTTTGATGTTTTCCATTGCATTATCATCATCTTCTAGCTCTGAGACATCATCAACTTGTTCATCTACTTCATCAAAAATACCATCTAAATCTAAGTCATCTATTAAAAAATCGTCATCACATACTTTCGTTGTCAATTCAATATATTTTTCAAGAAAAAAGCCATTAGTAATTAGGTTAAATATATTACTATATACTAATTCTTTATTCACATTAATCACATCCTACATTAATTATAGCATAGATTTTATCTATTCTTTTTATTTCTTATTCTCTTTTTCTAATTCTTTTAAACTCTTTTCTGGTGTAGGTAAATCTTCAGGCATTGTACCGCCTAATCTTTCAATGCTATTTCTTACTTCTCTTCCTACTTCATAATGAACAGAACTTGCTGTGTACTCATTATCAACATTATCTCTTTTTAATTTAGCATCCGTTTGAGCAATTCTAAATATATTATCAGCAAGTTCTTCACTACCCATATTATCTAATATATCTTCTCTATATCTTAATTTCTTTCTTTTAAATATATCATCTGCTGTTTCACCATTATAAAGTCCTTTATAACCTGCATTATGAAATCTAGCTAAATCTTTTACTCCACTATTAACTGCAGTTTTATTTAAATTATAATTACCTTTTTTTGCTTGATTTCTTCTATATAATCTTTTCTCATCTTCAGTTAGATTATTATATTCTAATTCAGATAATTCTTGTTTTCTAGTTTGAATAGCAAAATAAGTTTGTCCAAGAGCCACTACTGGTTTTGAAGAATCAGAATTTTGAACTATTAAATAACATGCATATCGCGTTAATTTATAATCTTTTAACTTTCTTTTTGCATTTGAACCTATATTCACCATTACGTCCATTTGGGCGAAATGGTTATCAACATTTTGACCACTCTTTTCACAGGAAATCATTGCTTTTTTAATTGATGGTAAAAACTTTCTGTATTCACCATATTCTAATATTTTTCCTAATTCTCTTGCTAGCCAGTACTCATTATTTTCTTCATCTATATGTTTAATATCTTCAAATATTTTTTCTGTATATTCTTTTATTTCATTCATTTTATCATCTTCCTTTCTATGGACTACAGGTTTCAACTATCAATTTAGTATTTTTTATCTTAAACATAATGCTTCCATCTTGATCTGTTCTATATATTTTAGATTTTTTTAAATTATCTAATACTTCTTTATTAGGATGACCATACCTATTATTTTTTCCGACTGATATAATAGAATACTTTGGTTTTATTTCATCTATAAATTCTCTAGAACTACTTGTTCTAGAACCATGATGTCCTACCTTTAATATATTTATTTCTCCTAAATCATATTCTTCTATTAATCTATATTCTACTTCTTTATTTGAATCACCCATAAATAACAACTCTTTATTTTTTAGTTTAAAATATATAACTAGACTATTAACATTTTCATCATTTAGATCATATCTAGGATTTAGTATAAAAAACTTTTTGTTAATAATATTATCCTCTCCTACTTTTTTACATTTCTTTCTGCATAATTCTTTTTCTAAATCAGTCATATCATACTTGTTAATATAAATATTATCTACTTTAATTTTTTTAGTTATATTATATGCATTTCCTATATGATCTAAATCTCCATGGGTAATAATCATATTATCTATTTTTTTTATACCAATTGATTTATAAAAAAGAACAAGATTATCTGAATTATCATAATTATAGTTTCCACCTGTATCAATAATTATATTTTTATTCTTATATCTTACTAAAGATGCATCAGCCTGGCCTACATCAAGAATGTAAACTCTAGGAAATATTAAATAGTAATTATAAAAATAAAAAATAAATATAAGTAACAAGAATTTATTATTCTTTTTGAATATTAAATAGTAATAAATAAAATATAAAATAAAAGGTATCTTAGAAAAAGATAAAGTTAAAAAGTCTATTCTATTTAAAAATATTGATACTTTTTCAAATATATTTATAACTAAAAACAATATATTATCAATTATAGGAATAAACATAGTAACAAGAGATAAAGGATATATAATAAAGCATGAAATAGGAACATATATTAAGTTAAAAAGAATACTAAAAAAATTAATACTAAAATAAGAATTAATAATAATAGGGAGTGATATAAAAAAAGATATAGATGATATTAATATTGATTTAATAATATAGTTTTTGTTTTCTAACAAATAACTAAAATGTATCAGACTATAACTAATTAAGAAAGATAGTAAAAAACCTATATCATATAAATAATAAGGATTAAATAATAGTAATAAAGATCCTAATAATAATATTATTGTTTTTTTATCTATATTAGTTTTAAAATATTTATTTAATAAAAACAATATATAACATAGAGAAGATCTAATAATAGATATTTGAAAATTAGTGAAAACTATATAAATAATAAGAATTATAGATATAATCTTTTTATTTTTAATTATTCTATTTAAAATATAGATTAATATTGATATATAACTGCCCGATATAGATAAAAGATGTATAATTCCTAAGTTTTTATATACATCTTTAATATTACCATCTATATCATCTTTATTACCCATTATAAATACTTTTAAATACTTTTTAGATTTGTATTTATTTATTCTATTATTAACTATATTTTTAAAACTATAAAAAACATTTCTATTCCTTTTTAATATTTTTATTTTATATCCTTTAAAAGTATAATTAATTCTTTTTTCTTTTAAGTATTTTTTATAATTAAAAAGATTAAAAATAGTATTTTGTTTTGGTTCTTCTAATTTTCCAAATACCATTATATAATCATGATAATTAATATTTAATTCATCATATATAGTTACTAAAACTTTTTCTTTACCTTTAACAATTAAAATGGTTTTATTATTCTTAACTTTTTTCTCTAGAACATATCCTTTTATATACTTTTCATTTTTATAATTACTTTTATAATCTAAATAGTTTGTAAATAATAATGAGTAAATAATTACTAAGATTAGTATTAGTTTGTTATACTTCAATATCGTCTTTAATCTTTTCATATAAACTGTCACCTATACCAGTAACATTTTTGATATCTTCAATTTTTTCAAACTTATTTTTATTCCTATATTCAATTATTTTTTTTGCTTTAGTTTCACCTATACCTGTCAAAGAAGATAACTCTTTAAGAGATGCATTATTTATATTTATTTTACCTTTTATATCAGATGATTCAGTATTTATACATGCATCATTATCTGTATCTGGGCATATTATTTTTTCTTCAATTTCCTCTACTACTTTAGAAGATGAATTAAATTTTTCTTTATACTCCTTAATCTGATCTTTTGTATAAATAATAATATACATTTCATCTTTAACTTTTTTACTCAAATTAATAATACTTGTATCTGCATCCTTTTTTAAATCTCCCGCTTTTTTTATAACATCAATAATTCTAGAATTACTATTTACTTCATAAACACCAGGTTTTTTAACCGCACCTTTTATATCTACAAAAACAGTACTCGTTACATTTTTCTTTTTAGGTGTTGCGTGAACTTTTTCTCCTTTAAATATTGGAATTAATAGTAATAATAATAGTAATATAATTATAATTTTTAAATATATTTTTTTCTTCATAAAAAAACCTCCTAATACTAATATTCGACGTATAGAAGGTTTTTTCCTTTATTTTTCTAAAACTTTTTTCTGCATATAGTTATAATTCTCTATAGATATTCTTTGAACTATCGCAAGTGATATAGATAATGTTAACGCAAATGAACCACCATATGATAAAAATGGTAATGGTACACCAGTAAGTGGTAATAGTCCTAAAACACCAACTAAATTTATTACTGTATGAAGGAATATATAACAAGCAATACCGTAACATATAAGTGCATTTTGTACATTTACGCTTCTTTTTGCGAGCAATAATACTCTATAAATAATAATCATTAATATTAAAATTATAACAATTCCTGTTATAAGACCAAATTCCTCAACTATTATTGGAAATATAAAGTCTGTGAATGCTTCTGGTAAATATAAATATTTTTGTTGACTATTACCTGGAGAAATACTAATTAATTTACCATTATTAATTGCTATATAACCATTACACACTTGATAACCAGTTGATTCTTGATATCTAGTACATGGTTTTAAAAAGTTGAATCTGTCTTGTTGCATTCCATTAAAAATAGATTTACCACTTATTAATAATCCTAATAACACTATAACTATAAATATTGATCCATACATTGTTGTTTTTAGTTTTATTTCTTTAGATACTGGTGATGCGAAGAATAACATGGCCGTTATAAAAAATATAATCAAACCAGTTCCACCATCTGGTTGTAAGAATATAAGTACAAAATATAAAACTCCTAAACCTACAGGTATTAAAGCCGCAATCCAATTATTTAAATATTTAATATTTGATTTATAAAATGTTGCGGTAAATATTATAATTGCAAGTTTCGCAAATTCTGATGGTTGAAGACCAAAAGATCCTATATAAAGCCAACTTTTTGCTTCATTTGTTTTAACACCTGATACAATCAAATAGAATAATAATATCATTATAGCAATTGATATTGGCACAATCACTCGTTTATATTTTTTTGTAGGAATGAATAAAACTGTAATAGAAATTATCAAACTAATAACAAGAATACCTAATTGCTTTGTAAAATATTTGGTATTTGAACCGTATTCCAAAAAAGACTTCATACTTGAAGCATCTAATACCATAAATAAGCCAAATACAAACATAACTATTGTTAGTATTAATAAAAGTTTATCCATTTTATTAAATATCTTACTCATATATCCTCTACCCTTTAATAATTATCATATCATAAATTAATATTTTTAACTATATATAGACGAGTTAAATAACACTTTATTTACAACCTTAATACTATATAGTATAAAAGGAGGTATTATTATGTATTACTATGGTTATTCTGGAGGATACGGTTATAACAATGGTTGTGGCGGATATCCTATTTACGCACAAGGCGGTTATAATCAAAACTACGGATATGGTGGCGCAATTATATTAGTTTTATTCATATTACTTGTTATTGTTATAGGATCTAGATTCTTTGGTAACAACTAATTTGTCTATTTTGTAAAAATATGTTAGAATATAACTGTTTTTGAGGTGATTAGTGTGATAAAAACTAAAGATATTATCGATGAATATGATAAAAGAATTAGAAATATTAGTAAAGAAGTATCATTTCCACTTGATGATAAAACAAAAAAAATAATAAATGATTCTTTAGAAATGCTTAGACTTAGTCAAATTGATGAAGAAGCTAAAAAGTATGATTTAAGACCTGGTATGGGATTATCATTAATACAATTAGGTATAGCTAAAAGAATATTTGTTATTTGTTATGAAGTAGATGAAGGTAAATTTGAAGATTATATAGTTATTAATCCTAAAATACTTAGTGAATCAGAAGAAATGATATATGTAGAAGAAGGAGAAGGATGTTTAAGTATAAATAGACCTATTGATGGTATTGTACCTAGACATGCAAGAATAAAAGCCCAATACTATGATATGGACGGAAATAAAATTACAAAAAGATTTAGAGAAGAACTAGCAATTGTATTTCAACATGAATTAGATCATCTTAATGGTATATTATTCTATGATCATATAGACAAAAAGAATCCATATAAAAACAGTAATAAATATAGAGCAATATAAAAAAACCAATCTTTGATTGGTTTTTTTATTTTATCTTACATGGAAAATCAATTTTATTTTGTTCTCTTAAATAACTAATTGAATCCATACTTACAACTTTATTATCAACAAATATATTTAATGCTTTACAATTAAAATTTTTAGTTCCAAGTTTATCTTCATCCTCTAATAAAGCATCTATTTGATTAATACTATTAATCATCCCACCAGATAATTTTGACATTATTATTGTATTATTCAAAACTTTATCTTTATATTTTGATTCAGTTACATATTCTTTTGTTGAAATTGTAAAAATTGGCATTGTTATTATTAACAAAATAATAAAAGTAAAAACATAAAATTCTACCATTCCTAATACCCCACCAAGTATTCTAGAAGGTAATGCAAGGATAACAGTAGATCTTAAGAATCTTTCTATTACCCCACTTATTTTAATTATTATCGCAAGTATTAATGCAAATATTGATAATAATATAAAGAATGATATTAATTCATATAATAATATATTTAATATAGAATAATTCTTTAATAGTCCTACTGTAAAAAATGGAAAGTGTTTATAAAGAACCATTGATAAAGGATTCTTAAATAAAAATGCAAGAATAACAACTAGTATTGTTCCAAAAGTAATTACACTTTGTTTAACTACTCCCCTTTTAAAACCGGAAACAAACCCCACAACTAAGAATATTATGATTATCGCATCAACAATATTTAGACTCATTATTGTCACCTCTATTATAAATTATATTATATTTTTATTAAAAAATAAAGATTATATGTTAAAATATAAGTGAAGGTGATGTCTATGACTATTTCATTTAAAGTTAGTGATAAAACTAAAGAAGAAATGATTAAACATTTTGAATTTTTAAAAAGAGATAAAACACCAGCGTATGCGATATTCCAAGCTGATGAAGAAGATACAGTAGTTACTCTTTATGAGTCAGGTAAAGTTGTTTTTCAAGGAGTATCTGCTGATGTTGATGCCCAGTTTTGGAAAGAGACAGAAAAAATATTAACTGGTTCTTATCCTGAAGAAAAAGAAAAAAAAGAAAAAAAGGAAGAAATAGATAATACTGATTACTACTTTATTAACTCTATTGGTTCTGATGAGGTTGGTAAAGGAGATTATTTTGGACCTATTATTGTAACTGCTTCATATGTTAATAAAAGTGATATTTCTTTCTTAGAAAATTTAGGTGTTAAAGATTCTAAAAAAATAACAGATGAAAAAATATTAAAAATAGCACCTGAAATAATTAAAAAAATTCCTCATGAAAGTATAATACTTAGTAATGAAGAATTTAATAATTATGTTAATAAAGGTTATAATATGAACAAAATTAATTCTATGCTTCATAATAGAGCTATATTATCATTATTAAAAAAAGATAATTTCTCATATGATATGGTTGTAATGGATCAATTTACACCTGCGAGAAACTATTTTGGTTATTTAAAAGATATTGGTGATAATATATTTAGAAAAATTACTTTTACTACTAAAGCTGAAGATAAGTGTTTATCAGTTGCTTGTTCATCTATAATTAGTAGATATTTATTTATGAATGAAATGGATAAAATATCTAAAGAAGTTGATAAAGTACTTCCTCTTGGCGCAGGTGTTATGGTTGATGAAGCTGGTAAAGATTTAGTTAATAGATATGGTAAAGATATTTTAAATAAAATTGCAAAAGTTAACTTTAAAAATACAGAAAAGATCCTAAATTAGGATCTTTTTTTAATCATCTTCATACTAATAATAAATGCGATTATATAGAATATACAAGTAAATATTAATATATCATCATATCTATGATTTGTTAAACTAAGAATTAATTCAGACATATTATTACCTGTTATACCTGCAACTGCCCATGCAGATAAAGCAAGACCATGTATTTTACTTATGTTATCCATTCCAAATCTAGAAGATAGTAATGCAGGTAATGTAGAAAATCCTCCTCCATATCCAGCATTTACAATAACTAATAAAAGTATTGTTATAATTCCAAATGATATTCCTTTTACTCCATTACTAATTGATGAAGTCATTAATGCAATTAGTGTAATAATAATTGAACTAGCAAATATTATTTTATAAATAGTATTTCTATCTTTTAGTTTATCAGAAATAGATGAATACCCTATTCTACCTAGTGCATTAAATGCCGCTGTTACTGACGGAATTACACTTACCATTACAAGTAATAAACTAGATTTAGCAAACGTAACATTTAATATTTGTTTTTCATATGTAATAAGAGCTAATCCACAATGTATATTTATAAAGAACATTAACCATATTCCTACAAATACTGTATCTTTAAACATTGACATTGATTTAAATTTATCACTTTTTTCTGCTTCTTCAACCCAGCCCTCAGGTTTTTTAAGAAGTAAGTGACCTAAGAACATCATTATAAAATAAATAATTCCTAGTAAATAGAACATATTAGATATTCCATAATTCTTTTGAAATATTTCCATTATAGGTGTTGCGATTGCTTTAGCTAAACCAAATCCCATAATAGAGATACCAGTTGCCAAACCTTTCTTATCTTTAAACCATAGCATTAAAGTTTTTACAGGAGTTATATAACCTACACCTAAACCTATACCCATAATACATCCATAGCATAGGAATATACCTATTAACGCTAGTAATCCTGTAGTATGTTCTATAAAGAAACCTGTTCCAAGCATTCCTGTTGTGAAACATATACAAGATATTAAAGAAGACTTATGAATATTTTTTTCAACCATTTTTCCTGCGAAAGCAGCAGACATTCCTAAGAAAAATATAGCTAAAGAAAATGCCCATCCTACAGCAAATGTACTCATTCCTATTTTATTAGAAATAGCTTCTTTAAATGTTGACCAGCAATAAACACTACCAATTGAACAGTGAATTAATAGTGCGGGAATAGCTGATCTTATCCACTTATTATTTAGTCTCATATAAACCCTCCTACTATATAATATACTTAAAGTATATCACAAAGAAAAATAAAAGTAATGTTGCATTTGCAACATTACTTATTTTATTTATAAATTATCTAAAAAACGCCATGTATACTAAGAAACCTGTCAAAATCACTGCTATTACTGCACCATTTATATGAGAATTCTTTTCTTCTATATTTGCTTTTAACATATAAGCCATTACTAGTCCTCCAATAAAACCACCTATATGTCCAGCATTACTTATTCCTGATACAGTAAAACCAATAAATAGATTTAATAAAATAACTGTTAATACTCTACTTACTATTTGATTTCCCATATAACCCCTATAACTGTATCCAAAATAAAGCATCGCTCCTAGTAATCCAAATAACGCACCGCTTGCACCTGCTGTTATTGAATTAGGATTTTGGAATAGCATTACAAATAATGAAGAAGTTAATATACTATATAAATATATAACAATTAATTTTCTTTTTCCATAAAAATATTCTATTGTTGGTCCTATTTCAAATAAAGAAAACATATTACAAAATAAATGTACTAAACCTATATGTAAAAATGCACATGTAAATATTCTATAATATTGTCCGGATTTAATTAACAATGTACTATGTGCTCCAAATTTTGTTAATGTTTCAGTATTCTCTGAACCTTTTCCCAAAATATACATTAGTATAAATACTATAACATTTATTGCTATTATTGCATAAGTTACAATTGGTTTATTATTCTTTTTACTCATATTCTTATTAAACCTTTCATTATCATCTATATTTTTATTACTTATATCATTTGTTATTTTTCCTAAGATATCATATTCTTCTTTACTTTCATATACAAAATCATCTTTCATATCTTTAAAATATCTTTTTATAACATCATTATCTTCTATATCTTCTTCATTTTCAATAGTAATATATTTATATTTTTTTGTATTTTCTACTTCTTTTTTAAAATTATCACCTATATCAGTGTATATAGTTAAAACATCTATAAAAGGATTAAATGTTTGTTTCATAATTTGAGAAACTATATTTTTTGTTTTAAAACTATCAAAATCAAACTGTTCATTATTAAAAATATTTTTTGTTACTATTCTGATTATTCTAAATTCTCCTTTTGGATTTTCTAACCATATTTCATTATCTACCCCTCTTATTATTATAGGTACATAATCTTTTTTTACCATAAAATAATGAATAAGTTTCATAACAAGTAAATTTTTACTATTTACTTCTTCCATTTTATCACCTATTTTTCTTTATATATATTTAATATTTTAACAAATTCTTCTGGTACATCGCAAGTAAATGTCATTTCTTTTTTTGTTTTAGGATGAACAAAAGAAATCTCTTTAGCATGTAACATTTGTCCAAAACCATCTATATTTTTATCTCTTGAATACACTGGATCATTTACTATAGGATGTTCAATATATTTCATATGTACTCTTATTTGGTGTGTTCTTCCAGTTTCTAGTTTACATTCTAATAAAGTTGTATCTTTATATCTATCTAATACTCTAAAATGAGTAATTGCTTTTTTTGAATTAGTACTTGTAATACTCATTTTCTTTCTATCATTTTTATCTCTTCCTATAGGAGCGTCTACCGTACCTGTATCAAATTTTATAAGACCATGCACAAGTGCAATATATGTTCTTTTTATTTTATGTTCTTTTAGCTCCTCTGATAAGAATAAATGAGCTTTATCATTTTTTGCAACTACTAATAATCCTGATGTATCTTTATCTATTCTATGAACTATTCCAGGTCTAAACTCACCATTAACAGAACTTAATTTACTATGATTCATTAATGCATTAACAAGTGTTCCTTTTGTATTTCCTAACGAAGGATGAACTACCATACCACTTGGTTTATTCAAAACTATTATATCTTCATCTTCATATATTATATCTAGTGGTATATCTTCTGCTTCTACATCTAAATTTTCTTCTATTATAGTTATATCTATTTCATCACCTGATTGGACTTTATAACTACTTTTTGTTGTTTTACCATTAACTAGAATATTATCACTTTTTATTAACGATTGAATCTTAGCTCTAGTTAAATCTAATTCTTCATTCGAAGAAAGAAAAGAATCAATTCTTTCATTAATATTTTCTTCAACTATTATTTTCATTCTTATCACCTACTAATATTATAATAAATGCACTGATAACTATTGCGATATCTGCCATATTAAAGATTGGAAATTGATAATCCCCTATTTCAAATCCTATAAAATCTATAACATATCCATATATTACTCTATCTATTAAGTTACCTAGTATTCCACCAAATAAAAATGCATAACCAATATTAACTAATCCATTCTTTTTAATATAATAGAATAATAATCCAAGAGTAACTAATCCAACAAATATTAGTAACATAGATTTACCTTCTAATATAGAGAATGCTGCACCTATATTTTTAACATATACTAAATAAAAAAATTTCTTTATTATATATAATCTATCTGTTAAAAAAGATTGAACTAGTATTTTAGTAATTCTATCTATTAAAACAACTATAAATGAAATAGTAAGAAATTTTTTCATTTTATCACCATTATAATTATATCATATTTTATTCATACTTTAAAGACTTTACAGGATCAAAGTTAGATGCTTTTTTCGATGGAAAATATGACGATAATAATGTTACAAATATACTTATCAATATTCCTAATAAATAGTATTTATTTGGGTTAGTATTAAATGATATATCAAACTTATCTTTAACTAAATCTCTTGTTATATTTATTAAAAAACTAGATACAACAGAAGAAAATAATCCTATCATAACACCAATAGATATTGCTTCACTATTAAATATATGTTTTATATTTTTTTTAGAATAACCTATACTTCTAAGTATTCCTATTTCTTTAGTTCTTTCTATTACTGTTATATTTATGATTATACTAATCATTATTGTACTAACTATCAAAGACAAAGAAGAAAACATTGATAATACAAAAGTCGCTACATTTAAATAAGAATTTAGTTCATTAAATAAATCATTATTATTTGATGCTTTTAGTTTTATTTTTTTTAAATCCTTTTTTACCGTATCTATATTACTCTTATTATCTATTTTAACACTTATATTATTAGGATATAACTTTATATCGTTTTCTTTATAAATATTTTTTATATTACTATAGCTAATGTAACCATGCATATTCTCATCTAAAAGAGAAATGTTACTATTTTTAGAAACACCAGTTACTTTAGAATAAAACTCCACTACTTTATAATTATCTATTAGTGATATATATACTTCTTTACCTAGAATATTTTTTCCCATTTTTTTATATAAATATTTATTAACTACAAATCCTTTATCATTCCCTTTTTCTAAATCAATTTTATTAAAAGAATCTACGAAAGATAAATTATATTCTTTGTTATTAAGTTCTAATTTTCCAGAAGAAAAACTTATTTCTTCGTATACTTTATTTACATGTTTAATATTCTTTATATTAATTAAATCTTTATCTTTATAATAAGAATAATTATCAGTTCTAACTACGTTTAATATTCTAGGATTACTTTTTTCTAATATTAGATCTGAAATATATTTCTTGACAGATCCTCCTAAAAACATACTTATAATTATTCCTATTATTCCTATAGATGATGCCAAAACTATAAAAAAGTTTCTTCTTTTATTATTAAAAAGACTTCTAATTCCATAATTAATTAAATATAATATTTTATTTTCTCTTAGTTCTTCTTTATCTGTTTTAATAGTTTTAGTTTCTTTTAAAACTTTATCATATTCTATTCTTCCGTCTTTAATATTTATTACTCTAGTAGAATAATCAATTACTTTTTTAGAATGTGTTACTACTATGACTAATTTACCTTCTTCATTTATTTCTTTTAAGATATCTAATACACTTTCACCATTTTTTTCATCTAACGCACCTGTTGGTTCATCCGCAAGAATAATATTTGGGTTATTAATTAACGCTCTAGCGATTGCGATTCTTTGTTTTTGTCCTCCAGATAATTCATTTATTCTTTTTCTTCTAACATTATATATATTTAGTTTTTTTAGTAAATCAACCGCTCTTTTTTTCTTTTCTCTATAAGAAATCTTATATTTTTCAATTGGTAAAAGTATATTATCTATAACAGATAAACTATTTATCAAATTAAAGTTTTGAAATATAAATCCTATATTTTCTTTTCTATAATTATCTATATCTATATATTTCAAATTTAAATTATTAATAGTAACAGATCCTTCGTATTTAGAATCTAATCCACCTATTATATTTAAAAACGTAGATTTACCACTTCCACTTTCTCCAAGTAAACATACAAATTCTCCGCTTTTAAATTCTGTTGATATATCATCTAATACTTTTTGATAAGAATTATTCTTACCAAATTCTTTAATTAAGTTCATTATTCTTAAAACCATATTATTCACCCAATAATAATATTCGATGAAAATATATCTTTTTCCCTTATATTTTTATAATTTCTGAAATTTCTTTTATTACTTTCTTTTCTATTCTTGATATATAACTTTGAGATATACCTAGAATAGACGCAACTTCTTTTTGTGTTAATTCATCTTTTCCATCAAGACCATATCTTCTAATCATTATTTCTTTATCTCGTTTTTTTAGTTTACTAATTTCTTCAAGCATAATCTTTTTCATACTTTTTTCTTCTAATGGTCTTGTTACTACATCATCATCTGTGCCTAGTACATCTTCAAATGTTAGTTCATTACCTTCTTTATCATAAGATAAAGATTCTTCTAAAGAGATATCCGCTCTTCTTTTTTTATTCTTTCTTAAATACATTAATATTTCATTATCTATACATCTACTTGCGTATGTCGCAAGTTTAATATTTTTATCTCCTTTATATGTATTAATTCCTTTTATTAGACCTATTGTACCAATAGATACTAAATCCTCTAAATCTATTTTAGTATTTTCATACTTTTTAGCTAAAAAAACTACCAATCTTAGATTATGTTCTATTAATTTATCTTTTGCTTTTAAATCTCCATTATAAAAACTCTCAACCAATCTTTCCTCTTCTTCTTTTGATAAAGGTTCTGGTAATTTATCTGTACAACCCAAAAAATATAATTCATTATCTTTTCCTATTATTTTAAATAATATTTTCTTAATTAAATTAATCATATTCCCTCCATTAGTGATTCACTTAATATACAATCTATTCCATCTATTTTTATAGAGTCTATTAACCCTACTAAAAAGTTTTTCTTATATCCTATTCCATCTATATATATTTTACTTGCCCTAATACACTCTAACAAACCATCATTATTACAAGTTTTATAGGGCACTAATATAGAATTATCATATTTTTTTATATAATCTTTATTAACTAGTATTATAGGTTTAAAAGTATATGGATCTTTTAATTTATTACCAGTATCTAAAAAAGCATTTAAACTTAAATAATATTCTTTAAAATAAATTATTACTTTAATGTAATTGTTATAATTAGTTTTTAATTCTTTAATATTTTTAATATAAAAATATAAACATATAATTGATAATATAATTCCTATAAACAAATTATTACTAATAAAAAAAGCATTATTATTAATAAAATATAATAAACCTCCTAAAATAATACCTATTAAATAAAAATAATATATATTTTTAAAAAAGTACTTTATATTCTTATAACCAAATGTAATTATAATTATCAATATACTTATAACCAGTTTATATAGAATCATCTCAATATTATTCATTCTTATAAAATATATAAACATAGTTAAAGTACCAAAAACTGAACCTAAAACTATTTTAAAAAAACTAGTATTTCTTTTAAGTATTAATGATGTTCCTAAAAGTATAATAAAGTCATATATAAAATTAATAATAAATATAATATCTAAATATACTTTCATATCAATCACCAAACTAATAATATATTAAAACTTATAATAAAAATGTCGAAAAAAAAGTAATTATACTCTTTTAAATATAATTACTTTCTTATATCCATATTTCTTATCTTTATATAGTTCTAAACCATCATATTCTTTTTTAATATCATTTTCAAATTCACATATAATTAAACCATTTTTATTAATTAAATCATTATCTAAAACATATTTAACTACATAATCAATAGCGTCTAATTTATATGGTGGATCTAGAAAAATTAAATCAAATTTTATATTTTTTTCTTTAAAACTATTTAATGCATCTTTATAATCATTTAATATAACAATTCCATTATCTATATTTAAACTTTTTAAATTATCATTAATAGTTTTAACTGCTATTTTATTATTATCTACAAAATAACAAGTTTTTGAACCATTACTTAATGCTTCTATTCCTAAATTACCTGATCCAGAAAATAAATCTAAAGTAACTGATTCATCTATATAGTTTTGAATAGTAGAAAAAATAGATTCTTTAACTCTATCCATAGTAGGTCTAGTTCCATCTATATCAAATCCTTTTATTATTCTTCCTTTAAATAGACCACTAATTACTCTCATTATATTCTCCTACTTCTAATAGTTTACTATATATATTATAATCATCTAATGTATATACATTAAACATTACCTTTTCTATTTCAGAATTATTATCTAAATAATCTTTTATAGTATTAATAGTAATATTTGATACCTCTTCTTTGAATTCAGATTTAACGGCTAGATTAGGTATCGCTATAGTTTTAATATTATTCTTTTTAGCAAGTTCTAATACATTTATATACATATTTTTAATTATTTCTTTTATATCATCTGTTAATTCTTCAAATTCAGGTTTAACAACATGAATAATATTATTTGAAGGAAGATTAAAAGCATCTGTTAATATAACTTTACTAACTTCTACTTCTTGACCTTTAATTATTTCTCTACATTTTAATCTTAAAGAAACGCCAGCATATGTATTAATTTTATTAGAAGTACAATTATGATTAGGTTTAGTACATCCAAGCATTTTACTATCTGTTAAATGTACAATTGAATCACATTTAACATTAGTTATATCACCTTGCCATAAAAAGAATCTTTTATTAAAATTATTAATATCAAATATCTTTTTTTCTTGTAATTCTAATCTTAAAAATTCGTTTTCTTTTTCAATTATTTCAATTGGCACTGGTTTTGCCTCTCTAACATTTAATAAACCTCTTAAAAATTCTCTTTTGTTAACATAGTTTTGAGGTATATCTATAATTGGATGAGAAGCTTCTTCTAAATAATATTTAATCAGATCATTTAAAAGTTGTTCCATAAAAAATCACCTACTAATATTATATAACAAAAAAAAGAAAGAAAATAGATATATAATCTATTTTCTATTAAATATTAATCTTACTACTATTCCTAATCCTATAAATAATTCACATAAAACTACTATAGTACCTATAAATGGAATTAGTTTTAATACAGCTACTGTTAAAGCACCTATTAAGAATAATAAGTATTTATTCTTAATTTTCTTAGATAATAACATATTAGCAAAATAATAACTAGTTAATACTGATGATAAATATATAAATAATATATATAAATCTAATAATATTAAACCTGTACTTAATCCTACTAAAGTTAACATAGCAAAGATACATGCAACTGGAATAGTTATTAATGTTAAAAATCCAAATCCTAAGTTAGGTAAAATAGTTTTTTCATCCATCTTAGAAATATTCTCAAATAATTTTGGGAATAATAACATCATTAATAAACCAATTACTATTATATTACCAAACTTAAATAAACTGTCCTTTACTTTTGACACAAATGTTGGTTTAGAAACTTTAACATTTACTTTGTTAGTTTTTTCTACTACTTTATTACCAATAGTTGCGCCATCACTAATTTCTATTTTTGATTCTTCATCATATTTTAATGTACCAGTTATAACAGCTTTTTCTCCAATGGTAATATTTTCACCATACGCTGTTACGTTACCATTAATTCTACCATTAATAGTAATTGTGTCAGCTGCTACATACATATTTCTTCCAACAACACCATCAAAAGTAACTGTTTGACCACAAGCAAACATATCTCTTTCTACTGTTACATTATTTAATTCTACTGAAGAACCAGCAGCATATCCATCTTTAAATGCCTCTTCTTGTAATTTAACTACATTACCTGCTACAAAAGCATAATCACTTTCTCCAGCGGTTGTAACAATATTACCTGCTGCAAAAAGTATTCCATTTACTTTAGTATTAACATCTACTGATTGACCAGCTATAAAACTAGTTCCATCAATTGGTTCAGTTATATTAACTGTATCATCACCTCTAAATAGATCTTGACTAAAAGCAAATACTGGCATAGCTATAAACATAACCAAAACTAATAAAATTTTTAAATACTTCTTCATATTTCCCTATCCTTTCTAAAAGAATTATAACACTTTTTCTACTCACAATCATTAATATTACATATAACATTGTCAAATTTGTCTTTATATTTGTCAACGTCTTCTTTAGATTTCATTGTCCAAGCAACAACAGTTTTCTTCTTTTTAAAGTTTTTAACTTTTTTATTCTTGTATAATTTCTTATCAACTGCTAAAAAATCAGGTTTAGATATAAATATATCAAATGGTAATAAGAATAAATTATTTATAAAAATATTTTTAATCTTACTCTTAAAACTACCAAATAATAAACCTCTTAAATATTCATTTTTATGAAACCTAAAATAAGAAACATAAAATGGATCAAAACTTTGAATCGCAACTTCTCCATTATAAGTTTTTAATCTTTCTAATAGTAATCTTGGTAATTCAAACCCTTTAACATCATATTTTATTTCTATAAGTATTGGTACTTTACCATCTATTAGCTTTAATACTTCATCTAAACTTGGAATAGTATAATTAGTATTTAACAGCTTAATTCTTTGTAATTCAGATAATGTTAATTCTTTAATCTTACCAGTTTTCTTAGTCATTCTATCTAATTCCATATCATGAAAAACTACTATTTTTTTATCTTTAGTTAGATGTACATCAAACTCTATAACATAGTCTTTATTCATCGCATTTTTAAATGCCTTAATAGAATTTTCAGGAACTTTTTCATTATCAAATATTCCTCTATGCGCAATAGTTTTTTTTATTAACATATTATCTTTCATAAAACACACCTCTAAAATCTTTTAATGTTTCATTATTCATAAATATTCTAGTTTTAGACTTTTTATTCATAATCATCTAAGAATGAATACTTCTTATCACCTTTTTTATATCCTAGAATGCAGTTTAAATTAACATTACTTGTAGAAATAAAAATATTGTTTTCTATATTTTTATTCTTTTCTTTTAATTTCTTTATTAGATTCTTCATCTCTTGTCTTTTACTCTTTCCATCATCCAATATAGAACATCCCTCTAAAAGTGGACAAGCACAGTTTATAAAATCCAATTCATTATATTTTTTCCAAGATATTATATCTTCTTCATGTATTAAATACATTGGTCTTATTAACTCTATTCCTTCAAAGTTATCACTATGTAGTTTTGGCATCATAGTCTTAATTTCAGATGAATAAAACATAGATAAAAGAGTTGTTTCTATTACATCAGAAAAATGATGACCTAATGCAATTTTATTACAGCCTAGTTCCTTAGCTTTAGAATATAAATATCCTCTTCTCATTCTTGCACACATATAACATGGTTCATTTGGAGTTATTTTCTTAATAACATCAAATATATCACTTTCAAATATTTCTATTGGTATATCCATTAATTTAGCATTATCTTTTATGTATTGAAGGTTATAATCATTATAACCTGGATTCATACATACAAATCTAGCTTCAAATTTAAACTTACCATGTCTAATTAATTCTTGAATACATTTAGCCATTAAAAATGAATCTTTACCACCTGATATACAAACCATTACTTTATCATTTTCTTTTATTAATTCGTAATCCGCTACTCCCTTAACAAACTTAGACCATATCTCTTTTCTAAACTTAGTAATAATACTTCTTTCTATTTCTTTACTCTTTTCCATTATATTCCTCTAATGTTTCATCAAATATCAAAAAGAACTTATCTATTTCTTCTTTAGTAGTTAAATGAGATAAACTAATTCTCATAGATGAATTAGCAAGACTCTTATCATTTGTTAAAGCATATATACTTTTAGAAGGTGCATTCTCTGGACAACAACTTGTTTTAGAAGAAATATATACTTCTTTGTTACCTAGTAATTGTACAAATACATTTGATATAACACCTTTAACACTAAAATTAATAGTATTAGGAATAGAATTAGGTGTACTATTTATTATAAAGTTTCTTTCTTTTAATTTTTCTATAACTAAATCATGTAACTCTGTTATATATTTTTTTCTTTCATCTAATTTAAATAACGCTAGTTCTAATGCTTTATCTAACGCTAAAACTGAACCTGTTACTGGTGTCCCTGATCTATAAATAGTTGTACTTTTACCACCATATATAATTGGTTTAAGACCTACTTCTTTTTTCTTAACAAGTAATCCAAATCCATTTATACCATAAAATTTATGTGGTGCGATAGTTACTAAATCTACATCAGTAAAATCTATACGTTCTTTACCTATTATTTGAGATGCATCTGTATGGAAATATAAATCAGGATATTCTTTTAATATCTTTCCTATTTCTTCAATAGGTTGTCTAATACCTAGTTCACTATCAACAGATGTAATACTAACAAGAATAGTATCTTCTCTTATTAAAGATTTTAATTCTTCTATATCAATTAATCCATCTTTAGTAACACCAACCATATCTACTTCAAAACCTAGTTCTTGCATTCTTTGAGCTGGTGCCACAATTGAACTATGTTCAAGTTTAGAAATAATAATATGTTTACCTCTAGATTTATATCTTTCAGGTAATCCTTGTATAACTAAATTATTACTTTCAGATGCTCCTGAAGTATATATAATTTCATCTTCTGATACTCCTAAATTTTTTGCAATATTTTTAGTAGCTTTATCTATTGCTTCTTTAGCTTCTACTCCTAATTTATGCATGCTATTAGGGTTAGCAAAATATTTAACTGTTGCTTCATTAAATACATCAAGCACTTCTTTGTCTACTGGTGCATTAGCAGCGTAATCTAAATAAATCATCTAATCACTTCTTTCTTATTCTTCACTTACATAATAATGTCTTATTGGTTTTAAATTTTCATCTAGTTCGTAACAAATTGGTGAACCAGTTTTTAATTCTAGAGCTAGAACTTCTTCCTCATTTAAATTATCTAAATATTTCATTAACGCTCTTAAACTATTACCATGAGCCGCAATTATTATATTTCTTCCATTTAATAATTCTTTTTTAATTTCATTTTCAAAATAATCAACTACTCTAACTATAGTATCTTCTAAATTTTCTGTAGTTGGTAAATTATCTATTCCAGCATATTTTGGATCATTACCTGGATATCTAGGATCATCTAAAGATAATTCTGGAGGTCTAACATTAGAACTTCTTCTCCATAGTTTAACTTGATCTGCACCATATTTTTCAGCAGTTTCTGCTTTATTTAATCCTTGTAATGCTCCATAATGTCTTTCGTTTAATTTATAACTTCTTCTAATTTCTATACTTTCTCCCATTTCTTCTAATATTAAATCTAAAGTATTCATTGCTCTTTTTAATACTGAAGTATATCCTAAATCAAAAGTATATCCTTTTTCTTTTAATAATTTACCTGCATTTCTTGCTTCTTCTACTCCCTTATCAGACAAATCTACATCTGTCCAACCAGTAAACTTATTTTCTAAATTCCACATGCTTTGTCCATGTCTTACTAAAACTAATTTAATCATAGTTCCTCCTAATAATTCTTAAATATATCTTTTAAATATTTACCTGTACTTGTTAAGTTTTCATCTTTAACAGTATCTGTATTTTCTTTTAATATCGCACTTGTTTCATTTTTATTAGATAAGTTCCACGAAATAATACTTATCTTATTTTCTTTTAAGAACTTAATCCATTTATCTGTTTCATCAAAGTATATTCCACCATTACCAGATGCCTCACTAACACCAAATTCTGATACTATTATTGGTGTATTATTAGAAAGTGCTGATCTTGCTTTATTTCTTAATTCTTCTTTATGAGTACCTGAATAAAAATGAAGTGAATACATAATATTATCAAATCCAAGTTTAATAACTCTATCTACATCTTGTGAATAGTTAGGTGTTCCTACTATAATTAATGATTTAGGACTATTCTTTCTAATAACAGGAATAACTTCATTTGCGTATTTATTTATATCTTCAAAAGAAGTGTTTCCATTTGGTTCATTACATATTTCATATATTACATTTGGTTTATCCTTATATTTTTTACTTATTTCATTAAAAAACTCTTTTGATTCTTTAGTATAGGTAGTAGGATTATTATCGCTTAATATATGCCAATCTACTATTACATACATATCTAAATTAATTAAGTCATCAACAATTTTTATTAATTTATCTTTAACACTAGAATCATCTATATATCCACCTTCTTTTGTATACATAGCAATTCTAAATACATTAGTATTCCAATCATCTTTTAAAGCCTTCAAATTATCTTTTCCATATAAGTCAAACCACTGAATACCATGAGAACTAACTCCTTTTAAAACAAAATCTTCATCATATTGATTAACAAGATTAGTTCCAGCTACTTTTAAATAACCATTATATGAAGGATAATTATTTTTTTCTTGTTTCTTTTTAGTATTCTTTTTTACTTCTTCTTTTGGAGTCTTATTTCCTTGATTATCAACAAATATACGATAACAAACAGCTCCTAAAAACATAAAAATTATTATTACTAAAACTACTTTAAAAAACTTTTTCATACTATCACTCCTACAAATATTATTATAACAAAAAAAAGATAAATCTTAAACGATTTATCTTCTATTTATTAACTTTCTTTTATATGATTCTATAGGATCATTTTCATTATCTTTATTATCTTCAACAATTGTAGATAATTTCTTTTTTTGTACAAAAAAATCACTTTATCACATTTGTTTATTTACATATTTTTTAACAAATGGTTTAATTTTTTGTTTAGGATTAATCTGTTCATCCTCTAAAAACTTATCCATATAAAAATCTGATGTAGATTCAAAAATTCTTACTAACTCTTCTTTTTCTTTTCTTGTTAAACTTAAATAATCATGAAATAATAATTTTATAATTAAATAGTTTATTTCATAAATATTATTCTTATATAATTTTTCTTTATCCAATTCTTTTCTAAATCTAAAAGAGCCTGAATCACAAATATATAAACCATTACTTAATATTAAATTACATATATTTAAATCATCTAATTCAACTTCATTATCAGAAAGAATTCTTATATCTTCTTTTAATATCTCTGATTCTTCTTTTAACTTATCTATGGTATATAAGCTTATTCTTTCTTTATTTTCTTCTATTAAAAATGGAGTTGTATATCCTATGTAATTACCATTCTCATCATATATTAATTCTGTAGGAGTTAATATTCTGTTTGTAGGAATTCTTTTTAATCTTTTTGCATTTTCTTCAGATAATCTATCTACATAAGGATCTTCATTATATATCTTTAGAGCGTCTCCCTTATATTCATAAACAGATCCTTCTCTCCCTTCAGATATATAACCATTTTGTAATTCTCTGTTTGTTATATTAACTTCTTTATCCCCAATAATTAATTTCATATAAAAACCCCTTTTTCCGGGGTTATATACTACCATATTTATTAGTTTTAGTCAAATTTATAAGTTAAGTAAAAACATCTCAAAACCAAAGAATTTATCTATTTTACCTGTTACTATTTCATAATCTAAATTAGATAGTTTTAATAATAATTCTTTTAATGTTTTTTCATCATACATAGATCTCATAGCTAAATTAATTCTATATGGATGTTCTTTTAATATAGATACTATTTCTTTTTCTGAATATCCTGTATTTCTCATTATTTTAACCTGTAATATTAATCTAAATTGATTAGATAATGTTACAACTAATTTAATTGGATCCTCGCCAGATTTAATTAATTCATTATATATTTTCATCACTTTGCTTTTTTCTCTATTAACAATTGCATTTGTTAATTCAAATATATTTTTTTCTAAATTATTAGTTATAACATCTTCTACATCTTCTTTAATTATTTTTTTATCTTCACCCTTATATATAAACATTTTATCTAATTCTTTTATTATATTTGATAATTCATATCCAACTTTAGATATAATTAAATCTACATTTGAACTAGATATAGAATACCCTTTATCTTTTATATAATTAAATACATAGTTACTTAGTTTATAACTATCTATTTTATTACAATCATAAACTTTACTAATCTTATTAATTAGTTTAGTTATTTTCTTTCTTGAATCTACTTTTTCTTCCCTAACTATAAATACTAAATAAACATCTTCAAATGAATTTTCTAAATACTTAGTTAAATCATCTAACTCTTCTTCGGATAAAGATTTGTTCGCACATAAAAAAGTAGAATTATCACATATTATTAGTTTTTTATCAGAAAACATACTAACAGTTGAAGCCTCAATTAAAACAGAAGATATGGTATCATTAGTTAAATCATAAGTAATAATATTATCTTCACTTACTTTAATACTATTTTTAATATCTTTTATTTTTTCATCAATTAAATAGTTTTCTTCTCCAAATATTAAATATGTATTCATTTCTTTCACCTATAATTATTATAACAAAAAAACCACATTTTAAGAACGTGGTTTAGTGTATTTTCTCACTTTTATTTTTGCTTCTCTTTGTAGAGATAATAAATTACAATAATTTATATATGATTTTTCATTATAAATGTAATTTCTTTCTTCTTCATATTGTAATATTTTTGAATTAATTCTTTCTAAAGCTTCTCTTAATTCGACTAAATCTTTAGAACATTTTATTGCTGCCTCATCACTAACTCTTAACATATTAACCCCCTATTACGCTGTTAATTGTAATTTAATAGTGTTTTTAATTCTGTTTTCTTCTGATAGAAAACTATTTTCTCTATCAAATTCTTCTTTAGTTTTTAATAAACCTTGTCTAATATGTGGTCTTGGACCTTCTGATTTTTCCATATTATAAAAGATTAATAATCTATCATATAATTCTCTTACTTTTTGTAATTGCTTTGTCTCTTCTTTTGACATATTTATCCCTCCTTGCTTTTTTCGGGCAACGAGTAAAATAATACCATAAAAAAAAAGACTTGTCAACTAATTCGACAAACCTTTAACTATCTCAATAAAGTGCATTCCATTAGATGCCTTTACAAGTATTGTATCTCCTTTATTTATAATACTTTTTAAATAATTTATTGCTTCAATATTATTAGCAAAATGATACTTTTCTCCATCAAATTCTTCATCAATATATTTAGCTTCATTACCTACTGTTACTAAAATATCAATATTATTATTTTTAACCTCTATTCCTACTTTTCTATGTAATTCTTCAGAATAATCTCCTAGTTCAAGCATATCTCCTAAAACCGCTATTTTTCTGCCATTAGAATTACTTAAATTCTTTATTCCTTCTTTCATAGAATCATAGTTAGCGTTATAACAATCATTAATAATAGTATATCCATTATGATTAATAGTTTCTAATCTATTATTTGTTAGTTTAAAGTTTTCTATTCCTCTTTTTATATCATCAATATCTATATTAAGCATTGTTCCTACTGCGATAGCCATTAATGAATTATAAACAAATGCTTCTCCACCTACTTTAACTATTATCTCTTCATCGTTATATTTAAACTTAGTTACTTCACCATACTCAATGTCTTTAGCCATGTAATCACTATCATTATTAATACCAATAGTAACATAACCTTTATTCGCAGAATGAAGCATATCATTATCATTATTAATAACTAGTTTTCCATTATCCATACCATCTAGTATTTCAAATTTAGCTTTTAATATATTTTCTCTTGAACCTAAATTACCAATATGCGCAGTTCCTACATTAGTAATAACTCCAATAGTAGGTCTTGCGATTTTAGATAAAACTGATATTTCTCCCAAATGGTTCATACCCATCTCTACTACTAATACTTCTTCATCTTTTAAAGATAATATTGTTAATGGTAAACCTATATGATTATTAAAATTACCTTTAGTCTTACACACTTTGTATTTAGTTTCTATAACAGAAGATATCATGTCTTTAGTACTTGTTTTACCAACTGAACCAGTGATCGCAACTACTGGTATATTTAATTTACCTCTTTTATAAGTCGCTATTTTTTGTAAGGCATCTATTGTATCATCTACTTCTATAATAAATTTATTATCATAAGTTTTAGAAACAAATCCTTTATTTATAATTACGCCTTTTGCACCTTGTTCTAAAGCATCTATATAAAACTCAGATCCATCTATTGTTTCACCTTTAATACCTACAAATATATCTCCATCTTTTACCTCTTTAGAGTTAGTTGTAAAATTTTCTAAAATTGTATCTTCTCCACATAACAAATTACCTTTTATTAAATCTAAAATATCATTAATATACATATAATCACCTCAATCACTTATATTCGTCAAAATAATAAGTTATAACATCTTTTATATCTTCATATACCCTTATATTTCTTTTATTATCGTTCATCGTTCTATCAAGTTCATCTAATAACTTATCTAATGGTATATATCTTAATTCATAATTCTTTTCTACTTCAAACTCATCTAATTTTCTTTTAGATAAATCATACTTTTCATTAGTATGAACTATATAATAATTAAACTGCTTAAATCTATTAATTCCATCCCTATCTAAACTTTTATAAAATCTATTAACTTGATAAAATGGTTCATATTCTTTCTTTTCTATTCTAATTCCTGTTTCTTCTAGAACTTCTCTATATAATGTTTCAGATAATTTTTCTTCTTCCTCTACATGACCACCTGGAAACTGATAAGTTCCATCTAAATATCCCATTAGTATTTCATTATCATCATTTATTAATAATGCTCTTGCGCGAACAGTAAAATCATTAATATCTTTATAAGTTAAATTATCATGATTATGAACTATAGTTTTCATATAATCATCCCCTATCACAAAATAATTATATCATATTTTTAAAAAGAAAAAAACGAATCATTGATTCGTTACTTTTTTATATGTTTGATCTATAACATTTGTTTTTACATTATTGACTTGATACCAATCTTGTTGAACCATAAGATTATATGTATCTCTTTGTGAATTTAATATATCTTCTAAACTGGTTTTTAGCGTTTCCTTAACGTCTTCATTTGAACTTTCTAAAGTACCATGAATGTATACTTCAACAACACCTTTTAGAAGCATTAAATAGTTATTAAATATTAGTTCGTTACTCATCTATTTTTTCCTCCAATAAGCTTATTAAATTTTCTTTAATACCTGTATGAATTCCAATTTCATTATCAATAAAATCAGATAAACTTTCATCATCTAAAGTATTAACCATATCTTCACAAATGTTAATAATATTACTTTCATGCATAATCGCATCTTCTACATATAATAATTCCTTTTGTGTCATAATTACCTCCTGATTATAGTATGGACATTTTATAAATAATTAAACACTTTTTGTTAAAAATATGTTATCATATTAATATACTAGGAGTGATTACATGAATAACAAGTATTTAGAAGCATATAGTTATTTAGAAAATGGAGAAATAAAATACCAAAACTTCAAATTAATAGATAATGGCAAAATAACTAGATATACTCATAACGGAGATATGAAGATAGTCACTGCTATGGAAGATTTTAATATTAGACCAACAGGAAGTTTAAGAAACCATCAAGCTATTATAAAAAATGATAAATTTGTTGAATATGTAGATACATATCTAATTCCTAAAAACAAAAAGAATAAAAAAAGAAATAAAAAGTTGAAACATACCAAAAAATGGTGGGCATTTGTAGCAACAGCATCAGTACTTGCTATATTAGCTTTAAATACAAAAAGTAAGGATGTTACTGCAAGTGAAAATGTAACAACTATAACAGCCGAACAAGAAACAACTGAAGAAGTAAAACCTGTTATGAATGAAGCCCCACCTACCATAGAAAAAGAAATAGAAATAACTTCAGTAGACACATCATCTGAGAGTGATATATTAAACAATGATCAAATAGAAACTACAATGATATATAATGATTTTGAAGATATATTTCAATACTTTACAGAAAACTTATCTGGAACTAATAGCGATAATAATAGAGTTGTTGAAGAAAACTATGGAGCATATTTGGATAAATATTGTCCAATGTATGGTATGGATCCAGTGTTAGCAAGAGCGATTATATGCCAGGAAAACCCTTCTAACAGTAGAACTAATCCAAATGCTCACGGTCCTGCTCAAGAAGAATATGTACATGATAAAGAAAAATTAAGTTGTTATAATCAACTTACTGAACAATATGATACAATTACAGTCGATTTAGAAAGAATTGATACAGATATGGATTATGCTATACAAGTATTTATAATGACTTATATGGATGCTGCCAATTATTTATATCCAAAATTTAATTTCAATGTATCAGATTCAGAGTTTATAGATATTGTTACTGATGCATATAACAAAGGTAAATATGGTGTTGAAGCTTCAATCGCAAACTCTAATTCTTATGATGAAGTTATTAACTTAAATAAAAATCTTGGAGGAGATTATTATTATAGAGCTAATGTATATAGATATTTAAAAGATGGTACTGAGATTAAAATAACAACTAGTGATGGAATAACACATACTGCTATATTTGATAATACAAATACTGATGAATATTTAATAGATTCAACTAAAGAAAAAAAAGCTATGGCTTATTAACCATAGTTTTTTCTTTTAACTTGTTTTTTTCTTTCTCTTATGTATGCTATTGCAGTAGAAATAAAAAGAACTGCATTAGTTAAAATTCCTGCATATGACATAATGAATACATTATATATTATCCAAAGCAATGTGCATAAACATGATGCTCCTTTAACATTTAATTCATTACCATTCCAAATGCATAATAAATATATTATACATATAATTGTAGGAATAACTGTATATAAACCATTGTATGTTATTACTCCAAATACTAAATAAAGTATAACAAATAACACTAAAAAGAATATATTATTTAATCCTTTTCTATTTTCTTTTTCAACTATTATAGCATTTCTTATAAAAGTAATAACTTTAGCTGCACAACCACTAAACGCACCTAAAAATAAATAATGCAAGATGTTAAAAAAACATCCAATATTACTAACTACAATCATTCTTTTCTTAGTTTTGAAATGATACGCTATCAAATCTATTAATAATGCAATTAATTCACATATTTGTGACGCTATATACATACTAACACTCCCTATTTATTCTTTTATCAAACTACGCTATTATTTATCGTTATTTATTAATATGAAAAAAATCTCTAGTTTTAATTAGGAATTCCTACCAACGATATATTTTTATGTTTATCTACTTTTATATTTATTACTTCTTCTTTATCTACTCTATTTCTAGTAAATTCAATATTTTTAAATATTATTTTAGTTTTACCTTCTTTTAAACCACTAAAAACATAGTGAATATATACTATTCCGCCCTTTAATCTTTTATTTTTATCATCTACAAAAGATCTTTCTAGTTTAACAATAGATTCATCCTCTATTTCATATTCCCATTTATATGGTATTCCTTTACTTGTTTCATAAGTTAATTCTAATGTCTTAGAAGAATTATCTTTAAAAACAAAGAATATAATTACTACTACAATTATTAGAATTATTCCTATTATAATTATTATTTTTTTATCCATATAATTAACCTCTTTATTCTTTTATAAATATGTTGTTTCACTAGAAATAGTGATTCCTGGTAATTTTTTTACCAAAATCTTTTTTGATTCGTCGAAGCTAGTTCTTACAAATCTTTTTTCTTCTTTAAATTCTTCTTCTTTTAGTCCAAACTCATCCATTAAAATATCATGATATTTTTGAGTAATTTTAGCCTCTCTTTTTTCTTCTTTTGTAAATTCTTTTCTATCTAACTTGTTAAATAATTCTTCATAACGTTCAATTGTTTTTGCATGATCAAAATACCATCTACTTCCTGGACCACCAAATACACCAGGTCTATCATGATAAGGGTTCTTTGCATCATATAATGCCTCTAAAGTTTTCATAACATGATCTAACGCTTTATTTCGAGCATCTTCATCTATTACAGTTTTAAATAAAGTTATATTTCCAATTAAATTTTTTTCATCAGAATAATCAAAATCAAATAGTTCTATATTTTCATCATCTTGTCTATAAACATTTAATCCTTCATTTCCTTTATTATTACCTCTTAATACTATATTAGATTTTCCTTTAAAAATATTTGCTGTTCTATAATAAATATTATAAATAGCGATTTTTTTATATAATTCTAATTGAGTTAATGTAATTCTTTCCTTATCTGATATATTAGATCTTATAACTGAATAATCAAGTTCTATTAATGAATCTAAATATTCAACTATATTTTTATTTAATATACCTTCTATATCATTTAATTTTTCTTTTAATTCTCTTTTTGAACTAACTTTATTAAAATTATTATTTTTTCCAAATACTTCTATAAACATATTAACCTCCCTATATAAAATAATTATAAAAAAATACCTAGTATTTGTCTAGGTATTTTAATTATTTTCCCTATTATAAGTGTTTTCTTCTTGCTTTTTCTAGTTGTTCAAGAAGCTCGTTATATGCTTTTGCATTATCCATGCTATTCATTTTTTTACCATCATAAGTCATATATGTTTTTGTTTCAGTATCTTCAAAAGATCTCAAAGATTCAACTGACTCTGATACATCATATCTTCTTTCTGATCTACTTAATTCATTGCCAATTCTATCCTTAACAGATTCTTTTCCTGAATCTAACTGATCAAATAAATTAGCATAATCTTTATCGTTAATTGCATCTTCTAATATATCTTCTGCTTTTTTATTATTCTCTTTTTCTAATTTTTCTAAATCTTCTAATTTACTTAAAACCTCTGATAATTTTCTTTCTTCATCTTTCATAGTGCTTCCTCCATTATTATCATTATAACATAAAAAGCAGATTAATTAATCTGCTTTTATAATTATTTTTATTTTTCTATATTAATCATCCATTATAATTACCATATCTGATAAAGTTCCTTTAAAAAATCTTCCAGGTTGATTATTACTATCAAAATATCCACCAAAAGCTACATTAGTTGTAAACGGTTGATTTAATGTCCAACTACTTTGAGTAATCATCGTAAGTTCTTGACTAGTAAATCCTTCATATGAATATTGCATTGTAATTACACCATTTTTTCTCTTATAAACAAAGTCTATTGGAGCATTAGCTGTTGAAATACCATTTGTTGGAATATTAGATGTACTTCCACCCCATCTAGCAGTAGAATACATTGTATTAATAATATTATTATTGAAACGAATATTAAATCCAGGGTATTTATTATTAGATTCATCTTTAACATTAAACATAGTTGGCTGTGTAGGTGAAACACTAAATATATCGCTATCAACAGATTTAAATGTAAATCTTATTTCAAAATCCTTTCCTATATTAGTTGAACTAAATACATTAACACCTGTATCTATAAATGTACTAGCTGTACCATTAAATACTGCATCTCCTGCGTGAGAATATTCAACTTTCCACCATTCAGCATATAGTGTTACTACATCGCCATCAGTAGTACTTAAATTATTTACAGCTTGCTCATCATCATAATGTGTTCCTGTTCCATCAGGAGCTGTATTCCATCCTCTAAATACATAATTAGTTCTTGTAAACTGATTTGGTGATAAAGGTTTAGCACTACCACCTACAACAAATGTTTGATCATCCATAGTACCAGTTCCACCATTAGCATCAAAATGAACAGTATAATTTGCAGGTGCAATCCACTGTGCATATAACGTAATTACATCACCATTATTACCTAAATCAGATGTAATACTATAATTATTTGGATAACTAGTTCCGCTTCCATCAGGAGCTGTATTCCATCCTCCAAATGAATGATCCTCTTTAGTAAAACTATTAGCTTTAATAGTAGTGTTTTTACCTAATTTAACAACTTGATCAATCATCATACCAGTTCCACCATTAGAATCAAAATGAAGTGTATATGAATCAGGATCAATCATTTCAACACTCATGTCTGAAATTTTTCCTTTAAAGAAACGATATCTATTACCTTGAGAATTTATACCCGCACAAAATGATGCAGGATTATCAAAATATGTATTAAAGTTACTAAAGTTATTAATTTGAACATCCGCTCCACCATCATAACTATAGTAAACTATTCCATTTATCTTTTTAATTACAACACTTTGACCAGTAACATATCCTGTATTACTATTTTTTACTTTTTTACCTGTCGTATTAATATTCATCGTGTATACTCCAGTATTATTAGTAAAGAATTGAATACCTGGGAATGGTTCACCTGCTTCACTCATATCTACAAATATACTACCTCTATCTACACCAGAAGCTGTAGTATATCCATTATTCTCATCTACAGTAAATCTAACAATAAAGTCTTTATCAGCATTTAACTCATTAAACATTTGAATACCAGTATCTAAGTAATTAGTACCTGAACAAGTTAGTGTTTCATCTTGAGCAAAATATACTTTATTCCATTTAGCAAACAAATTAGTATCACCAGTTGGAACATAATCTTCATTTACCTCAGTTATAAAATTAGGTTCTAGATACCATCCTTCAAACTTATAATAATAAGTACATCCTCTTGAATGATAATCACCAGTACCACTAGAACAATCATTATTTGCTACTGTAGGAAGTGTACCTAAATTTTGATCTTGTACAACATAATCTATTATTATGGAATCACCATTATTAGGATAATAAATAATTGAATATGCTTGATCATAAATAGGTTCAATTGTAACATCTTCTGTCATTGTAAATGTATAATCTGGATTTGTAACATTATTAGACCATTTAACAAAAGGATTACCATTAGAATCTTCTGAATCTGCGACTAAATGAATCTCCTCGCCATAATAATAGGTTCCACTTGGAGTTGTAGTTGTAACATAATTACTATTATTGATAGTTAAAGTATACTGTTTTCTAGTATATCTATATGTAATAACTGTATTATCAAACCCTTCAAGAGTAACTGCTTGAACAGATGGTGAATCAAATCCTTCTAAATCTAATACGGGTGGCACGACTATAGATCCAATAGGAATGCCAGTATAATTAAGACGACTATATTCACTATATGTTGTTCCATCTATATTCATAGTTTCATGAACTACTGTATAACTTGTATTTTGTAAAATTGTTATTTTATTAAATAATGGATTTGTAATTTTTATAAAAATACCATAAATCCCTCTAATTAAAAAAAGTGATGAAACACTTATAATTAATAAAACTACATATAGTTTTATTCTTTTCATATTTCATCACCCTTTCTCTATAATTATTTACTTACTTTTTTATTTTTATCATCACCAAAGAGAAATCCTGATACTAATAATAATACAATAAGAGCAACCCCTATTATTCTTCCTTTAGTAGTTTGAAATGCTTTTACTACATAACCTACTTTAGGAATCCAAAATAGATTTTTACCTACAAAATTTCCTTTATTTACTACATTACTATCTGCTTCTTTATTATTATCTCCTTTAGTCACAATTCCAGAATTATTTATTTTAATAGCTCTATGAGTAACTAAAGTACCATCATTCATTTTAAAAGCAATGACATCCTTCTCTTTAATACTTTCTATTTTTGTATGTTTATTAATAAAACATACACTTCCTGTTTCTATAGTTGGTTCCATAGATCCAGATAATACTACATATGGAACAATTCCAAATATATATAGTATTAAAAATAATCCTCCAACGCATATAATCAATGTTATTAAAACATCAATTATTTTTTTTATTATCTTCATAATCTATATTAATTGAAGTTAGCCCATACATCAGCAGGTGCAGTACTTGTTAAACCTTCTGTTTGAATACCATAACCAGTTACCACTACTTGCTTTTGTCCACTTAAACCTTCATTTCCTTTTAAAGTACCACGAAGTGTAATAGTGCTAAATAAAGGATTTGATGTAGAAGTTGGTGTAGTTGCACTAGTAGCTTTAGCTAAAGCTGTTAGAGTTCCACCAGTTCCATAATAATATACATGTGTAGCAGTTCCACCACTTGTACATGCTACTGCTGCAGTAGATAATTCTGTCCATCCTGCATTAGTTGTATATGTGAATAATTCTTCTGATGTAGTTGCTGGTGCTACTATAGTAGTACATGGAACTTCAACTTTAGCAAATACATATGCTGGATTTTTAGTTGAAACATTGTTGATTAATGGATCTTTTGTAACACTTTCTCCAGGCATCATATCTTCTGCTGCATCTGGAATATCATTGTCATTTGCATCTGTTAATGCATCCCATCCATCTTCTGTTAATGTAATATCTACACTACCAATTGTAAATGTGTTTGTTTTTTGATCTGTGTCAGTGAAGTATGCAATTGCTCCTCCAATAACAAAAATAAATAATAATATAGCTGCTGCTAATATTGTTTTCTTTTTTTTCATAAATAAACTCCTTCTTTTTTAATTACTTTTTTAATTCTTTTTGATTTTCTCTTTTCCACAAGAACATATCTATTACTAGTCCTATTGTAGAAAATACGAATACTATTATATATATATCTATACCTAAATCAAATGTAATAGGATTTAATATATTACCATCTGAATTACCAGATAAATCCTTATACGAAAAATTCCATTTAATTTTAGTATATAATTTACTAAAATCATTATTTACATCTTCTGGTATGGATACTTCTATTTTTAAAGTTTCTCCTTTTCCTGTTTTGTAAATACCTAAATCATATTTATTTCTATTTTCAAGATTACTATTTACTAAAACTTCTCCGTTTTGTTTTTTTATTAACAATCTTATTTTTTGAAGTAAAACTAATTCTTCATCAGTTAGATTATCATAATCAAGTGATAAGTAATATTCGTTCTTTGAACTACTCTTATTTAAAATAACTAAACTTTCAGATACTGTATCACCAGGAAGCATATTTCCAAGTTTATTAAAAAAACTATTATCTAACGATATATGTCTATTGGTATTATCATCATATATTATAGAAGACTCACCTTCATAATCAATATCATATGCTCTATCAATGCTCTTTCTAATATCAACAGAATCCCAATTGCCATCAAAGTTCTTTGCTTGAACTGCCTCAACAACAATACGTACCATAACAGTTTTACCATCATATTCTGAAGATAAATTTGGAATAGTTACCTTGTTAAATAAATCTATATTGCCTTTTTTAGGAAAAATAGAATCATAATAGTAATAATCTCCATCTTTATTCCAAGAAGAATAATTACCATCTATATAATCAATTTCAGAAAATACTTCATTGTTTATAATATATTCTATTTTGGTTCTTAAATAACAATCAACACCAAGATTATAAACTCTAGGAATTAATACAATTTCATCACCAGGCATTACATACTTTCCATCTTCATTAAATGGTTCAGTATTGTTATATTCTTTAATTTCTATATCAACTGCTCCAGTAGATATACCAACTTCAGTAGTATTTATATCTTTACTTAAAGAATAAATACCAGAAATTAACATAACAAAAAACAGAAATAATCCTAGAAAAAATAATCTTTTTTTTCTAGCACAATATAGAACCACCTCCATATTATGTATATTAATAGTACCCTACTATCTTAATTATTGTATCATATAAGCAAGAGTTTTTCAATTTTTTTTTAAAATATGTAAAAAAAAATGCTAGGTTTTTTGACCTAGCTAATGAGTAATATTTTTTGTTATATTCTAATGGTGATGGTGATGATGTGTTTCTATTTCAATATCAATATGACACTCTTTATCATCACATGCTTCTTCTTCAGTTTCTAAAATAGCGTGACATATATTATGTTCTTCTAACTCTTCTCTTATTTCTTTTTTTACCTTTTTTATATCTTTTGATTTAGTTACTATATGCATAGTAGCAAGAGTTTTAAAACCATCTATACTCCATACATGAATATGATGTATATCATCTACATCATCTATTTCTAATAAATGTTTTTTTAAAGAATCTATATCAATATCATTTGGAGTTTTTTCTAAAAATAAATCTAATACTTTTTTAAGATTAATTAAAGAATGATAAAGTATAAAGATTGATACACCAATACTCATAATTGGATCAATTATTCTAATGTCAGTAAAATTCATAATAACCGCACCTATTAAAACTACTATCCATCCAAGTACATCTTCAAGCATATGTAGATTAACAGACTTTTGATTAAT
>Ga0129307_1000180_pt1 | contig 110288 bp, 107 predicted proteins | sample P1105metagenome_FD_94437 | JGI IMG/M metagenome (GOLD analysis project Ga0129307, IMG submission 94437) | Capybara group fecal microbial communities from Wisconsin, USA - P1105 metagenome | ecosystem: Host-associated > Mammals > Digestive system > Large intestine > Fecal | place: USA... | reverse complement strand
TTCAGTCGGTGCTTATGGCAATGAGGTCACACCCGTTCCCATTCCGAACACGGAAGTTAAGCTCATTCGCGTTGACGATACTTGGCTGGTCACGGCCCGGGAAACTAGATCAGTGCCGACATAATCAAAGGATTGCTTAAGCAGTCCTTTTTTTATGCCCTGTTTATTACAGATATAAACGGATATTGATGTATATAAATAAAGCGCAGTGACATTGATGCATATTAATATATACACGATCAGTCTATTGCAAACAGCTGTATAAAAATAAAAGTACCTCTGCATAGCAAAAGGTACTTGATAGCGATAATGTGATTATCTCTTTGATAAAGTGCATCGCCGTAAATACGTTGTTTTTAGGCTATTTTGTTAGTTACGCGTTTGTTACCCTGCTCGATTTGTGGCGATGCAGGACTATTTTATTGTTACAGAAAGATTACCGCTTTCGTCCATACTCCATGTGATCTGCTTAGGAACAAAAGAACCATCTGCATCAATGAGTCCATATTTTTTGTAAAGATCTGTCACTTTGGCGAAATAATCACGTTCCTTAGCAATAGTCAATTCCTTGACAGTTTCTCCGTTGAAGGTCACCGTATATGATGTCATGGATTCAGAAATGCGCTCTTTTATTTTTGCCGGAATACGCAATATCCTTGCTCTTATATCATTTTCTGAAATGGTTTTGATCACTTGAACCGCTGCATTGTCCACGACGGCATCAACTTTAGTTTCCTCTAAATTCCATCCTTTTTTGTATGCATCTATCAGTTTCATCTGTCTTGCCTTCACTATATCAGGAGTCCATTCGTCATAATTAAGTACATCGGTTGCAAGAGCATATGAAGTTACACCTGCATCTGTGTTTTTGAAATATTTCTCCTTCTTTGTCTTAAAATCATAGTTTTGTGCCTTTGAATTATGCCTCTTGGTAAGTGGGATGAGATTACCTATCTTATTCAGCCAATATGATCTATCATCCACATCAGTCCAAGTCTTATCCCACTCGCTTCCAGGTGAAACTGTTTGAGGAAGAACGTGTTCAATTGATAATACATTGGATTTGTAACTTGCTGCCCCATCTGACAAGAAAGCATCCAAACGAAGAATGAGGTAATTTCGCTTTGCTCCGGTCATCTTATAAATATCTGAATTAAGCTCAGATATGAATTCATTTTGTTCAGATGATGAAAGTTCAATGCTTTCCCCATAAATACTATCATCATTTTCATCTTGAAGATCGGATATAAGTCTTGCGTATCTTTCAATTCGATGGTTAATGTCAAACGAAGTCATTCGCATATAGCTTGCCAATCTTTCGAGCTTCTCAAAGAAAGTGAGCAATATATCAGGTTCCGTCTTATGATTGCAGTAAAACACCATAGCAGGCGGTAACCAATCGGAGTTGTCGATCCTGTTCAGCCATCTGAGTATGTTATTGACCTTTTCTGCGTTCTCAGTTGAAGTATAGATAGCTTTTCGTATAATGTTATAAGCGTCCGAATATGGTTCAAGTACATTATCAATAAACTCTATTGCAGTATCATTGTTAATATCCGTGAGTACGTATTTATAGAACTCTTCTTGCAAAGACTTCTTAGCTTTGCTTTTCATTTTTATCATTCGTATATGTCCGAAGAGATCATTGAAATCATCTCTGCCAAGCTGAGTTTCTATCTCTTCCCACTTATCGGTATAATCATCTCTATTGTCTTCATTGATCTTACCTATAACATCAGATTTGATTATATCAGTAGCAAGCAGGTTCATTCCTCGGCTGTTCATAACAGAGAATATTCTGAATGCTGACTGCTGAGATGGTGTTGAAACAACCACAAGATAACAACGCTGTACTAAAAATGAGCCAAAAGCGAAAATATCTGCTTCATTGGCAAAAGTATCATTGATCTTCTGTTGTAGGATTTGAGCATTTCTTATTATATTAGCTTTTGCTTCGGTATCCTGAGAATCTGGCTTTAAAGATGTTAATTCGTCTATTTTAAGCTCTTGAATATAGCTTTTGAAGAAATTGTTATCTCGTTCTCGGATTTTTAAGCGCGGTTTTGGCTTTATTCCCTGAGATTTGATACCTTTTTCGTTGATATAGCTTTTAAATTCATCTCTATCATCGCTGTCACTTAAGCTATGAGCTATTACAGCAAGCAAAATAGTGAGTGTTGTAAGTCTCTGTTGACCGTCTATAACATCCGACTTCGGATAATCATCTTGTTTAATAAGTACTATGCTTCCAAGGAAGTAGTTTTCTTCTTTATCCTCGTTTTTATAGAAATCATACAGATCATCAAATAAAATGCCTGCTTCTTGTATAGTCCAAGAGTATGGGCGCTGATATGATGGTATGTTATAATTAAATTCAGAACTGAAAATCTTTGAGAGAGGATACTCTCCACCTTTTATACTGCTCATATGTTTACACCTCAAAAAATTGTTATAAAGAGCCGTTATTGTGTTACTAATTATATCATATTTTGTCTATTTAGTCAATCAGATATGGTTAATTCAAATAAACAACTCTTTGCTTATTACAAGAGTAGCTTTTCAAAATGGCTAATATTACAGAATAGTCTAATTTCAACATATGATAATAGCCCCTACATATTATTGTAAGGGCTATTTTAATGCTCTACTTGATACTAATATTTTGTTAGTTCATACTCAACATAATTTTATCCGCCTTATCCTTTGATGCGTTTATATCAATATAATTGATGCTATTAACATCATTTCCCGAAGAACTCTGATTGACAAGTTTAACCTTGCACATGCTGTATAGTAATCCAACGAGATAGGAACAGTTCTCTACACTCAATTTTTCCTCACGTGTAAAGGCATTCCAGTCCGTTTTACCATATGTTAATACAGTTGCTTTAATTGCTTGCAGGTATTTTTCGTAAATATCATTCACTTTCTTCAGACTTGAATAGTATGAGTCGGAAGTCTGTTTAAGTTCTTTTAGATAATTGCATATTTTATTGATTTCTGTTTCGGCTTTTTTCATCTGACTCCATGCTTCATCTGCTTTATCGGACAGCTTTGAACCAGTAAAATTAAAAATGATTCCTCCAACAAGCAAGCCAACACCCAGCGTTGCACCACCTAAAACCATAGAACCGAGCGCCATACCTCCGCCACCTGCTGCTACTGCACCGCCACCTAATGCAGCAAGTGTGGCATTTGTCGCAGCAGCTCCTGATAATGATGCTATAGCCGTTCCAGTTGAAGCTGTTCCCAGTGCCATTACGGCAGCTGTTGTTGCTCCTGCCGCAGCAAATCCACCTGCTGTACCCGCAGCAGCACCGCCCAATCCACCAATAAGAACACCTGCACCTACTGAAGTGCGTTTTAATTCTTCAGGTGAATATGTCGGGAGCTTGACACCATTCTTTTCTATAGATTTAAACTCTGGTTTATTCTGTATTCTTTCGATTACATCAGCAAAGGTTTCAAAACTTTTTATAATGCTCAATTCAAAAGTACCGAGTTTATCCATTGAAGCAGTTGTTTCTTTATTATTCTTTTCAAATTTCGCAACGTTTTCTTCATGCCGCCTTTGAGCTGATTTCATAGTATCATTTGCCTCTTTCATTTTTACGCCGCCATGAATTCCGGCACCGACACCTCCAGCTGCAGCGATAGCAGCACCTATACCTAAAAATAATGGTAATGGCATAAATTATTCCCTCCTTAACTTCTTACAATAGAATTTATTTAATTCATAGTATTCGTTTAGAGACATCTGTTCTTTAAAGAATAATTCGTAGCATTCCTCAACTCTGCAATATATAGGACGCTCTTCATAAATACTACATAGATTGCCTATGAGATATTTGCATTTTCCTGTTCCATCGTCAAGTTCTTTATAAATATCTGATAAGTCAAGATGACGACAGCATTCTCCGCATTTATTACACTCAAACATATTATTCAAATACCATTTTAGCGTTTTTATCACTCATAAAAGAATCAAAATCACTGTGTGTCTGTTCCCATGAAATTTTTATTCCTAAAGAATGAAGTGCATTTTTTAAAATTACATTAAGTTCTTCTGCACTTGTAGATGCAGTAATGCTTCTTGCTATCTGATTATACCTACCTGTTTCTTCTTGGAATGACCTGAGATCAATTTTCATTAATTCAGCGGCATATCTTTCGAATAACAATGCTTGCTGTTTATAGTAATATATGTCATCCTCAATTGTATGAATAAGATTAAGTTTTGAAACTATGGAGTTTATAAGCTTGCTTTTATCAATAAAGAATAATAATGTACAGCTCACAACACCTGTACATAATGTACCGCAAAATGTCTGAACAGTATCCCCGATACCAGGGATAGCAGCTATCGGAGTTTTCCCTATCGCTTCGCTGACGATAGTTCCGAGTACGACACTGGCACCTGTTGCGATTACCTTAACAACAGCTCTCATACGCTCTCCAAAAGGATAATTCTGAGGATTTATGAGCAGTATCTTTGTTGCTTCAACCAGTGACGCAAACGATTGACGTATGATCCTGACTATATTAGCAGCAGTTGTAAAAAATATATTGCATAATGTTGTGGTAAGACTTGAAAAGATTCCAGCAGTAGCACCGCTTGCAAATTGAGAAAACAGCTCCTTGTACTTTTCTTTTGAAGAATTGAAGCCTTTTCTTATACCGTTGCCAATGGAATTGAAAAAATCTCCCATATCCATATCAAGCCCTGGTTTAACATTAAGGCGGTTGAATTCTTCTTTGATTGAAAACCATATCTCAGTAAAGACAAATCCCAACAACTGTCTAAGTCCCATTCCTACACCGACTTTTCCGGCTGCTAATGAAACGTCTTTAGCAAATGCAGGACTAGTATAGTATGCCTTGGCAAGTTTTGCTTCATATGCCTTGCGAGCAATCTCATCTTTTTTACGCATATTGCGCTTTTGTTCCTCGGTGTACTCGTTGCCGTATTTATCAAGTAATTCATCCATAGATTGAGCTTTTTTAGTACGATTGGTATGCGGATTTGTAGCTTGCAAATTTTCGTCACTGTTTGCAAGATCAACCCCGTTTAATCCAGCGAGGACTCTGCCTGCATCATCATGTATTTCTTTGGCTGCTATTACATGATCAAGATCAGTTTTAGCATTTCTGGCCACTTTATCTCCAGTGTATGCGTCATATAATTCGCCGTTTTTCCTCTGTTCACTGATACGCTTGTTTTTTTCCTTATACTGTGCATCTTTATGATATGCATCCGAATTATAATCACCTCTGTTATCATATGCTTGTTTGTACTCATCACGCTGATAGATACCTTCTCTTACATTGTGGATAGTATCAACATCGCCGCCAAGATGATCCTTGACCAAGAAATCTAACCCGAATGAAGTTATAATGCTTTGCACGATTACTTTTTCGTATTGATGAAAAATACTGCTGAATATATTATCGTTTTCATCAGGGAAATAATCTTGTGAGGATGCAAGAATATAATTGTCCATTTAACTTCACCTCCATAAACCCGTTGAAGGATTTTACGCTTAACGAGGATAAATGATTAAGAATCTTTCGTAGTATAATTGTTTCTCAATACTGATTATATAACGAAAAGCTACATTAACAAAAGAATATCGCTGAGACGATAAATAATTCTTTGTATAAATTATACAATATTTCTCTAAAGCAATCAATAGAATATCAAAAAATCAGCATTTTACATACAAATGGTATATTTGAGATGTATGAAATGCCGATAAATGGAGCGTTGGGCGTTTACGTAATAAGAAAAGGAGGGACAATTATTACTCTGCGTAAAATACGAAACGCAATACGGAGAAGATCTGTATCACCTGTGATGATAGTGAAAAAGATATGTTTGTATATAGAAAGAGAGCCTTGTCACAGCAAAGCTCTCTGCTTTCGTTATTCCTCCTCGTCCGAACACTCCTCCAAACCATGTATGAGCTGAATGTAAATGCACTCTGCTCGGTCACGTTCCTCACCCTCGGTAGTCATCATCTGCCTGAGAAAGAAATCCTTCGCTTCTTCGTAATCGTCCCAGACTTCTTTCTTGCCGTTGCAGATGGTAGTGACTGTGCGAGTTCTCGGCATTGCGAGTTCGGGTATTCTAAACATAAAATCGCCTCCATAAATTATTGTTGTGAATCCATTATAGCGGATAAATATTCCAGAGTCCAGCTCTGCGAAATTATTGTAATTATTTTTGTGAAGAGCGCAGCAAAAAGAAGATAAAATCCAGTGCAATGCGCATTGTATTCTGTCAGTGTCTCAGCTGCAAAACTTTACACGTAAAAAAGTTCAGCGGTTGCCATATCTGCGCCATCTTCTCTTTGATCTCAGCAAAGTCGCTATCGAAAGAATTATCGTTGCGACTAACCTGAACAATGATTTGATTGATATTGTTGGAAATGGAAGTTGCAAGACGGTATATTTCATGAAGTTTATCTTCATTGAAATGAACGATATAACCGTCCAACAACATAGCTCTTACAAAACCTGAAAAAGTTCGCATCCCGCTGTTTTTATACTTACGCTTGAACGCTTCAAGCTCTTCCTCGGTGGCCCTGATTTTCAGGAAAATGTCACGCTTATTTTTCTGCTGTTTATTCGTTTTTCTTCTCATAAAAATCTCTCTTTCTTTTATTCAGATTCGGGGTCTGAGGGGTGTCCCTCTCACAAGCTTTGTATTGTGTGGTTTTCAGTTTTTGTACCCACACAATACCGTGCTTGCTACTCTTCCCAACGCCCCTATGGGCGTAGTTTCATTTTTCTCTTTTCAGAAGAGAATTCCAGACATTTCAGTGCCTGTCTGTCATGTCATTTTTCTTTTCAGACAGCTATTCGATCTACACGGTTACACACTTCACACACATGAATATACCTGACCGAAGTTTTAATCATCAAAAAAGAAAAAATAACTGTGATGCTTTTCATATCTATAATAGGAAAAGAAATGTGTAAGCGTGTAAGTCCTGAAATTTCTTCTTTTAAGGTGTGTTGTGAAGCGTGTAGCGTACCGTGTAAAATGTGTTTTAGTACATGATAGTCGGTGGTCGGTATGTGTATCTGATTCCGATGAAACCTCTCGCACGTTTACCTTGTTCATTGACAGCGTTTTCGGAGTAAGTAATACCGTAATCATCTGCATGAGATTTCAGATAGCCGGAGAAGGTTCGCCTTGAAAGTTCATCAAGATTATTGAGCCTGCACCAGCTCTGATATGCCCAGTATAATTCCTGAGAATGTATCTGCCCCGAAGCGTCAAACTTGAAGTCATGCTCACTCTCCATAAAGGGAATGATATTGTTGCACTCACGCTCGCTGCGTTTGAGGTTTTCTTTCGCCTGATCGCTTATGGTAAACTCAAAATCATTCGCTATCAAACGCTCCAATCCTTCAATACACCAGAGGAATATTCCTTCCTTTTCAGCAAGCAGTTTTTCGGTCAGATGTTTGTCTGCTGAACGGTCTTTCGGAACGGGCTTTGCAACAAGTATCATCTGCCTGCGGAAGAAACCTTCACTGCGATCATAAAGTGCAGAGATCGGATTGTTGCCGAATGCGATTACTCTTGTGTACAATAACGCCTGAAAAGAAGGACTGTCTTTCGGCTCTATCTCCATAGGTATCTCCGCTGTGATAAGCTGTTTGAGAAACTCTGTCTTTTCAAGTGCAGACATATCCATATCATCATCTATCATGCAGAGCTTTCCGAGGAGCTTGACCTTATTGAATCGGGCAGCAGCTCCGTTGTCCAGATCTGATACACTTCCGCTCACAGAATTCTTATACCCCATGATCTCAAAAAGCACCTTGCCGACACGGGACTTACCCTCTCCGCCGTTGCCTGAGATCATCAGCATCTTCTGTGCTCTTGTGGACGGTATCAGCAGATACCCCATATACTCCTGCAAGGTCATAACGTCCTGTTCATCCAATAGCTCCTGCACAAACCTGAGCCAGCGTTCAGGCTTTGGTGCATTGGAAATGTATTCAATGCCCAGGCGATTCATAGTAAACTGCTTTCCCTGGGAGAATACAAAGTGTCCCTGTGCCAGATGCAGTGTGCCGTTTTTCAGATGTATAGTATGTTCGTTCGGCTCAGGTGCAGGACGGTAGCACTTAATCTTCATAGCTTCAACAAGACGTTTGGTGCGGTCTGCCACATTCTTTATGACATAAGGCTTGATACGCTCGTATATGACCTTGCTCAGCTCTGAGATAAGAAATTCGCCGTCTATATCATAGAACAGCCCATTGATGCAGTACAGTGTGTGCTGTGCGAGAAGCTCCGTACAGAATACGTCCTCGTTGACCTGTGTTCCGTCCCACCACTTCGGATATTTGCTTTTCTCTTCTTTCTTTTCCTGATGCTCTGCTTCTTTAAGCTGCCGTAATGCCTTTTCCCTATATGGAGCTACAAGGCTGTCAAAGTCCGCTGTCAGCTTGAATTTCTTGGCTACCTGTCTGAATGCCGTGATATACTGCGACACGGCAAATTCATCAGGCAGGGTGAGTATCTTTTCATAGGGTGCAGTACTGTTAAGTATATCATCATACGTTACCGCCAATAGTTCTTCTTTGAGCTTATCAAGCTCGGCCTTCTCCTGTTCTTCGGGCTGTACCTCCTCATTAAGTACAACGGGGAGATCATCCCCGTTGTTCTCCTCTGTGGTCAGCTCCGCAGTATCATTCATCATTTCCTGCATCGCTGACCTCCGTTTCTGCCCTGAAATAACCTAAGTCCTCCCATACTTTCTTGTCAGGGCAAAGATAGTTGTATTCGCTTGAACCGTCCTTCTTGAAGGCATATCCGAAACGGAATATGCCTTTCTGTAAGCCTATCCTGATGTACTGCGGGTCTTTGCCTGTTGCCTGTGCGATCTCCTTGATCGGTACGTTTCTGCCTGTAAAAGCCGGCAGAGAATTAGAAGTATTATTCATTTGGTCTCCTTCCGATTATCTATTTATCTCTAATCGTGTGAAAAAATCTCAGGGTGTCTCTTGACATCTCTCTGCGATTCTGATATAATTGTACCATACGCTCCCAGACATTTCAATTGTCTTGGTAAAAATAGTACATTAACAATTTATTCATAATTAGTGGAGGGCAAAATGAAGACGGCAATAGATCAGGAGAAAACAAGAGAAAAGATAGTTGCTCTGCGTACAGAGCGTGGATTGTCGCAGAATCAGCTCGCAGAAGCTCTCGGTGCTTCACGCACACATTATAACGGCATAGAACATGGCAAGGCTACAATAACCAACAGCTATATCAATATGCTTGCCGAGTTCTATGATGTGCCTGTTGAGGATATAGTCGTATACGCCGACAGCTACGATGATGATTATTATGAAGCATTGCGGAAGTTCAATCACCTTATGGGGGACAGCTTTGATAGCCTGAAATCGCAGGCGGTACTGCTCGATACTGCCACATTCGTAGGAAAGCGTAATCAGAATGTGTTGTCAACGGTGCTTGCAAACCTCGGTTACACACTGGAGATCAAGGCTTCCCGTGATGTGTGGAGCGATTACTTCATTCTTTCTCAGACGGACGAGGGACAGCCTGTGTATGATATGCCGCCTGAGCTGTTGCAGTTATTCTCCGAGGGATATGTAATTGCTCTCAAAAAGGCTGGAAAGACAATGTGTTATATGTCCATAAGCGAATATCTGCAATTTGAGAATTACCTGATAATGACCGTCAAGGGCTTTACATCGTCCATAATCAGCGATTTTAAAAAGTTCACCGTCAACAAGGACGAGGAAAAAGAAGAACCAATGCCCATTGACGAACTGAAAACTCAGATCGACCGCATTTCCGAGATCGTTGACACCTGCCGTGAGGTAGTACGGCTGAAGGAGGAGAAGCAGAATGAAGTTAGCTAACGGTGTTGGCACTGTATACAAGCTGTCGGGCAACAGGCGTAATCCATACATTGTCCGCAAGACAGTCGGCTGGGACATTGATACCGAAACAGGCAAGCGTAAACAGCAGTACATCACTATCGGTTATGCTCCGACTAGGGCTAAAGGGCTTGAAATGCTCATGGATTACAATAAGAATCCCTATGACATTGAAGCTTCCAAGATCACTTTTGCCGAAGTCTTTGAAAAGTGGTCGGCAGAGAAGTTCCCCACGATCTCCGACAGCAACGCAAAAGCCTACAAAGCGTCGTATAATACCTGTGAACCCCTGCACGACAGAGTGTTCAAGGATTTGAAGCTGACTGACTTGCAGGGTGTTGTGGATAACTGCGGTAAGAATTATCCTACACTCCGCAAGCTTAAAGTGCTGTTCAGTCAGATGTATGAGTATGCCATGAAGTATGAGATCTGCATGAAAGACTACTCTGAATATGTGGATATTATCAAATTCAAGGACAAGAACCCGAACAAGACAGACCGTTCTCCTTTCAGTAAGGAAGAAATTGATGCTCTGTGGCTGCAGGAAAACAATCTCTATGCTCAGATCGTCCTTATGCTGATATACAGCGGAGTGCGTGTGTCCGAGCTGCTTGACCTGAAACGTGAAAACGTCAACATCGAAGAGCATTGCTTCAAGGTGGTGGAGAGCAAGACAGAAAGCGGTATTCGTGTTGTGCCGATACATGACAGAACTTATCCGTTCTTCAAGAAGTGGTACGAGGACGGCAACGAGTATCTGCTCCATACTCCTGACGGCAAGCAGTTCATCTACCGCAACTACTACGATTCCTACTGGACACCTGTTATGGAACTGATCGGCTGCTCACACAAGCCACATGATACCCGTCATACCTGCATCTCAATGATGACCGAGAAAGAGGTATCGCCTACGCTGATAAAGAAAATCGTCGGTCATTCGGGTGCTATGTCACTGACCGAGAAGGTCTATACACACGTTAATGTGCAGGAATTGTTGGAGGCTATCAATAGGATATAGGTATAAAGAAAAAACCGCTGAGGGAAGTAATCTCTCAGCGGTTATTTTTATATGTAACTATCAGGCTTTGAAGTGTAAAATAAAATCTCTTAACTCTATTTCAGTGAGCATATACACATCTTTAAAGTAGTAACCTTTAAATTGTTCAAATCCAGGAGGTGTATAATGCTTACCTACTGATTCTGCAGCCTGAATATTGAGTTGATAGTGTGTATTTTTTGTTTGACTTCCAACTATTACATAATTTATATTTTCTCTTGCAAATTTTGTGATATCCCCAGAAAACAAAGATGTGATATTTTCTCCCGATATAGAATACAAGAAAAAAACATACCATATACTTTCTATCATCTTCTTTCTGATAGATTTTCTTGCTTTAGAATTGTTCTTGATATCACAGTTTTTAAATTCTATAAAAAACCATTCGTTTTGATTATTAATACAAATTGCATCTACTCCACATAAACTATTAAAGTTTTCTTTCATTGGAAGCAAATGCTGCCTGTACTGGGTAAGTTCATCAAGTTTAATAGTATCCACGTCTATTATGCTTCCATCATATAAATAAATCAAACTTGATTTATCTGAGTCATCCAATGAGGCCTCTTTCATATTTGATATGATATTTTTGCTGCCCATATGACTACTCAAACACGAATTAATCACATCTCTAAGCTTAACGAAATGAGCATTGGTTATAGTTTTATGTGTCATCCTCATCATGCTCCATATCGTATTCAAATTCTAAATTAGCTAATTTCACAGAACCAATTGCAAGATTTTGCTTTAATTCATTAGGGTTATTTCCGCAGGCCTTCATTTTAAAGCCTTTTTCGGTTACTTCAGGGATATAATAATTGCCTTTTGTTGATATTCCATGCTTTTTCATGAAAAAATCCAGAGATTCAAGGAACTGAAAACTGTGAGTAACTAAAAGAATAGTAAGATCAAAATATTTCTGAAGCATAACAATTAGTTCAGCATAAATAATCTGCCACTCAGAATGAAGATGGATTTCAGGTTCATCAAGAATAAGTATATCTTTCTTTTTTAGAACACCTGTTTCGAGCATTCTTTCAATTAAAGCAAAAGATTTTAGACCGGCTGAAATATTTCTAAAATCAAAGTCTTTACCATTTTCGTCAGTATAAAAATATTTACCGTTGCTAATTTTGGTATCTCCGCGATAAGCTAACTTTAATACATCTTCAACATTTTTTAAATCAGCCCTATTTATAACTGATTCAAGTATGTTTGACATAGAATCAGCATTTATATCAGCTTGAGCTCTAATAATAGCATTAACTGTACTTCTGTCCATAGGATTCATAAATCTTAATATGTTAATACGTTCTGGATTGTTAAGCCAATCAAGAACAAAAGGACTGTTTATATAATAAGCTGTATGCTGAATAGGAACTGCTAACTTATCACATTTGCAAGCAACTTTGGTAAACGAAATAACATTCGAAGCTTCGTTTATACGCATACTTTCATTAGCTTCAACATTAAATATGGCTTCTATAGTGCATTTTTGTTTGATACTGTTATCATTTTTTATTTGCCCATTCATAACATTATCAAAGTTGCGTAAAACCAACTCATTAATTACATCTGAAACGGGGACATTTAAAGCATCAACAAGTGGAATCAAACTTTCTTTAGTTACTTTTATGTCTTTAGCAAATACAATATGATTATCTATATAATTCTTTAACTCGTCAATAGATATTTTATCGTTAAAAAGGAATTCCTCGAAATTGTCGTCGCTACGGAACGAATATCCATTATGTTTCGTGACTGAAAATGCATATGAAAAAAGGAAATTCCTTATTTGACTGATTTTTATACTGGAAATTCGATTGTTTAAATCGTATAAAGAATTGAAAAAAGAAAACAAGGCTTTTCCTACAGTACTTTTACCGGTATTGTTATCACCACAAATGACAGTGATGCCATCAAGTTTAATATTAGCCTCATCGATTTTTCCGAAATTTTTTATCTTAAAAATCATAACATCACTCCATTCACTCTGTTCAAATTCTGCTATTACATTTTACTATATTTTTTGGATTGTGTCAATATGCAATGTTGAAGAGATATGTAATTAATATGTATCATCAAACAATATTTATTCATTAATCGTATCAAAGCAGAATCAGATTATTAAATAAGGCATTCACCACAAGGGCAAATGCCTTAATCTTTGTTAGTTATCCGTTAGTTACGTGTTAGTTACCGTCCGAATTGCACCATATTTCAGATAAACTCAAACCGAACGAAACAACGTAAATACGTGATTTTGAACACTCCCAGTAGGGATATAATTATCTCTTTGAGAACTGAGGAGCACGACGTGCAGCCTTGAGACCGTACTTCTTTCTTTCCTTCATTCTCGGGTCACGAGTGAGGAAGCCTGCCTTCTTGAGGACGGGACGGAGCTCGGGGTCGAATTCAAGAAGAGCTCTTGAAACGCCGTGTCTGATAGCACCGGCCTGACCGGTAACGCCGCCGCCTGCAACGGTGCAGATGATGTCGAACTTCTCGATATTATCTGTAAGAGCGAGGGGCTGACGAACGATGAGCTTGAGGGTCTCGAGACCAAAGTAATCATCGATAGATCTGCCGTTTATAGTAACGTTGCCTGAACCGGGATAGATTCTGACTCTTGCAACAGAGTGCTTTCTTCTGCCCGTTCCGTAGTAATATTTAACCTTTGATTCGTACATTTAAAAGCACCTCCTTATTAAAGCTCGTAAGCAACAGGCTTCTGAGCCTCCTGCTTGTGATTAGCGTCCTTGTAGGTTCTGAGTCTCTTGAGCTGAGCTCTGCCGAGGCTGTTATTGGGAAGCATACCGTTAACAGCGATCATCATAGCTCTGTCAGCCTGCTGAGCCATCATATCCTTGTAGGAAATGGACTTCAGACCGCCGATCCAGCCTGTGTGCCAGTAATACTTCTTCTGCTCGAGCTTTTTTCCTGTGAGGATAGCCTTTTCGCAGTTGATAACGATAACGTGGTCTCCGCAATCAACGTTGGGAGTGTAAGTGGGCTTGTGCTTGCCTCTGAGGATATGAGCAGCCTTTGCAGCAACTCTGCCCAGCGGCTTACCCTCTGCGTCGAGGATATACCAGGTGCGGCTGACTTCAGCCGGCTTTGCCAGTGTAGTTGACATAAAAAATTCCTCCTGTAATAAATTTCGGAAGGAAAGCGGATTCGGAAACAAGAGGCAGAGCCTCTGATAAGAAGCGTTGAGGACCTGCCTCTTGCTTCCCGAAAAATCGTCTGTTCCTTCACAGTGCAAGACTTATTATACACGATAGCGGAAGGAATGTCAAGGGGTTTTTCGGGATTTTTTCAATATATATCCCATTTTCTCTTTGAAACGCTCTGTTATTCTCTCTTTCTCTCTGTTTCTCGTGTTTCATTTCAGATTTTCGGAGTAGAAAAACGTGGAGACATTTCACGGAATTGTGTGCATTTTGTGCAGGCTTGCTGCGCTGCGCGAGCCCTTAGCCTGTAGGGAACGCCGCTCCCGGCGTTCCGTTAATTACGTTGCAAATAACATGAAATCATTGTAGGGGCGGATAATATCCGCCCGCAAAAAAGGACGAACCCCGGTTCGTCCTTTTGCTGTTACTTGTACAGGAATATTATCTTTTCCGATGAAAGCCAGCTGCTGTCATACTCTATCTCAATTTCCTTTGCGTCCTTAGGCACTTCAAAATAGACCTTTCCCTTTGCTTTTCTTCCCGACGATATAGTAGCACTCAGGCCCTCGTCGCCGCAATAGGTCTCTTCGCAGCTGCTGTTATCTGCAAAGCAGTCAAAGTCGAAAGAGCTTGCCAGCTTATCGGAGTCGGATATGTTTTCAAATTCAAATTCGCAGAAGATAAACATATTTCCGTCCTTTGGCTGGATAAACTGGTTATCGCTCTCATATTCGCCGCAGGACAGATAAGATATTCTCAGCGCCTTTGTTTCGACTATATCTCCGACATTGTATTTTGCCTGTGTGGTTGGCTCTGTTTTTTCTTCCGACTTTTTAGAGCTTGACAACTCTCCGACCTTGGACGCACCGCCGCTGTCCACACAGCCGATGTTTGCAGTCAGGGCGAGACTGACAAGAAAGGCTTCGGTTATTCTTATGATTTTCTGATATGTTTTTTCCATAGAAGGATACCCCCTTAGTTGTTACTTTGTAATATCATTATATCATATAAATATATAAATTGCAAGCAAAATTTACTTGCAATTTTAAGTGTATTATTCACAAAAAATATAGGGTAGAATTTAATTATACTATTAAAATCGGAGTGAATAATAAAATGTTTGAAATTAAAAAGCCCTCATCGTCGAACAAGACGATCCGTATGCCCGATCCGCTGATAGAAAAGCTCGAAAAACTGGCAGGCGAGCACGATATATCCTTCAATCAGCTCGTTGTCCAGTGCTGCGAGTATGCTCTTGAAAACATGAAGCCCGGGAAGAAGTGAGACTTCAGGGAACACTGCCTTCGCTGTTTTCTGCTTTGCGCCGATCGCCTGCGGACAGCAGCGGGACTGACCAAATCTTGCGCCGGAAGCCCCCGAAAGCTAATCATTTATTGCTGTATGCGGAAAACTCGGATTGACAATATTGCACAATCATGATACAATATAAACACAAAAATTTATTTTTGGAGGAATTTACTATGAAAGGACAAAACACAAAAAAGCTTGTCGCAGGCGTTATGAGTGCAGCAATGGCGCTTACAGCGACAGCTTCGGCGGTACACGCGGCAGCACCCGCAGGTATCACGCTGAAAAACAACAAGACCGCAGACTCGGAGGGTACTGTGGTTTACGAATGCGGATTCGAGAGTGAGGCCGACCTTGAGCACTGGTCGAACAGAGGCGGCGACGACAGCACCGTTCTCGCGATCTCAGCCGACGCAGCCAAGAGCGGTGACAGCGGACTTGCTGCTACCGACAGAAAGGACACATGGCATGGTCCCGCACTCCGTATCGACGGCTTCCTCAAGCCCGACACCCAGTACTACTTCTCTGCTTCCGTAAGAGGCCAGTGGTACACACAGACAACACTCAGCTTCCAGTTCAGTGTTGACGGAGAGACTTCCTATTCCAACCTGAAGCAGAACATACAGGCTACCAGCGGCGGCGGAAACGGCTGGGCGGAGATAAAGAATATCCCCATAAGCTATTCCGACGGCATGGAGGGTGTTTTCGTTTACTTCGAGGGCGGCCAGGAATCTATATTTATTGATGACGTAAAGATCACAGAGGCTCCGAGAGTTGACATCGAAACAGATCTTCCCTCCCTCAGCGAGATATACAAGGACAAGTTCAGGATAGGCACAGCCCTTTCTCCCGAGGATCTTTCCTCACAGCCCTTCATGGATCTTGTTCAGAAGCATTTCGGCGAGAGCATCACGGTCGGCAACCAGATGAAGCCCGACTACGTTCTCAACAAGAGCAAGACCCTTGCATACTTCGAGGAGACAGGCGACGACGAGCATCCTCAGGTAAGCTTCGGACAGGCAAAGCCCGTTCTCAACTATGCGAGAAAATACGGTATCCCCGTAAGAGTACATACTCTTGTATGGCACAGCCAGACTCCCGAATGGTTCTTCAAGGAGGACTATGACGAGAAGAAGAGCTACGTTTCTCCCGACAAAATGAAGAAGCGTATGGAAAACTATATCAAGAGCTTCTTTGAGACACTTACAGAGCTCTATCCCGACATCGACTTCTATGCCTGCGACGTTGTGAACGAGGCATGGACAGACAGCGGTACGCCCCGTGAAGCAGGTCACTGTTCTCAGTCCAACAACTATGCTGCTTCCGACTGGGTAGCTGTATTCGGTGACAACTCATTCATCGACTACGCCTTCGAGTATGCAAGACAGTATGCTCCCGCAGGCTGCAAGCTCTTCTACAACGACTACAACGAGTATATGACAGGCAAGATGGACGCTGTTGTTGAAATGGCAGAGAGACTCAAGAAGGCAGGCAATATCGACGGTATCGGTATGCAGTCCCACCTTGACGTAAGGCAGAGCCTTGACGCAGCATTCCCGTCACTTAGTATGTACGAGAGCGCTGTAAAGAAGTACACATCACTGGGCCTTGATGTTCAGATCACAGAGCTTGACGCTACAGTTCAGGATAATTCCGGCGACAAGTATTTCGATGTACAGGCCAAGTACTACAAGGGACTTTTCGATATTTACGAGAAGTACAGCGACAAGATCTCCGCAGTCATCTTCTGGGGCGTTACCGATCCCAAGAGCTGGAGAGCTTCGCAGAATCCTCTTATTTTCGACAAGAACTACAAGGCAAAGGCTGCATTCACATCTATCGTAGGCGACAGGACGGCTGCCGATCCCGTAAGAACGACCATTGCAGTCGGCAATACAACGACTACGACAACTACCACAACATCTGAAACCACGACCACCACTACTGTTACCGAGCCGGGAACCACTACCACAACAGGCGGAACAGTATACACGGCGAAGATGTACGGCGACGCAAACTGCGATGACGGCGTTGATATGAGCGACGCGGTTATCATCATGCAGTCCATTGCAAATCCCAACAAGTACGGTATCAACGGTACTCATGAGAGCCATATCACCGGTCAGGGACAGGCAAACGGCGACGTTGATACCACCAGCAAGGGCATAACCGGCAAGGACGCTGCTGTTATCCAGGAGTATCTCCTCGGCAAGCGCTCAACTCTTGTACCCTCGGAAATAAAGGGTCTTCAAGAGGAAGGCGGAAGTTCTTTTTAACAGAGCCTGGCACATTGATGATATGGGCTGATAATGTGCCGCTGTCCCTCGATAATTTTGAAGATATTGCAAAGGCTCACCCCGATGACAGCTGTTATAGGATGACTATTAAGCAGGAGACCGAAAAATACGGATTTGATGTATACAGATTCTGTAAGAGCTGTGACAGCTATATTTTATATAACGGAAAAATGCACTATCTCGGGTACGGCTCCGGACCATACGGAGTAACTTCGCTGGCCGCTGCTGATCTTAACGGTGACGGCGCGATAGAGGTATATTATACGTTTTCGTGGACGATCGGCGGAACACGTGTATCCGAGGTGGCATATTTTGACACAGCTTGGGAAGAGGTCTTTCACTTTTATTATTCCAGATGTTATAACAATGATCTTGCTCTGAAGGTCGAAGACGGAAAGATCGGCTTCTATACGGCAATGGTATCATTGCACGGAGATAACGATGAAGACCTGGTGGTTATGCCTATGGGCTCAAAGGTGGGCGAATTCATTTTTGAAAACGGTGAAATAGGCATTGTAACAAAGCAATGAGTTTTACCGAGTAAAAAAAGTTATAAGGGCTACACGGATAAGGTGCAGCCCTTTTATCGTACATACCCCGTTTTTCCGCGGGCGTGAGCGTATACTGAACAGGGAGGGCATACATAAAAACCGCAGTCTGCCCTGCCTTTTTTAATTGACAACGGGCGTAATAGATGTTATAATGTTTATATCTATTGAAATATAACGGAAAGAGGTCATATATATGGCAAAGGATAAAAAGCTGGTATCCGAGATAACCTCAATGGACGAGGATTTTGCTCAGTGGTATACCGACATCTGCAAAAAGGCGGAGCTTATCGAGTACACAAGCGTAAAGGGCTGTATGGTCATTCGTCCCTACGGCTACGCTATATGGGAGAATATGCAGAGGATACTCGACACCACCTTCAAGGAAACAGGCCATGAGAATGTCTGCATGCCCATGTTTATCCCCGAGAGTCTTCTTCAGAAGGAAAAGGACCACGTTGAGGGCTTTGCTCCCGAGGTTGCCTGGGTAACTCACGGCGGAAACGAGAAGCTTGAGGACAGGCTCTGCGTCCGTCCTACCTCAGAGACCCTTTTCTGCGAGCACTACGCAAATATAGTTCATTCCTACCGTGACCTGCCCAAGCTCTACAATCAGTGGGTAAGCGTTGTACGCTGGGAAAAGACCACACGTCCCTTCCTCCGTTCAAGGGAGTTCCTGTGGCAGGAGGGACATACCATACACGCAACAGCCGAGGAGGCTGTGGAGGAGACAGAGCGTATGCTCAACGTATACGCTGATTTCTGTGAGAAGTCCCTTGCCATGCCTGTTATAAAGGGCAAGAAGACAGAGAGCGACAAGTTCGCGGGAGCTGTTTCCACCTACGCTATCGAAGCTCTCATGCACGACGGCAAGGCGCTTCAGGCTGGCACCTCACACTATTTCGGCGACGGCTTTGCAAAGGCCTTCGGCATCGAGTATACCGACAAGGAAAACAAGAGAGTAAATCCCCACCAGACCAGCTGGGGCGTTACCACCCGTCTTATCGGCGCAGTCATCATGACCCACGGCGACAACAGCGGACTTGTTCTTCCCCCTGCCGTAGCTCCCGTACAGGCAGTCATCGTGCCTATCGCCCAGCACAAGGAGGGCGTTCTTGAAAAGGCAGGCGAGCTCTTTAATGAGCTCAAGGCAGCAGGTATCAGAGTAAAGCTGGACGACAGCGAGAACTCGCCGGGCTGGAAGTTCGCGGAGTACGAAATGAAGGGAGTACCTGTGCGTATCGAGATAGGACCCCGTGACATAGAGGAAAACCAGTGCGTAGTGGCCGTGCGCTACAGCGGCGAGAAGAAGACGGTGGCGCTGGGCGACCTTGCGGTATATGTAAAGGCGCTCCTTGAAAAGGAGATACCCGAGGGTATGTTCGCAAAGGCGGCGGAGAACCGTGCAAACAGGACCTATGCCTGCACGACTATCGACGAGATAAATGCAGCTCTCAACGAAAAGGGCGACGGCTTTGTAAAGGCTATGTGGTGCGGCGACGAGGCCTGCGAGGACGAGGTGAAGGAAAAAACCGGCGTAGGCTCAAGATGTATCCCCTTCGATCAGGAGCAGCTCAGCGACAAGTGCGTATGCTGCGGCAAGCCTGCGAAGTGCATGGTATACTGGGGCAAGGCTTATTAAGCCTATAGCCTTTAGCTGTTAGCAGGATAAGGAACCAAGTATCTGCGGATATATCTGTCCGTGCAGATAATCACATCATAAAAGGGCGGCATGGGCCGCCCTTTATCATACGCATTAGTTAGTGCTGTAAAACTCAGTTTGTGTTCACTCAGGTTAACACCTATTGATTTTGTATATATTTTCATGTAAAATATTATTGATTATGAGTTTTCAGAGGTGAGACCGATAAAAACAGTTGAGATATTCACGGACGGCGCCTGCAGCGGCAACCCCGGACCCGGCGGCTACGGAGTGGTGCTCCGCTTCGGCAGCGTTGAAAAGGAGCTTTCGGGGGGCGACAGTGCCACCACCAACAACAGAATGGAGCTCCTCGGCGTTATCACGGGGCTTTCCGCTCTTAAAGAGCCCTGTAAGGTGCTGCTTACCACCGACAGTAAATACGTTGTGGACAGCGTCACAAAGGGCTGGGTATACGGCTGGCAGAAAAACGGCTGGAAAAAGGCCGACAGGAAGCCCGCTCTGAATGTTGATCTGTGGGAGCAGCTCCTGCCCCTGCTGGAAAAGCACGACGTCACCTTCAACTGGGTGAAGGGACACGCAGGCCACCCCGAAAACGAGCGCTGCGACCGCCTTGCGGTAGAGCAGCGCGACCTACATTCAAAATAGGAGGAAATACCATTGGAAAAAAGGTTCATATACGCAGACAATGCCGCTACCACGGCAGTATCCGAGGAAGTGCTGGAGGCTATGCTGCCGTATTTCCGTACTGCCTACGGCAATGCGTCGAGCATATACAAGCTGGGACGCGACGCCCAGAGAGATGTGGAGCTTGCCCGTGAAAAGGTGGCAAAGGCTATCGGAGCGGAGCCGAGAGAGATATACTTCACCAGCTGCGGCTCCGAATCGGACAACTGGGCGATAAAGGGCACGGCGGAGATGATGGCAAAGAAGGGAAGGAAGCACATAATCACCTCCGTTTTCGAGCACCATGCAGTCCTCCACACCTGTGAATACCTTGAAAAGCACGGCTTTGAAGTGACCTATGTCCCCGTAAGCGACAAGGGACTCATCGATCCCGAGGATGTAAGGAAGGCTATACGCGAGGACACGGCTCTCGTCACCATAATGTATGCAAACAACGAGATAGGAACGATACAGCCCATTGAGGAGATAGCTGCCGTGTGCAATGAAAAGGGGGTCCTTTTCCACACGGACGCTGTACAGGCTGTAGGACACGTTGAGATAGACGTCCGCAGACAGGGGATAGATATGCTTTCTCTTTCGGGACATAAGATACATGCGCAGAAGGGCATAGGAGCCCTTTATATCCGCAAGGGCATAGTTCTTCCCAACCTTATCCACGGCGGCGGTCAGGAGCGCGGAAAGCGTGCGGGTACGGAAAACGTTCCCGCTATCGTGGGCCTCGGCGTCGCAATAGAAGCTGCCACACGCAATATCGCGGAAAAGGCTGACATTATCACACCCAGGAGGAACCGCCTGATAGACGGGCTTCTTGAGATACCCTATACCCGCCTCAACGGCGACAGGGAAAAGCGCCTGCCGGGAAACCTGAACATTTCCTTTGAGGGAATAGAGGGAGAGTCCCTGCTGCTCATGCTGGATATAAACGGCATATGCGCTTCATCGGGCTCTGCCTGCACATCGGGCTCCCTTGATCCTTCCCATGTACTGCTCTCCATAGGACTTGTCCATGCGGTAGCCCACGGCTCCCTGAGACTTTCCATAGAGGAGGACGTGACCGACGAGGACGTGGATTATATACTTGAGACCGTACCGAAGGTGGTTGAAAGGCTCCGTGCCATGTCACCCGTTTGGGAGCGCATGATGAAGGGCGAAAAATACGAGTAAGGAGGAGCTGTATGGGATTTCTTGACGATCTGAAGAACAGGCTGCGCGGAAGCGGCAGCAAGGATATACTCACGGACGACGAGAAGGAGCTCCGGGAATACGAGAATTATTACACCCCTCAGTCGGGAGTTGCCGACGGGACCTACGCTGAGTTCGTCGTAAGCGACGTGTTCAGCATATCGGGCAGGGGAACTGTTGTGACGGGCACGGTGACAGGCGGAGTTTTCACTGTCGGAGACAAGGTGGTTATCGACCGCGGACACAATGGTAAGATAGATACTGAGATAATGGGAATAGAGCAGTTCCGCAAGGTCTGCAATTCGGTATCCGAGGGCGCCAACGCAGGCTTTATCCTTAAGGGCGTTGACAGGAAGCAGGTAAGCAGGAACGATATTATCAAGAAATAAAGCTGCCGAACAGAAAGGAAGTAAAAAATGCTTTACAGTGAAAAGGTAATGGATCATTTCTCCAATCCGAGAAATGTGGGAGAGATAGAGGACGCGGACGGCGTGGGAGAGATCGGAAACGCCAAGTGCGGAGATATAATGAAGATGTACCTGAAGATCGACGACGGTATCATTACCGACGCGAAATTCAAGACCTTCGGCTGCGGAGCGGCTGTTGCCACATCTTCAATGGCAACGGAGCTCATAAAAGGCAAGTCTATAGAGGACGCCCTGAAGCTGACTAATCAGGCTGTTGTGGAGGCTCTCGACGGACTTCCGGCGGTAAAGGTACACTGCTCAGTCCTTGCCGAGCAGGCAGTAAGATCCGCCCTTTCGGACTACTATACAAAGCAGGGCATAGACCCCCTCCCCATAGTGGGCGAGATAAAGGAGCCCGAGGAATAATAAATGCAGTATCTGCCGATCCCGCAGACGTTCTACGTCTGCGGGATCTTTTGTCCACAGAGTTCAAGATACAGGCTTTTTATTATGGTAAAAACCGCCAAAGGCTGGAACTGCCCTTTGATACATTCGCTGAAAATGGGACGTTTTGTGCATAAATATACAAAAAATCCACACATTCTTACCGGAATATGTTATAATGTTCTTATCAGGACATTATAATTTATCTGAATGTCCTTGCGGATACGCAGATCTCAGATCTGCTCCCCGCAATCGGACGGTTATAACATAACGCTTCGCTTATATGTTATAATGCTATCATAGGAGCTATGACCACAGGGGCGGCTCCCTTGCACAAAAAACACTGAGAGGAGTAAAGGACATGAAAACAGAGAGAGGGATATTTAAAAAAATCGTTTCTGCCGCGGCATCTGCCGTGGTAGCGGTCACATCTGTCTTTACGGCTGTACCGCAGACGGTCAGCGCAGCCGATAACGACTACTACAAGGCGCTGGCGATGTCGCTTTATATGTATGACGCCAATGCCTGCGGAAGCGGTATAACCGACGGACCGCTCACATGGAGAGGGGACTGCCATACCTACGACGGCAATGCCTCGGTGGGCAGCCTCAGCGGCTCCGCAAGATCGGCAGCAGATCCCGACGGCGACGGAAAGGTGGATCTTTCAGGCGGCTTCCATGACGCGGGCGATCATATCAAATTCAATCTTACCATAGGATTCGGCATAAACAGCCTTGCCCTTTCCGAGTATCTCAATCCCGGGATATATGAAAAGGCAGCCTGCAAGGATCACCTAATATACGAGCTGAAATGGGGCGCGGATTACCTTATGAAGACCACCTTCCTTGACGGCTCGGGCAATGTGGCGGCAGTCGCTCACGTTGTGGCAAACGGCGATACCGACCACGGAATATGGTCGGCTCCCGAGGTGCAGACCTATACGAGAGATGTATACTGGCTCACACCGGGCGGCAATAACTCCGCGGTATGCTGCGAAATGGCGGCAGGCCTTGCGGGAACGGCATATGTGGTAAAGGACTCCGATCCGGAATATGCCGACAAGTGTCTCAAGTATTCAAAGGCGCTGCTTGCCTTCGGTCAGAAGTATGTGGGCAACGAGGGCGGCGGACTTGCAAGCTTTTATGGAACCGATGCCCAGTATCAGGACGAAGAGGCAATGGCTCAGGCGTGGCTGTGGATTAACAATGCAGGCACCAAGCCCTCCTACGTTCCGAAGAACGGCGACTACGGAAACAGTCTGTACGACGGCTGGGTATACTGCTGGAACAAGGTATGGCAGGGTTATGCAGCCATGATGTACAAGGCTACGGGCGATCAGGTCTTTGCCGACGAGCTGAAGACAGAGCTCCAGAAGCAGGGCGACCTTACCGTGGGCACTTACAATGCCAGCGGCTGGGGCGCTTCGAGATACAACTGCGCAAAGCAGATGGACGCCATTGCACTTGCGAACGGCGACAAGGACGCAACGTATGCAAAGGCTGCAAAGTACCAGATGGATCATATCCTCGGCGACAACAGCCTCGGCTACAGCTTCCTTCTCGGCTACGGCAGCAAGTGGCCCGTGCATATCCACCACCGGGCAGCCAATCCGGGTACGGACAGCGCAGGCGCTTCCTCCAATCCCTCCGCAAAGTATACCGCTTACGGACTTCTTGTGGGCGGCGACGATACCAGTGGCTATCAGGATCAGACCGACAAGTATCAGTACACCGAGGGCGCTCTTGATTACAACGGCTGCTTTGCAATAGCCTGCGCAGGCATTGCGAACCTCTACGGCGGCGATCCGGAGTCTATGCCCGCACTTGCAAAGCAGGTGAGCGAGATAAACGCAGACTTTAAATTCGGCAGCAGCGAGCCCGTGACAACCACGACTGTCACCGAGCCCACAACCACGACTACAACGACTGCTACGACGACCTCAGAGCCTGTATACACGATCACGCTTATGCCGACTGTGGAAGTACAGGAGATAATCGCATATCCCACCAAAACAGAATATACTGTAGGCGAGGAGCTTGATTTCTCGGGATTATCGGTAAAAGCGCGTACAGTCACTCCATGGCAGCAGGTAAACGGAAACCAGGCAGGATATTTCTACGGTCCGTCCACGATATATGATGATGTTTGGCTTTATTCGGCAGGTGCGACCTTAACGGGTGAAAACGGAGCTGAATATAACGGTAAAAATGCAAATACCGTTCCGGCAGGCAGATACACCCTTTCGTTCAGCGATTATATTTACTTCGGCAACGGTTCGTCTTATTACTTGAGATTCCAGCAGGACATCACCTATAAGGACAATTCCGTTACCACAACCACTACCACGGTCACAAAGCCGCTGGTAACCATAACGATGAAGCCTTCTTACTATGTAATGGAGGTACTCTCCTATCCCGCAAAGACCACCTATACCGTAGGCGATAAGCTTGATATTTCGGGTGTTTCCGTAAAGGTGCGCTCGAGGACCTACTGGCAGGAGGCAGAGGGCGGAAGCGAAGCAGGCATCATCTACGGTGAGCCCTTTATCGTTGAGAACATCACCCTCGATCCCAGAGGGGCAAATATCGTAGGTGAAAACGGCGCTCACTGGAATGGAGAAAATGCGGGTGAGATCCCGGCGGGAAGCTATATGCTGATGTACAGCGGAACGTATTTCGACGGCAGCCATGATATAGATATTGATCTGAAATACTCCGTAGCCTTTCTGAAGGAGGAGGACAAGATCAAGCCGTATACCTACGTTATCACCGTAGCTGACAAGGAGACGGACGAGCGCATAAACAATGCCGTAGTGACCTTCGCAGGCACCATAACCTATAAACAGGCAGACGGCAGGGAGATTTATGCCGCACCCGCCTACATATACAATACGGCCGACGGAAATCCCATAATACATGATTTCTCGGAGTACAAGGACGCGGACGGCATTTCCTTCTACGGCTTCAACGTAAAGGCAGAGGGTTATATTTTCAATGAAGATGATGTAGTATTCCATGACGGCGGTTCGGAGGGCGCCCAGTATGTGTACATACGTCTTAAAAAGGCAAAAGCTGTCGCAGGCGACGCAAACTGCGACGGTCAGGTGGATATGTCCGACGCGGTGCTCATAATGCAGTCTATCTGCAATCCCAACAAGTACGGCGTAAACGGTACGGATGCTCACCACATAACCGAGCAGGGAAAGACCAACGGCGACGTTGACAGGAACGGCCTCACTAATCAGGACGCTTCCTCTGTACAGAAGTTCCTCCTCGGTATCATAGCCGACCTTGCAAAGCTTGCACAATAAGATATATTATCAGCCCGCACGGGACTCTGGTCCTGTGCGGGCATTGTATTTTTGCAGCATATTTTGGTAATATTTTATCGTTATTATACACAAAGAACAATAGCTGTTTTTGAGCGATACGCCGAAAATCAAAATAAGAGGCCTTATTTTACTGTATTGTAATATTTGCGTAACCATTCTGTTACCAAATTTCAGCCTAAACCTTGTATAATGTCCTTAAGACATATTATAGGCGAACTTATCAGAAAGAAGAGTGATAATATGCATAAACTCACAAGGCTGAAATCAGCAATCATCAGCGGCGTAGTTGCTCTTTCCACATTGGCTGCACCCTTGGCAACATCGGTGACCCCCTCTCTCACGGTCAATGCAGCAGACGGAGACAACTATGCAAAACTCCTTCAGTACTCTCTCTATTTATATGACGCAAATATGTGCGGAGACGACGTAAACGGAAACTGCGGTTTTTCATGGAGAAGCAATTGCCATACAAGAGATGAGGTTGTCGGCGGCTTCCACGACGCAGGAGATCATGTTATGTTCGGCCAGCCCCAGGGCTATACCGCATCTACTCTCGGCTGGGCTTACTATGAGTTCTCGGACGCTTTCATTTCTACGGGACAGGATGCCCATCTCAAACTCATAACAGACAAATTCGCAAAATTCTTCCGTGACGCTACAGTTCTCAACGGAGACAACGTTTCCAAGGTCCTTATAGAAAAGGGCGAGGGCGTACAGGATCATAATTACTGGGGCGCTCCGGAAGCACAGGGCGACAGAGGCCGTATGGTATGGACTACAGGCGGCGCTGCAAATATCACTGCCCAATATGCGGCAGCTCTTGCAGCTAACTATGTTAACTTCAAAAATCCCGACGATCTTAAGTATGCAAAGGCGCTTTACAATTTCTCAAAGCAGAATACCGGAACATACTCGATCTCTCCTTTCTATGTAAGCGGTACCAGCGGCTCCGCAGACGAGCTCGCATGGGCAGCAGGCTGGCTCTACAAGGCAACAAATGATCAGCAGTACCTGAACGATCTGGGCAATTGCCCCGAGGGCTGGTGGGTACACTGCTGGGAGAATGTTGGTCTCGGTGCTTCCATACTCAAGGCAGAGGCAACAGGCGACTGGAGCAAGGTTCATGAGCTCGGAAGCGGTGACGGCTACAAGTTCTATGACGAGTGGGGCTCGGCAAGACACAACTGTACAGAACAGCTCGCTACCCTTGTAGCTGCTAAGTATAACAAAGCTGATGCAGGCTGGGCTAAGGGCCAGATGCAGTATATCACAGGCGACAGAGCTTTCCAGAACGGTCAGTCCTACTGTCTCGTTGTAGGCTTCAAGAGCAACTCCTCCAAGAATCCTCACCACAGAGCTTCTTCACCTGATGCAAACGCAGATGAACGTAATGACGGAACACCGAATAAATATTTACTTGTAGGTGCGCTCTGCGGCGGTCCTAAGGACGCAAGCGGCAGCGGATACCGCGATGTCCGTTCCGATTATCAGGCAAACGAGGTCGCTATTGACTATAACGCAGGTCTCGTAGGTGCAGCAGCAGGTCTTTACCATTTTTACAAGACAGGCTCTATCGATACAAATATCGAGGGCGTTTCAAAGGTATACGGCGGCGGAAGTCAGCAGCAGATTACTACTACCACCACCACATACAATAATCCCTGGCAGGAGACCACTACCACTACACAGAATAATCCCTGGCAGCAGAACACAACTACCACCACTGTATACAATCCCTCTTCGGGCGGCGGCAAGACACTTCTTCCTTCCGATATGGATGTAGGACAGCAGGAGGGTGACGACCGTGCTATTATCAATTATGCCGAGTTCAATCCTCAGGGCGCTAAGAAGGCTACACTTTACTTCAAGATCAATACAAGCGACACTCAGGCTTCCGGCGGCTTCGGCACATGGACAGGCAAGTGGGAGCAGGTCGATTTTGAAAACGTTCAGGCTGACTCAAACAAGATGGTAGCGGTAGATTACACCATTCCTTCAAATGTCGGTCAGACCGTAAAGGCTATGATCTGGTGGCCTCAGGGCGACGGCGTTACTATCGAGAAGGTAGTTCTCGACGGCGAAGGCGGCGGCCAGCAGGCTCAGACCCAGCCCACGACGACAACACAGAAGATAGTAACAACTACCACAACAACTGTATGGGTACAGCCCACAACCACCACCACACAGGATCAGGGCTTTGAGATCATGCTCGACAGACAGCAGATCAACGTAGGCGAGAAGGCTACCCTTACATTCACAAAGGGCGCAAACCTCATACCCTTCGGCAACATGATCTTTGATATGGATTATGTAACTGTTGATAAGGCTTCAGATAATACCTACATCATCACGGGCGACGCTCCCGGAACCACAAAGGTAGGCTTCAGAAGCCCCACAGGCGAGAGGAAGACGGTTGACCTCACTATCACAGGCGTTGTAACTCAGCCCACAACCCAGCAGGATCAGAGCTTCGAGATCAGCATAGACAAGCAGCAGATCGCAGTAGGCGAAAAGGCTACCCTTACATTTACAAAGGGCGCAGACCTTATCCCTCTCGGCAATATGATCTTCGATATGGACTATGTGACCGTTGAGAAGGCTTCCTACAATACCTATACGATCACAGGCGACGCTGCCGGAACCACAAAGGTAGGCTTCAGAAGCCCCAGCGGTGAGAGAAAGACAGTCGATCTTACTATCACAGGCGGAAACTCATCTCAGGGCAGCGACGTTCAGCCCACAAAGCTCGGCGACGCAAACTGTGACGGCTCTATCGATATGGCAGACGCAGTTCTTATCATGCAGGCTATATCCAATCCCAACAAGTACGGCAGACAGGGAAGCGATCCCAACCATATCACAGACATCGGCTGGGCAAACGCTGATACCAACCAGACCAACAAGGGCGTAACAAGCGCAGATGCACTGGCAATACAGAAGTATCTGCTCGGTAAGATATTCAACTTCCCGACCTATTGATAAAACATAGGAAAAGCAGCTCCGTAAGGGGCTGCTTTTTGTATATTGTGAGATTTCAACAATTTCATGTGGATTTTTTGTCTTGCTTTTTCGCTTGCGGCTCTTGCAAAATCATTGCGCCTGTGATATAATATTATAGCTAATTGAAATATGTCGGCTTACGCCGTATACCATAACTGAAATCCGGAGGTAATTTTTATGTCAACTTTAGAGATCATCGGCGGTATAGTAATACTTATTGTCAGCCTTCTGACCATTATAATCTGCCTTTCACAGGAGCAGAAGTCACAGGACAGCATGACTGCGGCACTTACAGGCGCAAGCGCTGATTCATTCTACGGCAAGAACGAGGGAAGAACAAAGGAAGCTATCCTCTGCAAGATCACAAGAGTATTTGTTGTGATACTTTTTGCAGCCGTGCTTGCGGTAAACATCATACCGATCTTCACAAAGTAAGAAAAACTGCCCTGTGACTTAGGTCATGGGGCTTGAATTTTTTTAGGCGTCTGTCGGCGCCGTATCAAGGAGATATTATGTCGGAAAAGAACAAAAAGAAACAGGCCGCCGGCAAGGGGAGCTCCTCCGTGTCGGTGGAAAGCTATAAAAAGAAGATAGTCACCTTTCTTCAGACCGGCAGCAAGAAGACCATGTCCCTCAGCGAGCTGGAGTCGAAATGCAAGACCAAGCGCTCGGGCAGGGACAACTTCGTGCAGGCCTTCTCGGAGCTCCGCACCGAGGGTGTGGTCATGATGAAGAAGGGAATGAAGACGGCGCTCTGCTCACGTATGCACGTATATCCCGGAACCGTTACAAGACTGAGCCGTACCTTTGGCTTTGCCTCTGCGGACGAGGGCGTCGAGTACTTTATACCAGGAAAATGTATGCTTGGAGCCATGCCCGGAGACAGGGTGCTCATATCCCCCATACCCTCCCGCTCGGGAGAGCCCGAGGGCGAGGTGCTGGATATACTTGAGTTCGGCAGCTCGCAGCTGGCGGGCAGGATAGAGTACGAGGACGGGAAACCATATCTCGTTCCCGATACTGCCTCGCGCAGCCATGTCATCATAGTGAAGGAGGAGAGCGTCCCCTTTGAGAACGGCGACAAGGTGCTGGCGGAGATAGTCTACCGCGGCCGCCGCCATGCCGAGCATAAGGTGAAGATCACGCTGGTCTTCGGAAGCTCGGAGTACGCAGCCTCCACAGCCGCTTCCATACTTGCCGTACACGGCGCTCCCACGGTATTCCCCGACGAGGTGCTGAAGGAGGCACGAAAGATCGCGGAGGGGGGAGTGCAGGAGTACTCCTTCAATAACCGGGAGGATCTACGCGGACTTGATATATTCACCATAGACAGCGCGGAGTCCAAGGACCTTGACGATGCGGTCTCCGTGGAGAGAACGAGAAAGGGCTATTGCCTGGGAGTCCATATCGCGGACGTTTCCCATTATGTCAAGGGCAACAGCGCTCTCGACAAGGAGGCTCTGCTCCGCGGAACGAGCATATACTACGCGGACAAGGTGATACCCATGCTGCCGAAGGAGCTGTCAAACGGGATATGCTCACTCAATCCCGATGAGGACAGGCTTACACTGTCGGCCTTCATGGAGCTGGACAAGGAGGGCAATATGCTTTCCTACCGCTTCTGCAAGAGCGTTATACGCTCCCGGGTAAAGGGAGTATATTCTGAGATAAACAGTATACTCGAGGGCAGGGAGACTCCTGCTGTTGCGGAAAAATACGCCGCAGTAAGAGAGGATATAGCCCTTATGGACGAGCTGGCGGACAGGCTCATTGCAAGAAAGAAGCAGCGCAGCGCTCCCGAGATAGAGACCACGGAGAGCAAGCTCCTCATAGGCGAGGACGGTATCTGCTATGACGTGCAGCCCCGTGAGAGGGGAAAGACCGAGCGTATTATCGAGGAATTCATGCTGACGGCCAACGAGGCGGCGGCAAAGCTTGCAAGGGACAAGAAGGTGCCCTTTGTATACCGTATCCATGAGGCTCCTCCCGAAGCAAAGGCGGAGGCTCTTCATGAGCTGCTGCCGAAATACGGCTTCGAGTGCCCTCATTTCAGCGAGTTCAGACCCGTTCATGCGGCTAAGATACTGGAGGAGGCCAAGGGCACGGACAAGTTCGAGGCGGTGAATATGCTGGTGCTCCGTTCAATGGCAAAGGCGAAGTATTCCCACGAGCCTCTCGGCCATTTCGGCCTTGTGCTGGAGGACTACGCTCACTTCACATCGCCCATACGGCGCTATCCCGACCTTGCCATACACCGTATAATCACGGATATACTGGCGGGCTACAACAACGAATGGCTCAGTAAGCGCTATGAGGGCTTTGCGGTGAATGCTGCGGAGCGTTCCTCTGCGGCGGAGCTGAGAGCCGTTACCATAGAGCGGGAGTGTGAGGACTGCTATAAGGCGGAATACATGAAGGCGCACATCGGCGAGAGCTTTACCGCCAAAATATCGGGCGTCACGGAATTCGGCTTCTATGCGGAGCTTCCCAATACCGTGGAGGGACTTGTCCATATAAGGACACTTCCCGAGGGAGAGTACGATTACTGCGAGCCCGTATCCCTTACGGAGAAATTCAGCGGCGTAACCTATGCCCTCGGACAGACCGTGCAGGTGATATGCGCGGCAGTCAATGTAAGCGACGGTATCATAGATTTTGTACTTGACGACGAACAGGAGGAAAACAAATGAAAAAGCTTTTATCCATTATCGCAGCACTGATGCTGACAGCAGGAGCCGCTTCGTGCAGCGGCCAGAAGACGGGCAGTGCTCCCGTATCATCTCAGGAAACCACGGCGGAGACAGCAACGACTTTACAGGACGATACCTCAGTCACCGAAGCTGCCGCAACGTCAACGGCGGCAGTCACCACTGTCACAACTGCGGCTCAGGCGGTCACTCAGCCCGACCCTCTCGGCGGCGGAGAATTTGAATACAACGCCGACGGAGCAGTGGTGTTTGAAAAGCCCTCCGCCGATACCGACGACCGTATCCTCATAGCTGCGGGACAGGCGCTTTATGAGTCCGCCTGCCGTACAGAGTGGAACTTTACCGTAGACTGTCCCTTCAGGGTGGACGACAGCAGTATTATCGAAAATAACTTCGGCTGGCAGTTCTGCAAGATAACAGAAGACGGCATAAAGACCTATGACGATGTTCTTGCCGCCTATAACAAGGTGTTCAGCGGACGCTATCCCAACAGCAGCCTTTCTTCGCTGTATCTTGAAAAGAACGGGGCAGTGTATGCACACTGCGGAAGACGCGGCTCCGATATTTTCTACTCCGCGTCAAAGGTCACGGGGATAAAGTCGAAGTCTGACGATGAGATCGTGTTCACTGTGGAGAATTATTACGACGGCGACGACTTCGGCGGCGGCCCTTACACCGAGACAGAGGATTTTTCCGCTGTCATAGAGGACGGCAATGTGTGGAAGGCGGGCATATTCACCCTGCCCTACTGAGAGTTGAGAAAAAGCCTCCTGTAAAGGGGCGAAAAACAGGTCGGAATCAACCCGGAACGGTTGTATAACCGAAAAAAGTTTTTAACCTTGTAGGAATGAACATTTCTTCATACCGGATTTTGTATATATGAAATAAAACAGCAGGAGCGGATATTATCCGCTCCTGCTGTTCTTATATTAAATAAAGGCTCTGTACGGGACGCGCGGAACGTCCGCCGCCTTTATATTTTCACGCCGGTAGTGCCGAGGCGCGGGAAATATTCCTCCGCGTAAGTACGGTACTCCGTTCTGAATACCTCGTCGTTCTCCTTGACGTCGTGGAGATAGGCGTGAAGATTGGTCTTTTCGTCGGTCTCGATCAGGCAGCCCGCTATATTGGAGCAGTGATCGGAAATACGCTCGAGATTTGTGAGTACATCCTGGAATATATAGCCCAGCTCAACTGTACACTCGTCGTTCTGAAGACGGCGGATATGCCTGTTCTTGAGCTCGGTGCTGAGGTTGTCCACGACCTCCTCGAGAGGCTCTACCTTGTGGGCTATGGCAAGGTCGTTCCTGACATAGGAGTCGAAGGCCTTGTTTATATTTTCCTTTATGGCGTCGGTGATGACGGTTATCTCGTTTATGCACTCCTCGGAGAACATTATGCCCTTGTCGTGCATTTCCTGTGCCGATTCCACAAGGTTCACGGCGTGGTCGGAGATACGCTCGAAGTTTCCGACACAGTGCATCATCTTTGATACGCTTCGGCTGTCTGCACCTGTTAAATTACTCTTGGCGATCTTTATGAGGTAGCTGTTTATCCTGTCCTCGAAGCCGTCGATTATGTCCTCGTTCTCGATGACGGTCTCGCAGGCCTCCTCGTCATAGCCCGTAAGAAGCCCGAGCGCAATGACTATTGTCTCTCTTGTTAGCTCGGCCATCTGATTTGTAGCCGATATGCAGGTGTGTACAGCTACTGCGGGAGTCTTGAGAAGTATATCGTCCAGACCTGTGAGAGTTCTTCTGGGGTCTCTTACCTCCTCCTTGCCGTCTCTTACGACGATCTTGGAGAGAGCCACCAGCTGCTTGGTGAAGGGCATGAACATCACTGTTGTAGCCACGTTGAATATGGTATGCATTACGGCTATGCCCACATAGCCGACCGTCTTGTTCATGATACTCAGGTCGATGACGTTCTGGAGCAGCATGATAACGGGGAGCAGCACAAGTGTGCCTATGATCTTGATGATGATATGTGTCCATGCAACACGCTTTGCATCCTTGCTGACGCCTACTGTTGCAAGAAGAGCGGTAACGCAGGTACCGATATTGCAGCCCATGATTATCGGCAGAGCCATGCCGTAGGTGAGGCCGCCTGTTTTCGAGAAGGCCTGGAGTATACCGATAGAGCCTGCGGAGCTCTGGATTATTCCTGTGAATATCGTTCCCACGGCAACGCCGAGTATGGGATTGTGGAAGGCTGTGAGCACCTTCTGGAAGTCGGGAGAGTTGGCAAGCGGGTCAACGGAATCCGACATGAGGGTCATACCCGTCATGAGTACGGCGAAGCCTAAGAGGATACGTCCTACGTCCTTTTTCTTGTTCTTCTTGGCGAACATGATGAGTATAACGCCTGCCAGTGCGATAAGGGGTGAGAAGGAGGAGGGCTTGAGCATTTTCAGTATGAAGCTGATAACGCCGCCGCTGCCGTTGTCCTTTATGCCGTCAAGGCAGAGTATCCACGCGGTGAAGGTGGTGCCTATATTTGAGCCGAAGCACACGCCGATGGTCTGTTCGAGGGCCATTATTCCCGAGTTTACGAAGCCCACCAGCATTACTGTCATAGCCGATGATGACTGGATAGCTACTGTTACGCCCATACCGAGAAGGATAGCTTTTAGCTTGTTTTCCGTCATTTTTTTCAGTGCAAGTTCAAGCTTTCCGCCTGTGAGCTTTTCGAGTCCTGTGGACATTACATTCATACCGTAGAGGAAGAAGGCAAGTCCTCCGAGTAATGTGAAGATGTTAAAAATTGAAAAATCTTCCATATAATTCTCCTTTATATTATTCCTACACTTATAATTATATCAGGATAAAGCTGCAAGTCAAGGGAAAACGCCATAGTTTAACGTGGATTTAACATTGCAAAAAAAGTGCTGCCTTACGGCAGCACTTCGGGTATCAGCTTATCTTTTCTTATTCTTTCTGCGGCTGCTGTCTGACTTTTCACTGCCGCTGTTTTTTTCGGATGCTTTTTCAGCCTCTTCCTCGATAGCCTCCACAACGTCCTCAAGGTCGGCTTCCTCCTCGTCGTCCTTGTCATCATCGTCGTCAGCTGTCTCGGCGGCGGGCTTTCTGCCGTTATCCGATCTGAGAGCTGTAATGAATGCGACAGCGAGGTACAGCAGGAAGATGAACGCCTCCAGCACGAATATGGGTCTTACGGAGCTGTGTATTGCGTCCATTATGCCCGAGCCCACTGTTTTTGTGGCGGGGATAAGGATATTGTAGGCGTTGGCGAACTGAACGTTCTCGTAGTAATCGTTGGTGGTAAGCTCCGTGAGCTCCACGATACGGGATACCTTCTCGCTGAGAGCCGCTATGTCAGCCTCTACCTTGTCTATATTGGCCTTTGAGCTGTTCTTGTTATTCTTGAGGGCGTTGCGCCTTGACTCATAGAACTTTATATCCTGCTTTGTCTGGGCAAGGCTCGTTTCCACGGACGTTTTCTGTCTGAACAGCGAATCGTACTGATCCGAAGCCGTTGCGTATTCGGTATTGGTTGTGTCGGTGCCGTTTCCGAAGATAAGTATGGAATCCTTTTCATACTGTGCTATGGAAGCCTCGAGAGCCGCAAGGCGCTCGGTATACTCGTCCTTGTCGAAGTTCAGGTTCTCTATCCTGTAATCATAGTAGGCGAGGGTGGCGTCCTTGTCCTTGGTAACGTTGTTTACCGAGATATATGAGGAGATCTTGTCAAGGTCTATGCTGCTTACGGTCTTTGCGTACTCGGAAAGATCCTTGAAGCTGTAGCCCGTAACGCTTGAACGGAACAGGGTATTGTCGTCCTTTGTGAGTGAGTTGAGGTAGCTCCTTACCTGTCTGAGGGAGTCCCTGAACAGGTCTATCTGCTGGGGATAATCATAGCCCTCGTAATCAGCGGCCTTTACGGCAGCGCCGAGGGGCTCGTTATATCCGTACTGCTCGTAGAAGTAATCACCGTAGACCTTGAGTATCTCGTTGAGGATGTCAACACCTGTGTTTCTGTCAAAGCCGCCTGAGCCGAAATCGAAGTACACGCTGAACTGAGTGGGGTAGTACTTGGTCTCGAGCATAGCCTGTGCAGCGCCGAGGTTGCCGCTGGTGGCCTTGTCCATAACGCTGTAATATACGGTAAGTCTGTCGTAGGCGTCCTCGGGGAGCTTGTAGTTGAAGTCGATATTTGCTCTTACGTCCTCGACTCTCTCCGAATCGATATTCAGATTTTTAAGAGCTCTTTCGATGACCACGGGGTTCTTGAGGGATTCGATCTCGAATTTCCTGCCCGCAGGGTCGAGGCCCTTTTCGATATTGGGGTAAGTGAAGCTTACGAGAGCCTTTGCGGGCTCCTTGCCCGAGAAGGTCTTATAGGAATGGAAGGCGACTTCAAAAACTCCCGCCAGCACAGCGACTGCGAGCCAGAGTGCGAAATACCTCTTCAGCATTTTTGCTATTGAGGAGAGGGAGATAACGACCTTGTTTCCTTCCTCCTCCTGATTTTTTATGGTAACATTGAGATTACGCTCGTTTTTAGTAGCCATTTTAACCTCCGTTTATCCTTTTTGGTTTGTTTTTCGGCAGAATATGCCGTAAGAATTATTATACCACTAAAACAGGACAACGTCAATACCCTGCAAAAATTTCCTGCAACATTTTTTCGCATATATCCGCCGTATAACAGCGGAAACGCTCTCTGCGGACTGCCGCGGAGAGCGTGTACTGATCGTATTATGCCGTGTGTCCCTTTGCCTTTATCACGGATATAACTCTGTCCACGAGACTGCGGCATACAGCCTCGTCCTCAGCCTCGACCATTACTCTTACGAGAGGCTCCGTACCGCTTTCGCGCACCAGTATCCTTCCCGAATCGCCGAGCTCGGCAGCTACCTTGTCCACCTCTGCCCGTACGTCGGGATCAGACTGAGCGGCGGTCTTGTCCTTTACCCTTACGTTTTCAAGCACCTGCGGGTACACCACGAAGGGTGCCGCAAGCTCGCTGAGCTTCTTCTCGCGGGACATTATTACCTGCATTATCTTCAGGCTTGTGAGGATACCGTCGCCTGTGGAGGCGTACTTGGAGAAGATTATGTGTCCCGACTGCTCTCCGCCGATGCAGCAGCCGTGCTCCTTCATATATTCATAGACGTACTTGTCGCCCACAGCTGTCTTTGCGTAGTCGATACCGATCTCGTCAAAGGCTCTGTAAAGTCCGAAATTGGACATTACCGTAGTTACCACCGTATTGTTTATGAGCTTTCCGCGCTCCTTCATGTAGCGGCCGTAGATATAGAGGATATGGTCGCCCGTTATCACGTTTCCCAGCTCGTCAACACAGAGGCAGCGATCCGCGTCGCCGTCGTAGGCAAAGCCTGCGTCGAGTCCCTTTTCCACCACGAACTTCTGTAAATTCTCGATATGTGTGGAGCCTGCGTTGTTGTTGATGTTTATGCCGTTGGGCTCTGCGTTTATGACGTAGGTCTCCGCGCCGAGGGCTTCAAATACGGATCTTGCGATATTCCATGCCGCTCCGTTGGCACAGTCGAGGCCTATCTTCATGCCTCTGAAGGAGTACATTCCCAGTGATATGAGATAGCCGAGGTAACGATTCCTGCCTGCGACGTAGTCTATGCTCTTGCCGATCTCCTCGCCGTGAGCAAAGGGGATCTCGGGCCAGTCCTGACCGAAGACGCTGAGCTTTCCGTCAAGATATGCTTCGACCAGATCGATGACGGAGTCCTCCATTTTCTCGCCCTGACCGTTGATGAGCTTGATGCCGTTGTCGTAATAGGGGTTGTGGCTCGCCGAGATCATTATTCCGCAGTCAAAGCTGTCCACTCTCGATATGTACGCCACGGAGGGCGTGGTGGTTACATGGAGAAGGTAGGCGTCCGCGCCCGAGGCGGTAAGTCCTCCCACGAGAGAGTATTCAAACATATAGCTTGAACGGCGGGTATCCTTTCCGATGACTATCCTTGCGGGATCCGCTTCGCCGCTGCGCTTCTTGAGCTCGCTGTAGTACCAGCCGAGGAAACGCCCCACCCTGTAAGCGTGATCTGCTGTAAGATTTTCGTTGGCAGTTCCTCTGAATCCGTCAGTACCAAAATATTTTCCCACGATGTTGATTCTCCTTATCATTATAATAAACAGGCGGTAAGCCTGCAAAATGCTGATAGCATTTAATATTATAGCACTTAGTCCCGACGCCGTCAACGAATTTAATAAATAATTCACAAAATTAATCGATTGGCGGTCCGCGGCATTGGATAAAAAATTTCCGGAAAAGAGTGAGAGTTCCCGCGGGTCCGTACGTTTAATATATGACAGCATTTTTTATTATATTATGATGATTTTACTATTGCAAAGACTGTGATTTTGTAGTATAATAGAAAATAGTATAAAATCGGGTACTATGGCTTCAGCCGCCCGAACCAAAGGAGGAACAAAATTGGCTAAGACAACAGCTACGGGCGCCAGGGCTAAAACCGCCGCCCGCAACAAGACCGGCAGCGTCAGGCCCGCAGTCACTGCCGCAGACATCATAGCCGAAAAGAAGGGACAGAAGTTCAGGCCTCTTTATTATATAGCGGCTTTTCTCGTTCCATTTCTGCTGACATTCGTGTCGTACATCTTCTTTGATGTATATCCATTCGGCGAAAGATCGGTGCTCACACTTGACCTCAACGGTCAGTACATCTACTATTTTGAAGCGCTGAGAGATGCCTTCTGGGGCGACGGAAGCATTTTCTACAGCTGGAGCAGAAACCTGTCGGGCGGCTTCATGGGTATCATAGGATACTATCTTGCCAGTCCCTTTACTCTGATAGTCATACTGCTGCCGAGAAAGATGATACTCGAAAGCGTTATGATAATGCAGATGACAAAGGTGGGCGCCTCCGGACTTACATTCTGCATATACGCGCAGAAGTCCAAGAGGGTAAAGCCTCTCCAGTCACTGATGTTCTCCACCATGTACGCTATGATGGCTTATGTGGTGATACAGCTCATCGACCCCATGTGGATCGACGGTCCCGTATTCCTGCCGCTGATAATCCTTGGCGTGGAGTACCTCGTGGACGACGGACGGAAGCTGAATTATATAATCCCCACGGCGATAATGTTCATGGCGAACTTCTATATAGGCTTCATGATAGCCATATTCATCGCCCTTTACTTTATGTACTACCTGTTCTTCGGCACCCCGAGGAAGTTCAAGGGTATCGAGGATTACCTGAAGGTATTCGGAAGAATGGCTGTTGCAACGGCGGTCGTGATGATGTGCAGCCTTATAATGATCCTTCCCGTGTACAACGCCCTTGCACTGGGCAAGTTCGATTTCTCGGTGCCCGATTACAGCTACAGGGCTATGTTCAATCCCGTGGAGCTGGTACCCTGTCTGCTGCCGAACCAGTACTACTCGGTAAACGTTGACGAGGGAACACGCTTCTACGGACGTCCCGAGATATACTGCGGTGTGCTCACATTCGTGCTGCTGCCCCTGTTCTTCATGAACAAGAAGATAAGAAGGAACAACAAGGTGGGCTACGGGCTTCTTGTATTCGCGCTTATCTTCAGTATGTATGTAAAGCCCATTAATATGCTCTGGCACGGCGGCCAGGATCCTAACTGGCTCCCTTACAGATATTCGTTCCTGCTCTCCTTCGTGCTGGTCTCCATGGCGGCGGAGGTATTCTCAAATCTTGACGGATACAAGCTGACTCCGGGACAGGCGGGCGTGAGCGCAGGCATAGTGGGCGGTCTTTCCATGCTGTTCTGCACCATGATGAAGACCTTCAACTACAACGAGGAAAAATACAAGTACGTTGCCATATACCCCTACAAGGCAGGCATGGATCACGACGGCAGGACAGTGGACGAGCTGTGGCTGGGCACTATCGCCTTCGGTCTCATACTCGGAGCCATATATCTTGTTGGCGTTTATATGTACAGTCAGACCAGGACAAAGAAGGCAAAGACTGCCATAACCGTCGGCATGGCTCTCCTCATATTCTTCGAGACAGGCTATAACTGCTACGATACCTTCAAGAAGATATACAAAGAAGTAGGAAACTCCGGCAAGTATACCTACACCGACATCATGAGCGCTCCCGACGTGGTAAAGCAGCTCGAGGAATACGACGGCGGCTTCTACCGTGCGGAAAAGACCTTCAACCGTATGGTAAACGACGATCTTGCCTACGGACTCAAGGGTATATCCCACTCCAGCTCGGTAATGAACTCGAGAGCCATCACCTTCATCGAGACCATGGGCTTCTTTACGCAGAGCTTCGAGACGAAGTACGAGGGCTGCAACCCCGTTGCGGACTCAATACTCGGCATAAAGTATGTCCTTGACGATCCCGCAAGGACAAATATCAGCTCGACGGTGGACGCTTCCTATATAAAGCGCTTCTCCACCACCTACAAAAAGGACAAGGACAATACCGGCAACATAGACGTTTACGAGAACCCCAACGCCCTCAACATCGGCTATATGGCAAATGCCGATATAACAAGGCTCGTGGGTCTCGGGAACGACAACCCCTTCAACAGTCTCAACAACTTCCTCAGCGCTATGGCGGGAAGCACTACGGATTTCGCTAACCTTACACCCAGACAGTACTATATACCCTTCGATTATGAGGTAAAGTACGACGATACAAAGGTGTATCTCCACGATTACAACAACAACGGCACTATCCACGACTGCTATGAGGCCTTTGCGGGCGTTGACGACGCTGTCGTGAATATCGACGTTACCGTTCCCAAGGACGGAAACATCTATATGCACCTCGGCTCTGAAATGAGAAAGCAGTGCAACGTATGGGTAGGCGTCAAGGACGAGGACGGAGAGTACAAGGGTCAGAAGTCGGGTACATCGGCTTATGACGGCTACGGTCAGTACTTCTCGACCAATTCCTCGCCTATCGTGAGAATGGGTCCCTTCAATGCGGGTCAGGAGGTAGAGATAAGACTTACCATTCCTCCCACGGGCGCTAACCAGACATATACCGGAAGCAACGAATACCTCATGGTAAGAAAGGATTCGGGCTTCAACTTCTACTACCTCGACGAGGAAGCCTTCGTTGAGGATATAACAAAGCTCAAGGCACGTCAGTGGGAGCTCGATATGAGCAAAACCAATGACCGTTATCTCGTGGGCGATGTTGACGCACAGGACGGAGAGATCCTCATGACCTCCATTCCCTATGAGCCCGGCTGGGACATAAAGGTGGACGGCAAGAAGATAAAGAACCTCGTCAAGGAGGAGACAGATCCCAACGGTGCTAAGTCGCTCAGAAACGAAACGGGAGACGAGGGACAGATAGTTGTTCTCGGTACCCTGATAGGAGTACGCCTCCCCGCAGGTCACCATACAGTTTCCATGAAGTATACTCCTCCCGGCTTCAATAAGGGACTTTTAGCTCTTATTCTCGGAATAGCCGCACTTGTATTCTTCTATATTAATGACAGGAAGAACAACAAGGTGCTCATTGCAAAGCGCAAGGCAAAGGAGATACTCAGGAGCGGCGATCCCGAAAAGGCTCTTGCAGAGGCAGAGGCTGAGGCTGAGTCCGTGGGAGAGACCATAAGGAAAGCAAAGAACGTCCAGATAATCAAGTCCAAGGGCGCTGTGGCTGAGGAACCGCTGAAAAAGGCGAAAAAGGAAGCCGAAGAGCTCGAGGACAAGGCGGAAGAGCTTGCAGACAGCGTCGGGGATACAGCCGAGGAGCTGTCAGACGAGGCTGAAGACATCGCCGGGGATATAGAGGACAAGGCAGAGGAAGCTGCCGAAGCGGCGGAAGAGGCTGCGGAGGAGGCAGCTGAGACCGTAAAGGAAAAGGCTGAAAAGACCGTACAGAAGACAGCTGCCAAGGCAAAGACGGCAGTAAAGAAGGCGGCACCTCAGAATGCTCCGAAGAAAAACGGCGGTCCCAACAAGAAAAAGAAAAAGTGATACCGAGCCCCCGCATCCGCGGGGGCTTTTTCTGCTTCGGAGAGGGCAAAAAAATAGTAAAATAAAATCACATATATTAATAATTTGTTTCCGCATTAATTCAGTTTATTTAATGTAAAATAGTATAAACAATACCCGAAAAATATTATACCCAAATAATATTGTTGCAATAATTATACCCTATATACTGGGATTTGTCTATACATATACACTAAAACTTCCGCAATAATTTCTATGCAAGTTTTGTTGCATTTTGCACAAACCGTCTTGACATTATTCTACATTTATGCTAAACTTTAGTTGTCAGAGACTTTAAGGTTTAACTGCACTGGACCTTAAAAAATAAAAGAATAATATTAAGGGAGGAATATTATGTTCAATTCAAAGAACGGGAAGCGCGTAATCAGCATATCCGCTGCTGCGGTATGTATGCTCTCGTCGCTTCGCATCGCTCCCGTCAGCTATTTTGCTGACGCAGCGGACAAGACAATGACAGCGTTTGAAATAACAAAAAATATGAAAGTGGGCTGGAATCTCGGCAACACCCTTGACGCTTATGCTCAGGACAAGAATCAGGAACCCCTTGCAACATATGGTCTTGATTCAGAGACCTGCTGGGGTTGTGAGAAGGCCAATCAGCAGCTGTTTGACGCCATCAAGGCAAAGGGCTTCAACACTGTACGTATCCCCACAACATGGTTCCAGCACCTTGACGAGAACGACAACATCGATCCCCAGTGGATGGCCCGTGTTCACGAGGTAGTTGACTACGCATACAACATCGGTCTGTATGTTATCCTCAACCTCCACCACGAGGAGAAGTGGATCAACAGAGCCGATCTCGCCACAGCTTATGACGATATCAACCCCAGACTCATGAAGCTCTGGACTCAGATAGCAACAGAATTCAAGGATTACGATCAGCACCTCATATTTGAGTGCATGAACGAGCCCCGTGCCAAGGGCACATCCCATGAATGGTGGTCTGCAACGCCTGTTGAGGAAGCAGACGTTATCAACAGACTTGAGGCAAACTTCGTAGAGCTTATCAGAGGAATGGACGGTCCTTACGCAAAGACCCGTCTCCTTATGCTCCCCGGCTATGTAGCAAGCTCGGACAAGACCTTCCTCAATCAGATCGTTCTTCCCGAGAATGACGATTTCCTTGCTGTTTCCATTCACGCTTACACACCCTATAACTTCACAATGAACACCAAAACAGAGGAAGGCGCTTACCACGACACCTTCACCACCGAGTTCAGCAACGACCTCGCTTACAACCTCCAGAACTTCCGCGATATGTTCGTTGACAAGGGCGTTCCCGTAGTTATCGGCGAAATGGGCACTTCCGACTTTGGAAACACACAGGCCCGCGTGGATTGGACGACACAGTACTTCGAGACCACAAAAAAATACGGTATCCCCTGTGTTCTCTGGGATAACGGACAGCAAAAGGATCCCAGCAACCCCAATCAGAACCCCGGTGAGGTACACGGCTATATCGACCGTAAAACAGGCGAATGGTACCAGAACAACCTTCCTATCATCAACAAGATGATGGAGATCATGAACGACGACTCCATAAAGTGGGGCAGCGAAAGCAAGATACCTACCTATGATCATCAGGATCTCTCCGCAGGTACGGTACTGATGGAGAATGTAACTATCGATGTTGAACTTGCCGCTTCGTACGGCGACTCGACTCCCGGCAAGGAGATCTCATGGGATCAGCTCAAGGGCAAGGAAGTCGCTGTCAAGTATACAGGCGACACACCTATGCTTGCTGTTTCGGACAAGAGCTTCGGCCACTGGTCGGCGATGTCTCCCTACACGGTTGACGAGGCAAACGGCATCGCTTACTTCCTTGTGGATCAGCAGGTACCCAAGGCATACACTGACGATCTTTCAACTCTCAATCATATCCAGGCAAAAACTCCCGGCAAGACAACTATCGTGAAGATGGTTCTTCTCGACGCTCCCGATGTGACCATCGATGTTCCCGTTGACAAGACAAAGAAGTATCCCATCGATTTTGCCAACGCTCAGGCAGGCGACGATCTCATACTCACTATCAGCGGCGAGCCCAGCACCGATACAAACGGATGCGTAGGCTTCAACGGCACCGGCTGGGAGCAGGTCAAGTGGGAAGGCAAGACTGACGCAAACGGCGATCTCGTTATAAAGATCCCCATGAGCGAGTTCCCCTCGGGTATCCAGTCAGGCGAGGCTCAGATCTGGTTCAATGCAGAGCTGGTTGATATGACTGAGTATAACTTCGGCGCTGCACAGACAACAACCACCACGACTACCACGACAACCACAACCACTACTACGACCACTGTTACGGAGACAACGACCACTACCGATACAATGCCTCCCGAAACAACTACCACAACCACCGTTCAGATCGATCCCAATGTCAAGTACGGCGATGTAAACAAGGACGGCGGTATCGATATGGCTGACGCAGTACGTATCATGCAGTCCATAGCCAACCCCAACAAGTATGCTCTTGACGAGGAAGCCAAGAAGAATGCGGACGTATTCGGCAATGACGGCGTTACAGCCAAGGACGCTCAGATAATCCAGATGTACCTCCTCGGTATATACAATGAGCTTCCGGTTAAAAACTGATAACAGCTGAAAAAAAGGATAAAAATGAATGAAGGCGCTCCCGCTTTGACGGCGGGAGCGCCTTTTTTGTTTTCCGTGAATATATCGGGCATTATCGGCTGATAATATTTTATGGATTTACTTAAATAAACTATTGACAAAACAATACGAATTGTTATATAATGATAGCGGTATGACTGTGCGTATCATACGGCACGGTCAAAAAAAGGATCAATTATAAAAAGCAGAAAAAAATATATGCTTTTTTATGCAGGATAAAAAGAACAGAAAAAGGAAGACAACCGAATATGCTTACCGATTATCATTGCCATATTCTTCCGGGCATAGATGACGGTGCCAAGGACGCAGAGACCGCTCTGGGAATGGTTATGCTCATGAAGGAGCAGGGCGTGGAGAGGATAATCGCAACTCCCCATTTCTATTCCCATGAGGAAAGATCCCTGACGGAATATCTCATAAGGCGGCAGTACGCCTGGGAGAGCATAGCGGAGCTGGAGGCTCCGCCAGAGACAGTTCTGCCCGAGATACTTCTGGGAGCCGAGGTGGCCGTCGAGCACGGTATCTCAAAGATACACGGTATAAACAGGCTCGCCATAGAGGATACCGATATGATCCTCCTTGAGCTGCCCTTCCGCGATCTTGAGGACTGGATGACCGAGGAGATAGAAAATATTGCTTCAGAGTACGGACTGAGGGTCGTGCTCGCTCATGTACACAGGTATCTTGAGTATTATTCTCAGGAGAATATAGAAAAACTGCTTGATACCGACGCCGTGTTCCAGTTCAACAACGAGGCCTTCCTTGTGCCGGAATATAAGGCTTTGCTGGACAGGCTCGCCGGAGAGAAAAAAAGGATCGTTTTCGGCAGCGACGCTCATAATCTTGCGGGCAGACGTCCCAACTGGGATATGCTCAGGGAGAAGTGCGGAGAGGAGCTGCTGAAGGCTTCGGACAAAATGCTCGGTATAAGCGAAGAAACAGCATCACCACTCTGATCTCAGCTTTAGGCAGCTGTGAGAAGGGATAATTGTCGGCTGTTCCTCAGCGGCTGACGTGGGGGGAAGAAATTGAAAAAAATCGTAGAGAAGTTCAGCTTCCGCAGGGCTATACTCGTGCTGGCAGACGCCTTTATAGTAGTTGCTGCGGCTCTCATTGCTAACTTTGTTCTCTCATTCTTCGGTGCGGAGATGAGCCGTTCGGATCTGCTGGCCAGCTTCGTTATCGGCGTTATCACCTGCTGCGGAAACCTTATGATCTTCGGAGCCTACAACAAGCTCTGGAGATTCTTCAACAAAAGGGATTATCTGTCCTGCGTTTACGGCGTGACGGCGGGAGCGGCGACAGCGGCGATCATACTGTATATCGTCCGCGGCGAGATACACCTTGCGTATACTCTGCTGCACGCGGCTGTCATTCTAATAGGCGTATGCCTGTTCAGGCTTCTGTTCAAGGAGACCTTCGTCACCTTCTCGGAGGCGGGGCACAGCAGCAATGTAAAGCGTACCATGATAGTGGGCGGCGGTCAGACCTGCCGTATGATACTGACGGAGATAAACAACTCAAAATGTACTCACAATACGGACGACAAGGCTCCGGCAGCATATGACCCGGTATGTATTATCGACGATGACAGAAGCAAGATAGGCAGCGAGATATGCGGCGTCACAGTAGTCGGCACCACCAATGAGATCATAAAGTTTGCCGATATTCACCATATCGAGCAGATCATATTCGCTATACCCTCATGCCTCGAGGACGAGCGCAAGAGGATACTGGATATATGCGCGGGCACTAACCTTCCCGTAAAGGTTGTCCCCTTTATCGGCAACCTCATATTCGACAGCAGCAATACTCCTATCCTCAAGCAGATGAGAGATATACGCATGGAGGATCTCCTCGGAAGGGATCCCGTGCGCTTCGATAACGAGGAGATACGCCGCTTTATCAGCGGCAAGGTCTGTATGGTAACGGGCGGAGGCGGCTCCATCGGCTCAGAGCTGGTGAGGCAGATAGCCAAGTACGACCCGAAAAGGATAATCATAGTCGACATCTATGAGAACAACGCCTACGCCGTACAGCAGGAAATGCTCATGGAATACGGCGACGCCCTTGACCTCAAGGTGCTTATCGCTTCGGTCAGGGACTATTACCGCATGAACTGCATCTTTGAAAGCTACAAGCCCGAGATAGTGTTCCATGCGGCAGCTCACAAGCACGTTCCTCTCATGGAAAGCTCGCCTATGGAGGCTATAAAGAACAACGTCATCGGCACCTTCAACGTGGCTACGCTGGCGCAGTTCCATAAGGTGAGGAAGTTCGTTATGATCTCCACCGACAAGGCGGTAAATCCCACAAATGTCATGGGAGCCTCCAAGCGCTGCTGCGAGATGATAATACAGTATCTTTCCCAGGAGAAGGACGGCTGCACCGAGTTCGTCACCACCCGATTCGGAAACGTCCTCGGCTCGAACGGCTCGGTCATACCTCTTTTCAGGAGGCAGATAGAGCAGGGCAAGCCGGTGACGGTAACTCACCCCGACGTCATAAGGTATTTCATGACCATACCCGAGGCAGTGAGCCTTGTTATGGAGGCGGCTGCGATTGCCAACGGCGGCGAGATATTCGTGCTGGATATGGGCAAGCCCGTCCATATAGTGAAGCTGGCGGAAAACCTTATCCGTATGTACGGAAAGGTGCCCTATAAGGACGTGGAAATAAAGTTCACTGGTCTGCGCCCCGGCGAAAAGCTGAGGGAGGAGCTCCTCATGGACGAGGAGGGACTCCAGAAGACCTCCAACGAGCTCATCTTTATCGGCAGACAGATAAAGCTGAACGGCGACGAGTTCATCAGAAAGCTGAGAAGGCTCCGCAACGCCGCCGAGGAAAACCTCGATTCCGCGGCTGTGGACGCGCTTCACGACATAGTTCCCACCTTTACGACTCCCGAGGAGTTCAACAGGGCGGAGCTCATAAAGGAAACAAGAAATTTAACAGCAGCAGAAAGGGACTGACATCAGTCCCTTTGTTGTTTAATGGAAAGGGAGAAATGCCATGATTTACAGAGCGCCCGGATACTGCCGGGATTTCCGCTGCAAGGCGGGGGACTGCCGCGACAGCTGCTGCAAGGGCTGGGAGATAGACATTGACAGCGAAACGGCGGCATTGTACGGAAGTATCGGCGGAGATTTCGGTGAAAGGCTCCGTAGGAGCATACATAACGGCAGCTTTGTCCTCGGTGAGGACGAGCGCTGCCCCTTCCTGAACGGCAGGGGACTATGCGATATTTACACCGAGCTGGGGGAGGAAAGCCTCTGCGATATTTGCCGCTGTCATCCGCGGTATTTCGAGTGGTTCGGCAGCTTCAAGGAGGGCGGCATCGGCCTTTGCTGCGAGGCGGCGGCGGAGCTCATACTGTCGCGGCCTTTTTCGCTCTGCGAGGAGGAGGTGCCAGATGAGGAGGCTTCGGGAGAATACGACGGTGAGCTCATGGAGCTCCTCCTTGCTGCCCGCGGTGAGATGCTGGAGCTGCTGAACGACGAAAAGACGCCTCTCGGAGAGGCTCTTATCGCTGTTATGGATAAAGCCGCGGAGGTGCAGAGCTGCATAGATATTCCCGGTCCGGAGGAGAGCAAAGGCAATGGGGACGGGGACGCTGCCGCGCAAATCCTTGCCTGCCTCGGTGAGCTGGAGCCCATAGACGGGAAATGGAAGCCGTTTATCAGACATTGCGCGGAGCTCCTGCCGAAGATCGGCAGCTGCGGCGGACGGCATACATATCTGCGCAGGATCGCCCTGTACTTCATATATCGCTATTTCCTGAAAAGCGTGTACGACGGTGAGGTGCTGGGCCGGACAAAGCTTGCGGCGTTCAGTGTGCTTGCCGTTGACGTCATGTTCCGCTGCCGAGAGGCCGAAACAGGCTCCTGCGGCTTTGAGGAGTGCGCGGAGCTGGCGAAGGATTACTCCAAGGAAGTGGAGTACTGCGAGGAAAATACGGAAAGGCTGCTGGAGCTTTTCCGCAGTGAGGCCTGCTTCTCTGCTGAGAACCTCGGGAAAACCCTTGAAAAAGCGTTCGGCGGAAATGTGGGAAACAGCTGAAAAAGCGGCGTGAAATACGAAAAATAAGTGAAATGCGTTGCAATATCACGGGCTTTGTGCTATAATGTTAAAGAATAGAATCAGCGGCACTGTGCCGCGTAAAATGAGAGGGAAATATTATGTTCGATCGTAAAAAAACTGCCGCATTCATTGCGGGGCTCCTTATATGCGCCTCCACGGCAGCCGCTCCTCTGAGCGCTCATGCTGTTGAAGGCTGGGGCATACCCGATATATCTGAGCAGACCACGGCTGCTCCCGATTATGAGAAGAGCGGTGTGTTCTCCTATTCAGTCACCAGGGATAATACCGTCTGCATCGAGGACTGCTCCTCCACGGAGGAGAGCCTGACCATACCCGATACCCTTGAGGGAATGAAGGTAACGGAGCTGGGCAGGACGGCTCTCGGAAGCGACCCCGACAGCAATACCTTCACCTCCGTTGAGATACCTGCCTCCATCGAGTATATCTCCGCGGACAACCTCTTTATGTACTGCACGAAGCTCAGGGAAGTAAAGGTGGCTGAGGGCAATGCAAATTACTGTGCCGAGGACGGAGTGCTCTACACCAAGGACAGGTCGGAGCTCCTTTGCTATCCCATGTGCAAAGAGGGCAGCAGCTTTACCGTTCCCGACGGCGTGAAGAAAATAGGCAATGCAGCCTTCTACGATACTGCTCTCGGCGATGTGAAGCTGTCCGCAGACGTTGAGGAGCTGGGCTATTTTGCTTTCGGCTCCTTAAAGGGAATGAAGTCTCTTGACCTCAGCGGAACAAGTATACATACCTTAGGCTCCTACGCTTTTTCGGGCTGCGATAATCTCGGGGAGATCATTCTTCCCGATACCCTTGAGGCCATAGGGGGCGGAGCCTTTGCCGGCTGCAAGAATCTTACGGATATAACCATACCGGATTCCGTCACTTCAATAGGTCAGTTCGCCTTTGCGGACACAGGTCTCGATCATATCTTAGTTCCCGAAACGGTGGAGGAGATAGGCTACAGCGCCTTCGGATACTATACCGATCCCAGCGGAGAAATGAAGGCAAAGACCGATTTCACCATTATAGGTACGCCGAACTCCGCCGCTCACCGCTATTCCGTGGATTCGGATACGGACTATAACTATCAGAATTCCTTTGATTTCCTCACTCCGAGCCAGTACGAGGAGCAGAGAGCTCTGCTCGCATTGGACAGGAAGGAGGACGGAGACTTCGAGTATGCCGAGGTAAGCGGCTGTGCGGTCCTTACCCTCTGCAAGTCCCAGGAAAAGAGCATAAAGATCCCCGATACCCTCGGAGGAATGAAGGTCATCAAGATATATCCCGCCGCATTCACCAATACCCAGGCGGAGACAATAGAGCTGCCCGACACCGTAGAGGAGCTCAGGGAGATGAGCTTTTACAGCTGTCCCGAGCTGGTCAGGATAAAGATACCCGCCTCGGTAAAGATAATAGGCAACAACGCCTTCGACAACTGTCAGAAGCTGGAGGAGATCGAGTTTGAGGGAGCCGAGACTATCGGAAGCTCCGTATTCTGCAACTGCTCCGCACTGAAAAAGGTAACGGCGGCAGGCTGCCTCCAGGAATGGAAGGGCGACGAGCCCTTCGTGTACTGTACTTCGCTGGAGGAGATAAACATCACCGAGGGTGACGGAAACTATATGAGCGAGAACGGCATACTTTACACGAAGGACGGAAAGAAGCTCATAGGATATCCCGCTGCAAAGACCGACAGGGAATATACCGCAAGGGCAGGTCTGGAGGAGATATGCCAGTCCGCGTTCATAAAGGCTGTAAGCCTTGAAAAAGCCGATCTTACGGGAGTAAAGAAAATAGGTGCCTATGCCTTTGAGGACTGTGAAAAGCTCAGCGAGGTCATATTCACAGAGGGACTCGAAAGCGTTGATTCCGACGCGTTTTACGGCTGTACATCCCTGCTTTCCGTGCGCCTGCCCGAGTCGCTGAAGAATATCGGCGACGGAGCCTTCGGCTTTTACCATAATGACAGCGCAGATACTGCCAACGGAGAGGACCCCAATACCCTTGTTGAGGGCTTCAGGATATATGCGCAGAAAAACTCCGAGGGCTACCAGTACGCCAAGGCGAACGGCATAGAGGTCATATCGGGTACAGCCAAGGTATTCGGCAAGAATATGGACGTGCGCTTCCTTGCAGTGCTGGGCGGACTGATAGCTGCCGCGGTGCTTGCGCTCACAGGCAGAGCCATAGGAAAGAACGTAAAAAAGAAAAAAGCGGAGAAGCAGAAGGCAGAGCATAAGGCAGAGGCCGCCGAGCGCCGCAAAAAGCGCCTCGAGCAGGAGGCTGCCGCTGAGGAAAACGAGGACCCACAGGAGGAAGAAGCCGATGAGGATTGATATAAAAAAACTTGCCGCAGGACTTGCGGCTGGGCTGATGACTGTCTGCTGTGTACCCTTTGCTGCTTCGGCAGACCAGCTGGAGGGCGCCGAGGATACCCTTTATGACGGCTCCTTCTATTACGAGCTGGTGGACGGCAGCTACACCATAACGCGCTGCTCGGCTACTATAATAGACCATATCCCCTCCATACGCAACGGCACGGCCATAACCGCTATCGGCGACGGAGCCTTTGCCGGCTGCACGGGCATATCCAAACTTGAGATACCCGATTCCGTCACATCTATCGGCAGCAACGCCTTTTACAACTGTGCTGCTCTAAAGGAGGTAAAGCTCCCGAAGAAGCTGCAAACTCTCGGCGACCATGCATTTTTCAGCTGCGAATCTCTCGAAAGTGTGGAGATACCCGACACCATTACGGAGATACAGCCCTTTACCTTTACCATGTGCAGCCGTCTCAAGGAGGTAAAGCTCCCGGATACCATAACTTCCTTCGGCGAATTCGCATTCTATCAGTGCTCGAGTCTTGCGACCATGAAGCTTCCCGCATCACTTGCGACGATAGGTGATAACGCAATGGGACGCTGGTTCTCCTGCAAGGAGATAGACGCCTCCGCCAACAGCAGCTTCGTGTTCGAGGACGAAATGCTCAAGGGCGGTACCACCGTATACCGTGCGGCTGCCTCGCTCAGCGGAGAGCTGATCATACCCGAGGGTATCACGGATATTGCCGCGGGAGCCTTTTCGGGCTGCGGAAGCCTTACAAGCGTTCATCTGCCCGCCTCGGCAGCCAATATAGGCGAGGAGGGCTTCAGCTACTGCGCGGCCATAAAGAGCATCGACTTTGCCGAGGGACTCAGGACCATAGGGGATTCCGCATTCATGCTGGATCAGGCTCTCGAGACCGCGATGATCCCCACCACTGTTGAGAGCATAGGCTCCAACGCCTTTGCATACTGCACAAAGCTTAACAAGGTGATACTTCCCGAGGGAGTAAAGACCATAGGCGAGGACGCATTCATCGCCACCGCTCTCGATCAGATAAGCATACCGAAGAGCGTTGAGTCTATCGGCACCAATGCCTTCGGATATGTGGTCGTAAGCGGACAGCGTCAGAAGTCGGACAGCTTCAAGATGAGCGTTTTCTCGGGCTCGGCGGGCGAGAAGTTCGCAAAGAAGGAGAAGCTCTCCTATACCTCCACCGACATCAACATCAAAAAGGTGGCCTTCATAGCCGCCATGATCGGAATAGCCGTACTTGCGGTGGCCTTTGCGGCAGCTCTTATGAAAAAGGGCAGAAAGACCGCGACTGCGGGAGCACGCAGGGCTCTTAAAAAGGAAAAGGCCGAGGCTGCGGAAAAGAGCTATAAAAAGATAATCGGCTCTGCCGATGAAAAAACGGAAAGCGCCGGCGAAGAAGACGGCGAGGTCGATGAAGATACGGAAGAGGATGAATGACCGGCCTTAGAGCTGACGGCCCGGATAAGAAACCGAATAAAAACACAGTGCCCCTGAGCGGTCTGCTGACCGCTCAGGGGCATATTTTACGTATGGGTTCCGGCGCTGAGCCGTCCTTTTTTATTCGCCGTACTTTTTCAGCTCTTCGTCTATGATGACCTTCATTTTGTCACGGAGCTCTCCCCACGAGCCTACGGTGTCGCCGGTGAGCAGGGCTGTATCAAGGTTGTTCATTGCGCCGCGGGAGCCGAAATTATAGTCGCCGTTGCTGTTCATGCGCTCGCCCATGCCGTAGCCCCAGTCAAAGACGGGAGTGAATTTTGAGGGGTCTCTCAGCTCGCGGAGCAGAGCGTACTGCTCGTCGGTCACATTTGCGGGCTTTCTGGCGTCTGCGAATTTCTCGCTTGAAGCGGCCAGCCTTTCGCATTTGATATATGCCGCCACCGCCTTTCCCTTGGGTGAGTACTTAGCCAGCATTTTTGCCTTGTATCCGCAGCTCAGATAGTATTTGTCCGCGTCGGGAGCCTTGGGGAAGGGTACTGCCATTATATCTCCCTCGGGATCGTACTTTGTGGAGTCTCCCAGCGACCATTCGCCCATTCCGTAGAACAGGGTGGAGTGATCTGCGGGGAAGCAGCCCAGCCAGTCGTTCCTGTAGAGCTGCTTTGCGGCCGTATCCTGCATGAACCTTTCGGCCTTTTCGATCTCGGGATCGTTGATATTATCGGTGAAGCTGCTGCCGTCGAAGCCTACCACGGTATGACCTGTGGAGGCGAGGATGGCTCTTCCGAACCAGCCGCCGATACCGTATCTGCGGGCGTTGGGATCCTTGTTTTTGAACTTCTCCATCATATCCATGAAGGTGTTCCAGTCCCATTTTCCCTCGGTGTAGAGCTTGTACGGATCCTCGAGTCCCTCGGACTGCATGAGCTTGCGGCTGTATGTTAGAATAAACGGATCGGAAATATCATATGGTATTACATAGTGCTGTCCGTTATATGCAAAGGAGTCGATAACACCTCTCATATCGTCCCATATGCCCTCGTCCATGCCCATTGTATCAAAGTAGGGGTCGAGAGCCTCGAACTGCTCGCGGATAACTCCGTCCGGGAACGAGGCGTCGTCGTAGGGGAACATATCCACTCCCGAAGCCGTTATTATCAGGTAGTCGAGAGTGCCGTACTTGTCCTCCGGAGCGGTCTTTACGTATTTGATACTGCCTCCGTATACGTCCTCGAACAGCGCCAGCGCCGTTGAGCGCTTATCGCCCTCCTGAGGGTTCAGGTCGTAGTCGGCCACCCATATTATCTCCATATTATCGGGTTCGGGCTCTGCCGCCGTCACTTCTTCGGTCATGACGGGATCGGATACAGCGGAGCTCTTTCCCTTTTTGGCTCCGCTGCACGATACGGCGGAGGTCAGGAGAGCAGCTGAGGCGATCAGGAGCAGCAGCCTTCTTTTATACATCATCGTATGATCATTTCCTTTCAGATACCCTGCGGTATAAAGCACAGTCTGCGTCTTTTGAGTACATTTTAATTATACTCGATACAGCTTCTCCTGTCAAGGACGGCGGCAGGCTCCGGACTGACATCCTGCGACAGAAAAACAGTGCTTTTTTCCACTGTTTGGCTGAGGCGGCAGAGTTCCTTTGTTAAAAAACGCCAAAAATGCCTGTGTCTATATGTCAAGTTGTTAAAAAAAAGCAAAAATAATACAAAAGTGCGTGACATTTTAAGAAGGCTGTGATATAATGTTAATAAGGTGTTTATAAAGGCGGACTATGCCTCATCATAAATTACAGAGAAAGGGATTTATACAATGGACAACAATAATTACAGTTCACACCGTCCTCGCAGAAGAGTATCCCGCAAAACGCTGAGAAGAAGACAGCTCACAGCGCTTTTTATAATCGCGTTCCTTGTTCTGCTTCTGGTGCTTCTGGTCGCTAATGCCTGCTCGGATGATTCAAAGCAGAGCGGCGGCAAAAAGAATTCGTCCACAACGATAACAACTGTGACAACTACCACAGATCCCGCTATAACGACTACAGCCGTTATCACTACGACTGTTCCCGCAGAGCCCGTAAACAACAGCGATTTCGTCGTTGACAAGCTCAGCGTCAAGCTTGAGGTGGGCGAGACGGATACGCCCTATGTAACGGCCTATCCCGCAGGCACTTTCGAAGCTGACGAGCGCTGGTCGTCAGGCGACGACAGGATCGCAAGAGTTGACTCTTACGGACATATAACCGGTGTTTCTCCCGGAGTATGCTACGTTACTCTCAGATCTGCTGCCGATCCCAAGCAGGAGGTCATGATAAAGGTAACTGTACTCGGCGATGAAGCCAATACAACCGATCAGAATTCAACGCCTCAGTCCAATACGGCTGAGGCGCCCGCGCCTCCGGTGTATGATGATACACCGGGGCTTACTTATATTGACGGTATTTTGGTGGTCAACAAATCATACAGTGTACCGCCCACATTTGCTCCCGGTCTCGAGACCATATGCTATACCCAGTTCCAGAAGCTGTCCGGCGCCGCCTCCAAGGAGGGGCTCAGCATATGGATAGGTTCAGGGTATCGTTCGTATCACGATCAGGAGATCATCTACGAGAATTACGTCAAGAGCGACGGCAAGGAAATGGCAGATACATATTCCGCACGTCCGGGCTATTCCGAGCATCAGACGGGACTTGTCATCGACTGCAATAACATCGACGACGCCTTCGGTGATACTCCCGAGGCTGCATGGCTCGCACAGCACGCCCACGAATACGGCTTTATTATCCGCTATCCGCAGGGCAAGGAGGACATAACGGGCTATAAGTACGAGCCGTGGCATATAAGATATGTAGGCTCAAAGGTAGCAGAAAAGATGTATAAGGCCAACCAGTGCCTTGAGGAGTACCTCAATATCAAATCAGAATACGAATGATCCCCCTGTCAGTCGGCAGGGGTCGTTTTATTACGGATAATAGGCGCTTTCTATACGTCAATAGCCATACAAACAGAGCAGCGGCGTTTGCTTTATTTGTAGAAGATACCACTTGAAAAACAGCCGCTTTGGTGCTATAATATGTATCAATACATACCATTAAGGTAGACTAAGGAGGAGATCCCATGACGGGGACAGTACAGAATACGAAACAGAAGAGGATAGTCCTTACGGGACTTTTTTCGGCGCTTATATTTGTGTTTACTGCCTATATCCATGTGCCTACTGGCTCGGGCTACACTCATGCGGGCGACGGACTGATATATCTTGCCGCGTGTATGCTCCCCACGCCCTATGCAGTTGCAGCGGGAGCTGTGGGCGGAGCCCTTGCGGACGGCCTTTCGGGATACCCCGTCTGGATACCTGCCACGATAGTGATAAAAGCGCTGACAGCGCTGTTTTTCTCAAAAAACACCGAAAGGATAATATGCAGGCGGAACCTGCTTGCGGTGATACCCTCGCTGGCGGTTTGCGTGCTCGGCTACAGCGCCTATGAGGCTGCGGTCATTGCGGGCGGCTTCAGTATAGGAGCTGTCAGCGCCGCGCTTTCCCAGTTCCCCTCATACCTGATACAGGTAGCGGCCAGCACAGCGCTGTTTATCGCTGCGGGAACAGCCTTTGACAAGGCGGGTATAAAAAAGAAGATATGAGTTTGTGTTCCGTGCCGTCAGTATAGGATATACCGGCGGTGCGGACTTTTTTCATTGACTAAGGCGCGGGTTTGTGATATAATATAATGCGCATTCAATAACCGCCGTCAGGCGGTTATTGCCCTGAACTTCGTTCAGGGAGCGTAAATTCTTTAAAAACAAAGAATTTATGCTGCACATTTCTTTATGTCGGGCTCATTTTGCCATTCCGGGCAGAACAAGGCGCAGGAAAAGAAGCTGCTGAGCAGACATTGATGTAAAGCATGATCTATTGAGATACAGGATCAAACAGGAGGAATATCATTGAACCACAGATTCTTGCGGGGAATGTCGGACGGCATCCCTATCTGCCTCGGATACCTTTCGGTGTCCTTCGGCTTCGGAATACTTGCCGTAAAGTCGGGACTTTCGCCGCTCCAGGCTTCCGTTATATCCGCCTCGAATCTCACCTCCGCAGGTCAGAAGGCGGGGCTTGACGTTATAGCGGCAGGCGGAGCCATAATAGAGATGATACTTCTTCAGCTGACTATAAATATACGCTATTCCCTCATGGCACTTTCCCTTTCACAGAAGCTGGACAGGCGCTTCACGACTCCTCACAGGCTCATGGCGTCCTACGGCATAACCGATGAGATTTTTGCGGTCTGCTCCGCGCAGAAGGAGCTCCTGACCCCCGCCTATATGTACGGTATGATACTTGTCGCGGCTGTGGGCTGGGTCACGGGCACCGCTCTGGGAGCCGCTGCGGGAGAGCTGCTGCCGCCCTCGGTGAGCAGCGCTATGGAGATAGTTCTTTTCGGAATGTTCATAGCCATAGTGATCCCTCCCGCCAAGAAGCAGCGCAGCGTGCTCATAGTCATAGCGGCAGCGGCGGCTATAAGCGTATTTTTCAGATATGTCCTGCCCATGGTCAGCGACGGCTTTGCCATAATAATAGCAGCCGTGGCGGCGTCGGTGCTGGCAGCGGTATTCTTTCCCGTCAGGGACGAGGAGGGAGCTTCCCCATGAGTATTGCCGTATACATAATTGTAATGGCGGGCGTGACCTACCTCATACGAATGATACCCTTCACGTTTTTCCGGAGGAAGATAAATTCGCGTTTTTTCAGGAGCTTCCTCCACTACATACCCTATGCGGTGCTCAGTGCCATGACTGTGCCCGCGATATTCTATACCACAGATAATATATGGACAGCGGCAGCAGGCACGGCAGTCGCCGTGGTGCTGGCTTTCTTCGAGATGCCCCTCATAGTGGTGGCCCTTGCGGCTTCGGGAGCGGCCTTCCTGCTGGGACTGTTCATGTAGGATACGGAAGGCGGTGCATTATGCCGAGATTTTTTACCAACGAGATAGACGAGAGCAATATCGTGCTCACAGGCAGCGACGCCAATCATATAGGCCGTTCCCTGCGCATGAAGGCAGGGGAGGCGGTGACGGTCTGCTGCAACGGAGTGGACTATAACTGCACTATAGGCAGCATAACCGCTGATTCGGTGTACCTTGACCTTGTGGATAAGCACAGGTGCGCCGCCGAGCCTAATATAGAGGTAACTCTTTTTCAGGCGGTGCCGAAGCTTGACAAGCTGGAGTACATCATACAGAAGAGCGTCGAGCTGGGCGTATCGCGGATAGTACCCGTGCTCACGCGGAGATGCGTGTCCCGCCCCGACGAGAAGGACTTTGAGAAAAAGAAGCTGCCGCGGCTGAACAGGATAGCCGAGGAGGCTGCAAAGCAGTCGGGCAGAGGCGTGATACCGCAGGTCACCTCTATGGTCAGCTTCAGGCAGTCGCTGGATATGACAGGCGGCCTTGACCGCACCGTGCTCCTTTACGAGGAGAAGGGCGGAGTCTCCTTCGGCGACGTCGATCTCAGCGGTATAAGGACGGTGGGACTCTACATCGGCAGCGAGGGCGGCTTCGACAGTGAGGAGGCCGAAGCGTTGACGGAAAGAGGCGCTTCCCGGGTGTGGCTGGGGCAGAGAATACTGCGTTGTGAAACTGCACCAATAACGGCACTGTCAATTTTGATGTTTTTAACAAATAATATGTAAAGAGTTGAAATTTCAGAAAAAGTATGTTATAATAAATGCAGATTATCGTAGTCCGATCGCAAGCGGTTCGGTAACGTACTATTTCTTGCGGAGAAAAGAGGAAATTAAAATGAATAAATTTTTAGTAGCTATTCTTGCTGCCGGCGCGGCAGCTGCCGTTGGATATGTTGCAGCACAGGCTATCAAGGACAAGAATTCAGGTTCTGATTACGACGATGATGATTACGATGATTTCGACAATTTTGACACTGACGAGAGCATCGATTTCGAGATCAGCGATGATTCCGTAAAGGAAGCAGCAGAGGACGCAGCTGAAGAGATAAAGGACAAGGCTGAGGACGTTATAGAGGACGTAAAGGACGCTGCAGAGGATATTGTCGACGACATCAAGGACTAATGGATCTACAGGGAGCTTTAAGCTCCCTTTTTTTGTATAAAAACAGTAAAACCGACAATAAGCACCGGGCAATATTGTGTGATGTTACAAATCGGGAGTTCCCTGCTTGACAAGCGGCAAGTGTTCTGATATAATATAAAAGCTGTCCGTCAAAGGACTAAGTTATGATACATGTCCGAGGCGTAGCTCAGTTTGGTAGAGTGCTTGCTTTGGGAGCAAGATGCCGCAGGTTCAAGTCCTGTCGCCTCGACCAATAAAAAAATTCCAAAAAACGCTTGACAACAGGCAGCATTTATGATATAATAATTAAGCGTTAAACGCTGGTGTAGCTCAGTTGGTAGAGCAGCTGATTTGTAATCAGCAGGTCGGGGGTTCGAGTCCGTCCACCAGCTCCATTCTTTTTGTCCCGCATGGGGGCAGAGCAATTCATAAATGGGAGAGTTCCCGAGTGGCCAAAGGGGGCAGACTGTAAATCTGTTGCTTTTCAGCTTCGATGGTCCGAATCCATCCTCTCCCACCAGAACGCCCCGAAAATTTCGGGGCTGTTTTTGTTCAGACCGTAGCACCGACCTTGCAAATTCTCTGCAAGGGCTTTTTTATGTCCGGGAAAAAAGAGGATTTGCACGGAAATACAGCCGTTTTGTTTATAAAAGTATAAAGAATGTCGGAGGTGTAGACATGATAGTTACTCAGAACAGATCAGATCTTGAATACCTGAAAAAGGCATGGTGGAGCGTGTCGAGGAGCGTGATATACGTTGTGGCATTTTCGGTAATGGCTTTCGGCATCTTCCTCGAGTTCCTGATAGGGGTACTTAACTATGCCGTTACGGGAGAGGGCTTCGGCTTCGTTATATCGGGGATGCTGATATTCGGCTTCTGCCTGTACTTCCTTATCAGGGTATGCCGTATGCCTCATAGAATGATGAAAAAGCTCAACAGCATAAGCCCTGACGTGGTGGAGACCATGACCTTCGGCGAGAACGGCTTTTCTGCCAACAACAACGGCCCCGGCCTCAGCGAGCACGTTGAGTACGGCTACGACAGAGTTACGAAAGCCTTTTATTCCGACAGATGGTTCGTGATAATATGTGACAGTTCAAGGATATATCCCATAAGAGCAAACAGCTTCAGAGAGGGCGACCCCCGTCAGCTGGCAGCGCTGCTGACAGCAAAGCTGGGAAAGAGATACAGGGTGAAATGATATGCTGATAAGCAGGATAGACGACGCGGACAGGATACACGTTACATACCAGAGAAAGTGTACGGGTGTTATGTGGGGCTTCGGCGCACTGGCGTGTGCGGTGTTCTTCATATCGCTGGTGATCTACGCGGTCATAATAATGGACAACGACGTAAGCGGCGGAACCATAGTGATACCCTTCCTTCTGACCGCACTCATATTAGGATTCGGAATATATAAGTCAAGGCGCAACAGGAGCTATTTCCAGGCCTATGTAATGGACGGCGACAGCGTTTACCACGTTGATTTCGAGAACGCCTGTGGCAGCAGCGCTCTTTTCGGAGAGCCCTCATTTCCCATAAGACGCCGCGGAATGGCTGAGCGTATACGAATCATAAACCATATGAAGAAGGTGCCCAATACCTCGTACTACGACGAGTTCGTCAGCAGGGACGATGTGATGTACCACAGCGGCAGCCTCATAGACAGGGTGCTCTCGGTGGAGGACAAGGGCAGGTTCATAAAGCTCAGGGCCCATACCAGACGTCTTGACCCGTCTGCGGCAATTTTCACGGAGCGTGACCGCACCTTTTACATACCCACAACATTTACGAATATACAGGAGCTCAGACAGGCTCTTGAAAAACTGATGTAGCCGGATACGGCGGGAGCCGTTCATATAGAGAAAACCGTATGGAGGAAAGAAAATATGATAAGAGAAGATCTGAGAAACATTGCCATTATCGCTCACGTTGACCATGGCAAGACCACTCTTGTTGACGAGATGCTCAAGCAGGGCGGCGTTTTCCGTGAAAATCAGGAGGTCGCCGAGCGTGTAATGGATTCAAACGACATCGAGAGGGAAAGAGGTATCACTATCCTTGCGAAGAATACCTCCGTAATGTACAACGGCACAAAGATAAATATAATAGATACCCCCGGCCATGCCGACTTCGGCGGAGAGGTAGAGCGCGTACTGGAAATGGTTGACGGCGTTCTTCTCCTTGTTGACGCAGCCGAGGGACCTATGCCCCAGACCCGCTTCGTGCTCTCAAAGGCACTGGAAATGGGACATAAGATCATCATAGTGGTAAACAAGATAGACCGTCCCGACGCCCGTCTTGACGAGATAGGCGACGAGGTGCTGGAGCTCCTTCTGGATCTTGACGCCAACGAGGAACAGCTGGAAAGCCCGCTGCTCTTCTGCTCGGGCAGAAGCGGAACGGCTTCCCTCAGCCAGTATGAGGCAGGCACCGATCTCAAGCCCCTTTTCGATACCATTATCAATTACATAGAGCCTCCCAAGGGCGAGGAGAACGATCCTCTCCAGATGCTCATTTCCTCTATCGACTATAACGAGTACGTCGGACGTATCGGTATCGGCCGTATAGTAAGAGGAAAGATAGCAGTCAACCAGCAGGTCACTGTCTGCGATTACACGGGCTCTAAGAAGAACTACAATTCCAAGATCGTTTCACTCCTTCAGATACAGGGACTCAACCGTGTTCCGGTACAGGAGGCTCAGGTGGGCGACATAGTATGGATCTCGGGCATCGAGGGCATAACCATAGGCGATACCATATGCGCTACGGACGCTCCCGACCCGCTTCCCTTCGTAAAGATAAGCGAGCCTACCGTGGAGATGACCTTCTCCGTAAACGACAGCCCCTTTGCAGGCCGCGAGGGCAAGTTCGTAACATCGAGACAGCTCCGCGAGAGACTGTTCAAGGAGCTTCTCAAGGACGTATCTCTCCGCGTTGAGGAGACAGACAGCACCGACGCCTTCCGCGTTGCGGGCAGAGGCGAGATGCACCTGTCCATACTTATCGAGAATATGCGCCGCGAGGGCTATGAGCTGGGCGTATCCACGCCGAGAGTGCTTTACAAGACCGACGAGAACGGCAGACGCCTCGAGCCTATCGAGCGCCTTGTAATAGATGTTCCCGAGGACTGCGTAGGCTCCGTAATGGAGAAGATAGGCACCCGTAAGGGCGACATGGTGGATATGCACCCCCAGGGAAGCCGTATGCGTATCGAATTCCTTATCCCCGCAAGAGGACTTTTCGGCTATAAGAGCGAGTTCCTGACCGATACCAAGGGCGAGGGCATAATGAGCCACGTATTTGACGGCTATCAGCCCTACAAGGGCGACATCGAGCGCAGGAACACAGGCTCGCTCATCTCCTTCGAGACCGGCGAGGCTGTTACCTACGGACTTTACAACGCTCAGGAGCGCGGACAGCTCTTCATAACCTCGGGTACTCCCGTATACGAGGGAATGGTAGTGGGGGCTTCGCCCAAGACCGAGGACCTTGTGGTAAATGTCTGCAAGAAGAAGCACCTTACAAATACCCGTGCAAGCGGAAGCGACGACGCTCTCCGCCTTGTGCCTCCGAGAGTTCTCAGCCTTGAGGACTGCCTTGAATTCCTTGCCGACGACGAGCTCCTCGAGGTAACTCCCGAGTCTCTCCGTATAAGGAAGAGGATACTCAGCAACACACAGAGAGCCAAGGAGAGAGGCAAGAAAGCCTGATTTTTCATCAAATCAACACATATAAACCATACAGTTTGCAGGTTGCGGGGCTATGCTGTAGAAAAGCATACAGCCGCTTGTCCTGCGGCATGAAGAACGAACAACGCCGTCTACTGAATTACTGAGAGGGAAATAACATGAACATAACGAAGCTTGCGGCTCTTGCGGCGGCAGCTGTACTCTGTACGGCAGGCTGCGGCAGCAGGAGCGAGTCCGGCGGCAGCCAGATAAGCACGGCTGTCACTACTGCGGCTCCGCCCATAGGCGGTTCCGAGAATTCCGGTGAGAAGTATGATTCCGCGAAGTACCTTGACATGATAAAGGAGAGAGCCGACAAGGCAGAGCTTGACAGCGAGCCCCTTGTTCTGGGCAGCGTCGGAAAGCTCGTTTCACCTGCGGCGGGCTCTTTGGCGGCCGACCTGGGAGATTACCGCGTCAGCAGCGGCGGAGTAAAGCTCTATTACGATGAGAAGCTGTTCCCCACGGAGCTCATGCTCACTCTTGAAAAGTACTTCACGGCTCTGTCCGAGGCGGATTACAACACCTACAGGAAGTGCATATTCCCCAGCTATCTTGACGAGATGGACAAATACCTCGCAAAGGATTACGGCTATGATATGAAGACCTCCTTTGCCAAGCAGTGCTCCAACCTTGCGGATATGACAGAGGGAGATTTCACCGTGACGAGGATAAAGCTGGAGGAGGCTCCGGATTATTACAAGGACGCGGATAATATTGACAAATACTTCGGGAGACTGGACAAGCTGTTCGGCAGCGGTTACTACCAGTCGGTAAAGGACGACAGCGACAGGATCATCGACGCCTGCTTCTTCCTTATGGGAAAGACCGCTGAAGGCGGCGAAAGGATAATAGTAGGCGAATACGAGATAGTTTTTGCCGAAAAGGACGGCAGATATTATACTTTCGGATAAAGGGGCGGATATTAATGAAAAAGCTTTTTGTAAAGACAGCGGCTCTGCTGGCGGCGGCAGCTATGACGTTCTCTGCGGTTTCATGCAGCAGCGGTAAGGAGAGCAGCAAGGTCAACAGCAACAATATTGCGGGCGGAGATGTGCCCGAGGACGTGAGCCTTTCGCTGGAGGATATGCCCTACGGCGGCGAGTACAAGCAGCTCACCCCCAAGGATTCGGACGTGCCTATCGGCGTGGAGTTCGACCCCCGCTTCATGACGGACGACGAGGCTAAAAAGGTGGTAGACTATTTCTACTCTCTCTCCTCGGGAGAGACGGCGCGCCTTGAGAATGCGGTAGCTCCCGAGCTGCTGAAATACCGTCTTGAGACCTCAAATCTTGAGTCGGCACAGGCCTTCCTTGACGCCGAGTACGAGCTCATAAAGCAGTATACACAGGCTGATTTCAAATTCAAGTTCGTCCTTGTGGACGGCGTGCTGAAGGGCGATACCGGCTATGAGGCCTATGACGCCCTTGTGAAGAAAGCCATGCCCGGCGCTAAGGTCACCGAAAAGAAGGTATTCAAGGTAAACTGCACATACGAAAGGCCCGACGACGTCGGAAGCGTCTATTCCCTCGCACTGAGACTGGGCGACGACGTTACGGTGGCGGTATATACTATCGACGGCGAGCCTTATGTTATTTCGTAAGGATAAAAGGACAGCAGGCGGAGCAGCTCCGGGCTGTCCTTTTTGTTACGAAATTCTTAACATTTGCCGAATGATATTGAAATAATGGATTTTGTGTGCTATAATACGGATATATCATTTCAAAGGGGGAACGTTTTCGATGAAAAACGTTATAAAGACAGCTGCGGCTCTCCTGCTTGCTGCTATTGCGTGCCTTATCGGGAATATGAACAGCGTCAGCGCTGAGAACGATGATATAGCATATACAGCAGAGGAAGCTGTGATGCAGTGACCTGCGGTCACAGTGCGGATTAAAAACAGTATACGTAACACAGGACGGCTTTGAGCCGTCCTTTTTTGTTACAATATTTTTACAGAACATTTAATATTCGGGCTTTCAGGTTGATTTATTGACGTTCCGGTGGTATAATGCAGGTAAACAGGAAAAAGCTCCAACGGCTTGCAAAAGGGGTGGACATATGAAAAAAGACGGCATAAAATGGCTGCGTCTGCTGCCGCTGTTGGTACTGGCGGCGGGACTGGTGATAATAGTAAAAACGGGCATCAGGGCGATGAACGCCTATGACGAGCGTCATACCATAGAGCACGACAAAACTGACAATAACGAGCTTTTGTACGAGCCCGTACCTCACTGGCGCAAGCTGGATCTGGGCGGGTATACCGTTACACCGGAACAATTCGGCGTTATCGGCGGTGAGGAGGACAGCTTTCCTATATTTGCCGAGCTGAAAAGGCAGTGCGGCGGCACTTCCGGGGAGGAGATAAACGATGCGATGAGATCCCATTACAGGAGCTGTTGGCTGGGCTTCTGGGATACATTTACGGAAGAGGCTCAGGAAAACGATCATACATTCAATGAATGTCACCTTCTGATAACCTGCGAGCTTACCGACAGCTTCAAGAAATGCGCAAAGGACAACAATATCGAAATAGAGTACGAGGTCATAGGCTATAACGATATGGTCTTCTTCACCCACAGGGACAACCCCGTGGACAGCCTTTCCTCTCAGCAGATAAGGGATATATACGGCGGAAAGATAACCAACTGGAAGGACGTAGGCGGAAATGACGAGGAGATAGCTGCCTATCAGCGCGGAGAGAGCTATACCCAGAACGCTATGGTGAGATATGTTATGGGCGGCACCTCCCTCATGGCTCCCAAGGAGAGCTATCAGAAGTTCAGGTTCAGGGCGCCCGAAGCACCGGTAGTCGGCGAGTATGTGAACGGTACGGGCAGCATAGGCTATACCTTCGGGTATTTCTTTGACAGGCTCTACGACAGTGAGGACATAAAGCTGCTGAAAATAGACGGAGCCGCTCCCGATGAGGAGAATATCCGCAGCGGTGCCTATCCCTTTGTTATCCCGTACTATGCGGTAACGGTGAACGGCGACGAAAACGATATATGGCAGGTAAGGGACTTCCTGCTCGGCGACGGGGGACAGCAGGTGATAAGAATGTCGGGCTTCTGTCCCGCAAGAGAGTGCGGTGAGTGATATGGACAGATACGATAAAGCGGAATTCATCGTCAGGCAGATAATGTGTATATTCATCGCGGCGGAAGCTGTGGGGATAATATACCTGATAATGGGTTTTTACCTTTCCACTACGGAATACAAGCTGAGATTCGGGCTGACGGATCCCTTTGCTTTTTTTATGCTTGCGGCGGTATGTCTGGTGATGCTGATAATTGCTGGGGGCTGCTGCTTCAGCAGGATATGCTATATAGTTGTGGAGAGCCTGCACCTGCTCGCGGCCGTTATCTGTATTATCATAACGGGGGGAGCAGGACTGGCAGTATGTATGCTGCTGATATGGCGTTTCATAGTTTACTTCATAGCCATTAAGCGGATGAACAAGAAGTACAAGGCCGAATATCTTGCACGGCTGGCGGAAAGCAGCGGGGAGTACGGCAGTCAGACTGCGATATTTCACGACCATGAGGAAGAATGAACATATGAAAAAGACGGTAAAGATGCTTGCGGCCGTGCTGTTCGCGGCTGTGCTGTGTATATCCGGCGGCATGTCCGCATATGCAATGGGACTTTTCCAGTGGAATATAGAGATAGATTACACCAACGCTCCCGAGGGAACGGCCTTTGCGGATCTGCTGTTCCCGAAGCTCGAGGACGATATGTACTTACCCGATGAGAATGCAAAGGACTACTATATGAGAAGCGTATGCAGCTACGTCCGGCTGGACAGGACCGACGGAAACGGATATACCGTATCGAGCAGGAACATCAAGCTCGATAAGGACTGCGGACTTGCAGTCTATGACGACGGCTTCACCAGCTGCATGATGAGAAGGTATTTCGTAGGCAGCTGCACTGTCACCGACAGGAAGAATATCAGGCTTTCCTTCCCTCAGCCCTGCAATGCTGAAAACAAGTCCGTATTCGAGTACTACGGCAGCTTCAGGGTGGCCTACTGCGACGAGGAGGGCAATGTGCTCCTGGTCACAGAGCCTGTGAAGATAAAGCCCTATAAGCACAACTGCGTCTATGAGATAAGCGCGGACGGCGGCAGGGCGGAGTACCGTATCCACAAGGACGGGACAAGGCTGCTCATATTCCTGATAAAGGTCGCGGTGATCCTGATACCCTTTGCGGTGCTTAGCGGCATAATGGCGGTCGTATTCGGCGTGATCCGCGGCAAAAACAAAAATGAAGCCCCTGAAGGAGCTTTCCGGCAATAATAGATAAAGGCGGACATAAAGTCCGCCTTTTTGCGTTATATCTGAGTCGAATAGTTGGGAGCTTCCTTGGTGATGTAAATATCGTGAGGATGGCTCTCCTTGAGTCCCGCACCTGTGATGCGTATGAACTTTGCCTTTTCGTGGAGAGTGGGTATATCCACGCAGCCGCAGTAGCCCATACCAGAGCGGATACCGCCCACGAGCTGGAATACAGTGTCTGCAACGGGGCCCTTGAAGGGAACTCTTCCCTCGACGCCCTCGGGGACAAGCTTCTTTGCGCCCTCCTGGAAGTATCTGTCCTTGGAGCCGCAGGCCATAGCGCCGAGGCTTCCCATGCCTCTGTATACCTTGAACTGACGGCCCTGATATATCTCGGTCTCGCCGGGAGCTTCTGCACAGCCTGCAAGGAGTGAGCCGAGCATAACTACGTTGGCGCCTGCCGCAAGAGCCTTGACAATATCTCCCGAGTACTTGATACCGCCGTCTGCGATAACGGGGATACCGTACTTCTGGGCAACGCAGGCAACGTCGTAAACAGCGGTGATCTGGGGAACGCCTATGCCTGCAACGACGCGGGTGGTGCATATTGATCCGGGGCCTATGCCGACCTTGAGGCAGTCCGCACCTGCTGCGATAAGAGCCTCAGCGGCCTCGGCGGTAGCGATATTGCCGGCGATGACGGGCATATCGGGATAAGCCTCCTTGACCATTTTCAGGCACTTGATGATGTTTGCGCTGTGTCCGTGAGCGGAATCTAGAACGAGAACGTCTGCCTGAGCGTCAATGAGAGCCTTTGCTCTGTCGAGAACGTTTGCGGTAACTCCGATAGCGGCGCCGCAGAGAAGCCTTCCCTTGCTGTCACGGGCCGAATTGGGGTACTGAACGGATTTTTCTATATCCTTTATGGTGATAAGTCCCTTGAGGTAGCCTGCGTCGTCTACGATAGGGAGCTTTTCGATCTTATGTGCGCGGAGGATTTCCTGAGCCTGTTCAAGGGTAGTGCCGACAGGAGCTGTGATAAGGTTGTCCTTTGTCATTACCTCCGAGATCTTGGCATTGAAGTCCGTGAGGAAGCGCATATCTCTGTTGGTGATGATTCCCATGAGCTTGCCTCTGGCGTCAACTATCGGAACGCCTGAGATCTTGTACTTTCCCATGAGCTCGTCCGCGTCGGCAACGATATGATCCTCGGTAAGGGAGAAGGGGTTCACGATAACGCCGTTCTCACTTCTCTTGACCTTATCGACTTCTTCAGCCTGCTGCTCAATGGACATATTCTTGTGGATGATTCCGATACCGCCTTCACGGGCGATAGCGATGGCCATACGTGAGTCCGTAACGGTATCCATGGCAGCTGTCATGATAGGAGTATTGAGGTGTACGGTCTTGGTGAGCTGGGTACCTATCTGTATCATGTTGGGCGTAACGTTTGATTCGGCAGGTATAAGCAGCACATCGTCAAAGGTAAGACCCTCCTTCTGAAATTTGCTGTTCATGTCGGTCAGCATAATAATTCCTCCTTGCATTTATAATATTAACTTTAATGATACTATTTTTCACGGTCCATGTCAATAGTTTGAGCGTCGGGGCGGTATAGAAATTTTTTGTTCAAAAAAGGTCGTGTTTTGGCGAAAAAAGCAATATGCCCTATTAAAGCAATTCAGCGCTAAAGTGCGGCAACGGGATATAGCTGAAAACTGTCCTTTATTCTGCCGACAGGGCGGCATACTTTGCAAGTATCTCAGAGGCGTCCACAGCGTCGGTGAAGCCGTCGCCGTTATAGTCGGCGCAGCTGCGCTGTGTCTCTGTGAAGCCGCTGTCACCGCCGGAGGAAAGCCTTGCGTACTCCGCAAGGACGTCGGAGGCGTCCACGGCGTCGATGTAGCCGTCGCCGTTCACGTCGCCCTTTTGCTGCCTGCCCGTTTTAAAGGCGATGTTGTTCTCCTTTGCGTACTTCTCCGCAGCGGAGCCCGCTTCGCCTCTTATTACAAAATCAGCGATACCTGCCGAGGAGTCGCTTCGTATGTCGTATCTTCTTCCGACAGAGTCCTTGCCGAAAGCGGTGACGGAGGCGGGGAAGTATATACCGCTGACCGCGGCGCAGCTGTAGAAGGCGTCGCTGCCAACGGAGGTGATATTGTCGGGTATGCTTATATCCGAAAGGGCTGTACAGGAGTAGAAGCAGCTGTCGGGAACAGCCGTCAGGGAGCTCCCGAGATGTACCCTTTTCAGGGAGGTGCAGCTCATGAAGCAGCCCGCGCCCAGCTTTGTCACCGTGTCGGGGACATCTATCTCCGTCAGGGAGAGGCAGCCTGAAAAGGCATTATCCTCAATAACTGTCACGCTGTCCGGCAGCTCCGCCGATACCACGTCCGACCTGCCGAAAAAGGCGCCCTTGCGTATGGTTTTTATGCTGCCGTCGAGCTTGGCTTCCTTCTGTCCCGCATACAGCAGCAGAGTGTCTCCGTTCTCGCAGAGGCAGCCGTTGGCGGAGCTGTATGTGGGATTGTTCTTGTTTACGTCGATATAGGAGAGGGAGGGGCAGGCGGTAAAGGCGTAGTCGCCTATCTCTGCAACGCCGCTGCCGAGAGTGACCGTGCTGAGAGCGGGGCAGGCGCTGAAGGCTCTTGCTCCTATGGACTTTATCGTATCGGGAACAACGCATATCGCTATATCGGTATTCCCCGCAAAGGCGTTCTCGGAAACTGACGTGACGGGCATACCCTCGAGCTCTGCGGGTATTATGAGTATGGCGTCGCTACCCGTGCAGCCCGTGATGTATACCTCCTTGTCCTTTACGGTGTATTCCAGCGTCAGGCCGTTGTCGTCGGCATAGGCCCGATCTGCGGGAAATGCGGCGGAAATCGCCATAGCCGCCGCAAGAACGGTAGCTGCCCTTTTCATATCACACCTCCCTGCGGCAGATATTGCCGTTTATCATTACGAGCTGGGGCTCCGACATGAGGTCGAGGGGATTCTCACCCTTTCTGTAGAGCTGCAAATCCGCGTCCATGTCCTCTGCGAGAGAGCCCGTGGTATCGTCGATACCCAGTATGCGGGCGGGGTTCACGGTTATCGTCCTCACAGCCTCGTCGAAGCTGAGACCGCCCTTGACCGCAGCCTGTGCGGACAGGGGAAGGTACTGTATGGGTATCACTGTATGATCCGTGCACACGGCTATCTCTGCTCCGTTTTCGTGGAGCACCGCCGCGTTTTTCAGCTCAAGCCCCTGCATTTCCGGCTTGCAGCGGTCGCATATCAGGGGACCGCATATCACGGGGATCTTTTCCTCCGCGATAATATCGGCTATCTTGTAGCCGTCGGTGCCGTGGATAATAACGGGATCGAGGCCGAACTCCTTTGCTATGCGCATTGCCGTGCAGATGTCGTCGGCGCGGTGGCAGTGGAAGAAGGCCTTTATCTTGCGGTCGAGGAGGGGCATGAGAGCCTCGCATTTTATATCGTACTCGGGGGGATCGTAGTTCTCGCTGTCGGAATAGTAGCTGTCCATATCGTGGACGTACCGCTTTGCCTTGTAAAGGCCCTCGCGGATGAGAGCGGTTATTGCCATGCGGGTTATGGGAGTTTCCTCACGTCCGTTGTAGACGTTCTTGGGATTTTCACCGAGAGCGAACTTTATGCCGCATTTTTTCACCAGCATATCGTCCACCCGTCTGCCGTATGTTTTGATGACGGCTATCTCGCCGCCGCAGGCATTGGCGCTGCCGGGACTGGAGGCTGCCGCGGTGATGCCACGCATACGCGCTTCCTCGAAGCAGCGGTCAAAGGGATTGATACCGTCAACAGCCCTCATCTGGGGAGTAAAGGGGTCGGTGGATTCGTTGCAGTCGTCCCCCTCGAAATCGAGGCCGTTCTCGATTATTCCGAGGTGGGTATGGGCGTCGATGAAGCCGGGAAGGAGCATTCCTCCCCGTGCGTCGAGGCTGTCCCTGCCTACGGACAGGGGAGCTCCCTCGCCGATTGCCTTTATCTTTCCGTTTTCGGTCTCTATCCAGCCCTTTTCTATGACACCTGCCGTGCCCATTGTGTGTATCTCAGCGTTATAGATAAGCATTTTCCGCTCACTTTCTGACGGCTCTGACAATGAGCTCCGCATTTTCCACGGGGCTGCCGTCGCATTCTATCCTTACGGTGGAGTGTCCGAGGTATACGTTTCTGCGGGAGTTGTAGAGCTCCTCCAGCTCTTCCTTTGTGGACCTCATGACTATGGGGCGGTTCTCGTCGTCCTTTATGCGCTCGTAGCACACCTCAAAGGGAACGTCAAGGAACACCACCGCAGCGCCCGAGTCCTTTGCTGCCCCTGCGGTATCGGGATTGAGCATGGCTCCGCCGCCGCAGGCAGCCACCACCGTCTTTCCGCAGAGGGACTTGACTATCTCAGCCTCGGTCTGACGGAAGAAGGGCTCGCCCTTTTTCTCGAATATCTCGGGTATGGTCATATCGAGGGTGCGGACGATCACGTCGTCCGTATCGCAGAAGCCGCAGCCCAGCTTTTTCGCCGCAAGCTTCCCTATAGTTGATTTACCGCAGCCCATAAAGCCGCATAAGAATACAGTCATAGCTTTCTCCTTTTACTTCTGAGCTTCAAAAAACTCCAGTATCAGATCGTTCGTGTCAAAGCCGTGGAGCTGTTCCGCATACCATGAGTGCCTGCCTTCCCTGACCGTAACGTCCCATACCTGCTTACGGGTATCGGGGTTTTCGTATTTTTTCAGCACCGACCTTTTGCCTATCCCGAGCTCCTCCGTAAATACTGCGCCGTTGGAGTCCGCCCAGTAGGACATGACATCCTCTATGGCGGGATCGGGGGAGTATTCTGCGGTGCCGTCGCTGTTCTTGGGTATCAAGTCGTCCTTCGAGCCTGTTATCTGCATAAAGCTCACGCTGCCGGAGCTGCCGCGCTTGTCCCATATGCTCTGCTGCATCTTTCCCGCCACGCTTACACAGGCGGAGAACGTGTCTCCCGCCTCGGCGGCGAGGGTATGTGTCATGAAGGCGCCGTTGCTGAAGCCTGCCGCGTATAGCCTGTCCTTATCGAGGGAATACTCCTTTTGCAGATATAACGCCAGAGCGGAGAGGAATTCCGCGTCTTTGTTGCTCTTGGGATTGCAGGTCGAGTTCCAGCACACGGAGGAGGTCCTGTCTGTGGGATCGGGAGCTCCCGTGACATATACCACCGCGTAGCCGAGGGGATTTGCGTTCTCCTCAAAATGCACGGTGCTGCGGAAATCCTCTGCGGATTGGCCGTAGCCGGGGAGCATCACCACAAGGGGAGCGCTCTCAGTATTTTCGGGCATATCCAGTATCATATCGTGATTTACGCCGTCAAAGGTGCAGGTGTAGGTGCTTCCTCCCGTCTGCACAATATCCTCTATCTTCGGCTTCGGCTCCTCTCTGCCGCCGCAGCCCGCAGGCAGCACCGACAGCATGAGCGCACAGAGCATCGCTGCTTTTTTCATAGTAGTACTCCTTTTATATCCTTGTAGGGAACGCCGCCCAACGGGCGCCGCAACATTCTGTCAGCTTTGCTGACATCTCCATGTACTACAGGGAGTCACCATCGGCGTTCCGTGATCACATTCAAAACTTTCATTTGTCCGTATTACGTGCCATTCTTACCAGCGGCACCCATTCGTCCTCTGTCATTTTCTCGCCTGTGAGCTGAAAGCCGTGGCGCTCATAGAAGGCTATGCCGCGGGTATTGTATTCAAGAGCCCAAAGGTTGTCGGCGCCGAATTTATCAACGGCAAATCCAAGGAGCTCCGCTCCTATGCCGCCGCTCTGGAACTGAGGCTCCACATAGAGCTTTACCACTTCTGTGCCGTTAATGCGGATAATGCCCTTTATTACGCCGTTATCGTCGTAAACATAAGTATTCAGCAGTTTCTCCGAGCCCTCGGTATATTCCGCCGCCATATCCACAACGTTGAGTTCCGAGAAATAGAATTCGTCATTGCGGAAAAAGGGGTAGAAGTTCACGCGGTAATTGGTGATTATTATCTCGGCTATGCGGGAGGCGTCACTCACTTTTGCAGGTCTTATCATATCACTTGTTCATGCCGTCAACGGCATTCTCAACGTCCCTGATTATAGCCGATATGTCCTCGGGGGCGAAGCTGCCGCCGTACCATATCTCATGGGCCTTCACTGCCTGATATACCAGCATGGAGGCTCCGCCAACGGCTGTCTTGCCCATTTCTCTTGCCTTCTTCATGAGGAGAGTCTCCGTGGGGTTGTATATAACGTCGAAAACGCTGAGGGAGTTCTCTATCACACTGTCGCTGACCGCGCAGGCGTTCACCTTGGGGTACATACCCACGGGAGTGGCGTTTATCAGCAGGTCGAAGCTGCCCTCAAGGGAAGCTATATCGGCTATCCTTACGGAAGCTCCGCTGCATTTTGCCAGTATCTCCGCCATGAGGAGCTGAGCGTTCTTCACATCCTGAGGTATTACCGCAAGGGTTATGCTGCCGCCGTGACGGGCTACTTCTATAGCTATCATCCTGCCCACGCCGCCGCAGCCCAGTATGGCCACATTCCCGCCTATGGGGAGGAGCTCCGCAGAGCGCAGGAAGCCGTCGCAGTCCGTATTGTAGCCTGTGAGCCTGCCGCCGTTATTGCTTATGCAGTTCACTGAGCTGTAGCGCTGAGCACTTTCCGCAAGCTCGTCCACAAGGGCTATGACAGCCTGCTTGTGGGGTATAGTCACATTGAGACCGCGGAGAGTCTCAAGGAGCCCGCGGCTTCCGGGAATATCCCCGGGAGCTATGTCGATCAGCTCGTAGGAGGTATCCTCAAGGCCGCTGAGGGCGAAGAGCTTTTCGTGTATGAGAGGGGACATGGAATGTCCGAGAGGGTGTCCGATAAGTGCAAATCTGTTCATGAAAGTGCTCCTTCAAGTGTTTCGAGGTCTTCAACGTTTACTGCCGTCACGTCCTTGAGCGTCTTTTTAACAAGTCCCGTAAGTGTTCTTCCGGGGCCGAATTCCACGAATCTGTCGGCTCCCGCCTCCTGCATCGCCGCAAGCTCCGACGTGAAGCGTACGGGAGATACGATGTGCTTTGCCAGCATTGAAGCCATATCCGAGAAGTCCGTCAGCTCTCCGCCGGTGAGGTTGGAGTAGTACTTCACCTGAGGAGCCCTGAACTCTATGGTCTTTGCGGTCTTGTAGAATTTATCCGCAGCGGGCTTCATAAGCTTTGAATGGAAGGCGCCCGCAACGTTCAGGGGTATCACTCTCGCCTTCATTTCCGAGAATACAGCGCTCACCTCGGCGATACCTTCGGGAGTTCCCGCGATAACGGTCTGGGCGGGGGAGTTGTAGTTCACGGCGGTGACGTATTCCTTTGCCTCGCCGCATACCCGCTCAACCTCCTCGGGAGCTATCTTCATAACGGCGGCCATAGCGCCCTCCGAGGAAGCGGTGGCCTCCTCCATGGCGGCGGCTCTTGCCTTTATAAGGCGGAATGCGTCCTCGAGACCTATCATGCCCGAGGCGTACATTGCGGCGTACTCTCCGAGGGAGTGTCCCGCAACGCCGTCAAAGCTGAAGCCCCTTGACTGGGCGGCCTTCAGACATACTATGGAAGTTGCCATGATAGCAGGCTGGGAGTTTATGGTTCTGGATAGTTCGTCCAGGGGAGCGCTGAAGCATATCTCCTTCAGGTCGCAGCCCAGTATTCCGGAGCCTGTCTCGTATACGGAGAGCAGTTCGGGCATTGCTTCGGCAATATCCCTGCCCATGCCCTCGTACTGGGAGCCCTGCCCCGAAAATAGTGAAATTGTCATAATGATTAACTTCCTTTCTGTATGTTATATACAAAGTAATAGTGAAATTATCTTAATGTCATATTGTAAATTTGTGAGAAATGACGATATTTTGTTTTTGTATTATCAAAGTGCCAAAATATCGTTGCAAAAAACCTCAAAATGATTTACAATATATTATGTGTGGTATTATGTCCATTTGCGGGAAAGACTCTGCAAATGACCTGCCGGTAATATTACTATAACATATATTTCGGGTTTTTACAACCATGTTTTATAATTTTATTGATTCTAAGGAGCTTTTTAATGGGTATCAGCATTTTGGGAATGGGCAGCTATGTGCCCGGCCAGGTATTGACAAACGACGACTTCACCCGATTTGTGGAAACCAACGACGAGTGGATACGCACAAGGACGGGAATAACGGAGCGCCGTATGGCAGGCTGGGAGCCCACATGGTACATGGGAAAGCAGGCGGCTCTGAGAGCCATAGAGGCTGCGGGCACGGATCCTGCGGAGATAGGTCTGGTGATCTCGTGCACGGCCACATCTGACTTCAATACTCCGAGCATGGCAAGCGTGATACAGCATGAAACGGGAGCGGTCAACGCTGCCGCTTTTGATATTAATGCGGCCTGTTCGGGATTCGTATATGCCACCGACGTGGCAAGGCGCTTCCTCGAGACTGATGATTCGCTGAAATACGTCCTGGTAGTCGCAAACGAGGCTCTTTCCCGCTTTGTTGATTTTACCGACAGGGCTTCATGCATACTCTTCGGCGACGGCGCCGCAGCAGCTGTCATAGAAAAGAGCGATAAGCTCTATTCCTCAGCGCTCTGCTCCGACGGAAGCGGAGCGGGTCTGCTGTGCTCGAGGTCTCTGAAAGTAGCTCCCGAGGTAGCGCAGGAGAGCGATTTTGAGGATCCGTTCCCCGATATGCCGCTTCACAAGCTCTATCAGAACGGCAAGGAGGTCTACAAGTTTGCGGTGCAGGCTCTGCCGAGGTCATTGGAGCTTGCTGCGGAAAAGATAAATATCACCAAGGACGATATAGACTGGTTCATACCTCATCAGGCAAACATAAGGATAATCGAGACCGCCGCCAAGAAGCTGGGAGCGCCTATGGAGAAGTTCATAGTCACTCTCGACCACTACGGCAACACCTCCAGCGCGTCGATACCCCTTGCTCTCTGCGAGGCGATAGATAAGGGCATGATAAAGCGGGGGCAGAAGCTTGCACTGATAGGCTTCGGCGCAGGCCTCACCTACGGCGGAATAATTTTTGAGTATTAAGAGCCAAGAACTAAGATTTAGGGGCTGGCGTCCTCGACAGCCCGTGAGTTTTTAACGGATCGCGGGACGTCGGGACGCCGTCCCCTACAAGGATATGAGAAAAAGGAGAACTACTACTATGAAAACACGCATAACGGAGCTTCTCGGCTGCGAATACCCCATAATACAGGGCGGTATGGCATGGGTTGCCGAGCACACCTTAGCATCAGCAGTATCCAACGCAGGCGGTATAGGACTTATCGCAGGCGGCAACGCACCAATAGACTATCTCCGTGAGCAGATAAGACTCTGCAAGGAGAAGACATCAAAGCCCTTCGGCGTGAACATCATGCTCATGAGTCCCAACGCCGACGATCTTGCGCAGCTCTGCATAGACGAGGGCGTGAAGGTCATCACCACAGGCGCCGGCAATCCGGGCAAATACATGGCTGCATGGAAGGAGGCGGGCATAAAGGTAATGCCCGTAGTTCCCTCCGTAGCCCTTGCAAAGAGAATGGAAAAGTCGGGAGCCGACGCAGTTATTGCCGAGGGCACCGAGTCCGGCGGACACATCGGAGAAAACACAACAATGTGTCTTGTACCTCAGGTCGCTGACGCAGTGGAGATACCTGTCATCGCCGCAGGCGGCATAGCCGACGGCAGAGGAATGGCGGCAGCCTTCATGCTGGGCGCAGAGGGCGTTCAGATAGGCACCCGCTTCCTTGCATCTGAGGAGTGTCAGATACACCCCACCTTCAAGGAGCTCGTCATAAAGGCAAAGGATACGGACAATATCGTAACGGGACGCTATACAGGCCACCCGTGCAGGAATATAAAGACCAAGTTCGCAAAGAAGCTTGCTGCGGGTGAAAAAGACGGAACGCTCTCACCCGAGGAGTTCGAGCAGCTCACGGTTGGCGCTCTCAGGAGAGCTGTAGTTGAGGGCGACGTGGAGAGCGGCTCCTTCCTCTGCGGAGCTGTATCGGGCATGATAAACGATATAAAGCCCTGCGCCGACATCGTCAGGGAGATTAACGAGGGCGCAGAGAAGCTTCTGAAGCTATGAGATATAGGTATATAAGACTGAGAGCGGGCGTCGGAGGAAGCTATTACAGCAGGACGGAGAGCGGCAAAAAGTCGCCCCGTCAGGTAATAGACGATATGGCCGCAGCGGGATACAGATTTGTCGGCTGCGTTCCCGTGAGTCTGGGTATGCACGGCTCTCTTCTGGAATACGACATGATATTTGAGCGTATCTGAAAAAAGTGACGTTTGTAATCAAAGAAAGTGACATTTTTCCCTTTCAGAAATGCGGGAAAATGTGATAGAATAAATGCAGTATTCGGAAACACAAAAACGGAGGTAACAGGTATGGCAACAGCAATAATCACGGGCGCTTCCCAGGGAATAGGCGCCTGCATCGCAAAAAGACTTGCACAGGACGGATTTGACGTAGTTATAAACCACTATCCCAGCGACGGCGATAAGGAAAAAGCTCTTGCAGTCGCGGAGGAGTGCCGCGCGTTCGGCGTAAGGGCAGAGTGTCTTGCGGCCGACGTGTCAAAATTCGACCAGTGCGAGGCTATGGTTAAGAAGGTAAAGGAAGATTTCGGCACCATCGACGCTCTGGTAAACAACGCGGGCATAACAAAGGACAAGCTCCTTGCAAGAATGGGCGAGGAGGACTACGACGCTGTCATCGCCGTAAATCAGAAGAGCGTATACAACATGACAAAGCACGTTACAGCCGTTATGATGAAGCAGAGAAGCGGCAGGATAGTGAATGTGGCCTCTGTTGCGGGACTCTACGGAAACCCCGGACAGATGAACTACTCCGCTTCAAAGGCGGCGATAATAGGCATGACAAAGACTGTAGCCAAGGAGTTCGGCTCGCGCAACATAACCTGCAACGCCGTAGCTCCGGGACTTATAAGAACGCCCATGACGGATGTTCTCTCCGACGAGATAAAGGCAAAGATGATAGAGGCGGTAGCCCTCAGGCGCTACGGCGAGCCCGAGGAGATCGCTTCGGTGGTATCCTTCCTGCTTTCCGACAACGCATCCTACGTTACGGGACAGGTCATCGAGATCTCGGGCGGACTTTCAATGTAAAACAGCCAAAAGACGCAGCACGGGGCTCTGCCCCTGTCACACCACAAGACTCACCAATAAAAAATGAAAGGAATTAATATGAGCAGAAGAGTTGTTATCACAGGAATGGGAGCTGTAACTCCCCTCGGAACAGGCGTTGAAAAGTTCTGGGAAGGAATAAAGGCGAATAAGCTGGGCATATCGTATATAGATATGTACGATACCGGGCGCACCGGCGTAAAGATCGCAGGAATAGTCCGCGACTTCAATGAAGAGGACTACTATGACGTAAAGGGCTGCTTCGACAAGAAAGAGGCCAAGCGCATGGATACCTTCACGAAGTACGCACTGGTGGCAGCCCACGAGGCGCTGACAGACGCAGGCACGGAGTTTGCCGATCTTGACCCCTACAGGATAGGAGTTCTTGTAGGCTCGGGCATAGGCGGCATAGACCTGACCCTCATAGAGCACAACAAGTACCTCGAAAAGGGACCCGGCAGGATGTCGGCGTTTTATATCCCCATGATGATATGCAACATGGCTGCGGGAACGATCTCCATGAAAACCGGCTTCCGCGGAGCGAATTTCGACGTTACCACGGCCTGCGCCTCGGCGACTCACTCCATAGGCGAGGCCTTCCGCAAGATAAAGGACGGCTACCTTGACGCCTGTCTCGCAGGCGGCACCGAGTCCACGAGGGTGGAATTCACCTTCGGCGGCTTTGCCAATATGAAAGCCCTCACCAAGTCCGACGACCTGACGAGAGCCTCCATTCCCTTCGACAAGGAGAGGAGCGGCTTCGTGCTGGGCGAGGGAAGCGCGGTGCTGGTGCTTGAGGAATATGAGCACGCAAAGGCAAGAGGAGCCAGGATATACGCCGAGATAGCAGGCTACGGAGCTACCTGCGACGGCTACCATATGACTTCGCCCATGCCGGGCGGAGAGGCTGCGGCAAAGGGAATGCAGCTTGCAATGGAGGAAGCGGGACTTGCCCCCGCGGATATAGACTACATCAACGCCCACGGTACTTCCACGGGACTTAACGATAAATACGAGACTGCCGCTATAAAGCTTGCCTTCGGAGAGAAGGAGGCAAGGCGCGTGAAGATAAGCTCCACCAAGTCCATGATAGGACATCTTCTCGGAGCGGCGGGAGCCGTGGAGGCCGTTGTCTGCGCGAAATCCGTGCAGGAGGGCTTCATACACGCCACAGTAGGATACAGGGTACCCGACGAGGAATGCGACCTCGATTACTGCGGAAGCGGCAATATCGAGCAGGAGGTAAATGCCGTCCTGTCCAATTCGCTGGGCTTCGGCGGCCATAACGCTACACTTTGCTTCAAAAGAGTGACAGATCAAGGAGGATATTAAATGGATAAGATCTACGGACAGATCGACCTTGAAACGATCGAGAAGCTTGCCGACATAATCAATAAAAAGGAGCTTTCCGAGCTCACCATAGCAAACGGAGACAGCACCATAACCCTCAAGGGCAGGAAATGCGTGCCTCCCATGCCCATGCCCGTCCTTGCAGGCGCTCCCGCACATTCTGCCGAGAGCACCCTTGCCGAGAGCGAGGCATCAATGGCAGAGGAGATAAGCGGAAAGATCGTGAGATCGCCTATCGTTGGCACATTCTATTCCGCACCCTCACCCGACAAGCCCCCCTTCGTAAAGACAGGGGACGAGGTGAAGAAGGGCGACGTTATAATGATAATCGAGTCAATGAAGCTGATGAATGAGATACAGTCGGAGTACGACGGCACAGTCGATCAGATACTGGTATCCGACGGACAGGCGGTAGAATTCGATCAGCCCATTATGGTCATAAAGTAATGGGATACAGGTACATCACGCAGGATATAATAGATGCGGGCGGCATAAATGTTACAGGTGCCGAGATGTATGCAGAGGCAAGAGCTTACAATATCGAAGCCGTCAGGAACTATAGCCGAAAGCGCAGGAACTACTGGCTCATCGCCATATGGGCAGTGGGACAGTTCGTGCTGAGCCTTGCTGTCGCGGTGCTGATAATATCGGCTGTCCAGTCAGAACAGACGGAGCGCGGCACCACCACTCCCACATGGAGGATACTGCTTCGGCTCGGAGGCTTTCTGGCGTATATGGGAGCCGAGATATATTTCGTGATAATTCGCAGGAACACAAGACCGCTGGTAATGACGGCCTGTGCTGTGCCGATACTCATAGCCTCCTGGAAGTTCGCAGGCATACCCCTGCTGAATCTTCTTGTGGGGTGGCTCCACGAAAAGACGGAGAACAGTCTGAGGGAAGAGCCGGGCTATCCGGGCTTTTCGAGGCTTGCGATCACCACTTCATACAGCGATGCCGATACCATGTCGGAGATCACCTTCGACAGCATACGCGAAAAGGCAAGACGGGAGCACCCCGGGGACGATATGCTGTGAGTCTGCTGATGTACGGGAAAAAGGAGTAATAACAATGGCTGATATACTTATGGATAAAGCACAGATAATGGAAATAATCCCTCACCGCGACCCTTTTCTTCTCATTGACGAGATAGTGGACATGGAGGTAGGCGTGAAGGTACACGCAAGGAAATATATAAAGGAAGACGATTTCTGGTTCAGGGGACACTTCCCCGGCTATCCGGTTACTCCGGGAGTCCTCATGGTTGAGATGCTGGCTCAGGCGGGAGCGGTATGTATGCTCTCCAAGCCTGAATTCAAGGGCAAGATAGGACTTTTCGGCGGTATCGACAAGGCAAAGTTCCGCAGACAGGTAGTCCCAGGCGACGTCCTCGACCTCGAGGTGGAGATAGTGCGTCAGAGAGGACCCGTCGGAACGGGACAGGCGCTTGCCTCGGTAGGCGGCGAAAAGGCCGTATCCTGCGAGATAACCTTTGTCATCACCGACAACAAATAACTCACACAGGAGATAAATACAGATGTTCAGAAAAGTTCTCATCGCCAACAGAGGCGAGATAGCCGTAAGGATAATCAGAGCCTGCCGTGAGCTGAGCATACGCTGCGTAGCCGTGTATTCCACAGCCGACCGCACCTCTCTCCATGCGCAGATAGCCGACGAGGCGGTGTGCATAGGACCTGCGGCCACAAAGGACAGCTATCTCAATATGAACGCGATAATACAGGCGGCTCTCAATACGGGAGCCGATGCTATACATCCCGGCTTCGGCTTTCTTTCGGAGAATGCGGAATTCGCAAGGCTCTGCGAGGAGCACGGCATAGTATTCATCGGTCCCTCGTACAAGTCCATAGAGATGCTGGGCGACAAGGCAGCCGCAAAGGAGACCATGGCTGCTGCGGGAGTACCTGTTATCCCGGGCTCAAAGGGAGCGGTCAAGTCTCTTGAGGAGGCGCGTGAGATAGCGGAAAAGGCAGGCTATCCCGTACTTGTCAAGGCCTCCGCAGGCGGCGGCGGGCGCGGCATACGCCGTGTGGACAGTCCCGACGAGCTTGAGGCTCAGATGACGGCGGCACAGCAGGAGGCAAAGAATTTCTTCGGCGACGACGCCGTATATATCGAGAAATTTCTCATAGATCCGCACCATGTGGAGATACAGATAATAGCCGACAAGCACGGCAACTATATACATCTCTGCGAGCGCGACTGCTCCATGCAGCGCCGCAACCAGAAAATGCTGGAGGAGTGCCCCAGTCCCATTGTGGACAGTGAGCTCCGCGCAAAAATGGGAGCTGCCGCAGTGACGGCCGCAAAGCAGTGCGGCTACTACAACGCAGGCACCATAGAGTTCCTTGTTGACGGTAACCGCGACTTCTACTTCATGGAGATGAACACGAGAATACAGGTCGAGCACCCCATAACCGAGGAGGTAACGGGCTTCGATCTTGTAAAGGCTCAGATAGAGATAGCCTCCGGCAAGAAGCTGGAGGTAAAGCAGGAGGACGTGAAGATGCGGGGCCATGCCATCGAGTGCCGCATCAATGCCGAGAACCCCGAGCTGGGCTTCCGTCCCTCTCCGGGCACCATAACCGCACTCTATATGCCGGGCGGCCCCGGGATAAGGATAGACGGCGCGGTATACCAGGGCTATACCATAACGCCCTACTATGATTCAATGATAAGCAAGCTCATCGCCCACGGCTCCGACAGGGAGGACGCCATCAACAAGATGAGGTGGGCGCTCTCCGAGTTCATAGTTGAGGGCGTGGACACGAATATAGATTTCCAGCTGGAGATAATCAGGAACCCCGATTTCAAGGCGGGAAAGTACGACATAGGCTTCCTCGGAAGATTCATGGAGGAAAAGAAGAAATAAGACCGAATGGGGAGAAAAGAATTGTTTGAAGATTTTTTCAACGTTGTAAAGAAACGCTTCAATGACGGCGAGGAGGAATACAAGCCCCCTATGTTCAAATGCCCCCGCTGTCAGGATACGAGCCCTCTCTCAAAGTACGAGGAGCTCCACAGAGTATGCCCCAAGTGCAATTACCACGGCAGGCTGGCCTCCGCCGAGCGTATAGCCATAACCGTTGACAAGGACAGCTTCAGGGAGCTGAACGGCGGCATGAAGGGCGCGGATCCCCTTGAGTTTCCCGATTATAAGGAAAAGCAGGCGGAGCTCCGCGGCACCACAGGCCTCAACGACGCCGTAATAACGGGTACAGCCACCATAAAGGGCTCTCCCGCAGTCATAGGCGTTATGGATTCCCGCTTTATGATGGGCTCTATGGGCAGCGTTGTGGGCGAGAAGATAACAAGGGCATTCGAGTACGCCACTGAGAACGGTCTTCCCGTGATAATGTTCACAGCCTCGGGCGGAGCCCGTATGCAGGAGGGCATAGTCTCCCTCATGCAGATGGCAAAGACCTCGGGAGCGGTAAAGCTCCACAGCGAAGCTGGCGGGCTCTATATATCGGTAATGACGGACCCCACGACAGGCGGCGTCACCGCAAGCTTTGCGTCACTGGGAGACATAATCATAGCGGAGCCCAAGGTGCTCATAGGCTTTGCGGGCAGAAGAGTCATCGAGGGTACCATAAAGCAGAGACTTCCCGAGGACTTCCAGCTTGCCGAGTTCATGTATGAAAAGGGCTTTGTGGATATGATAGTTGAGCGCAGGAAGCTTAGGAGCATACTCTCCCACCTCCTGAAGCTCCACGGATACGAACAGAAGGAGGCGTAAGCATGGACGAAAAGAAAACAGCATGGGAACGCCTTCAGCTCATACACACCAAGGGAAGGCCCACGATAAAGGACTATATCCCGCAGATATTCACCGACTGGTACGAAATGCACGGCGACCGCCTTTTCGGCGATGACAGGGCCATCATAGGCGGTATTGCAAGGCTGGACGGAACCCCCGTCACCATTATAGCAGAAGTGAAGGGCAGGGATCTCAACGAAAACAAGGCCTGCAACTTTGCCATGCCTCATCCCGAGGGCTACAGGAAGGCGCTCAGGATAGCAAGACAGGCGGAAAAGTTCCACCGTCCCGTCATATGCTTCATCGACACTCCCGGAGCATTCTGCGGAGTTGCCGCGGAGGAGCGGGGACAGGGCGAGGCTATCGCAAGGAATATCGCGGAGTTCATGACTCTGCGCACACCAATAATATCCATCGTCCTCGGCGAGGGCGGAAGCGGCGGCGCACTTGCGCTGGGCGTATGCGACGAGCTGGCCATGCTTGAGAATGCTGAATACTCCGTATTGTCGCCCCGCGGCTTTGCCAGCATACTCTGGAAGGACGCCTCGCGGGAGCAGGAAGCCAGCGAGATAATGAAGATAACGGCGGAGGATATGGTGCGTCTCGGCGTTGCCGAAGCCATAATCGAGGAGCCTCTCGGAGGGGCACATAACGATTTAGACAAAATTTCAGAAAATATCAAGGAATATTTGTCACAAAAAATACCGGAAAAATGTAAAAAAGATATTGACGTTTTGCTTAAAGAACGCTATACTAAATTTAGAAAAATCGGAGCGTTCATTGAATGATCCGGTTTTGAGTAAAATAAAAGAAAATGGAGGACCAAATAATGATTTTTGAAAAACTCAAAGATATTATTGCAGAGCAGCTCAGTGTAGAACCGGATGAGGTGAGCCTTGATTCAAACATTCAGGATGATCTCGGCGCGGATTCACTCGACGTTGTTGACCTTATCACAACTATCGAGGACGAATTCGATCTCTCTATCCCCGACGAGGCTGTTGAGGAGATCAAGACGGTTGGAGACATCGTAAACTACGTTGAAAAGAATACAGACGCTGAGTAATAAGCGTATATACGCCCCCGGCCAGTGGCCGGGGGAATTTTTTGCGGCTGCCGGATAATTCTGACAGTGCGGTCAACGGCAGCAATTCAGCTTTCAGCTCCCGGCTTTCACGCTCTTAGGAACATTTTTGAATATGGAAAAAAATAACCCTTGCAATTAATGCTTTAACGTGGTATAATATATCTTATAGGATTTTTCACAATGGATTCAAGAGGATAAAAATGAAGAATATCAAGATAATCACAGGCCACTACGGCAGCGGAAAGACCAATTTCTCGGTCAATCTTGCCGTAAAGGCAGCGGCTGAGGGAAAGAAAGCGGCAATAGTCGATCTGGATATAGTAAATCCCTATTTCAGGACGGCCGATTTCAGCGACCTTTTCAGGGAAAAGGGCATAAGGCTCATCGCTCCCGATTTTGCCCGCAGCAACCTTGACATACCCTCCATACAGTTCGACGTGGTGGAGCTTGCCACCGACGAGGACTGCCTGATAATAGACGTGGGCGGCGACGACGCGGGAGCCGTGGCTCTCGGACGCTATGCCGACGACCTGGAGCAGTTCAGGGACAGTATCGAGATGTACTATGTCATAAATCAGCGCCGCTACCTCACCAATACCGCCGAGGAAGTGACAAGGCTGATGTATGAGATAGAGGCGGCAGCCCGCATGAAGCATACGGCTGTCGTGAACAACACCAACTTAGGCTGCGAGACCACCCTTGATATAATCGAGCAGTCCCGGCCTTTTGCCGAGGAGACCTCAAAACTTACAGGACTTCCTGTACTGTATACTGTATATCCCGAGGATATAGCCGTGCTTTCGGATAAGCCCGATGTATTCCCCGCTAAGATATATGTAAAGCCCGTCTGGGGCTGAGCAAAAATGCATAATTCATAATGCATAATGCATAATTGTCTGAAAAAGGTCCGGATAATCCGTATGTTTCGCAATCAGCATTAATTATGAATTATGAATTGTGAATTATGAATTAACCTGAAAGGAGCGAAAGGTATGGAAAAAATGACAGTTATTACCGAGCGATGCAAGGGCTGCGGACTCTGTACGGCTGCCTGTCCCAAGAAGATCGTCGTTCTCCAGAAGGAGAAGCGTAACAAGAAGGGATATTTCTACGCAGAATGTACCGACCAGTCAGCGTGCATCAGCTGTGCAATGTGCGCAACGATGTGTCCCGACTGCGCTATCGTTATTCAAAAATGATCTTAATTCGATGAAAGGAGCTGTTTAGCTTTGGAAAGAAATCTTATGAAGGGTAACGAAGCGCTGGCAGAGGCTGCGATCAGAGCAGGCTGTAAATGCTTCTTCGGTTATCCTATAACTCCTCAGACAGAGCTTGCCGCTTATATGGCAAAGCGTATGCATAAGGCAGGCGGCGTATTCTTACAGGCAGAGTCCGAGATCGCTGCTATCAACATGGTACTGGGCGCTGCTTCAACAGGCGTCCGTGCAATGACATCTTCGTCCTCACCGGGAATCTCCCTCAAGAGCGAAGGCGTATCCTACATAGCAGGTTCAGACCTCCCCGCAGTTATCATCAACGTAGAGAGAGGCGGCCCGGGTCTGGGCGGTATCCAGCCCTCACAGGCTGACTACTGGCAGGCTACAAAGGCGCTCGGTCACGGCGACTTCCAGCTTCTGGTATACGCTCCCGCTTCCGTACAGGAAATGGTGGACTACGTGGTAAAGGCCTTCGACCGTGCCGACAAGTACCGTATGCCCGCAATGATCCTTGCAGACGGACTTCTCGGACAGATGATGGAGCCCGTTACATTCCCCGAGATCAATCCCGAGGCCTACGATAAGAGCGGCTGGGCTGCAAACGGCCACAAGATGAAGAGAGAGCACCACATCATCAACTCCCTCTACCTCAAGCCCGACGAGCTTGAAAATTCTATCCTTGAGCGTTACAAGAGATACGAGATCATCAAGGAGACAGAGACCGAGGCTGAGCTTTATCTCACCGAGGACTGCGATATACTTGTATGCGCATTCGGCGCAACGGCAAGAGTTGCCAAATCTGCCGTAAACGACGCAAGAGCACAGGGCATCAAGGCAGGTCTCTTCCGTCCCAAGACATTATGGCCCTTCCCCGTAAAGGAGATCAACGAGGCTGCAAAGAGCGCAAAGAAGCTCCTCAGCGTAGAGATGTCAATGGGACAGATGATAGACGACATCAAGCTTGCTATCAACTGCTCAAAGCCTGTTGAGTTCTTCGGAAGAACAGGCGGCGTTATCCCTTCACCTGCTGAGGTGCTGGGCGAGATCAAGAGAATGGGAGGTGCCCTCTGATGGCTGTAGTATTTGAAAGACCCAAGTCGCTCATCGACGTGCCCACACATTACTGCCCCGGCTGTACACACGGTATAGTACACAGGATACTCTGTGAGGTCATCGACGAAATGGGTATCGAGGGCGATACCATAGGAGTATGTCCCGTAGGCTGCTCCGTTATGGCATACGATTATTTCAACTGTGATATGATAGAGGCTGCACACGGACGTGCTCCGGCTGTAGCAACAGGCGTTAAGCGCACGAACCCCGATAAGTTCGTATTCACATATCAGGGCGACGGCGACCTTGCAGCTATCGGTACTGCCGAGACAGTACACGTTGCAACAAGAGGCGAGAACATCGTCGTTATCTTCATAAACAACACTATCTACGGAATGACAGGCGGCCAGATGGCTCCCACAACGCTTCCCGGACAGATAACACAGACCACTCCCTTCGGAAGAAGCCCCGAGCTTGCGGGCTATCCCGTAAAGGTATGCGAGATGCTCTCACAGCTGACAGGTACTGCATATGCAGAGCGTGTTGCAGTTGACAGCGTTCCTCACATCAAGGCAGCCAAGAAGGCTATCCGCAAGGCATTCGAGAACCAGAAGGCAGGCAAGGGCTTCTCTATCGTGGAGGTTCTTTCCACCTGTCCCACAAACTGGGGACTTGCACCTCTTGACGCTATCAAGAGACTTCAGGACGAAATGATCCCTTACTATCCTCTCGGCGTATACAAGGACGTGGAAGAGGGAGTATTCCCTAAGACAGAAGGAGGTAATGAGTAATGGCAACTACTGAGATCCTTCTTGCAGGCTTCGGCGGACAGGGTATCCTTTTCGCAGGAAAGATCCTTGCATACTGCGGACTTATGGACAATAAGGAGCTCTCATGGCTCCCCTCCTACGGCCCCGAGATGAGAGGCGGCACCTGCAACTGTTCGGTAACAATATCAGACGAGCCCATCGGCTCGCCCCTCGTACTCACACCGCACCTGCTTATCGCAATGAACCAGCCTTCCTTCGATAAGTTCGTAAGCTGTGTACGTCCCGGAGGAAAGGTATTCTTCGACAGCACGATGATCGAGCCCGAGACTGACAGGACAGACATCGAGCTGTACGGTATTCCCTCGCAGCAGATGGCTGACGACAATAACCTCAAGGGCGGCTCCAACATCATACTTCTCGGCAAGCTCCTCAAGGAGACAGGCATCTGCTCCCTTGAGACCATGCAGAAAGCTATCGAGAAGGTAGTACCGCCTAAGAAGGCAGCACTTATCCCCAACAATTACAAGGCTATCGACCTTGGCATGAACGCATGATAAAAAAAGCTCCCGGTCATCGGGAGCTTTATTCGTTATATATGACAGCTGAGGAGTATTTATCTGCTGTGGCCGCCGCCTCCGTGGCCGCCGCCACCGCCACCGCCTCCGCCTCCGCGGCTGCCGCCGCCACCGCCGCTGCTTGATTCGATCCTGTGCTTTGTAACATACGAGCGCAGGAAAGTATCCGAACGGTCGGTGAATCTTACGGCCTCGCTGGAGAGGTATATGCTGGGATTTGTCTTGGACTTGAATTTATAGTTCCTCTTTGCGATGAGGTAGGAGATAAGGGTGGTAAGTCCGCCTATGCCCGCGCCGATAGCGGCTGCTATGAGCCATAATGCGGGGGGCTTGCCTGTTTTTGTGATGATCAGCTCGTCATTCTTGTAATAGAAGTACTTGCCCGTATCGCGGTCGAGGTAGTATCTGAAGCCCGAGGTGCCGGTATCGTTGTAATCGTAGAGCAGCTCCACGAACCTGTCTATGGCGTTGTAAATATCACTTGCGTAAATGGGCTGGCCCGATTTCGGGAGATAGTAGTCCAGCTGTGTAAATATAGTGTCTATGCTCTCCTGATAATTGAGGACGCCCTTGCCGCTGGTTGAGATATAATCGTAAGCGGGGCTTTTTCCCGAGAGATCGAGATAGTAGAATATACCGTCGGTATCGGGGCCGTACATCTGATCGTAGGAATCGTCCGCGAAGGACTCTGTCTGATAGTTCGCACGGGCAACGCCGCCGATATACACCGCAATATTCATCTGAAGCTCGTTTGAAGCGAGCTTTATCTTTTCATCGAGGCTGCTGAAGTATTCCCTGTCGTCGCCGAAAATGCCCTTTCCGTTGTTGTATTCGTTGTCTATGAGTCCCGACCGCTGTGAGTTCCCGTCAAAGCCCTGGGCGTAGTTTTCTGCAGCCGAGGCAGAGCCGGCAGCGAACACGGACAGCATACACAGGCATATAACGGCCGAAGCCATAAGTGACAGTAAGCGTTTCATCAGAGCAAAGCACCTCCTATCAGGGTGCATACAGCCATTACCGCAAGGCCGATCGCCCCGCAGAACAGAGCCAGCTTTCCCTTTGCAAGGGGCGGAGTGCCCGCCAGCTTTCCCGTCTGACCGTTAATGGCGAATTCGTATATATTGTCCTTGTACCTGTAGGACATGAACCAAACGGGGAGCATCATATAGCTCCAGTCCGTGGACATTATGTTGTACTGATTTACGGAGGGCACCACGCTGGAATAGCCGCTTATGGTGCTGTTTATAAGGGAGTTGCAGGCCTGAGTGGAGCGGGCGCGTATCCGGGGGAACACCGCCGCCTTGTCCACGTCGTACTTATCCGCATAGAAGCCGCTGAGGTAGGACATGGAGAAGTCGTGAGCCTCCTTATAATCAAAGGGCTCGATAGCCTCCATGAGCAGATCGTCTATCTTTGTCTCGCCGTCTGCGGGTATGCCCTTTGTGACCAGGTTTCCCTGACGGATGATGCGGAACTCCTTTGTTTCCGTGTAGCTGTAGTTGCCCGAGGTCCAGCTGCGGACCTTTTTTCCGATAGCTCTGTAATCGGCGTTTACGCTGCAGTCCGCCACCCAGAATGGCACATAGAGCCCCGTTAGCTTTTCCAGCTGCTGCTGTGATTTGAAGTCCTTGGGCACGAACCAGCGCTTGCCCACCCACTTCTGGAAGCAGCTTACTGCGTTCTCCTTGGTGAGCTTGAAGCCGATGACCTTGTCGGGCTTGTATTCGCCGCCCATTTTTCCTGCTAAAATTACGGGATTGTGGCAATAATAACAGAAGAGAGCGGTCTGCTGATCGTCGGCCATTATCTCCGCACCGCAGCTCTTGCAGCGGTACAGGTGTGTATGATTAACGAAGTCCTCCTTGACCTGGACAGCCTCCTGAGGGATGCTGGTCTCGGCAGAAGCACAGATCTTTTTTATTTCATCGACAGTGAATGAGCTCAGACAGTATTCACAGTCCAGCTTCTGGGTCTCGGGATTGAATTTCAGATCCGCGCTGCAATTAGGGCATTTATACTCTACTGATTCCAAAAAGATCAACTCCTTTATGCCGCCCCGCCCATAAGGGCACAGAGCGCTTTATCCCCTGCGTCAGGGGCTATATCATGTTCCGGACAAAGTCCGACAAATATATATTACCATATCGGACGTTATTTTTCAAGGGAAACGCAAAAAATTCATAATTTCGGCGGAAAAAAGCGCAGGCGGCTGCTCTTGACAAAAACGGGAAAATCCAATATAATTGAAACAAGCACAATAATGCAAATAATCGCAAAAAGAAAGGGATGACGATACATGAGGTACAAATTTTCCGAAATAACACCTGAAATAACAAGACTTGCAGAAATGTCCATGGAGGGCTACCGCATAGACCCCGAGCTGTATACGCAGTACGACGTAAAGCGCGGGCTCCGCGACATAAACGGCAACGGAGTGGTTGCGGGACTCACCAACATAAGTACGATAAAGGTGCTTGAAACAGGCGACGGTATGCCAAATCACGGCGACGGGAAGCTTTACTACCGCGGCATAGACGTGGAGGATATAGTTGCCGGCTTCATAAAGGAAAAGCGCTTCGGCTTTGAAGAGACCGTGTATCTGCTCCTTTTCGGCAATATGCCCTCGGAGCACGAGCTGGCGGAATTCAGGCGGCTCCTTGCGGACTTCCGCGAGATACCCTCGAATTTCATGAGGGACGTTATAATGAAGGCTCCCACGGACAATATGATGAACACCCTTGCAAAGAGCGTCCTTGCGCTGTTTTCCTATGATGACAGGGCAAACGACATATCCATACCCAATGTGCTGAGGCAGTGCGTGGAGCTGATAACCATGTTCCCCGTGCTGTCGGTATACGCATATCACGCATACAAATACGCAAGGCTGGGAGGCGACCTGTTCATACACAGCCCCCGCCCCGAGCTTTCCATTGCCGAGAATATACTTTATATGCTCCGTGACGACGGAAGGTATACCGAGCTGGAGGCGCGGATACTTGACCTTGCGCTGGTGCTCCACGCAGAGCACGGCGGCGGAAACAACTCCACCTTCACCGTCCATGTGGTATCCTCATCGGGCACCGACACCTATTCGGCGATAGCGGCGGCACTGGGCTCCCTCAAGGGGCCCAAGCACGGCGGCGCCAATATCAAGGTTGCCATGATGTTCGATGATATGAAGCAGAACGTAAAGGACTGGACCGACGAGGAGGAGGTAAAGAACTACCTGAGGAAGCTTCTCCACAAGGAGGCCTTCGACCATGCGGGGCTCATCTACGGCATGGGACACGCGGTATACTCACAGTCTGACCCGAGAGCCAAGGTGTTCAAGGGCTTTGTTGAGTCTCTCAGCTCCGAAAAGGACAGACACGAGGAATTCGCGCTGTATTCGCTGGTAGAGCGTCTTGCTCCCGAGGTAATAGCCGAGGAGCGCCGCATATACAAGGGCGTCTGTGCCAACGTGGACTTCTACAGCGGCTTTGTATACCGTATGCTGGGCATACCCGACGAGCTGTTCACGCCTCTCTTTGCCATATCGAGGATAGCGGGCTGGTCAGCCCACAGAATAGAGGAGCTCATAAACTCCAACAAGATAATCCGTCCCGCCTACAAGGCAATATCGCCCATGCGGGAGTATACCGATATGGAAAACAGGATAGACTGAGGGATATGAATAAGAAGATACTTATAAAGGCGATAATAATGGGAGCCGGCTGGCCGCTGGCAGTATTCCTTGTCTGCGCCCTTCTGGACATAGCGACTCAGGAGAGCAGGGCGGCGCTGTACGTTATGTTTGCCGAGGGCATAGTGCTCTTCGTGCTCCCGATACTGATGCTGAAAAGGGAAAGGAAGCTGTCGGAGGGGAAGCTCCCTCTGTGGACGGTTCCTGTATATCTTGCCGCCTATGCCCTGATAACGGTGCTGCTCCATTATCTTATCGAGGTCGTTGCGGATACCTCCGTATTCTTCAGCAAGGACGTATATATGGGCGGTTTAGGACTTGTACTCATGCTGATGATACTGACGGGAGGCTTTATCTGGGCGGTGGTATTCCGTCTGGGAGCGGCTGTCGTCGGGCTTATCCGCGGAAAAAGACAATAAGAGGACGTGAGATATATGAAAAAGACAGCTCTGCCTCTCATACTCTGCGGCATTGTATGCTGCGTGCTTTATAGCGGGCTTTTCATTCTTGGTGATTACACGGTATTCGTGAAGCGGATAAGAGATGCGGATCAGCTTTTATATCTGCTGCCGCTTATGTGCTTTGCCCTGCCATTTGCGCTGTACCCGCTGGAAAAGCGCTTTGCCGGCGGCAGCAAGGGCAGAGCCGCAGCGTTTTACTGGACAGCCGTAGGAGGCTGCGCAGCGGGTACGGTAATTGCGGTCAAGTGGCTTGCCCTCACGTATATCGATGTATCGTCGTTAAGCAATCCTTCCGAACAAAGATAGGTGAGCGGAACACGTTATCTTATGCTGCTGCTCATGATAGGCGGCATTCTCTGGACGCTGGCCTACAGAGGCATAATAGCCCTGATAAACTGGTTCAGAATGGGGTATTAAAACCGAAAGGAATGTGATATAAATGAACAACACAGCAGAATTATTTGAATGGAAGGGCACTACCTGCGTAAAGCTCTGCGCAGGAGGCTATGAAGCATGGATCGCCAACGAGATAGGCTCAAACGTTATCCGTCTCCGCGACAATGTGAACGGGCTGGAGTTCTTCCGCTTCAGCGAAAGCAACACAGCGGACGTTATAAAGCAGTCCCCCGAGGTATGGGGACTCCCCACCCTTTATCTGCCCAACCGCTTTGCGGACGGCGTGCTGAAGACCTCCGACGCCGTATATCAGCTTCCCGTTAACGAGAAGGCTCCCTACAACAACCATATCCACGGCTTCCTCCACAAGAGAGTCCACGAGGTCGCGGAGTACAGCGCCGATGGCAACTGCGCATGGGTAAAGACCCGCTATGTATACGACGAGAAGGACGAGTTCTTCAAATATCTTCCCGTCCGTTTCACTGCCGAGTACACCTTCACTCTTTCGGATCAGGGACTCGAGCAGAATATCCGCTTTATCAACATGGACGGCGTAAAGGTGCTGCCTATGTCTCTTGCTTCCCATACGGCCATAAATTCGCCCTTTGTTGACGGAGCAAGGGAGGAGGACATCCGCCTGACGGTGCCGATAGGCAAGCGCTGCGAGCTCAACGAACGCTGTCTGCCCACGGAGAACCTGAGAGTTCCCACCATGCACGACCTTGAGTACAAGAACGGAGTAAAGAAGCCCGTATTGCAGGTAGTGGACAACGAGATGTACTTCGGCGAGTACACACAGCTTGACGGCGAGAAGTTCCACGGCGTTATCGCGGAGGACACCGCCAGCGGCAAGAAGCTCTGCTACGAGGTATCGGAGGAGTACGGCTTCTGGATAATCTGGAACGACCGCGGCTTCAACCACTATTTCTGTCCCGAGCCCATGACGGCAATGATAGACGCTCCCAACCTCAGTCTTCCCGCCGATGTAACGGGCTACCGCGAGGTGAAGCCGGGCGGCGTATTCGAGACCCACGAGAGATTTTTCACTAAGAAGTGATTAGTAAATAATAATCAGTGATTAGTTAGGGAACGCCCTCGGCGTTCCCTTTATGATTTAAAATATCGGTTACAGAAAGGAATATAGCATGAATTTTTTTAAAATAACTGCAATACTATGCGCATCAGCCATATTTGCGCTTAACACGGGCTGTAACAACGAGTCTCCCGGGTCAGAAATCGCGGAGCCCACCACAGCTGCTACAGCGGCGGCTGAGGAAGCGGCAGCAGACGTCCCCAAAACGACCGAATTCAAAGGCGTAAAGATGACCGACGGCTTCGATCCAGGAAAGTACAGCACATTTGAGCTCAGCTCCGAGGATCTGCACGACGGAGTGTGGGACACGGCAATAACAAATACGGAAAAGGGTGAAAACCGTTCTCCCCAGCTCTCATGGGCGCCCGTGGACGGGGCAGGTTGCTATGCCGTATTTATGACAGATACCTCCGCGGGCAACTGGCTCCACTGGAAGTCCGTGACCGGAACCGGGACCGTTCTTCCCGCAGGCTGGGCTCCGTCAAGCGAGTATGTGGGACCCTATCCGCCCAGCGGCACCCATGATTACGAGGTGTATGTATTTGCCCTGAGGGAGCAGCCCGAGAGGATAAAGGGCGGCTTTGACAGCTCAAATCCGAAGCTTTTTGAATTTTTCGAGTCCCTTGACGGCGAGGGCGGGAATATAGTGGCCTACGGTCACATTCTCGGCACCTACACCCACGGAGACTGATACATAATGCATAATTTATCCGTCCGCGTAAGCGGACGTTTTTTTCGGCCGTTTATAATACAGGGGAGGCGTCCCGATGTACGGACGCACGTACATACTGTAAGCTTAAAGCCGAAGGCTCCGTCAGTCCGGGGGTTCACCAGGGAGCCGACAAAAAAGCATGGCAAAATGCACAAAAAATGACTTGAAAAAAATATACAGCAATTTTGGAATAATCTATTGTATTATGCCCGAATATGTGATATAATAATACAAATGTGGGTTTTTGCCCGCTTTGTCACCAAAAATAAAGGAGTATTATTATGAAGTTCGGATTTTTTGACGACGCAAGGAAGGAATATGTCATCAATTCCCCAAAGACTCCCTATCCGTGGATAAACTACCTCGGCAACCAGGGATTTTTCTCACTTATTTCCAATACAGCAGGCGGCTACTGTTTCTATAAGGACGCCCGTCTCAGACGTATCACACGTTACCGCTATAACAACGTGCCTATAGATATGGGCGGACGTTATTTCTATATCAATGACAACGGAACAATCTGGAACCCCGGCTGGTCTCCTGTAAAGACAGAGCTGGATTCCTACGAGTGCCGTCACGGCATGGGCTATACAGTTATCACAGGAAAGAAGAACGGCCTCAAGGCTGAGGTGACCTTCTTCGTACCCCAGAACTACGACGGAGAGGTACAGCAGGTAGTTCTCACCAACGAGAGCAGCGAGACAAAGAACTTCTCTGTGTTCTCGATAGCTGAATGGTGCCTCTGGGACGCACAGGACGACTGCACGAATTTCCAGAGAAACTTCTCCACGGGACGTGTTGAGATAGAGGACTCTACTATCTACCACGTAACCGAGTACAGAGACAGACGCAATCACTACGCGTTCTATACAGTCAACGATGAGATCGACGGCTACGATACAGACCGCGATTCATTCCTCGGAAGCATCTACAACGGCTGGGACAATCCCGCAACAGTCAAGGCAGACAAGCCCTCAAACTCATTTGCAGACGGCTGGTCGCCCGTAGCTTCCCACTACAAGAAGGTAACTCTTGCTCCCGGCGAGTCAAAGACTCTCATCTATATCCTCGGTTATGCCGAGAACCCCCAGGACAAGAAGTTCGCAGCTGAAAAGCCCGCAAACCTTCTTACAAGAGAGACCTGGGTGCTCAACAAGGAAAAGGCTTATGCTATGATCGAGAAGTACAACACTCCCGAGAAGGTAGCGGCAGGTCTTGAGGAGCTCCGCAGCACATGGGCTGATCTCCTTTCCATCTTCAATGTAAACACACCTGATGACAAGGTAAACAGAATGGTAAACATCTGGAACCAGTATCAGTGTATGGTAACCTTCAATCTTTCACGTTCCGCTTCTTACTTCGAGAGCGGTATCGGACGCGGAATGGGATTCCGTGATTCCAACCAGGATATTCTCGGCTTTGTACATCAGATACCCGAGCGTGCAAGGGAGAGACTTATCGACATCGCTTCAACACAGCTTTCGGACGGCGGCTGCTACCACCAGTACCAGCCACTTACAAAGAAGGGCAACGCCGACATCGGCGGCGACTTCTCTGACGATCCGCTGTGGATGATACTTTCCGTTGCCGCTTATATCAAGGAGACAGGCGACTGGGGCATTCTCGATGCAAACGTTCCTTTCGACGACGATCCGAACGGCAAGCACACAATGCTGGAGCACCTCAACGTTTCTTTCTATCACATCGTAAACAACCTCGGACCTCACGGTCTCCCGCTGGCAATGAGAGCTGACTGGAACGACTGTATCAACCTTTCATGCTTCTCCGATACACCCGGCGAGAGCTTCCAGACCTATACAAATCCCAAGTTCGCAGCAGAGGGCGGCTACTCCAAGATTGCCGAGTCCGCATTCGTTGCAGCGCTCTTCACATACACAGGTCCTGCATTCGTAGGCATTCTCCAGCACCTCGGCAAGGCTGATGAAGCTGCAAAGGCTCAGGCAGAGATCGACAAGATGAAGAAGAACGTTATGGAATCCGCATTCGACGGCGACTGGTTCATCAGAGCCTACGACGCTAACGGCGAGAAGATGGGCTCCAAGGAGTGCGAGGAGGGCAAGATCTTCATCGAGCCCCAGGGCTTCGCAGTAATGTCCGAGATCGGTAAGGATCAGGGCGCAGACATCAAGACTCTGAACTCTATCGACAAGTACCTCAACTGCGAGTTCGGACTCGTTCTCAATAACCCCGCATTCACAAAGTACTATATCCAGTACGGTGAGATCTCCACATATCCCGGCGGATACAAGGAGAACGCAGGAATATTCACACACAACAACGCATGGATAATCTGTGCCGAGGCATATGCAGGCAGAGGCGACAAGGCATTCGAGTACTACAGCAAGATAGCTCCTGCATTCACCGAGGAGACCTCTGATATTCACAAGACAGAGCCTTACGTATACGGTCAGATGATCGGCGGCAAGGACGCAAAGAACTTCGGTCAGGGCAAGAACTCGTGGCTCACAGGTACAGCAGCATGGAACATGGTAGCTATTTCCCAGTACATTCTCGGTGTACAGCCTGTATTTGACGGTCTGAAGGTAGATCCTTCCATTCCTCACGAGTGGGACGGCTTCACCGCAGTACGTAAGTTCCGCGGCGCGACCTTCAACATCACAGTCAAGAACCCTTCACACGTATGCAAGGGCGTAAAGACTATGACAGTTGACGGCAAGGCAGTAGAGGGCTGTGTGATCCCTGTATGCGAGGGCGGCACACACGAAGTTGAAATAGTAATGGGTTAAGCCCATAAAAAAGGCGGACTTAAAAAGTCCGCCTTTTTTGCAGCGTGACGCTGCACCCTTGCCACGTTGTCGCTTGTTTCACGCGCTTCCTTTCATAAATACAGTGCATTGTACATCGCTTACGGCACAATTTAAGGTCGGATATTATCCGCCCATAATATAAATCGCCCATACTTTTTGTATGAGCGATTTATATTATAACCTTTAAAGAAGATTTCGATAAAATTATAAATTATTGTTTGTTGTAGATTTTTCCATTCTTTTTAAGAATAAAACCGTAAACCCCAGCTGCTATAATAAGTATAGAACCTAAAAACATTAGATAAAAGCCGATTTCTTTATGAAAAAAAGAAGAATAATCCAAACTAAAACCAAGATCACTATCATCCATTTTAGTATGCGTGATGTTGTATGCTTCAAAAATTGATAAGCCGACTGATAATACGCCCATAACAATAACACCGAGATATTTTTTTATGAAAGATAATAATAAAGCTATTACTGCAATTCCAATAAAGATTACACCGTCCCCCTTTATTAATGCCATATCAACTTTAGTCCCAAAGAATTGTATTGAAACAAAAGGAAGTAACATTGATAAAATGAGAATAACAGAAGCGACAATTGAAAAGTACAAAGGACGTCGGTCATTCTTTGTGTTTGTAGCATTATCTTCTGTTTTTTCAGTGGTTAATGGCTCTTGTTCGTTGCTTTCAATTGGAATGTCACATTGAGGGCATAATTCTACTCCGTCTGGAAGTTCGCGTCCGCATTTTGTACAATACATAAAATCACTCCTGTCTTGAAAAGTGTTATCTAATGTTATTATAACACATATGTATTCACAATGTCAACATATGTGTTCAAAGTTTACAAAAAATTCGTATATCATATTATCATGAGGTGATAATATGTATATGTCAACACTTGATTCTAAAATAGTAGGAGAAGTTATAGCGGAATTTCGTAAGAAAAAGGGAATATCTCAGGAAGTCATAAGCGGACTTGCCGACATCGGGCGCACACATCTCAGCGCTATTGAGCGGGGCGAGCGCAAGCCCACTCTCGAAACATTGTACCGCATAGCAAACGCCCTTGACGTGAAGATGAGCGATATAGTAATTGCGATCGAAGAAAAACTGTAAAAATAAAAGGCGGACATTATGTCCGCCCGAAAAAAGCAGCCCGTACCGATGTACGGGCTGTTCCTTTTGAAATACTTTTACTGTGAAAGCGGATTGCCGTCCGCGTCGGTATTGATACTTCCTGTAAGTATCATGATACCCTCGATAAGTCCCCACACCCAGCTCACCACAGAAAGGAAGCCGCAGCTCAGAAGAGTAATGAGGAGCTGAGCTATAGCCCTGCCGTTGTAGCCGAGGTAGAAGTTATGGATACCGAGAGCACCCAGGACTATACCCAGCACGCCGGCCGCCACCTTGGACTTATAGCCAGCCTGTGCGGGATTATACTGGTCATACTGATTGTTCTGCACAGCAGCCCTGTCGGGCTCCATTACTCCTCCGCAGGAGTCGCAGAAGTTGGCGTTGTCGTCCACATATTTGCCGCAATATTTACAATACATAGTTTATCCCCCTATCATGGTTTATGATACATTATTATATCAGAAACCGTTCGGCTTGTCAATGAACTGTATGTTAACTCCCGGGTATATGACACCGAGTCATTTTCGGGAGCTGTTTTTTATTTCAAATCCACAGAAACGTATGTTCACAATTGTGCACCTCTACAAAGTTAAAAACTTTTTTTCTGTTATACAACCGTTTCAGGTTGATTCAGACCCCTTTTTGCACCCCTTATGAGAACGGTGTTATCCGTTCGGGAATGAAAGGAGGTCTTATTTTTTGAACAGGAACACAAGATCGAAGCTCAACGCCTTCTGCTGCAATTATGTAATGCTGGGAAGCGCTGAGGAAGCGGCGGTCAGAGCGGGCTTTCCCCGCGAAAGCGCACTGACAGAGGGTATAGAGCTCCTGAAGACGGAGGAATGCCGTCAGCTCATAGCGCAGCTGCGGGAGGTGCTCTCCGACAGCGGCAGCGTGGCCGCAGGCCTGAAAAGGCTTGCCTTCGGGAGCTGCTCCGACGCGGTATATCTTGTATTTGCGGACGAGCTCCCGCCTGCGGGAGTGATAGAAAAGCTGGATCTTTTCAATGTGTCCGAGATAAAGCGTGTAAAGGGCGGAGGCGTAGAGGTGAAGCTCTTTGACAGGCTCAAGGCGCTGGAGAAGCTCTTCGAGCTGGAGACTGCATTCAATGACCGCGGAAAGGCAGAGAGCCTTATAAGAGCCCTGACCGGCGACGGGGAGAGTGAGAGCCTTGATGATAACTGAGTTCTCGGCAAAGCAGCTCATCACGCTGAAATGGTGGAATATGCGGGGCTACGGCGACCGCGACGCCATAATATGCGACGGAGCCGTGCGAAGTGGCAAAACTCTCGCCATGTCGCTGGGGTTCATATTCTGGGCAAGCAGGTGCTTCAGCGGCGGAGCCTTCGCCATGTGCGGCAAGACCATAACATCCCTCCGCAGGAACCTGATAACGCCGCTGCTGCCTATGCTGAGAGAATACGGCTATACCATAAGTGAAAGGATCAGTCAGAACTATTTTGACATGACCTTTCTCGGCAGCACCAACAGGGTATATCTTTTCGGCGGCAGGGACGAGAGCTCCGCAGCGCTGATACAAGGTATGACCCTGTCGGGAGTATTCTTTGACGAGGTAGCTCTCATGCCCCGTTCCTTTGTGGAGCAGGCACTTGCAAGGTGCTCGGTGAGCGGCTCGAAGATGTGGTTCAACTGCAATCCCGACAATCCCTCCCACTGGTTCTACAACGAATGGATAAAGAAGCTCAGGGAGAAGAACGCCCTGTATCTCCATTTCGACATGGACGACAATCCCTCTCTCTCCGAAAGGGTAAAGGAGCGCTACAAGCGTATGTACTCCGGCACCTTCTACGAGCGCTTCGTACTCGGGAAATGGACGGCCTCCCAGGGAGCTGTATACCCCATGTTCAGCAGGGAGAAGCACGTTTTCAGCGGCGATGTGGACTGTGAAAGGTTCGTCATATCCTGCGATTACGGCACGGTAAATCCCTCCTCCTTCGGGCTGTGGGGACTCCGTGACGGAATCTGGTACAGGCTCAGGGAGTATTATTACGACTCCCGCAGAGAGGGCATATCCCGCACAGACGAGGAGCATTACGAGGCTCTTGAGGAGCTGGCGGGAGGAAGACCGATCGAAAAGGTAATAGTTGATCCTTCGGCGGCAAGCTTTATCGAGTGCATACGCCGCCACGGCAGATTTCCGGTGGTAAAGGCGGACAACGACGTAATATCGGGGATACGCAAGGTCAGCACGGCACTGAAGCAGGGAAAGCTCCGCTTCCACGAGTCCTGCACGGATATACTGCGTGAGTTCGCTCTTTACTGCTGGAACGAGAAAACGGGGACGGACGCTCCCGTAAAGGAAAACGACCATGCCATGGACGATATGCGCTATTTTGTGGCGGATATGGCAGGCTCTGAGGAGGAGGGGCTGATAGCCCTTTCCGTATCCCGATGAGCGGTACGTCCGAAAAAAACACAAGGAGGTAACATGAAGCTTTTTAAGAAAAAAAGCGCAGCGGAGCTGTCTCCCGGTCTTGTGACCATGCAGCGCAGCTGCGGCGACGGCTTTGCCCTTCCTGCGGCGGTATATCCCTGCGAGAAGGAGCTGTACGACAGGCTGCGCTGTGCAGTTCCGATAATCGACGCTGCCATAATAAAGATAATCAGGCTCACAGGCGGCTTCCGCGTGAAGTGCTCCGACGAAAGGTACCAGCAGGAGCTGGACAGCTTTCTCGAAAACGTTCCCGTAGGACTTACGGGGCGTTCGGTGGGCTGCTTCGCGGATAATTTTCTGGACAGCCTGCTTACCTACGGCAGTGCGGTTGGCGAGATAGTCGCCGACAGCGGGCAGCGCCGCATCGCGGGACTGTGGAACGGGGACATATCCCGTGTCCGCATATCCGCGGGTGCAGAGCCCTTCAGCAGGAGCTATACTGTAACTGCTCCCAACGGGGGCTCGCGGAAGATAGCTCATCCCGAGCGTATACTCTATTCCTCGCTCACGGGCGGCAATTCGCTGCTCCGCGGGCTTCCGTCACTCAGCGGGATCCTTATGAGGATATACGGCTGCATCGGTCAGAACTACGACCGTGCAGGAAATGTCCGCTATGCAGTGACCTACAAGCCCTCGGGAACGGGCGGGGATATGATGAATACCCGGGAAAGAGCGCAGCAGATAGCCCGTGAATGGGCTGACGGAATGAACTCGGCAAAATACGGTCAGGTAAAGGACTTTGTGGCGGTGGGCGACGTTGATATAAAGGTCATCGGAGCCGAAAACCAGCTCTTTGATACCAATGTGCCCGTAAGGCAGTTACTTGAGCAGCTCATCGCAAAGCTTTCCATACCGCCGTTCCTGCTGGGACTTTCCTGGAGCTCCACGGAGCGTATGTCCTCCCAGCAGGCGGATATACTCACCTCAGAGCTGGAGTATTACCGAAGGCTCCTCACGCCCGTGATATGCGACGTGGGAAACGCCTTCCTTGCTTCCATAGGCTCGGAGGCATCCTGCTCGGTGGAGTGGGACAACATCAATCTACAGGACGAAACGGCACTTGCGGATGCAAGGCTGAAAAACGCACAGGCGCGGGAAATAGAGCTGCGCCTTGAAGAAAATGAATAATACGGAGGTAAAAAATATGTATAACGACATCAGACTTGAAAAAGGCCTTTATAATCTCAGCGGCAAGTCATTCACAGCCGCTCTCGAGGAGCTTGATCCCTCTGCGGCATACGCAGGCACTCCTCTCGAAAGACTCGACGCCTTCGAGAGACAGCTCAAGCGCTTCAATATCAGGATAAACGGACAGGACTGCGACTGCGTGGAGAAGTTCTTCTCGACCACGGAGACTGCGGTGCTCTTCCCCGAATTCGTAACCCGCTGCATAAGAAAGGGCTTCAACGAAACTGTGCTCAGATCGGTATGCGCGGCAAAAACGGTATGCGAGGGCAGTCAGTATCTTGGCTGCGTGCTGGACGATTCGGCTGCATACGAGGCTGCCGATGAGGGAGAGCAGCTCCCCGAGGCTACCGTAAGAGAGGGAAGCACGGCGACCGTGCTTACTAAGTTCGGCAGACTCATCAGCGCCTCCTACGAGGCTGTGAGAAAGCAGAGACTCGACGTGTTCGGCGTAATGCTCAGGAGCGTGGGCGTAAGACTTGCGGTATCCGTGATAAAGGAGGCGGTAAGCGTTCTCGAGGACGGCGTTACTCCCATAACCACACAGGCTCTCACCTACGATGACCTTGCGGCTCTCTACGGTGCATTCGACTGCTTTGACATGACAACGGTGATAACCTCTCCCGCTCTTGCTTCAAAGATCGCAGCCATGGAGCAGCTCAAGGACTGCGCGGCAACTCCCGACGGCAGACTCATTCTCCCCTTCGGAGCGGAGCTGGTCAAGACCTCTGCTGCGGACGAGGATACGATCATCGGTATCGACCGTGATTTCGCCCTTGAATTCATAACCAGCACAGACCTTGTAATGGAGACGGACAAGCTCATCGACCGTCAGCTGGATCAGATGACGGTATCCATTACCTGCGGCTTCAGGAAGATAGCTCCCGACGCTGTAAAGGTGCTTACTGTTACAGCTAACGAGTGAGTCTGCGCCGGATTCAGCGTTGAAATTGTTTGCTGAGCCCGTGAACGGGATTCCAAAGGGACTTTGTTCCTTTGGTCAGGTCAAGGGCTGACAGCCCTTGTGGGGCGTGGGGCAAAGCCCCGCAGTTACAAGGCGCTCCGCAAGGGTGGATTTTCCAAACAGTCCGGTGGACTGTTTTGGAAAGAGGGACGCCCTGTAAGAGAGGGCGTCCCTTTAATAACATAAACATATGCGGACCGCCAAAGGCGGCTGCTGCAAAAATACTATGAAAGGAGAAAATATGGACAAGACCATACTCGATAAGATAAACCGCTTCACCCGCCGTCCCCTCAGCGAGGACGAGGTCTATGTCTTTTCGGTGATACTCTGCGACAACGAGGTGGACCGAGACTGCGAACGCTTCTCCGACGAGGCTCTCGAAACGCTGAAAAACAGCTTCGCGGGCAAGACGGGGATCTTCGACCATAATGCCACTACCGTCAATCAGAACGCCCGTATCTTCGATACGGAGCTCGTCACGGACAGCTCCCGCACCACCTCCTACGGCAGTCCCTACAAATACCTCAGGGCTATGGCCTATATGGTGCGCACCGACGAGAACAGGAACCTTATCGCCGAAATAGACGGCGGAATAAAAAAAGAGGTGAGTATCTCCTGCTCGGCGGCAAAGCATATCTGCTCGGTCTGCGGCTGCGATAAGGACGTTGTATCCTGTAACCACATAAAGGGCAGAAAGTACGGCGGAAAGCTCTGCCATACCGTGCTCGGCGACATTACCGACGCCTATGAGTGGAGCTTCGTCGCCGTTCCCGCTCAGGTGAATGCGGGAGTTACAAAAAAGTTCAGCGATGCCGGTGAGGTCAGACATCAGGCGGCTCATACCGCCGAGGCAGACGCGGAGCTCCGCAGGGATATACGCAGGCTCGCTTATTTCTCAGGCGGCAGGGCTGCTGCGGATATAGCCTCTGTATCTGCGGCTACTCTCGATACCCTTCAGCTCATAGCTCTCCGTAAGTCCTTTGAGGCTAAGTGCGGAAATGGCAGGGCTGAGGTGCAGCTGGAGCTCACCGATGAGGAAAAGGAGTCCGCAGAGGATTTCTCCATGAAACAGGAGGGAGAATATGGATATTCAGGAAATAGTTTCGCTCTTTGATCTCTTCGTCGGAGAGGAGATAGGCGACACCTATATCAGGATCATAAACCTTGCCATATGCGAGGTGCTCGATATGCTCAGGGACGGAGCCGACCGCACTGACGCGAGACTTGAATACCTTGCCGCTGCGCTTGCCTATTACAGGTATCAGCAGATACTTGCGGCAAGGGAAAGAGCTGCCGTGACCTACGGGGGAAAGGTACTCAGTGAGTCGCAGAATACGGCTTACGAGTACTCAAAGCAGCTGCTCAGTGATTATATGCAGATATGCCGTAAATTCATAAAGGCGGATACCTTTGTCTTTGCGGGCATTTCAAACGGAAGGGAGGAAATATGATGCTCAGGGAACTGATAGACGATATAACAGCAAAGCTTGCGGAGAACGGCGTGGACCCTGTTTACAGTGCCTTTGACGCAAAATCGGTCAGTAGGAAGGGCAGCAGCTTCTTCACTGTTGTGGGTATAGGCTCCTTTGAATCGTCGGCGCCTATCTATTCGCCGTATACGGTGTTCCTGCCCTTCAGGGCGGAGATAGAGATAAGCATTACCGCTCCCGAGGACTATTCGATGATAAAGCTCTATAATTATTACGACGAAAAGGTGGGGCCTGTGGTGTCGGATATGTCGGGCATGACTTGCAGGCTGAGCAAAATGAGCGTGAAGTTCGACAGCAATATACAGCGGCTCGTGCTGAACGTAAGACTGTCGGCAAGCGGCCTCACCAGGATCGGAAGGGAAAATGTATGAGCAGCGTTACGGCTTTTACTCATAGGGAGGCTCTCCCCGTAACCATCGGCAGCTGCGTCATATACTGCGAGGAGTTCAGGGCTTCCGCCGCAAGGAGCATAAACGAGGAGCCCACCGCCGACGGGGGGACTGCTCTCACGAACGACTCGCTGCGCAGCACAAGGCTCACTTTCTCGGGCAGGATATGTACGGAGGACGACCCCATGGACTTTGTATATGACTTCAACAGCCTTATACGCTCGGGAACGGCTCTTGCCGTGGAGTATATGGGGCTGAGGTTCACGGGCTGCCGTATGCTGGCATACACCTACGAGGACAAGGGAGGGGACTGGGCTTCGGCGACGGTCACTCTCATCACCGCTGAGGCGGTCACAAGGAGCGTTTCGCCATGACAGTGCTCCTTACCGTGAAAAACAGCAGCGGCACCGTTACCGCCGAGGAAAGGGTGCTGGATTTCAGCTTCCGAAAGGACGTCTATATCCCCTATACCGAGCTTTCGGCAAGGGCGGAGGCGGAGAGCGGCAGCTTTGACAACGCGGCGGAGGTACTACTCAGTATTGACGGGAATACCGTACACCACGGCCTCATCGACAGCCTCAGGCTGGAGAAAAAGGGCGGAAAAAGCCTTGTACGGATAAGCTCCCGCGGCTTTACCTCGCTGCTGTGTCAGAACCAGATAGAGCCGGGACTTAAAATGAATATCTCCTTCAACTCGCTTATGGACGATTACTGTACGCTGCCCTATGTGGAGCACGAATACAACAGCGATAACAGCAGCTATATCTACGTAAGACCAAATACCTCCATGTGGGACGCCGCAGCCAATCTGTCCTATAAGCTCCTCGGCACCTATCCCTACATAAAGGGCACCAACAGGGTCATGATAAGTCCTGCGGCTGCTCCCGGTACCTTCGACCTCAGCAGCAGGGAAATAATTGCAATGGGGTCGGGGCTCATGTACAGCCGCCTTGCCAGCGATTACCATATGGCTGATATGGGCGGCAACTACGGCACTTTCGATCTTCATGACGCCGATGTGTCGGCAAGGAGGATCGTAAGGCACAAATACTTCGATCTGGATATGCGGTTCCTGTACGACCCGCAGCAGGCTCTTGCCTACCGCGATAAATTCGACAGCCGCGGCCTTGCCGAGCGGTACTGCTCATACAGCGGCTACTGCGGCGAGGACCTCTGCGACCTTGTGAGCTTCGGCAGCGTGACCGCTCAGCCTGTGGGCTCCCTGAGCATAAAGGGCAGCAGCAGAGGCATATTCACCGAAACAGGCGTGTATACCGACAGATTTCCTCACAGTCAGACCTGAAACGGCAGCACTTAAAGCTGCTCAAGTAAAAACCATGAACGCTCTCAAAAACGGTCTGCAGAGAAACTGTGCGGAAGCACTCCCGTATTTACAAAAGCCCGCAGGCGGTATAAAGCCCCTGCGGGTTTGCGTTTTTTGTGATATATCTTGGCTTAATCATTCCTAACTCGGACTGATTGCAGCTATACCGCTATCAGACCAGTAAAATGACCAATTTCAGACGCAAAAAATCCCCCTGAACCGAAATGATTCAGGGGGATCGTTATTAACATCAGTTATCCGCAAATACGAACTTCAACATTGATATCTTCCCATATTTTGGATTTTATCGTTTGTCCGTTCATGGCTCTGAAAGCCTTTGCTTCTTCCAATGTTATATCGAATTTGCACATTAACTCTAACGAGTCGAACTTACCTCTTATCTGCGATAGCAGCCTGACAGGAAATAAATACACCTATCTGGTATAAAAGTGCGTAATATGGGCGCGTGTCCTATCTTGACGGGCAGTAGTAAGTATACTGCTATTAGCACAGAAAAAATCTGTATATTATCTGTTAATAACTCATGCTTTCACTGCATTTATCGCAGAACTTTGCGATATCAGGAAGCTTGTTGCTGCAATTACGACAATATTTGAATCCAGGCTGAACACGCTGGGCTGCAAAAATGGATTCGCATTCTGAAGTAGCTTTATCAACATATATAAATAGCGAAACCTCCGCAGGATACTACTCCTACGGAGGTTCTTGATTTGCCCCATTGTTATTATGAATACACCCGATTATTCTTTTACTGTTCAGATAGAGATGGTTTTTAACCGCATTTTGTTTGCGTTTCATCATGCATAGATCAAAGACAGCAAGCTAAATTATTGCCGAAAGGGTGCTTACAATGATCGATATGATTTACAATCTCCGTGTGGGTGATATTCACGCTGCTGAGATGAGAGCTACATACAAGGTCGGGTTCAAGGAAGGCGTGGCTTTGATGAAGGAACTTCAGGACTAATTATTATAAAATGCAAGACTAAAGAGATATGTCATCCATGAGATGGCATATCTCTTATTCTTTGAGGGAAACCACTGACCTAATAGCCTGTATAGTTACATCTCTGAAAAATAGGGCGGTATGCACAAATTCCGAAAATGCTATCGGCATTTTGCTGAACGATGTGCCAAAGTCGTTGTTTTTTACCGCAAGGTATTGACAAATCTGTTTTCACTGTGTATAATGGATATATACAGTAAATTCAGAATAAACAGCAGTGACAAAGCAAGTTGAAAGGAGGTTGTTGGCTTGGGGAAGTTGATGATATTTATAGATAACAAAAGTGGTATGCCAATATACGATCAAATATACACGCAAATTAAGAACCATATAATCAGCGGTGAAATTGCTGAGGACGAACCGCTGCCGTCAATTCGTGCGCTGGCTAAAGATCTTAGGATAAGCGTTGTAACAACCAAACGAGCTTATGAGGAATTGGAGCGTGAGGGGTTTATTTACACACAGCCTGCCAAGGGTAGCTTTGTAGCTCCAAAGAACATAGAGCTTATAAAGGAACAAAACATGAAGAAAATTGAAGAAATGATTGATGAAATCATGCGCCTTGCGGCAAGCTGCGGTATCACGAAGCAGGACATTGCCGAAATGCTTGAACTGACAGATTGATGGGAGGAAAGACCATGAACGCAATCGAAATCAATGAGCTGACAAAGAAATACAAGGGTTTTACGCTCGACAAAATCTCTTTCACGCTGCCGCAGGGCTGTGTACTCGGACTTATCGGCGAAAATGGCGCAGGAAAATCTACGATAATAAAGACAATGCTCGGTATAACGCACTCTGACAGAGGGAGCATAAAAGTATTAGGCACAGAAATGAACGGCAATGCAAATCAGGGTACTGTTAAGAATGACATTGGGGTAGTACTCGATGATGTTGGGTTTCCGTCGATGATGCGACTTCCACAGATAGGTAAAGTTCTTGCAAATAGCTATAATGATTGGGACGGTAGGTTATTTGAAGATTATCTGAAACGCTTTGATTTGCCGAAAAACAAAGCTTTCGGAGATTTTTCAAAAGGTATGAAAATTCGCGCCGGGCTTGCAGCAGCGCTTTCGCATAATGCGAAACTGCTTATCCTTGATGAACCTACCAGCGGTCTTGATCCATTGGTTCGTGATGAGCTGATTGACTTGCTTGGCGACTACACACGGGACGAATCGCACTCGATACTCATTTCTTCTCACATAGTGAGCGATCTCGAAAAGTTATGTGATTATATTGCTTTTCTGCATAAAGGCAAACTGATGCTCTGTGAGGAAAAAGATACATTGCTTGAACGCTACGGACTTCTTCACACTTCGCCCGAAAAGCTTGCTGAACTTGACCAATCGGCAATAATGGGCAGTAAGATAACGAACTATGGTGCAGAAGCGATTGTTGACAGACAGCTTGTACCTTCTAATTTTGAACTTTCGCAGATTGGAATAGAAGACCTGTTCATATTTATGGCAAAAGAAAGAAAGGAGGCGCAGTAATATGAAAGGCTTACTAATTAAAGAATGGTACTCAATCACTGGAATGAGCAATTTTAAAATGATGCTGCTTTTTGCAGTAGGAGTATTGGGATTCGGATTTTTGGATAATATGCGGTTCATGTTGTTGCTTCTTCCGTTGGTCGCAGGGATTTTTCCAAGATCAGTGCTTTCATGCGATGAGAACAGTAAGTGGCAGCAGTTCTCGTTGGCATTACCATACAGTCGCAGTGAAATTGTATCGGCAAAATATATCATGACTCTTGTCTTGTGCGGCTGCTCTGCATTGGTTTCGGGGATATTTTATACAGTTGCGACCTCACTCAAGGGAGACTTTGATTTCCATAATCTTGCATTCATAGTGCTACTGGGGTTGGGAACCGGTTTGCTTATCCCTTCAATTTCTACACCGATAGACCTGCGATTCGGAACCGCTAACGGGAAGATACTTTCATTGATATGGGGTGGACTGCTCGGTGGCTCTGGTGGATTGCTCATGAATTGGTTCGGCAGTGACGGCGTAGCAAAGACTTCAAGTTCAGGAATAACAGCTTATTTGCCATTTATCGCAGCAGGCGTGATTTTGTTACTGTATACATTCTCTTGGAAGCTTTCTGTAAAAATATATGAGAAAAGAGAATTCTGACTGACAAGATGTATGGACAATACTGAAATCAAGGAGAATTGAACATGGTAAAGAAGAAAAAGAAAATAGTTTTATGCAGTATCATCGCAATATTACTTTTGATGCTGTTGGCAGTCGTATATTTCTTTCAGTTCACACCCGACGGATACCGTATGTCAGTACCTTACCGAAACTCTTTTGTAAAAATATCGGAAAACATATATGTGAACAATGGCTATTCAGGGAATACAGACGATATTATACGAGTTACAGATGGTGCAGTAACTCGTGATACTGAGTTTTTTGGCGAAATGCAGTATGCAGAGGATACAATCATTATTTTTTGTGATGACAAACAACTGCTTTCAAAGCTCGGTGGAGATCATGATACCAAAACTATGTTGTTTCCTTCAAAGAAAAACTATATTGTAATTTCTGATGAGTTTTGTAATGCTGACATACTCGCTCATGAACTCACTCATGCAGAATTGCACACCCGTCTTAACAAAAAAGCTCTGAAAAACATCCCCACCTGGTTCGATGAAGGGCTTGCCATGCAAAACGACTACCGTGACCAATACAGTCAGGAAGTGTGGAAAGAGAAAACAAATAACGGTAAAAATGCAATTCCACTTGAAGAAATGGATACTCCCGCTGAATTTTATGCAGGTACCAGTGATGACAGGCGTTTTCGTTATGTAAATGCAAAACATGAAGTCAGCGAATGGATGGAGATTCACGGTCAAAATGGATTGTTGGAACTATTTGATAACCTGAATGATGGTGAAGATTTTAATATCGCTTATAAAAACTAACTTCCGACTCATTTTCAAAATAATCGTTCTTATAATCTATAGCCTATTGGCGCACCTGATTTCCGTTTCACACAAGTCATAATCAGAATTGTGGAGCATACCACAACAGGCACAAACCCTAAGGAATGAAAATGTCACTCCCAGAGGAAGCTCTGCACTTGTGAAGCCCATAAACAGTGGTATGGACGAGCATGAGCAGAAAGGCGTGACAGTGCCGAGTAAAGCCGCGATACAATTTGCGCCGATACCGTGGAATCTGCCAAGTATCTTCTTCGTTTTTTCAGGCGGGAAATAACTCTGTATATAGGTTATCACGAAAATCAGAAAACCGAGCAGCACCATGATTTTTATCGTATCATAGATGAAGAATTGCAGACTGCCGCCCAGCTTGCTTTCAGTATCAAGACCGCAGGCGTTTAGCAAAGAGCCGATAAGCCTGTTCAGCCATTTCATGCCGAATACTTCGTCCTGTATGAAGTCCCACACTATTCTTCATTACCTCCGAGCATTTCAGTCAGTATCTCTGTTGCCGTCCTTACCATTTCGGGGCAGTACTTGCTGTACAGACCGTTTGATCGTGCGTAGTTCCTGCCTTCATCGGTAGAAATATCGCAGCCGAGTATCTCACGGCATATATATGAACCTTTGCGATTTTTGAACTTATCAAGGAACTCAGATGCTTTTGCACTCTGAGCAGCACGGCTTTCAAGATCGTTTTCATCAAACTGTCCGTATTTCATACCGAGCACCATAAGTGCACCCGTACACGCACCGCATACCTCAGCCTTTCTCATACCACCGCCGAAACAAGCACCTATCTGAAGTGCCTGCTTTTCCGTTATACCGAACTGT
>Ga0129307_1000178_pt1 | contig 110669 bp, 88 predicted proteins | sample P1105metagenome_FD_94437 | JGI IMG/M metagenome (GOLD analysis project Ga0129307, IMG submission 94437) | Capybara group fecal microbial communities from Wisconsin, USA - P1105 metagenome | ecosystem: Host-associated > Mammals > Digestive system > Large intestine > Fecal | place: USA: Wisconsin... | reverse complement strand
GGGCATGCCAGTAAGGACCGAACGCCAGTGTCAGAACCGTCAACGCGTGCGACGCGTTGCTAGTATCCTAGGGCTATGCCCGTCTATGAAGAACCGCCGGCTATGCCGGCGGGTTACTTTTTTGCTCACGAAGCGACCGTTCGCGCTGGAATCTGTATAACAGGTACAGGGCTGGCGCTCACTCCCACCTAAAGGTGGCCATGTACACTAAGCACTAAAGTGCTAAGTGTCCAAAGCTCGCCTACGACGACTCGTCAATACGAGTCATCTACGGCTCACAGAGATTATTAGGGAGGGCGAAGCCTTCCCGATTTTTTGTATATTGCTCTCCATGAGCATTAAAGAAAACAAGATCTTCCTTTTCTGTAAAAATTACCTGAAATCCCTGAATTGGATTGTTCTCCTTGGCATCGCTCTTTTTTGCATTGCACTTGCAATTGTGAATAACATCCGCGTAGATGATGCCAAGTCTGTCACTTGGATCGGTTCCCAGGACATTCTGGAAAAACCGGCGGATATTCTCTAGAAGGAGGCGGAAATGATTGATTGTTTTCAGCCTCAGAATCGCAAGCGTTCTATTATTTCTGGCATCTTGATGCTGGTGGCCACCTTCTTTGTGTCCGTATGCGTTGCTGAAATCAGCTTTCCGGAATCCATACTGACTTTTACCGACCAGGAATGGCTTATTGACCTGTGGCCCAAGGCTTACCGTTACAACATCCAGGTGGGACTTTGTGCCTTGATTATTGGCGGTGCCCTGATTGTGCCCGCATTCAAGATTCAAAAGGATTTCGCCATCCGCGCCCTGGAAACCCTCTGCCGTATCGGCATTGGCGGCATGTTCATCTTTGCCTCGATTTTCAAGATCCAGAACCCTCACGAATTTGCGGTTCTTGTAGCACAGTACCAGTTTTTCCCGGCACTTCACCTGGAATTCCTGAACAATTTCTTTGCCCTCGTCTACCCGCAATTTGAATTGTGGTTTGGACTCGCCATGATTGTTTCGCCCTTTGTGCGGGAATCGGCCCTTGCCATATTCTGGATGTTCGTAAGCTTTATTATCGCCCTCGGCTGGGCGCTTTACCACGACCTGGGCATCACCTGCGGGTGTTTCGAGATTGAAGGTGCCGCCGACAAGGCGGAAACCTGGACCAGCCTGATTCGCGACCTGATTCTGATTTGGCCTACCCTCTGGCTTGCCACACGCAAGAACAAGAGCCTGATTTCTATCTGGAAGGCTTCCAAGTGATCAACACCTCCCTTTGTTATATCGAGCAGGACGGCAAATACCTGCTGCTTCACCGCATCAAGAAAAAAAACGATATCAACAAGGACAAGTGGATTGGCATTGGCGGAAAATTCGAAGAAAACGAGTCTCCCGAAGACTGCATTATTCGCGAAGCCCGCGAAGAAACAGGCTTGACCATCGTCCCCAAATACAGGGGCATTGTCACTTTCATTTCAGACGGGATGAACGAGACAGAGTTTATGCACCTGTTCACGTCCAAAGAATTTAGCGGAACAGTGCGGGAATGTGACGAGGGCGTTCTGGAATGGGTGCCGAAAGAAGATGTAATCAAGCTCCCCCACTGGGACGGGGACATGATTTTTCTTTCGCTGCTGAATCAGGACGTGCCCTTCTTTTCGCTGAAACTCACCTACCGGGGGAGCACTCTCGTTGAAGCCATTCTAGACGGCAAAAACGTCGATTACAGGGATTTTATTTGAATTCCGGCGCAATGGTCAAAATCAGGTTGACCCCGTGCAACCCATGGAAGCCCACCTGGGCACGGAAAAGGTATAATTCAGGCATCCTGACGCGAATACCGAAACCCCAGGAATTGTAGAATCGGTCAAAGCTGAATTCTTTTACCTTTTCGGCGTGCATAGCATATTCGTCGAAAAGCACCCCATCTACAAACCGGTCAATGGGCCAACGGTATTCGGCGCTAAGTCCCATGATATGGTATGCCGACCATTCATCTCCGTAACCTCGCATTGGATACCGGGCATTCATTGTCGGGAAAGCGTTGAAGGGAGCTCCGCCCTTGTCCATTTCCCACATGTTTTCCATTCTGAACTGGAGGGCAACGACTCTTCGTTCAAGGAGCGTTTCCCTGATGTTTTCGGGCCTCCATACGCGAAGGGCCTCATCCCAAGAGAAATCCGTGTAGAACTTGCGGCTTTGCCTGGCCTCTCTTGCCGAAAGAATGTATTGCTTAGCCTTTCCAAGGTAGAAGTAATGCTGCCAGATAAGGCTGTTGTAGATGTAGTCGTGGCTCTTGTCGCTCTTGGGAACTTTTCCGCTTCGCTGAGAGTCAAATGAATCATACCTTATTCCCCCATACTCCGGCGCAAAATTGTATTCTCCGGAGAGGATGACTCTGTCCCCTTTCGAAGGAGCGTACGGAAAGTCCAAATCGTCATACACCAGAGATAGAGCTACGGAATACTGTTTTGAAGATTGATATAGACCACGATCGGCGATAGAAAAAACTGCATCGTTCAAAATACTGTCTTTTGAATTGTCTGGGAGATCTGCATCGATAAACATCTGGCTCGTTGACAGTTCCAAATTCAATTTCTTGGACTTGGTCAAGGGAGCTCCGATTCTCCATTGAAAGCTCATGGTTGAATCGGGTTGAATAAAGGCTTCCTTGGTTCCTGGAATAATAAAATTGGCGTCGCTGTCCCAATACAACTTGTAACGGAAGCCAACAAACAACGGCAAGCCAAAAGGTTCCTGCTTGGTGTAACGGTCCGAAAGGTACAGGTCACCGTTAGCATAATAGCTGCCTTGCATCACCAGATAATCCCTATTAAAGAGAATACTCCGGTGACGGTATGTCATACCCAACTGCGTTTGGGTTCCTGGTTTTAGGTTCATTGTGGGATAGACAAAAATTTTCTTGTCTTCACCAAAGGACATCAACTCTACGGACTTTTCAACAACACCGTTGTTCAAGGCATACCGAACAGGGGCGGACAACGGATAAACGGCAGCATTCAATACGGGCTGTAAAATATGGGCATAAAGCCAAGAATCGTCTTCACCCGCCGTTTCTTCGGCAAATGCTGGTTGAAACAAAAGAAGGAATAGCAAAAGAACTAAAGGTCTTATGGACCTTTGAAGATTCCGTGCGTTACTCACCATGTTTCTATGCCCCAAATACATTCTAGGACACAATATAATTATATTTCAATTGATGTTTTCGCTAGTTACAAAAATCATCAAAAGAGCGACTCAATATCCGATAGCCATATTGGTTATATCTTTTGTACTAGCGTTACTTTCTATCTATCCCGTCCAGAATTTGCGGTGGGAACTTCAGTTACAGGACGCCCTGACCTCAAAGGGGAGCTCGCCCCTTTACCATCAAGAAATAGAAGAAAAATTCGGGGCCCTTGGAAGCCTGACCGTTGTCATGGAGTCCGAAGACAGCACCCTGAACTATTCCGCCGCACGGTCGTTATACCAAAGATTGCAGGCAGACTCGACTATTCATTTTGCCGAATTTGAAACGGATATCGAGTTCTACAAGAAACACAGCCTTCTCTATATCGAAGAAGATGACCTGGACACGGTCGCCAATAGAATCCAGACGTTGCAAGAAAAAATCACTCTGGCCCACAATCCGCTCTATGTGGACATGTCCGACGAGTCACAAACTTCAGTCGATTCAAATGACAACAAGACCAACCAGGCCATTCTTGATTTTACTGATCTGGAAAGTAAGTATTTTGCCATTCTTTCCAGAACCCACGCCAGCAGTGACGGGAAAATTCGCGTTGTCGATATCTACCCTAAAAATTCCCTATCCGACTTACAGGCCAACCGGGACTTGCTCGGCAAAGTCAAGTCATTCTTCAGGGACAATCCTGAATATGGCTCCATAAAAGTCTATTACACCGGAAAAGTCTACGACACCATCCAGACGGGGCGGACGCTACTCCCCGAGGCAAAATTTGCAGGAAAAATCACCGCCCTGTTCATCTTGCTTCTTTTCATTATCCATTTCTATAAGCAACCCCAGCTAATACTGGTATCGGCGATTCCCGTGGGGCTTCCGATCCTTTACACCCTGGCCCTGGCTTGGCTGCTGTATGGACGCATCAACGTATTCACCCTGTTGCTTGCCCTGGTTCTGCCCGGACAGGCCTGTCAGGTTATTACCCATGTGCTGAACCGTTACTTTATAGAACGGTCCAGAAACTTGAGTCCCAAGCTTTGCATTGAGAGCGCCGTTCTGGGGATTGGTCCATCTACAGCGGTATCGGCCGGAATCATGGCTTCGTTTTTCGCCTGCATGATTATCGTGCCTGTAGCCGGGATCCGCGAGCTCGGCATCCTCGGTTCCATAGGCTGCATTTTAAACTGGATTTTCACCATACTTATCTCCACTTCTCTCCTGCACTTGTTCCAGCGCAAAAAAGCCTTCTCTGTCAACAGCTTCCGTTTCCAGAGAGTGTTCAAGATAACGCTCCTTTCTTACAGGACCAACGGAATCATTATAGCAGTTCTTTCCGTATTGAGTCTTGCGGCGTTGATTTATGGCGGTGTGAACCTGAAATTCCTTTATGATTTCAGGCAGACTGAACTCCCCCGCGAAGAACGGGTGGCGGATTCGTTAATCGCAAAAACAGGTTTCCCTCAATATGACCCCGTCATCGTCATGATGTCAAAAGACAATGGCGATGAACTTTACAGAAGGTTCAAGCAACTCAAGTCCAAGGGCAAGATTCCTAATATTGAGAACGTTTATACCTTAAGCGCATTCTCGCCAAAGAATCAGGTCAACAAGAAAGAAAAGCTTAAAGAAATCCAGGCTTTCTTTACTAACGACATCTTGCAGCAGCTGGATTCTGCCGAAAAGCTGAATGTCTCGAAGATTTCTGAGATTCTTTACCGATTCGATTTTGATGAAGACGACCAACCCGAAAATATCCGCAAGAAGTTTAGCGACATCGACGGGAATGCAGGGGCCTTTGCCTTTATCTTTTCGAACATCAATCCGAACAACGGACTGGAATGTAGGCACTTGGCACACGACTTAGCCCTCCTGAATGGCTCGGATGATAGCCCCTACAAGATGACGGGCGTGCCTGTTGTGCGGGCAAAATTCTTGGACCTGGTGCTGTCTAATGTCGACAAAACCATTTTCTTGGGGTCTGTTCTGGTGTGGTTCTTCTTGCTGTTCTTCTACAATCGTTTCAGCAGGGCCATTTTTACCATCCTCCCTTCCCTATTTGCAATGAGCTGGCTTTTGGCCCTGATCAACGTCCTTGGAATCAAGCTTTCTGTCTATAGCACTATCGCCTTTCCGATTTTGATTGGAGCAAGTGTCGATGGTTCTATCCAGTTGTGGACCGCCTATTATGAAAAGCGGAAAGGAACCGCCCTCACGCTTTTGCAAAGCAAGGCTTTCTCTATTTCCATAAGCCAGATGGCCGCCATGATTGGAACCTACGGTTTGCTGATTTCATCGCATCCGGGCCTAAAAAGCATCGGGCAAATTTCGTTTATCGGACTGATTTGTATTTCAATCGCCCAGTTCACAATGTTTTCGTTAATTGCAGGTTCTCTAGACAACTACAGAATCTTGCAAAGGCAAAAAAAAGAAAATGCCCAAAAGTCTCTCCAATAGAACACTGAATATTGCCGCCTCCCTGACAGTTGCCATTGACAGCCTTGCCAAGAAAATGATTGCCGAAGGCAAGGACGTGGTTAGTCTTGGTGCCGGCGAACCGGATTTTCCGACTCCAGAACCTATCTGTAAGGCGGCACATTGCGCCATCGACAGCGGAAAGACCCGCTATACCGCACCCGTCGGCATTTTGGAGTTGCGCAAGAAAATCTGCGAAAAGCTCTCCAAAGAAAACGGGCTCCGTTATGAACCCGAACAGATTACGGTCACCAGCGGCGCAAAGCATGCCGTGTTCAACTCCCTTGCCGCCTTGATAAACCCCGGTGACGAAGTGATTATTCCAGCCCCTTATTGGGTGACTTATCCTGAATTGGTGAAATGGCTTGGAGGCGTTCCCGTATTTGTTGACGGATTGCAAGAAAATGATTTCAAGATAACGGCCGAACAGTTGAAAAAAGTTTGTAATGACAAGACCAAGGCCATTTTAATGAACAACCCTTGCAACCCTACCGGTTCCGTGTATAGCCGCGAGGAATTGGAGGCCTTGGCAAAGGTCATTGTCGAAAATGACCTCTACTGCATTTCTGACGAAGTCTATGAATACTTCGTTTATCAGGGAACATTTACCAGCATTGCCTCTATTGAAGGGATGAAGGACCGTTCCATTGTCATCAACGGTTTTTCCAAGTCTTACTGCATGACCGGCTGGCGCGTAGGCTACGACGCCTCCCCCGCCCCCATCGCCAAGATTATCGGGAAAATCCAAGGGCAAGCTACGCACCACCCGAGCAACATCGCCCAGTACGCCGCCTTGGGCGCTCTAGAGATGGGAAATGCCGAGTCTCTCAAAATGAGGGAGGTTTTCCGCAAGCGCAGGGACTTTATGGTGTCAAAAATCGGCGATGCCCTGTGGCAAAAGCTGCGCGCTCCTGAAGGCGCATTTTACCTTTTCGCCCCTGTGAGCTCCGTCTATGGGCGTTCAACGCCTGACGGAAAGACCATCAAGGGGTCCGTAGATTTGTGCGAATACATTCTTGAAAGTCAAGGGCTTGCCATTGTACCAGGAGCAGCATTTGGAAACGACAACTGCGTGCGTTTTTCCTATGCTGCCAGCGACGAAAATTTGGAAAGTGCCTGCAGGCGTTTCGAAGCTGCCATCAGGAGCTTGAAATAGCCGTTCTAAAGGGCATCCGACGACATGTTCCATATAGTCACACCTGAAAAAGGAAAACCGTTTACCATCGGACGAAAAGAGGATTGCGACATCCGATTCTCCGACGTTTTCGTTTCCAGGGAACATGCGACCATAGAATTCAACGACGGTTCATGGAATCTAAAGAACCTTTCAAGCAATAGCGTCACCCAGGTCAACGATGAAGACGTTTCTGAAATTTCTCTGAAAGATGGCGACATCATCGTCATCGGGCTTCACCGCTTGAGAGTGACTTTACGGGGCGACGCCCTTTCCCTGCTGCTTCTGGACGCATCTGATTCTACGGAATCCTACACCTTGACCTCAGAAGACCAGGAGATTACACTGGAAGGTGAAAACGGGAACACCGCGTTCAAGGCGAAACTTTTGGATTCTGGCTGCAGACTCCATTTTGCAAAAAAATTGACGGATTCCGACGGCAAAAAAGGCCACGAAATTCGCCTGGATGCAGGCGACACCATCCGTCTTGAGAACTTCGAGTTTTCGTTCCAGGCTGGCGACCTGCTGGTCAAGCGGGTCATGTCCGGATTTGACGTGACGCTTAGGAATCTGGATGTCTATGCCGGCAAAAAAGAGCTGCTGTCCGACATAAACCTCTACCTGCCCGCAGGAGAAATTCTTGCCATTATCGGACGCTCCGGCCAAGGAAAATCTTCGCTCCTAAAACTGCTGAAAGGGGAATACACCAAGTCTCCCGAAGGCGAAGTCCTTTATTCCGGGCTGGATTACCGCAATAAGGAAATCCGCAAACGGATAGCCTTTTTACCGCAGGACCCGGCACTCCACAAGGACTTGACCGTCATGGAAACGCTCCTGCATGGCGCAAAAGTTTCCATGGACAAAAAGGAGCTGAAGGAATCTTTCCAGGAACGGGCCGACCGAATTTGCGAGCTGTTCGGACTTACCGCCCGCAAGAACAACCCTGTAAAGACCTTGAGCGGTGGCGAAATGCGAAGGCTTGCCTTGGCCCAGGAACTTATCGGCTCTCCTGGCCTGATTGTGCTGGACGAGCCCCTTTCGGGCTTGGACCCCTACAACGCAAACATTCTGTGCACCCACCTGAAACAGCTGGCCTTCTTGGGCCATACGGTAATTCTCACCACCCACAGCTACGAAGCCCTGAACATCGCCAACAAGGTGTTGGTTATCCATCAGGGCAAGCAGGTCTTTTATGGTTCTCGCGAAGAATCGGTGGGGTTTTTCAATACCAAAAGCGCTGAAAGTATTTTAGCGGGATTGAACGACGACTCCTTTATCCGTTGGGCTTCTTCGAAAAAATCTATGGAAGTGGCTGACGGCGAAAAGAAGAGCCGAACCTATTTCAAGACCGATAAAAAATCGACTCTACTCCCCTACCATATCCAGTTGATTCTCAAGCAGTGGTTCCGCGACAAGGGAAAACTCTTTGCCCTGTTTATTCAGCCCTTTATCCTCGGATTTGTCTTCTCCCAGATTTTCTCCAACAATTCGCCTCTTGGGATTGTAAGCTTTGCCTTAATCCTCTGTGCCAACTGGTTTGCCCTTTCCCTTTCGATTAGAGAAATCGTCCAGGAAAAAGAAATTTTGACTAACGATTTGCGAAAAGGCATGTCCATCGCCCCCTACCTGCTTGCCAAAACGGGAATTCCCTCTGTTGCGGCCTTCATGCAGACCTTCGTTATTTACGGTTTTATCTCCTTCAAGGTGACGATGCATCCGACCTTGCCGATTCTTGCCCTCGTGTTTGCCCTGACGGTGATTCCTGCCGTGTGCATGGGTTGCCTTGTCAGCGCATTTTCCAAAAATCCCGGCCAGGCAAACGCTTTCTTGCCCCTGATTATCATTCCGCAGGTGGCCTTGGCCGGAGCCCTTGTTCCCCTGGACCAGATGCAGGCTATCGGAAAGGCTCTTTCCTTTGCCATTTGGTCAAGGTTCGACCAGGACGCCCTTCTGGATTTACTTTTGGACAGGCCTTTCGAGAGTCTGAACTTTATAATGTTGATGACACTCATCATTATATTTTGTATTATAACCTTCGTCAATTTACACCTTCTTAGAAAAGCAAAATGAGTCCCGAAAATCAATCAAATACTTTCCCTCGCCCCTTTAACGAAAACTACGACCTGATAGATACTCTCGGACGGGGAGGCATGGGCTACGTCTATAAGGCCCTGGACAAAAGGCTCGGCCGCGAAGTGGCCCTAAAGGTGTTGGACTCGTCTTCTGACGAAGAGGCAATCCAGAGGTTTTATCTGGAAGCCCAGGCCATGAAAGAACTGGACCACATGAACATTGTCCAGATTTTCGACTTTGGAAAGCAGGCCAACCAGCTTTTTATTGCCATGACCTATGTGAAGGGAGTGGCCCTCTCCGACATCTTGCAGAAGCAGAGCAAGCTCCCCTTCTCTTCTATCGAGGTGATTATCAAGCAGATTGCCCGCGGTCTTTTGTATGCCCACAACCGCGGTATTGTCCATAGGGATGTGAAGCCCTCCAACATCATGATTACCCACGATAACCGTGTCTATATCATGGATTTCGGGATTTCTTACATCCAGGAGATGGAAAAACAGCGCCTTACCAGAACGGGCATGACCATGGGCACGCCCGAGTATATGTCTCCGGAGCAGTGCCACGGCGAAGAAGTGACCCTCCAGTCCGATATCTACAGCATGGGCATCATTTTGTTTGAAATGACCTGCGGACAACTCCCGTTCAACGGCAACAAGCCCATAGAAATTGCCATTCAGCATGTGCAGAAACAACCGCCTGACCCGCGACAGTTCCGACCGGACATGCCAAAGGGGCTTGCAGAACTGATTCTCAAGTGCCTCAAGAAAAAGCTGAACGAACGTTTCCACGACATGCAGGAGTTTTTGGATGCCTGCGATGCGGTTTTCCCGCAAAAAGATACCCGAAGCACAGGCAAAATTACAGGACGAAAAACCTCATTGTTCAGCCATGGCAGAGAATCCATTGCCGAAGTGGCCACCAAGATTCCTTCTAAGGCAAAAAAAATCCACCGCAAGCTGACGGCTCTTGCCCTTTCTATATTCCCGCTGATTATCATCTTGATGGTGCTCCTGATGCTTACCCACAAGCCCGAAAGCACCCTTCGAGATTTAGAGTGGGACGAAGCGGTCGGTAATTTCGAGACCAAGGCCCTGGAAAATGACGGCGGTGTGGACTATGGTCTAGACAACCTAGGTGACGGAGATCTGAAAACGGCATGGCTCAATAGCATGCCCCTGAAGCCGCAGAATCCGGTTTTGAGCCTTTATTTCAAGAAAAACACATTGGTCACCCACCTGGGAATCGCCATCGGGTACCAAAAATCCGTTGACGACCTTTTTGGCGACCGGTTCCGTATTTTCAAGAAACCGAAAACTCTTACGGTAGAAACCGCTGATGGATTCAAGCAAAAAATCAAGCTGGAAAATATCAAGGGCATGCAGTACCCCACCATCCAGGCCATCGAAACCACAGAACTCAAGTTCTATCTGGAAGACATCTACGAAGGTGAAAACGAAGACTTCGCCATTTCGGAAGTACGGCTCCTGGGGATGGAGGTGGAATAGGGGCTAGGGGCTAGGATCTAGGGGTTAGGATCTAGGGGCTAGGATCTTGGGGTTAGGGTATAGAGGATAAGGGTATGAAGTGTGAGGCCGCTTCGCTTTGAGGGATGTCATCCTCGCTGTCATTCTGGAGCCACGCTGTGGCGATAGAATCACGAGGATCCGCTTGAGGAATTAAAAATGGAAAATGAAAGTGTGAAGAGCAATTCGGTGAAGTCCGTCAACCGCAAGAAGGGTAATGCTATCGAGACGGAGGCTTCGGCCTACCTGATGCGGAACGGTTATGAAATTCTGGACAGAAACTACGCCTACCGCGGAGGCGAGCTGGACATTGTGGCCCGTGACGGACAGACCGTCGTTTTTGTAGAAGTCAAGTCCGTGTGGACCGCTGGGCAAGGGAATCCTGCCGCCCGCGTAAATGCTCTCAAGCAGCGTAAAATCTGGAACACTGCCTGCCATTACCTCTACACTCAAAAAGAAAAGGCCCCAAAAGGCTTTGACACTCCCTGCCGTTTCGACGTCCTTTCTATTCGCGCTTACCAGAAGCCCATGCAGTTTGAACACTACAAGAACGCCTTCGAAGGGTCGCAGGTGATTCCACAGTGTTAGGATCTAGGGGTTAGGATCTAGGGAAATGTGGAGTGTGAAATGTGAGGTTTGAGATGTCATCCCCGACCCATTCGACAAGCTCAGGGCAGGCTCTGGTCGGGGATCCGCTTAAGGAATTAGAGGTTCGGTTAGAAGGTCAATAAATTTGATGGAATAAAAGGTATTTGGTCTATGCGTTTTGAAGTACATCCAGCCAATCCACAGGCAAGAATCGTTAAACTTGCGGCTGCCGCCTTGGAAGACGACGGTCTGGTTCTCTACCCCACCGAATCCGGTTATGCTATCGGTTGTAACGCGGAATCTCCGAAGGCAATCCACAAGCTTTACGCCCTGAAAAAGCCTATGAAGAAATTCTTCATGGCCCTGATTGTGCCAAACATCAAGGCGGCTACGGACTATGCCCGCGTAGATAACTTTGCCTTCAACATCATGAAGCCGAGAGTCCCGGGGCCCTACACCTTTGTTTTGCCTGCGGACCCGCACATTGTCAGACGGCTAGACGTAAAGCGTCCAGAAATCGGCATCCGTATGCCGACACACCCCTTCTTCACGGAACTGTTCCAGCATTTTGACAAGCCTATCCTAAGTACGGCGGCCAAGCTCAGCGAAGAAGACCTTTACGACCCCGACGAAATATGGAAGACCTTCGAGCACTCCGTAGAGATGATGGTGGACTGCGGGCCTATCGAAATCAACCCCACGAACATCATCAGCCTGGTGGGAGACCAGGTGGAAGTGATTCGTGGGGAATTGCTGGACCCCTAATTTTTCGATTGTTTAGTTTCCGTTGATGCAGCGGACAGAGTAGGCGTTGCCCTTGTTGTTCACAAGCTGTCGGACCATCTGGTCTGACATGCGGCCCATTGCCCAAAGCCAAATGGTTTCGTTCCTGCCGTTCTGGGACGACCAGAAACCCGCATATTCGCCCATATCTTCGTAACGCACCGTCTTGGAACCGATCATCTTGCGGTAGCCCGAAGAGAAAACCGTAAAGCCATATTCGTCTGTGCCGCCACCACCGTGCCAGCCCGTAGTGGCCTTCAGTTTGCTTGCAAATGCACCGCATTTATCCACACCATCGTAGCACTGGGTGAGGCCCGTCAGCATGTCCTGCCATTCCCTGTCGCGGGGCAGATGCCAACCTTCGGGGCAAGCCTTGCGGGCTCCTTCTAAATCGTAAAGACGGCCACTACGGACACAGTAGTTGTCCTTGTCCTCATAGCACCAGGAATGCCCGGGCACGTTGTAATTTACGTTCTGGGCGAACCATTCACGGCCCTCGATCTTGATGGTTCTGTAAACCTGACCGTCGCGGGGGTCCTTGAACTGGCTGGAATTGTCGCGGATGGTGGCTCGGTGTTCCTGTTCTTCGCGCCTGAAATTCACCAGCAGTTCGCGCTTGTACTTTTCGCCCTTTTCGTATTTCCTGTTCCATTCGTCCTGGGCTTTTTTGTTGAAAAACTTGATCTTTATATCTCCCACAGCGTAAAGGATGTCTCCACAGGCCAAATCCACGCCAGCCACATGCACGACCAGGTCTTCTTTGCCGTATGTTTCGGGGTCACCAAAGTAAGAAATCCAGGCTTCCTTGGTGGTGTTGCATACAGAGAAAAAATCACCTTTCTCGATAACTTCAGCAGGAACGGTCATGTTTCCGGAGACCGCAAAAGAGAATACCTCGCTATCCACCTTGAAAGAGACCGGTTGAACGTTCTTGTAGTGGGTGTATTTTCCTAGACGGACATTGCCGCTAATCTTTGCAGAAGCGTAATTAGCCTCTTCGTTGGTCTTGAAAATAGAGTCCCACGACTTGGGCAGGGCAAAGGCACAAATTGCAGACAGACAGACTAAAAAACAGATAGTTTTGCGAATCACAAAAACCCCTCGTTAAAAACAGGAACAATCATAGTTTTTTTTAAGCCTAATGGCATCACCATTATGCAGAATCAAGCTAAAAAAGCTACATTGTAGGCCATGGCAAAAAACAAGTACATTCTTCAGATTCATTGCCCGGACCAGACAGGACTTATTGCGGGTACTACCCAGGTCCTTGCAAAAGCGGGCGCTAATATTATTGATTTACAACAACATACGGCCAAGGACATCGAGACCTTTTTCCTCAGGGCCGTTTTCGAGATGGAATCAGAGGACGTTCAGGAGATTTACAAGCATCTTGAAACCCTGGAAGGTCACCTGAAACTCAACTGGAAACTGTTCGATACTTCCAAGATTGAACGCGTCGCCATTTTTGTGTCCAAGACAGACCACTGTCTCTACGATTTACTCCTCAAACAGCGTGACGGAGACCTGCCTTGCGAATTCAGCTGTATCGTCGGAAACCACCCCGATCTTGGACCCGTGGGCGGAACCTTTGGCGTGCCTTTCTACTACGTTCCCAGCAATCCGGACAAGACCATTCCCGAAAACCGTTTCCGCGAAATCATCGCCGAGACCAACACCGATACGGTGGTCCTCGCCCGCTACATGCAGATTTTGAGCGAAGCCTTTACCGAAGAATTCAAGTACCGCATCATCAACATCCACCACGGGTTTCTGCCCGCCTTCAAGGGAGCTAAACCCTACCACCAGGCCTGGCACAAGGGTGTGAAAATTATTGGTGCTACCGCCCACTTTGCCACCGAAGACTTGGACCAGGGCCCCATCATCTGCCAGGATATCCAGCGAGTACCCGAAACGGCCAGCATCGACGAACTGGTGGAACTGGGCAAAGATATTGAAAAGCGGACCCTTTCTGCCGCCCTGAAACTCTGGCTGGAACACCGCGTGTTCGTCTATGCCGGAAGAACCTTTATTCTATAGGTTCAAGATTATAAGTGTCTGAAGTAGCCTAACACCTACAACCTATAACCTAATACCTTTACGAGGAGAAACAATGTCCGAAGAAATCAAGAATGAAGAAGAAAAGGTTGTTGAAACGCCTGTCGAAACAACGCCAGCAACCGCTGTAGACACCCCGGCAGAAACTCCCGCTGAAGCACCTGCCGCCGAACCGGCTCAGCCTGCCGTTTCCGAAACCCAGCCCCAGATTATCGTCCAGAAGGAACGGGGTTTTTCCCACTATGTGGGCTTCGCCCTGCTCTGCGTGCTGTGCATCTGCTTCTTCTTTATGCCGGGAATCGCACTCACCTTCGGCGTGAGCCAACTAGTCTCGCTGAACGGTGCTGCCGCCTGGATTTTCAGCGTCATATTGAGCTTTATCATCTGGCTCATCTTCAAGTTGAAGGTCAAGGGATTCAAGAAATCCTTCTATTTCTACATCGGACTTTGCGTGGTGGTTTTTGCTCTGCTTATCGCCATCGAGGTGTTGACCGAAAAGTTGAACGTATTTGCCAGTATCTTTGCCCTTTTGAGCGGAGCCGCGGCGTAACGCATGTGAAGTGAGTTGTGAGGTTCGAGGCTCGGGGTTCGTGGTTCGAGGATGACAACTCTTGAGACCAACAATCCTAACCACTAACCACTAATCACTAAATCCTAACCCCTAGATCCTAACCCCTACCCCTATGAACATCAAAGATCAATTTGTCCATTTTCTTGTAGAATCCGGTGCTCTCAAGTTCGGTGACTTTATCACCAAGAGCGGTCGCGAGACCCCGTACTTCATCAACACCGGAGAGTTCCGCACGGGAGCAAGCCTTTCTAAGCTTGCCGAGTACTACGCCAGCACCTTCATGGTGCACTTTGACGGCAAGGCCCAGAACCTCTACGGCCCGGCCTACAAGGGAATTCCCCTGTGTGCCGCTACGGCTATGAAACTCTCCGACGTCTATGGTCAGAACCTCACCTTCACCTACAACCGCAAAGAAGTGAAGGACCACGGCGAAGGAGGTTCTCTGGTAGGCTACAAGTACACCGAAAAGACCGACGTGGTCATCATCGAAGACGTGATTACCGCAGGCACCAGCGTGAACGAGACCATGCAGGCCCTCTCCAAGATTGAAAACGCCAATGTGGTCGGTCTCTTGATTTCGGTAGACCGCAAGGAAAAACTGGAAAACGGCAAGTCCGCCCTCCAGACCGTGCAGGACGAATACGGCATCGTTGCTCACTCTATCGTGAACATCAACGATATCATCGCATTCCTTGAAAGCGAAGAGAACCGCAAGGCCATCAACGCCCCCGAAGGAATTCTCGACAAGGTTTACGCCTACCGCGAAAAGTGGGGCGCAAACTAATTAGGTGAAAATGCTCAAGGGAGTCTGGACTTTTGGCCTCTGGTGTATAGTCGCTTGCATCCTTCTCGGTTGCGGCACGCACTACCAGTGGACTAAAAGCCATCCCGCCTACAGGATTCCGCCACGGGACGACCTTGCCGTGGTCGGTGTAGACAAGGCCTTTGTGCTAATCCGTTCTGCCTGGTTTGCCAAGAAGCTGAATATTTCCGCTGACAGCATCCAGACCAAAGTCACCACAGAATGCGCAAACCTTCTGACAGACGAACTGAAAAAACGCTATAGCAGATTGAAGGTCGTGCCGTCAAGCCAACTGGATGGCCTGCCCGAAGAGAGCCTAAAGCTCGATCAGCGGATTTTCATCAAGGGGAAATTCCCGGAGCAGGGTGTAATGGTGGCAGATTCCAGCGGAAACATTCCCAAGGCCATCCTGATTGTCCACGAAGTCATTATAGGGACCGACCTGAGCAGGGAAAACTATTTCGATTACGCCCTTATCCACAACGAAGGTCCGGAAAAAAAGACATCTAACAACCTGACAGCCATCGTGTCCTATACCCTCTGGGATAACGAAAGGCAACGGGCCCTGTTCAGCGCTGTCGATCAGGTGGAACGCCCTATCGTAAAAATTTCAATGGGCGACATAGAAGAACTGGTTCGTGACATCGCAACCCAGATACAGCGTAACCTTGACGCAGGAGCGGGCCTATGAAAAAGCTTCTGTATGTTTTGCTGATAGGCCTGCTTGCGGTGATTTCCCACGCCAAGGACATCTATTTCGATTCCCATTACACCCTTTGGAAAGATGGCGACATCTTGATTTGGAATGTGGACAAATCCATTACCATCGACCCCAAGGAATTTTGCCTTTCGCTGAAGCGGAACAACACCAGCATCGGTGACCCAAAGTGCCGTATTTTCGGTGAGTGGGAACGTGACTCCGTAGCACACCGGTACGCCACCTGGCTCGGTTACAATCTGGAACCTGGCGCCAAGGCGGAATACCTGAAGGCGAGACACCCCGCCATGATAGCAAAGATTCAAGCACTAGAAGACAAAATCGTGATGTATGTGTCCAAGGTCGAAGGTGTCGTGAGGGTAGCGTTGTTCGATGAAACAGCAGGTACGCCAAAAATGGCTGGCACGGTGGCTTTTAACAGCGATCCTATCGCCTTGTACGACGACATGGCCAATTCTTTCTTTGATCGTCCTGCCAAGAGACGCCTAACGAAAAAAGAACGTGAAAAGATGGCCACGGAACCCGACGAATACTATCAGGAAACTCCCAATTTCAATGGTTGGATTGGCGTAGGCCTCGGCTATTCCCAGGCAAAAATCCCGCTGACCCCCGACAACTGGTACCGAAGCCATATCGACAGCAGGGTTCGCAAGTACCGCGTCACCAAAGATTCCACCAGCCTCTGGAACTTTATTGACGATTCAGATCCGTTTTTAAGCCTTTATGCCGGTGGAACCTGGTACGGTTTTATCGGAGCAGAAATCATCTACCGCGTGGCTAAACATAATGTGAAAACCGACAGCAAGGACACCTCTTACGACGAACTTGACTATTGGTATTTCTATCAGCACGAAATCGGACTCAGCATACATCTTTCCAAGACATTCCCCATGAACAAATGGCTGGACATCACGCCTTTCGTATTTCTCGGGTTCCAGTACAGTTTCTTTGTAGAAGAAATCGACGTGAAGGACGATGTCAAAAAGCCTTCTGCCGCCTACGAAAAGCGCGTGGAATTCGAAGAAGTCTACAAAGGGGCCCTGGTGGGAATCGGCAGCCAGTTTGTATTTGCCAAGCATTACGGCATAAGCCTGCGCACGGGAATCTCTAGCAGGGGGCGTGACACCTACTCCGACCCCTCCCCCGACGCCGCCGCCGAACCTACGACCATCGGAGGCTCTACCATCGACTGGTTTGTAAGCCTCGGGCTTGAGTACCACTGGGTGCTGTAAGAATCACTAGATTTTTTTCAGCGCCTGGGTCTTTGGGCCGGCCTTACCGGGAGGGAGAATCAGCATCACCTTTTCCATGCGGGTGCCGTCCATCTTGAGCACCCTGAAGGTATAGCCCTGAATCTTGACTTCGGCACCTGGAGACGGGATAATGCCAAGTGTGGCCTGAATGAGGCCCGAAAGGGTCTCCACATGGGAATTCTCGGGCGGTTCCAGCTCGATTCCCAGTTCGTCGCTCAGGTCCGAAAGGGTCATGAGGGGGTCCACGATGTAGCGTCCGTCTTTTAGGCGTTGCACATCTTCGTCTTCGTCCATGTCGTCTTCGTCGCGGATTTCGCCCACGATTTCTTCCAGGATGTCTTCCAGGGTCACAAGGCCCGCCGTGCCGCCGTATTCGTCCACAACGATGGCCAGCTGGTTTCCGGTCTTGCGGAGCTCTGTAAGCAGGTCGTCTATCTTCTTGTGGTAAGGCACGAACACGGGGGGCATCACGATTTTCATGATATCGAAGGGCTCATCCCGGTGTTCGGTGTACCATTCCAAAAAGTCCCTGTTGGAAAGGATTCCCACAATATTGTCGACGGTATCCTTGTACACCGGCAAGCGGGAATGGCGTTCGCTGTTCAACACCTTGACAAGTTCGTCCAGGGGTGTTTCCACGTCGATAGCGCACATGTCCACACGGGGAGTCATGATTTCACGGACCGGAGTCTCCACGAAGTCGAAGATGTTGAGAATCATCTGCTGTTCTTCTTTTTCGAGGCCTTCAGCATCGGTTTCCTCGCTGTCGGAAAGGTCCGCCTGCACAGCATCGCGCCGTTCTTCGGAAAGGAAGCTGAGCTTGGAATCGTAGCCCAGGCCCTTCAGAATCGCCACAAAAAGAACGTGACAGATTTTGGCAGGAATCGCAAAAGGAACGCGAATGAGCTTGAAGAGCGGAATCAGCACCACCGCCAAGGTATCGGGCTTGAGGGTGCCGAGAAGGTTAGCGCAAAAGACGGTTATGGTGTAAATGCAGATGCAGGCCACAACAAGGTAAGCCAAGAAAGCGAGCATCTTGAATTCGTGCACCCAGTTCCACGGAACCATCTGGAACAGGTAAATGCCCAAAACACCACTCCCCACATTGCAGAAGATGCGGCCGATGGAGATGGTCTCGTTGAAGCCGTCGTGCTCCACGATGGCGGCCACTTTTTCTTCGCGGCCTTCCCTATCCTTGGCCTCACGCTTGGCATAAATGCCGCTGAACGCGGTCTTGATTAAAGAAAAAGAAAAGGAAACAAACAGGAAAATTACCAGAAAGGCAATTGCCCACTGTACCGATGAATCCATCAGCATTTCTCCTTGTAGGGGTCCAGCCCCAGAAATTCGCATTCCCGCTTGCGCATGACCTTGCGGTCGGCCGCCTTGATGTGGTCGTAGCCCGACAGGTGCAGAAGCCCGTGGACAATGACCCGCTTGAGTTCTGCGAAAAAGCTGTTGCCGTATTCGGGGGCCTGACGCTTGACCTGTTCTTTGGCGATGTAGATTTCGCCCAAGAGGTCCGGTTCGTGCCATTCATAGGAAAGCACGTCGGTCACCTTGTCTAGCCCGCGGTAGGACTTATTCATTTCCCGGACAAAATCGTCGTCGCAGAGGACAACGTTTACGTTGTTCCCCGTTCCCTCCTGGTCCAGGAGCTGGTGGGCCATCTTGTCGAACTTGTCTTTCCAGGGGAAAGTCTTGATGCTCCCCTGACAAAGGAAATCTATCTTGTATTTTCTCTTTTTACTACTGGCAGGGTCAGGCATTAAATGTTATACCACTTCTTAAGATTTTCAATAATGGCTTCGGCCTGGGCCTTTCCGCTGATATTGAACTTGCTGCGGGCCTTGAAAGCGCCTGCTACCTTCTGGTAACGGCGGATATAGACCTTGGGTTCGCCGAATTCGCCGGTCTTGGCGTTGCGTTCCTGGCAAAGGAACATCATGGTCTGCCACGCCCCCTTGGAAAGGATGGCCTTGTCCAGTTCCTTGATGACCTGCTCGCCGGTGTCCGGGTCGGTCATTTCTACGGTAGGCTCTTCAAATTCTGCGCTCATAGGTTCCTCGTGTGATTAGGGTCAATTTCTCGACCCTAAAAAATACAATTTTCTCTCAATAAAGCCAAAAATAATATATTTATTATGTAAAATATATCTTGAAAGAGGGGCTATATGTCATTTTCAAGCCGTTTTAAATTTGTGGCCGTCGCACTCATGTTGGCGGTACCGTTCTCCTACGCTGCCAAAAACACCTCGGGCAAGGTCCGTTCCGTCATCGGTGACGTGACCACCCAAAAGAAATCCGAAGGCAACTGGGTGCCTCTCCGTGTAGGAGCGAAGGTCAAAGAAAAAGACGTTATCAGGACCCTGGTAGAATCCCAGGCCATTGTGGCCCTGCCCGACGGCAGTACCATCTCGGTAGAAGAGAACTCCCTGGTGGAATTCTCCCAACTGCTGTCCGAGGACGGAGTCCAGACAGCCATGACCGACATCAAGAGCGGCAAGGTCCGCTTTGACGTACAGAAACAGTCCAGCAAGGAAAGCTCCTTCAAGTTCAAGACCGGAACTGCCACGGCCGCCATCCGCGGAACTGACGGTGTCATCGGTATGAGCTCCAAGGGCACTCCTATCGCATCCCTCCGCAACGGACGCCTGGAAATCGACTTGTCCGGCAAGGTAGTAGGCATCAATGGAGGCCAAACGGCCGTCCCCAACGGCGACGACTTTCTGGTTTTGGAACTGTCCTCCTCGGGTGACCTGGATTTCTTGAACGAAATCGACGCCATGCTCAGCGATACCACCATGACCCTAGACAAACTGAAAGAGGCGATTCAGGCAAAGGATAACGAGTACAAGGCCAAGCAGACCGCCGCCAAAGATTCCCTCAAGTGCACCTTCGAAGCCCTCCCCGACACCATCTATACCCCGAGTGTAGCCATCAAGGGAACCTGCCCTGCCGGTGTAGGCGTGGAACTTGGCGGAGAGAGAATCGAATCTACCGGAGAAATGGTCCAGTTCACTCCCAACTGGGCTCCCAGCGCCGTTGGTGACAAGAAATTCCCCGTTATTTGCTACAGCGGAAAGGTGAGCTTCGGCTGTGCCGACCTGAAGACCTATTATATGCAACAGCCCGATACAACGGTGAAGGATTCTACGATTCAGGCGACAGCGACTTCGTTCCAGGTAACCACGCCTTCGCCACTCAAGATTTGCGAAACGGGAGCGGCTACCATCGAGGGCGAATTCAACCCAGATGATTCTACAGCAACCCTGTTTGTAAAATTGGGCAAGCACACCTCCCCCAACCTGGTACCCCTAAGCGCAAACGGAAAATGGACCTATACCATTACCATTAGCGACCAGAAGGGCAACTGGAACGAGAAGTTCGCAACTGTTGAATTCAACGGGGCAACCGGCAAGGCGACCGTCAAGGTGGATTTGGAGATTGACAAGAGCTGCGAGGCTATAAACCTGGACAAGCCCGCACTGATTTTCCAGCGTAGCGATTCCATCCGTTGTGAAGCCAGCGTTTCTGTTTCAAACATCAAGGACGATATTGTCATCCTCTCAACCGAAATGGACCGGACTCCTCTTAAAGAGACTTATTTCGACAAGAATTCCTACTCCACTATCAAACTCAAATCCGGACTCCACGATTACGCCTGGATTGCCCGTGACCAGGCTGGAAACAAGGCTGAAATTCGAAAGAAACTAGGGTGTTACCCGAATATCTCAGCCTATATAGATGTTCGAAAGGGCAACGTGGAACGCTTACGCGTACCTCCTCCACCCAACGGAGTGTCCAGAAGATTTGAACGTGAAATAGTTTTCTCTATCAAGGGAATTCCCGAAAATGACATCAGCCACATAAAGAGCGTTCTTGTCACAAGCGGAAACAAAAATCTTTTGGAACAATATTCCCCGTCCATTCAAGATTTCAACTTCAGCGTCCCTGTGGAACTGGAATACGGCAAAAAAACAGAAATCAACATCCAGGTTGTCTTGAAGAACGGCAAGGTTCTCAAAGCCACCAAGACTTACGAGGTACGCTAAATGAAACAGATTTTTAAGGGTACCGTCGCTACAGTCCTTCTGGGAACATTCTTTGCATTTGCCCAAGAGGCCGCCCCTGCCACACAGGCAGCTCCAGCGCCCGCTCCAACGGCAGCTCCTGAACAAGCCCCAGCGCCTGCTCCAGTTGCTGCTCCTGCCGCTGCGACACCGGCACCCGTAGCAACAACCCCGGCACCTGCTGCCGAAGCAACTGCCCCGGTCCAAGAAGCTGCAAGCCCTGCGCCAACGCCGGTAGCACAACCTGCCGAACAGGCCGCTCCGGCTGATGCTTCTGCACAAGCCCCTGCTCCTGAAACAGCCGAACCTGCAGCCGCAGAAACGGCTCCTGCCGAACAGACCGTTGCTGAACCCGTGCCTGCAGCAGAACCTGCACCCAACGCTGCACCTGTTGCCGAAACCCCAGCTGAACAGGCTGTCGCTCCAGCTCCGGTTGAAGCTGCCCCCGTGGCCACTCCCGCTCCGGTCGTAGAGGCCGCTCCCGCACCAGAACCGCAAAACGTTCAGCTGACCGGCACAGAACTCCAGGGTGAACTCCGCGGTTTCTTAAAAGCGGACAAGTCTCCCTATCTCGTAAACGGAACAGTATCTGTTGCCGCCAATACGGTATTGGTCATTGAACCAGGAACCACAATCTTGTTCACCAAGGGTAGCTCCCTCACGGTAAACCAGGGCCAGCTGGTGGTGGCCGGAACTGCAACATCTCCTGTGGTGTTCCGCTCCGCCATGAGTACTCCCGCTGCTGGTGATTGGGCCGGAATCGTGATTACCGGAGAAAACAACTCCGAAATCCGTAACGCCCAGATCTTGAACGCCACCAACGGAATCGTAGTGGAAAACGGCAATCTGAAAATCCAGAATTCCCTTGTGGAAGGTGCCGCCGGATATGGCATTTATGCTCGTAACGCCACCGTCAATGCAAACGACTGCCAGTTCAAGAACAACCAGGTTGCCCTGAACCTCTCCCACTACGCCCAGGGCGATATCGAACGGTCTACTTTTGAAAACAACAATGTCGCCCTGTTGAATTCCAAGCTTTCGAAGAGTACCGTGTCCTCTTCAAATTTCAAGGACAACGGTACGGCTGTGGTGAATATGGGGAACACCGTCATTGACTTGAACAATACCGCCATTGAACAAAACACGGTGGGTATTTCCTCTTCGGAAATTCTTGCTCCCGAACTCATGGAGACCGCCAAGAACAACAAGACCAATTTCAGCAACAAGGCTGCAGAAACCATAGCAACGCTTCCCCCCGAACCGGAAGTTCCCGGTGTGGATCGGAAGAACCTGAATCCTGCCGACGAAGCCAACGTGGTATTTGAATCTGAAGCCCCTGCGGATTCTACGCAAAAGAGCTGGACTGTCCTTGGAAACGTGATGCTTGGCGGAAACTACCACTATGTGCGTACCCGCACTCATCATGGCAATACTCCTGAAATCTTTGGAACGGATACCATTCTCAAGGGCGACCGCTACAAGAATTATTTCCAGGTACCTGGCTTTGGCGCAAATGCCTCGGCTTACGTGCTGATGATGTCACCCGAAGGCAAGACCATCGAATTTACCATGGATGCCACATCGGATTCCTGGAACCGATTCTACCCGAACCCCGTGACACTGCGCTACAATGATAGCTACAACAGTGTCAACCTGGGTGATTTCCAGATGATGGGCGGAGATATCTACATGTCGGGCATGCCCCTGTTCGGTGCCGAGTATACCCTGTCCTTGCTCAAGAACAATGCGGACCAGCCCCTGGTCCAGTTGGAAGGTTTCTTTGGCGAGGCCAAGCGTTCCCTGGTTCCCCACAACCGTCACCCCTATCTCTATAACGATTACATCGATGATGGTGAAGCTCAGGCCCAGCGTCTTGCCTACGGCGGATTCCTGAAATGGGCTCCGGTCCGCAGATTCGACGCCAAGGTGGGCGCTATTTACGCCAACGACGAACTTGAAGACCCCCTACTCCGCGACGGAGCCAAGGCTAGTACCCTTACCACCGATCCTCTTCTGGAAGCATTCACCATGTATGCCGAAGGCAACTGGCTGTTCTTCCCGGGCGATATCGAACTGAACGGACAAATCGCCGTCGGTCGTGCAGACACAACCGATGCTGTTCGCCAACGCGCAATTAATAAGGTTTTCTCCAACGCCGGATTGAACACTTCCAGCTATACGCTTCTGCGTAAATTGATGCAAAATGAAAGTCAAATTGACTGGCTCACCAACGCAGAACTCGAAGAAATATTCGGAGACAACACCAGTATGAGCAAGAGTCAAATGCTGGCAAAGTTGCACGATTTGGTGAAGGAAGCAAAGAAAATTCAAAAAGAAGAAGAAAGCGACCGCGATGACGACCGCGTGCTAGGGCAACACTGGGGAAGCCAGAACTTTGCCTTGGGCGCTTCCTTGAACTGGAACATCAACAGAACAAGAATCGCTGGCCACGTGAAATACATCGGTGAGGATTTCTATAGCGCAGGCTCCCCCGACCAGCTATCCAACACCCGCGAATTCGGAGCCAGCCTGGAACAAGACATCAAAAAGTTCTGGACCCTTGGACTGGACTACCAGATTAACGTGGAAAACGCGGCCCATGGCAGAAAGAAAAACTTGGCAGGTCTGGCAGAAGGAACTCATTTCGGGCTTGTCTCTGACGAGGAAAGTGACTGGTTCGAACAGCACGAACTGGACAACGACCGCACAAAATACATTCACAATTTCGGACTCAGCAACACCTTTACCATCAATCCCAGGGTGCAGATTACCGCCAACTACAATATGGAATTCAGGGACCAGTACCGTCCGATTCGCCTGCGCGGAAGCTACATGTTGGAAGACGGAATCTACAGGGATGAATATTTCACCGAAGGCAAGGGCCCCAAGATGGCCGTCGTGAACGGGGATACCGTCATGGTGGATTCTGCACGTTGGGCTGATTACATGTCTACGGTCGATGCGCCTTATCTCGCGTCCAAGTTCGAAGAGAGGCTTTACAAGCAAACCATCAATGCCGGCATCTCTTTCAAGGCGGCTCAGTCCGTGTTCAAGATCAATGGCCGTTGGACTCTTCGTACTGATGCATCCGTGTTCCACAAGGATAGCCTGATTGACGAGCTGGACATGGACCTTGAAGATACGACCTGGGCAAAGCTCGGTTATTACTACGGCGGTGGCGATTACTTTGAGCAGAGCTACCCCTTGAGCATCACCACTACCCTCAAGAGTATGCAGAACCATTTCCAAGTAACTTACCGCCTCAAGTCATACGTCCGCAATGAAATGACCGAAGACGAAATTACCGTAGAAGACGAATACGAAATTCCCTTCATGAACCGTTTCATGATCCTTTCCTTGAACGGACAGTTCCGCTACATGCTAACGGAATGGAACGAATATGACGAGGATTTCGACGAAGAAGAAATGGACGTGCTCGGAAAACTCAACCTGCGGTTCAACCACAACAAGCACTTCTATAGTGACTGGTACGTAGGTTCTGCCATCTATTACCGTCCGGACTACCTGTCCAACGAATACAAGGATATCTACGGCGGTATCAACCTGAACTACGTGTTCTAAGTTTTTCCGTCGGCGTAGAGGCCATGTATTCCTACTGTTTTCACGAGCTTCCTGTTGCCCTAGAAAAAAAGGGCAAGTTTCGGGAGGCTCTTTCTAAAGAGCTGAAACTCCATCCGGAACAGATTTTCAATCTGGAGGTGGAACGTTTTTCGCTGGACTCACGCCGGAAGGGATCGCCCCATTGGTCCTATAATGTCCGTTTCGAGGTTCAGCAAAAACTGAAGACCTTCGGAAACAACGCCAAGGGGCTCGTAGAAGCGGTTCCGGCAAAGCAAGACCCGAAAGAAGCAGCCCTGGCAGGCACCGTGCAAATGCCCGGACATGTGGACATTGTCGGTGCAGGTCCTTCGGGACTCTGGGCGGCCCTGCACCTTTTACGCAAGGGCTATTCCGTAGATCTTTACGAGCAAGGCAAGCCCGTAGAGGAACGATTCCGCGATATACGCCGGTTCTTTGTGGACCGGAAATTCAACGCCCGCAGTAATGTCCTCTTTGGCGAGGGCGGTGCAGGAGCCTTCAGTGACGGCAAGCTCAACACCAGGAGCAGAAACGCATTCTCAGAACAGGTCCTGCACGACATGGTGGATTTCGGAGTAGACCAGGATGTTATCACCTTCGCAAAACCACACATCGGAACGGACAGACTTGTGCTGATGCTCCGAAAAATCCGTGCGGAAATTTCCCGCATGGGTGGGCACATCCATTTCTATTCGGCCCTGACAGATGTAGAAATCCAGAACGGCCACATTTCTGCCATCAAGATAGAAGACGAAACCACTCCGCAGGGTGCGTGGAAGCGCTGCGAAGCGCTGGTCCTTGCCACGGGGCATTCTTGCAGGGACATTTACCAGATGCTGCAGGCCCGAGGCGTAGCCCTAGAAAGCAAGGCCTTTGCCATGGGCGTTCGGGTGGAACACCCCCAGGAGTTGATAAACCTGCGGCAACTGGGCCGAGGTGTCGATACGCGCCTCACCGGAGCTGCGGAATATTTTCTCGCCACACCGACACTGGGCAAAACATGCAGCGCCTACAGTTTCTGCATGTGCCCCGGCGGAGTGCTGGTTCCCTGCGCTTCTGAACCAGGGACACTTGCCACCAACGGCATGAGCTATAGCCGTCGAAACGGCCCGCTTGCCAACGGAGCCATCGTAGTTCCCGTAGAGGCCAGCGAAAAACTCTTTGGTGGACTGGAATTCCAGCGGAAAACGGAAGAGGATGCCTTCAATGTGGGCGGGAAGAACTACAGCGCTCCGGCACAGACCATCAAGGCATTCATGGAACACCGGCTGGACAAGAAACTGCCGAAATCTACCTACCCCTGCGGGATTGTACCCGTCAACACTTGGGACTGGATGGACCAGCGAATTTGCCAGAGCCTTTACGAAGGTTTTTTGAACTTTGACCGGAAAATTCCCGGATTCATTGCAGAAGGCCTCATTGTGGCTCCCGAAACCAGGACCAGTTCTCCCCTGCGTATCACCCGAGACAACGCCACCCTAGAAAGCGTGAATACCAAGGGATTGTTCGTGCTGGGCGAAGGGGCCGGCTATGCGGGCGGGATTGTCACCAGCGCCGCCGACGGAGTGAGACTGGCCTACTACGCGAAAAAGAGGTAAGGAGTCCAATGATTACCCGCACTATCGACCGTAACTTTGCCAATATGCGCCTGGATCGTTTTCTACGGAAGGCTTTTCCCGACGAATCATTGTCCGTTTTCTTTGCAATCCTGCGTAAAAAGAAAGTCCGGGTGAACGGGGTTATCGGCAAGGCAAACCAGATGCTCCAGGAAGGGGATACCGTCTGCATTTACGAGAATTTGAAAAGCGTTGTAAATTCGGAATCCGGAGCTCAGAAAGCGGAAGTGAAAAACGCCGAAAACAAGGGTTGGACTAAGGCCAGCACAGCCGCCGACCGAAAATCCGGCTGGGGTGCCCGGGAACTGGACATCATCCTGGAAACCGAAGACTACCTGGTGGTAAACAAGCCTTCGGGCATGCCCAGCCAGCCGGGAAGCGGGACCCGTCCCGGCGAAAGCCTGGTGGAGCACCTTTGGGAATGGGGCAAGCGGGAACATCTCGACTTCAAGCCTACCCTCGCCCACCGTCTGGACCAGGAGACCTCAGGACTTTTGCTGGTGGCCCTCCATGGCGACACCCTGCGGGACTTGACCCGCCTGATTCGTGAACACGAAGTCAAGAAATACTACCTGGCCCTAGTCAAAGGGAACCTCGAAAAAGAAAAGGGAACCATCGAAGCCTCCCTCGTCCGCACGGACAATGCCAAGGGCTCCAAGATGCAGATAGACGAGAAAGGGAAAAAGTCCATTACCCACTACAGCGTCAAAAAACACTACACCGGCTACGACCTGGTAAAAATCAACTTGGAAACAGGACGCATGCACCAGATCAGGGCGCATTTCGCAAGCATCGGACACCCACTCTTGGGAGATACCCGTTACGGAGATTTCGCCCTGAATCGTGAATTCAAGAAACAATACGGACTGAACCGGCTGTTTTTGCATAGCAGCCGCCTGGAATATCCCTGGCAAGGCAAGAATACGGTCCAGGAATGCCCCCTGCCCAAGGAACTGCAGGACGTTTTGAAAAAACTGAAATAACAATTCTTTTTCACGTGTATTCGCTAGATACTGTTGATACACAAATGATATTTTGCAATTTAGAGAAATTCAATTTCTCGTTAAAAAATGTATCTTCTATATGATTTGAGGGAGACAATCATGAAAGCAAGGTTTTTCATTGCAACCATAGCACTTGCAGCTGGGGCACTTATGGCTAAGGACTATTCTGGTGCAGAACTCTATAGCAAAGAAACTTGGATGTATGGTAAGTTTGAAGCCCGTATGCAAATGGCCGCTGGCTCTGGTACGGTAAGCTCAATGTTCCTTTACCACAACGATTCCTACCTGGGCGGCAATGAACCCTGGGTCGAAGTGGATATCGAAATTTTGGGCCAAAATCCCAGCAGCTTCCAGTCAAACATCATTACAGGATATGGTCCTACTGAAAAACAACCGAACCGCAAAATTACAAGCGAACAGCACCACCCCATCAACCCTGCTTCAAACGCCTCATTCCATACTTACGGATTAGAATGGACCCCGAATTATGTCGCATGGACTCTTGACGGCCAGGTCGTTCGTAAAACGGTTAAGGGACAGGAAAGCGGCTGCAAAACCGAAAATGGCGGTCAACAACAGAGCTACTGCAACCAGGTTCAAGACCTGGGCAAGAAACCTCAGGGTCTCCGTTTCAACCTCTGGTCTCATGAAGATGCAGGCTGGGTAGGCGCATGGAACGACAACATTCTCCCCGTTTACCAATTCATCAACTGGGTCAAAGTTTACGAATACACGCCAGGACAGGGCGACAACGGAAGTGACTTCAAACTCCTTTGGACTGATAATTTCGACACCTTCGACAGATCCCGCTGGAACTTGGGAGACTGGACTTTTGACGGCAACCGCGTTGATATCAGCCCGGACAATGTCTACACGAAGAATGGCATGGCTATCATCGCTTTGACCAAGAAGGGGCAGGAAGGTTTTAACGGGCAGGTTCCTCAGGACCCCGAAGGTGACGCCATGCTTAACAACTCCTTGCCGCAGTCTTCTAGCAGCGAACAGTTTACTCCGCCAAGCTCCAGTAGTGAACAGGAAACCGGCATTTTGCAGAACCGAATCAAAGTACAGAACCGGGAAGTTCGCGGTACCGTCAACGCCAAGGGGGCCCGAGTTAGAGAGACTAATAAGGCGCACTATCAAGTCGATTTCAACTACTAAACGAAACTCCATACACCCCCACGCCCGTGCAAGTTCCCCCTTGCCCGGGCATTTTTTATGTCATCCCCGTACAAGCATGTTTCTCTAGTTCAAACAGCATTTTTTATATTGGAAATAATGAAACAGCGGATTATCAAAGCTTTGCTTGACATGAACCTCGACGAGGGTGACAGACTTCCATCGGTGCGTTCCATGATCAAGAGTTTCGGTTCCTCTTCGGGCACGGTGCAGGCGGCCCTTGCCGAGCTAGAGTCCGCTGGTAAAATTTGTAGAATTCAGGGTAAGGGTTGCTTCTGGGGGACTACCCCGCTTAAAAACGCAGTTCCCTTCGTGCACGATACGGTTTCTGAGAAACTAGCCAAGGCTTTCGAACGCGACTTTGCGCAAGGATACCTAAAGCCCTCGCAACCGCTTCCGCTTTCGAAGGAACTTTCAGCCCGCTACAACGTGTCGCTGGGAACACTTCGCAAGTTCTTAGAAGAGAAGCTGGCTCGTGGCGTTCTCAAGAAAGAAGGTCGCCAATACTTTTTTTTCCGCAAGCAGCAAAAAAAAGACGAATCTCCCCTCAGCGAACTCATCTTCGTGACGCGTTGCAACAGTTGGGGCGGATTCAGCGCCGAAAGTGAACGGGAACTGGATTTTTTGCGCCTTATTTACAAGACCGCGGGTAAAAACCATTACAAGCTGACTCTGTTCGGCATCAACGATGCCACGGGCAAGCTCATTGACCGCAGTGGCAAGCCCTGCAAACTTACTGAACACCCCAACGCCGTGGGCGCAATCCTTTCGACGCTTCTGGTACAGAACTTCAGGCCACTCCTGACCTTTTTTGCCGGGGCCAAGTTCCCTGTGGCCGTATGGTGGGAACATCCCATCGACGCCGTGCCCAAGAATTTTTTGCGCAAGGACAACTGGATATTTTTCAACTCCACCTTCGGCAAGACTCCCGGCAAAGAAATTGGCCGCTACCTGCTGGGTCTCGGCGTGAACGAAGTGGGTTTCTTTTCGCCGTACCACAACAGTTCCTGGTCCAAGGACCGTCTGATCGGTCTCGAAGAATCGGGCCTGGTGGTGCACCCCTACGTAGACGCTGAATTTGCAAGCCCCTGGGATTACAAACAAATTGCCCGCAAGAAAGTCGAAAAGCTCTCTGTAGAAATTATGGCACGCAGCCTAGAAAAGGACAAGCTCAAGACGCTTGCCGAACGCGCGCTAGAATTTCAGGCGGCAAACGGCAACAACATGCCCTGGATTTGCGTGAACGACGAAGTCGCGGGAATCTTCATGGAGATGGCCGAAGAAAACAACATGGAAATTCCGCAGCCAAACATTGGCCCGACCTACATCGCCTTCGACAACTCCATGGAAAGCTACCTCTTGCGCATTCCCTCTTACGATTTCAACACCGATGCGCTGGTAGAACAAATCTTCTACTACATCAGCAATCCGTCGGCCTTCGACGGTATCAAAAAAATCCACCACATCCTCGGGAATGTGGTGGAGAAATAAGTCTAAAATCGCAAGCGATTACTTGTTCTTATTCACAATCAGGGTCTTGGCCTTGAAGGTCTTCTTGTCGATCCACTTGACCATCAGGGAAACCTTGTTGTCCTTGTTCAGGGCGGCCCAGTATTTTTTGAGCGTGTCTTCGGCGTTGTCGAAAATCGGCATCAGTTTCGGGAAACCGTTAAAACTCGGGATCGGGCTTCCGTCGGTTTCGTAGGTGCTGATGAAGTGGCCAAGACCGGGCAATGCCTTCTCGTATTCGAACGTCATGCGTTCGCAACCGGCTTCTTCGCTGTTGTTACGGCTCTTGAGGATAGAGAGCTTGTACACGGCGGGGCTTGCGTTCTTGTAGTGGATGCCGGAAATACGCGGCGTGAAGTTCGGGGCGTCGTCTTCATACTGGCGCGTGCGGAGGGCGCTTTCGAAGGTGCCGCCCAGCTTGATGGCGTCGTAAATCGTATCGGTCTGGTCGCCATTGGTGATAATCTGGACATCGGCGGTGTGGCGTGCCGGGTAGTAGATAATCAGGTGCGGGTCAGTGAGTTTCGATTCGTCGAAGGCCTTGGTCTTCATGAAGCCGGTCTTGGGTTCGATTTCGAACACGCGGTTACGGCTATTGACGCTGCGGCCCATAATCCAGTACACCTGAACGTAGGACTTGCCGTCGGCGCTTTCGCCGAGGATAATGCCACGGCCAGGGTAAGGGTTATTGGAGAGGGCCTTGAAATTCTGTTTTGCTTCGTCTGTGTAGGACATAGTGATTAGTAAATAGTGGTTGGTGGTTGGGAAATTTTATCGTTTCGGATTGTAATTGTTCATCAAGACCATGGCGACGGCAACGCAGAGCATGATAACGCTCCCGACAATGACCTGTTGCCTATGGTTGTAGTCGCGCTTGACGTAGGTCGGATTCTCTTCGTTGAGCTCCTGGAGAGTCGGACCTTCGGCTAGTTTCGTGGAATCGATTCCGCAAATCTGCTCGATTTCTTCCTGGGTCATGTTCAGGGTATTCACCCGCAGGCTATCGCACTTGTTAGGCATATCGGCTGCGGAGGCCGGGAGTGCAAGGGCAAAAAGCAAAAGAAAAATGCAAAGGGTACGGGGTATGAGGTATGAGGTCGGCGCGTAGCGCCTTTGAGGTATGGGGCTCGAGACACAAGAAGAAAATGATGTCTTGTTTAATGACATAATCTCATGGCTCAGAGCGAGTGAAATGAGCGACCTCACAGCCCAGAACCCCTACCCTTCCTTCGCGAGCTTGTCGAGGATCTGGTTCACGAGGCCCGGGTTGGCCTTGCCGCCGGACTTGCGCATGGTCATACCCACGAGGAAGCCCTTGAGAGCCACCTTACCTGCCTTGAATTCGGCGAACTGGGCTGCGTTTTCGGCACACACGGCACGGACCACTTCTTCAATAGCGCCAGTGTCGGTAACCTGCACGAGGCCCTTTTCCTTCACGATAGCTTCGGGGTCCTTGCCGGTCTCGAACATCTCGGCAAAGACCGTCTTTGCAATCTTACCGTTGATGGTGTTGTCGGCAATGAGGTTCACGAGCTTGCAGAGGTCTTCGGGCTTGATCTTGAGGGCGCTGAGGCCGCCTTCGAGTTCCTTCACCTTGGCAAGGAGTTCAGTAATCACCCAGTTGGCGAGCACCTTACCGTTCTTGCAGTTCTTCGCGGCGGTATCGTACCATTCGCTCACGTCGCGGTCTTCGGTGAGCACCATGGCGTCGTATTCGGAAACACCGAAGTCGTCCATGAAGCGCTTGCGGCGGGCATCCGGCAGTTCCGGAAGCGTGCGGCGGATTTCTTCCACAAAGGCAGGGTCAGTCACGAGGCGGACCATGTCCGGTTCCGGGAAGTACTTGTAGTCGTGGGCGTCTTCCTTGGAGCGGATGACGATGGTCTTGTCCGCATTGGGGTCGTAACGCTTGGTGCACTGTTCCACTTCCTTACCGGCATCGAGGGTCGAGGCCTGCAGGTTCATTTCGCAATACAGGGCCTTTTCGAGGTTCGTAAAGCTGTTCAGGTTCTTGATTTCGGCGCGGATACCGAACGGGGCGTCTTCGCTAGCACGGAGAGAGATGTTGCCGTCGCAGCGCATGTTGCCGTTTTCCATGTTGGCGTTGGACACGCGGGTGTATTCCAGCGTCTGCTTGATCTTCTTGAGCACGAGCACCGCTTCTTCGGGGCTACGGATATCCGGTTCGGTCACGATTTCGCAGAGCGGAGTGCCGCAGCGGTTCGCGTCAAAGTGGGAATCGGTGGGGCTCATGTCGTGGATGAGCTTACCGGCATCTTCTTCCATGTGGATACGGGTAATGCCCACGCGCTTCTTGGTGCCGTCTTCCTTGACGATTTCGAGCCAGCCGTTCTTGCAGATCGGGTGGTCGTACACCGGAAGTCCGCCCGTCTGGGTAATCTGGTAGCCCTTCGGCAGGTCCGGGTAGAAGTAGTTCTTGCGGGTCCACATGGCGTTCAGGTCGATTTCGCAGTTCAGGGCTAGCCCTAAGCGAATGGCGTATTCCACCGCCTTCTTGTTCGGCACGGGCATGGCACCCGGCATACCGAGGCAGACTGGGCACACGTGCTTGTTCGGGGTCGTATTCACTTCGATTTCGCAGCCGCAGAACATCTTGGTTTTAGTTGCAAGCTGGCAATGGATTTCAAGACCGATAACAGGACAATAGTTTGGCATGATTTCTCCGAAATTTTACGGGGAAAAGATAGAAAAATAGTGGTTAGTGGTTGGTGGTTGGTGATTAGGAAAATGCTAGAGTTCGTCCAAAGTCACGACAAGGGCGTCGGTAAGGGTGCGGAAGTTCGCGCATTCGGTCAAGATGCAGTCAGCGCCGTTCACGAATGCCGTCGCAAGGCGCAGGGACTCCCCTTCGGTAATCTTGTGGTTAGTCTTTTGCGAGGCGGCATAGAGTTCCGCCGCCTTTACAGAAATTTCCGCATTGACCGGGCAAACTTTAACATTTGCAGAATTTTCAAAGAACTCGCGATACTGGCGGGCAAGCACGCCCTCCCCACTAGCAAAAGCCTTGCCGCTTATCTCAAACAAGGTAACCGGCGAGACCAGGACCTGGATGTTCTTTTCGTACACCATGTCCAAAATGTCCGACACCGTCGGATAAAAGTCCGGGTGCATCTGCAAAAGCCGCACCAGCGGGCCGGTATCGAGAAACAGTATCCGCGACTGTTGGATTGTCCTTTCCATTAGCCCAAAGATAAACATTCCAGCGAAGGGCCGTCAACGAAACCTTGTTTTTTTATTAAAAAATGCCCTTTTCTTGCTGTTTTCGCCAATTCAACTTGACAAGGACATAGAATTTTACTATATATGGGCATACCTCGACGCGGGGTGGAGCAGTTGGTAGCTCGTTGGGCTCATAACCCAAAGGTCGCAGCGTTCAAGTCCTGCCCCCGCTACTAAAAAAGACTCGGTTTGTGCCGGGTCTTTTTTTGTTACAGCACGTAGAGTGCCATGAAAACCACAAGTCCCGCAAAAACCAAAAAGACCGGCAAAAGCAGCAACAGGCAGATGGCCCCGACTTTTAGGTCGTAGAACCACATTTTCCACCTACCCCGCTTGGTCTTGCAGGTATCCTGGCGGCAATCGGGGCAAATATTCCCCACCCTGTTCCGCACGCGGATGGCAAGGTTGCTCTGAAGGGGGGACATACCCACCTTGTCGTTGAAATCCTTACCGCACTTTGAACATTTGCACTGCATAATTCCAAATTAAAAAAATCATTTCCGCTTTGCGGCGATGAGAACCACGGAACCGAGAATCAGGGCAATTCCTATTCCAAGGCGGACTGTGAGGATTTCTCCAAAGACAAGTACACCGATGGACACGGCAGTTACGGGCTCAAGAGCCCCGAGAATTGCCGTGGGCGTAGAGCCAATGATCTTTACCGCCTTCACCATGAATATCAGCGAAAGAACCGTGGGCACGGCACCCAGCATAAAGCCCCAGCCCCAGGAACTGGCCTGCATGAACACCGGCGGAAACCCAGAGCCCAGCGTCACCGAATAGAGCAGCAAAAATACCATGCAGAAACTGATGGCGTAAAAGGTCATCTTTACAGAGCCCATCTGCAGCTTGATGCGGTTCGCCATCACCATGTAGATGGCATAGGATATTGAAGAGATAAACACCAGCACAAGCCCTACCGTGCTCAGGGGTGCTCCATCTCCCCCGCGGTACAAGAGGGCGATTCCCGCCATAGAAACGGCGATGGAAACAATGGTCCAAACCTTGATTTTTTCCTTGAAGAAAACGGCCATCAGCACAGAGACTTCTAGCGGGTAAAGGAACAGGAGTGTCGATGCAAGCCCCGCGTCCATGAACTTGAAGGAGGCGTAATAGGTCAGGGAACTCACCGCAAAGAGGAATCCGAAGGCGACAAGCGCTCCAAATTCGCGGAATGAAATCTTGAAGTGGGAACCTTTCGCAAGAATCACCACCAAAAGGAGGAGCGCCGCCGTAAAGAAACGGTAAAAGAGAACCGTTTCCGGAGAATACCCCTGGGCATACAAATGCAGGGCCCCAAGGGGGTTCGTGCCGTAGCAGATGGCGGAAAGGGCCGCAAAGACGAAGCCTTTTAAAGTTGTGAGGTCGCTTCGCTTTGAGGTTTGAGTTCGCTCGCATTGCTCGCTTTGAGTTTTTTTAATAAAAAACATATTGCCTCAAAGGGCAAAGCCCGACCTCATACCTCAAAGTGCCCCAGGCACGACCTCATAGCTATCATATCGCGAACTTGGTGGCGTCGGCCAGCTGCACGCTGGCGATGCGGGAAATGCCCTTGATTTCCTGGGTCACACCGTAGAGCATGTCGGCTTCGGCCATGGTGCGCTTGTTATGGGTCACCACGATGAACAGGGTCTGCTTGCTGAATTCGCGGAGCAGCGCCATGAAGCGGCCCACGTTGGCATCGTCAAGCGGGCCGTCCACTTCGTCCAGCACGCAGTAGGGCGAAGGCTTTTCCATGTAGATGGCAAAGAGCAGGGCCGTCGCGGTCAAGGCGTGTTCACCGCCGGAGAGAGCCTTGATGCCGCGCATCTTCTTGCCGGTGGGTCGAACGTTGATTTCGATGTCGGCGTCCAGGATATCGCCGGGCTTGCCGTTTTCGTCCAGCTTTTCCACCAGGCTCATCTTGGTTTCGCCGTTCAGGAACAGCTTGCTGAACACGAACTGGAAGTTCTTCTGGATCCGTTCGAATGTTTCCAGGTAGCGGCTGCGGGCGATATCGTCCAGCTTGGTGATGGTGCGATCCAGCGAGGCGCGGGCACGGTCCAGATCGTTGAACTGGATTTCCACTTCTTCCAAACGCTTCTTTTCGTCTTCGTAGTCCTCCATCACATTCACGTTGATGGGGCCCAATTCCTTGATTTTCCCACGGAGTTCGCGAATTTCCTTGTCCGCCTCGGGCTGGCTGTATTCCACACGCTCAAATTCTTCGGGAGCCTGCAGGTCGAAGGACCATTCATTCTGGAGGCGTTCCTGGAGGCGATCCAGGTTGGACTGCAGGGCTTCTTGCTTGCGGCCCACCTCGTTCAGCTCCTTCATCTTGTCGATCATGTCGTCGCGGATGGTGTCCAGCTCGCTCCGCCAGCTGTCCAGGTCGCCACTGACCACTTCGTAGCGTTCACGGGCGGCGTCGCGCCGACCTTCCAACTCGCGAAGGGCGGAATCCTTCTCCTGGACGGAGGCTCCCAGGTCATCGATATCCCGGGCGGCCTTTTCCATAGAAATCTTGTTGGTCTCCATATCTCGCTTGCGGGACTCGATGGAATCCCCGAGGAACTGGACCTGGTCGGCGATGTTTCTCAGGCGGTCCGTGTTCTGGGAGAGCTTCGCGGACTTGTCCTGGGATGTCCTTTCCAAGTCGCGGACTTCTTCGTCCTTTTCGCGGAACAGGGTTTCCTGTTCTACAAGTTCGTCGTTCACCCGGGCATATTCCGCCTCGGCGCTTTCCATGGCCGCCTTGGCCTCGTTCAGGTCCGCATCGCTTAGCTTCTGGGATTCGGCGGTGGCTATACGGCCTTCGCTTTCGGCAATGTCCACTTCCAGCTTTTCAAGTCGGGAGGCCACCGATTCCAAGGTGTTCTTCTGGATTGAAATGCCAGCCTCCCCTGCCCGGAGTGCATTGTTCTTTTCGAGAATCTCGTCGGAGGCAGAAGCTAGCATCTGCCTGGTTTCTTCAATTTCTGCCTGGAGGGATTCCAGAGCGGCCTGCTTCTGAGCGACCTGCCCCTGTACAGCAGCCAGACGCTCCGTGGCCTGGGCAATCTCGTTCTTGCGGCTGAGGGCCCCGGCGGTATTTGCTCCCTGGCTCACCAGACCGTTGGTCTTTACGATAACCTTGTCCGCCACGAAGCAAAAATCGGAATTGCGGTGTTCACGGGCCAGGTCCAGGGCCGTATCCAGAGAATCCACCAAGAAATAGCGGCTCAGAAGATTCTGTACAAAAGTACGTGTGGTGTCGTCGCAAGTGACAAAGCTGCTCAAGGCACCCCTGATTCCAGGGTGGTTCAGTTCCGGCACAGGTGCAAGTTCCAGGGAATCCATCAGGGCGAGCACCGCCTTGCCGGCGTTCTCGCTACGGAGCCCTTCTACAATTTCACGGAGGCCATCGCGACTTTCCACCACGGCACTGTCCAGACAATCGCCCAGGGCAGCCTCTACCTGGGAGGCATATTCCGGAGCGGCGCTGATGTGTTCCGAAAGGAACCCGCGGACAAGACCCGCCTTGTTTTCGCGAATCCACTTGCCGGCATCCGTTCCTTCGTCGTTGACGCTCTGCAGCACCTCAATCCGGGATTCCAGGGCGGCACACTCGTTCTGCAAAGCCTGCAGTTCCTGCTGGGCGGTGGCCAGGTCGGCATTCTTGCCTTCTAGCGTTGATTCCAGGGAGGCCTTGCGTTCGTTCAAAATTTCCAGTTCACGGGCGGTAGCTTCCATGCCCGCTTCCATGTCGCGGATGGCGGATTCCGTTTCGGACTTGCGGTTCCGCAGCTCGCCCGCTTCGTCGTTCCAGCGGGAAACGCTTCCCCGGAGCATGTCGGATTCGGCGTCCAGACGCTGGAAACGCCCCTGGAGGGAGGCTACGCGGTTGGCGGCGGTCAGGCGTTCGTTGGACAGTTCCCTGGACTGGCCGCGCAGGTCGTCCAGCTTGTCCCGCATCACCTGCAAAATTTCCTTTTCCCGCTCGAGCCTGCTGTTCAACTCCTCGATGCCGCTGTCGCTTTTCAGGACCTCGTTTTCTTCTTCAAGACGGGCGCGTTCTTCTTGTAGTTCCCGGGTCTTGCCTTCGCTGATTTCAATTTCAGAGGCGGCCTTCTGGTTCGCCCCTTCCAGCGAAGAAACGGAATCCCGGAGGCGTATAATCTGGTTGTTCAAGTCGTTCAGGGCCAAGGTGGCCTGCTGCACCTGCTGTTCCAGCTCGCGGTAGTTGTTCTCGTCTTCGCTGATGGCGAGCTTCTTTTCTTCGATACGGGTCTGGAGTTCCATGGCCTTGGTCTTGGCCGATTCCACCTCGTGGTTCATGCGGCGGCTGGTGGTATCCAGTGTCGCGAGGCTTTCCTTGAAATCTTCGTACTTGTCCAGACTTACAGACAGGTCCAGGCTTTTCAGGCGGTTACTCAGCCACTTGAATTCCTTGACCTTTTCGGCCTGGGTCTCGTAAAGGCGCACGGAACGGCGCACGGAGCGAAGGTTGTCCTCTACGCGGGCCATGTCCATCTGGACACGTTCCAGCTGGCGGGTGGCCTCCTTGCGCTGCTGGCGGTACTTGCTCACGCCGGCGGCTTCTTCAAAAAGCACGCGACGGTCGTCGGCCTTGTCGGAAAGCACCGCCTTGATCATGTCAGCGTTCATCTGGGAATAGGTGCTGGACCCCAGGCCCGAGTCAAAAAGCAGGGCGTGGACGTCCCTCAACCGGCACTCCTGGTTGTTAATCAGGTATTCGCCGGTACCGTCCCTATGGACACGACGGGTGACAATAATTTCGGAATATTCGGAACTCAGGGCGCCATCGCTGTTGTCGATAACGATGGAAACCTCGGCAAGACTCATGGCGGCACGCTCTTCGGTACCGCTGAAAATCACGTCTTGCATCTTGCTCATACGGAGCGTGGCGGCGCGCTGCTCGCCCAAGACCCAACGGATGGCGTCGGTAATGTTGGACTTGCCGCAGCCGTTAGGGCCAACCACCGCCGTAAGGCCCTTGGTGGGGAAATTGATTTCGGTCCTTTGGGCAAAGGACTTGAAACCGAATATTTTGAGCTTTGTAATCTGCACTATAGATTAATGTAGTAAAAATGTAGGAAGTGGGCAGAAGATAGTGGTTAGTGGTTAGGGATTAGAAAATGAAATGTGGAATTAAAAAATATTCTCGTCATGTTCGCCCATTCGACAAGCTCATGGCAGGCTCTGGCCGCCATGACGAAGGAGTTGGTCCGTGTGGCCCCGGGACCCTTCGGCAGGCTCAGGGACCTTGTCGGGGTGACAAGCGATGATGCAAGCGGATCCTCGCATTCGCGAGGATGACGAAGAGAGGGCGGCATCTCGGGGAAAACTCGCAGGGACTAACAGTCACAAGAGTTTCCGCCTGCAGTACCGGGCCGAACCTGTAGTAAACGCTTTCACCTACAAAAAAGTTCGTAATCCGGAGCCACCGCTTGTTTTTTGACCGAGATGTGTGCTTCCTGAGAGAGCAGTCGAATGAAATGAATCTGTGATTCTGTGAGCGACAAGCGCCTGGTATTGACCAGGCGTGGTCGCGAGAGTGAGGCGATACCGAAGATTTGTTTCTAGCAATAGAGCCGAACGGTCGTTATAGGGAAGGAATACATCGAGGGAAAGACTTGTTAAAAGAGACGTAAAGTCAAGATGAAAGCGGATCCTCACCTGCGCGAGGATGACGAGAAAGGAAGCGAGGATGACCCCGGGACCCTTCGATTGCACTCAGGGCAGGCAAGCCCGGGATGACAAGCGGGAAATCTACCGCGATTCGAAATGGAGGGTTCCGTCGGGGTTACGCGTGAACACAAGATACAGGCTGCCACCGGAAAGGCTTATGTCGAACCATCCCTTTTCGACACGGGAATCCGTGCAGGTACAGTTCTTCTCAGTGGGCTCAGGCAAAGTCGTGAACGAATCGGAGGTGACCGATTCACCCGATTTAGAGACAACGGCCCTTGTCAATCCACATGAACACGGATACACGAAATTCGTATAAAGTATCCGTCCCTTGAAATCCCCTACCCAGTCCTCTTCATAGACTCGGCTCACCGAACTGTCCTTGATGGTATCCTGAATCCAGGGGCGGACGGTCCTTTCATCTTCGGAGACAATATCGATTTCGATTATGTCTGCACCGGTCCGGTTCTCAATCTGCAGGCGGGTAGTAGAATCCTCGAACCAATGGCTGATACAGCCGGACAGAACAAAGCAGCTGGCCACAACTGCAGCAATCAACGACAATCGCAAAGTTTTAGACTTCATCACTTGCCTCCTTCGCTGCCGGACTTTTCGTAACGGATGCCCGTGGCTTCTAATGTCCTGGGTTCGCCCTTTACGCTACCCATCAGGTCGAGGCCCTTGCTGTCCTTGCTCTCGAAATTCTTCTTCCTTTCGATGTTCAGGGTTTCCATGGGGGCAGAACGAGTTCCGCCCCGGGCAAACAACAGCCCGTCGATGGTGGCCAAATTGAACTGGAATTCCACTAGGAACGTTCCCTTGGCATGGAAGAAGGTCTCATAGTCGTAGCTGGAGTTATAGGCGAACCGCACAAAGGGCAGTTCGATACCGCCGCCCCAGAGAAGATCCTTGGCGCCATGCCGCACGTTACGGCGCAGGCAGGTCGCCTCGATGGCCACCATGCGGGAGGGATCCGGGTAATACTTCAGGGCCGCCGAATGGAATTCCTTGCGGGGGAAATCGAAGGCCACCTCGCCGTAGAGCACCTGGGCAAACAGGTTCTGCTCCCAGAAAACACGGACGGAATCGTCGTCGCCCTTACCGTTATAAATAGTCACGTCGATATTGGGCAGGTAAGTCAGGGGGCCACGCCCCCTACCGCCATAAATGGCCCTGGATTCCAGGTCCATGGAAATCCTTACGGACTGCCAGTGTGCCTTGTGATAATTCGCCTGAACGCTGGTCTTGCCCCAACGGACAAGTCCCCAGGAATAAAGCAGGGAATCGTTCTCGTGAGGATACACATCCCCAACATATTCCACGTTCTGGTGTTGCATACCACCCGCCATGGTAAAATTCATGGCCGACTGGGTGTAAGTAAGGCCCCAGGTGGTCACGGAACGGGCTATGGAAAAGTCGTTGTACATGGGCCAGAAGAAAAAGTCCTCGCCATCCCAACCGGAACGTTCGAACCAGAGCAAGAAACCAAGATGGTTGTTCTTTGTCACTTCGCCACTGCCAAAGCCAGCAAAATGGTGCTTAAAAGCGTACCCTTCATGTTCGCCGTAGGGGCTTTCCAGCGGAGTCTGGGTCCTGAAGGGCAGATAGTTGAAACCCAGGTCGATATAGCCGCCACGGCCACCGCGCATGATGTCGCGGATTTCGCGCAACTGCTGGTCGCGGGTCACGGCACCGCCTGTCGCAAGAGCGCTCGCGGGGATAGCGTCTGCCAAGGCAAAGCTTGCAAAGAACAAAAGGCAGAATATGGTTTTAATAAACCGCATACAACAAAGATATAAAAAATAGGGAGGACTCCGCCCTCCCTAAGACCTACCCTGCACTCAATAACCCGCACCATCCAGGCCGAGAACTTCGGGATAGCGGGTTATTTTCGTGGGCACCTTGCGGTGCAATAATATGAACAAAAAAACGCCCCGACCGTAAGATCGGGACGTTTAAGCTGCTTCACTTGGACTCGAACCAAGGACAACGCGATTAACAGTCGCGGGCTCTACCAACTGAGCTATGAAGCACCGTCGAATGACGCACCCAAATATAGATAAAACGATTGCCTTGTCAAGGGATTTTTATAAAAATTTCGGCTTTTTTATAAAAAAAGACCAATTCCCAGGTAATTTTTTAGAAAAACATCCAGACGGCAATCCAATAGACCATGAGCAAAAATTCCATTTCCCGACTGATGTGGGAAAGGAAAGCCCCTCCAAAAGCGCCCGCACCGATTGCGACAATCCGGGTCCAGGGCATGTCCAGCCCGTGATACACAAAGGTAAGCCCGCCAAAGAATTCCACCCATAGCCAAAGGACCTGGGAAAGCACAAGGTAGCGGGTCTTGTGGCTTGTCAGGGACGTCGTGGAAAAACAGATACACAGGGCGAGCATCCGGAAAGGCATGTATTCCAAGGATGGTTCCGAAAGATCTACCGTGAGGTAGGAGAACAAGCCAAAGACCACCAAAGAAAGGGCAAGAATCCCCGTCTCCTTAAAGATACTGACAGGACGATGCCAAAGGAACATGGAGGTTCCGAGAGCCATAAGACAGCACAGGGCGTTCAGGATAGCATCCATTATTCACCCTCCCCTGCCAAATGGCGCATGTAGCGAACCAGCCCCCGCGCTTCGTCTTCGGAGACCCGGCCCCGATAAGGGTTCATGTTCACCCGGCCATCCAGAATGACCTTCACGAGAGAGTCCTCTCCCAAGGTATCCAACCGCACGGGCGTAAGCTTCTGGGGCAGCGGGTAGAATTCCCGCACGAACTTTTCGTTGAACTTGCCGTCTTGCCCATGGCAGCTCGCGCACCTGGACGACCATATAAACTCTACCGTCTTGGGCGAATCAACTTCCTGCACGGATACGACACCCGAAGAAACATCTGAACTGCCCCCGGCCCAGAACGCCCCTGCAAGGCAACCCAGGATTCCAGCAAGCACCGCGCAAACCAGCTTTACCCGTTTTCCAGAAATACCCCACAGGGGCCTTGCGCATAAAGTAAAGCACGCCACCAGCACAAGCAGGGGCAAGCACAAGGGAGCCACGTTCACCACCGAAAGGGGCGCAAGGTTCGTATTTTCTACAGAAACGGCCCAGACCACGTACAGCAAGGTAACAAGAACACCAATAAGCAAGGGCAGCCGCAAAATGGAAAAGTCGTTTTTCTCGGGGAGGGTAACTTTTTCCGACTCCTTGTCCGATTCGTCCTGCTGCAGGACAATCTCCCCCATCACCACGTCTTCGCCCTCCAGCAAGGAGCTGAACTTGGCGCGGAAAACAAAGAACAAGGTGGTGAACAGGCCCAAGGAGAACGAAACCAGCCCAAGGTCAGTCCAGCTGAAGTATTCCGCAGCGTTGTATTCCGACGGTGTGACCAGGATGTAGCGTTCAAGCCCCAACGAAACCAAGACGGAGAACGCCACCAGGAGCCGACCGAAGGCATTTTCCCGGATAACCCGGAGCCACATCAGCTGCGGCACCACCGCCCCGAGGAACACCACCTCGAAGGAGAACGAGCCTTTCAGCAGGAATTCCCACAGCCAGAAAAACGCCATGAACCAGGAAAGGCCAAGCATGAGTTTTTCCAGCACCCGTACGCGGCAGTGCTCCGCCGTAAGGAGGATAATGACCAGGGCAAGGCCGGAATAGATAGCCCCCGCGATAAAGTAAAGCGGGAAAAACGCCCCGCGCCACTGGGGCACGAAGGTCACCGCAAAGTCAAGACTCACGATGGTGTGCACCCACAGCACCAGCGGAAAGAGCAGCCAGGCCATAGGTCGAATCAATTTTTTCAGGTCGGGGAACTTTTCGCTGAAAAGGTGCGTTGCAAAAAACAGCAGGGACACAAGCCCATATACAGAAATACAGCAGAAATCCCAGACCAGGGGCGACCGCAGGTTCGAAAAGTTGCCGCGGGCATCGAGAAACGGGACAACCATGTAGAAGTTTTCGATAATTCCCAGATGAACCAACGGGAACAGGGCCGCCACCGCCAGGGAACACAGGGTGGAAAGTTCCGCCACCATAGACGTGCGGCGACCGAGGGGGTAACCCAGCGCAAGGAATATGGCCGAGATCAGCGTTCCCGCATGGGCAAGTCCAATCCACAGCACAAAGAGGGAGATGGGAATGCCCCAGAAGGTTCGAACGTCGGTATGCCACGCGGTCGGTCCTTCCCACAGGGAAACCCCGAAGGCGAATGCTCCCAGGAGTAAAAGTGCAACACCTATGTACACGAGAATCCTGTACACTAGCGCCTCCCCCGCATGTACACCACGGAAGGATCGAGATTCGCTATTTCCCGAGGCACGTAAAGGTTCCTGTGCTTGGCCTCTTGAACCAGGGGGGAATCCTGGTCCAGCCAGTTCCCGAAGATAATGGCATTCTTGGGGCAGGCCTCGCTACAGGCGGTCTTGAGACCACTCCCCCGCCATTCCACACCGGGCCTTGTAGCCATCTGGGTGTGCTTGTGGTCTTGCAAGCGCTGCAGGCACAGGGAGCATTTTTCCATGACGCCCTTGGAGCGCAGGGGAACTTCGGGATTGAATTTGCGGGCAAGACCTTCCTTGACGCTATCCACATAGTTGAACTTGCGGGCCCCCACAGGACAGTTCGCCCCGCAAAACCTGGAACCGGTGCAGCGCTTGTACATCATGGTGCTGAGTCCGTCGGGAGTGTGGCTTGCCGCCCCCGTAGGGCAGACCTTTTCGCAAGGGGCATTGCCGCAGTGGAAACACATGGCAGGGGCGCCACCATGCATCTCTATCCAGTGCATGAACCTCCCGGCATCACGCTCTCCCTTGGAACTCAGGGGAATGTTGTTTTCTTGCATGCAGGCCAGAATGCACTTGCCGCATCCGTCGCAGGCGTCTAAATCGATGGCCATGCCGAAACGGTTCAGCGACGAAGCCCCGTGAACATCAAGAGCCCCGGGCATGGGGACCTGCACCAGGTCAAAAGCCCCCTTGGCGCGGGACAGGGCCAAACGAACCTCCCGTTCGAACTCGGCGATTTCTGGAACTTTCGCCCCGGAAAGGTCGGGCAAGCGACGGCAGCCCCACAGGACCTGCATTAAAGCCACCACCGAACACGCCTTGATAAATTCACGCCTATCCATAAAACAAAACCCTAACGATGGCACGCCCCGCAATGGATGGCGGCCTTCTTGAAGCCCCGACCTTCGAAGGTCTTTCCGCTATGGCAGTCCAGGCAGCTCTGCATGGTAAAGCGCTCCCCTCCGTAGCGGTTCTTTTGAATCTTTTCCGTAGAGCCATGACAGTCGCTGCATTGCACGCCTGCCGCAAAATGAAGCCCGTGGTGGAACACCACGTGTTCGGGCAAAACCCTCTTGTGCACCCAGGGGAATTCCTCGGCACGGCTCAAAGCGGAATCCAGTTTCTCGATTCCCGGATTCTCGGTCAAGGGCAGCCTATGGCAGTCCATGCAGTCCGTCTTGGAAGGCAGGTAGGCGTGAGCCTGGTAAGTCACTCCCGTATGACAATGAGAACAATCCAGTCCGATGGAATCCCCATGAAGGGCGTGGTCAAAGGGAATGTTTCCCGGAGTCTTGACTTCGGAAGCCTGCTGACGGAACAGGAAATCGGCCAGGAAGAACCCGCACAAAAGTGCCAACAATCCCGCCATCAGGTATTTCATTCCCGCTCCCAGTTACTTAGGCCTGCCCGGATCCTCCGGATTGTCCAAAATGTATAAAAGCCAAGCCGTCATCATCTTCGCCTGGTCTTCGGTAAGGGGCGTTATTTCCATCGCAGGCCAGATATCCGGGTGTTTCGGCGTAGGGTGCATCAGGTACTTGACCATTTCTTCGGGCTTTTCGGCGTACTGGGAAACATTCTCCTTCATGGGAGGGGCGGCAAACTTGCGGCCCCAGCGGTGGCAGGCCTTGCATTCGTTGTTGTAGTATTCCTGGGCACCAGCCTTGAGTTCCGGAGTCACCTTGGGCAAAGAAAACACTTCTACGGCAAACAACGCTGTCGCAAGAAACACAAAAACAGATAACGTAATCTTAAAAGTTTTTCCCATACACACCATTTACTTCTTGATACAGCGAACCGAGAAACCAAATGTTTTCAGGTTCCTGTATTCGCCGCTAAAGTTCTGGTTGGCGTAATACAGGTTCCAATGGGGTGCCTGCGTCCCGTTGGGGTCTTCTCCGGCCACCCAGAAATCAGCCTCTTCGCCAAGGAAGGCAAATGAGCCGTTGGCATCGCGGTAACCCGCAGGAACCGCTCCAAAGCCGTAGCGGTTGGTACCCAGAATTTCCTCGTCGTTTTCTTCCCAACCGCTCTCTTTACGGATACTCGTCCCCACCTCTTCGGAGGCAAGACCTGCGGCCTTGTTGGATTCCGCCACATAGTGGACAAGAATTTCCATATCCTTGTCGGTCGGGACAAACCAGCCATCCGGACACACCCCCTGGTGTCTTTCACCAAGATGTTCCCCTGCCAGGGAATGACCATAGGCCTTGTCCAACGCCATGGCGGCAGTCCACTGGTAGAGCCGGCCGTAGTTGGAGCAGTTCTCAAGGCTGTTCATATAGCACCAGCTGTTCTCAACAGCATGATTTAAATTTTGAGCCATCCAGACCTGAGTGCCGATACGAACGGTCCTGTACATCTGGCCGTCCCTCTTGTCGCAAAGCACTGCGGCCGGGGCGTCTGCACAAAGGGAGGTATCCTTAGGAGCCTCGGGCATAACCGTATCTGCCGTAGCGGTATCGGGAATTACTTCAGGCTGGGATTCTTCCAGGGCCACCTCCTGAACGGAAGAATCCACAGTTGCCTGCGGAACTGAATCTACAGGCGTTTCAGAAGAACTGGACAGCTCCACCTCTGCAGAAGAACTTTCTGCGACAGAAGAACTGGAACTTTCGGAGGAACTGGACTGGACCAGGGTGTCCACTACCGCCTTAATCTCTTTTGTAGGCGTATCGACAACAGCGGTATCTGCGGTAACGGAATCCACAACTGCCGAATCGACAATCGTTTCTGCCTCGCTAGAAGAGGATTGGACAAGAACGGAGCTGGAAGATTTCACTACGGGAGCGGGCTGACTTTGGGTTTCGGTCCTGCAACCGGTCAACAGAACAACGGACAGTCCAAGCACCGTCAAAACAATAGGACCTATCCCGTGTAAAGTAACCCTCTTCAGCATAAGCAGAAATATATCCAAATTTTGGCCAAAAAACCGAAAAAAAGGGTAAAAAAACAAAAATATATTTTAAGCTTTTGCTATATTTGGGCACCGACGGGGTGTAGCTCAGCCTGGTAGAGCGTCTGCTTTGGGAGCAGAATGTCGTCAGTTCGAATCTGGCTACCCCGATACAAAAAAGCCCCCATCAGGGGGTTTGCCGTATAAAAGGAAAGCCCGAATGAACAAAATCATGAGCCTTGACGGCGACTGGCAGATGAAGTGGGATACGGAAGATTCCGGAATTTCCAACCGCTGGTACGCAACCAACCCCTCCGATACCGAAACCGTGAATGTTCCCCACGTCTGGGAACGTAGCTTCGACAAGCTGCTCATGTCCCAGGACTGCGCCTTCTACTTCAAGCGTTTCACCCTGGATGACGACAAGCTGGTAGCTAAGCGCATATTCCTGCGCTTTGAACGGATCGCCACCCACGCCACGGTCTGGCTCAACGGCATCCGCCTGGGAACCCACTTCGGGGCTTATACGCCTTTTACTATCGAAACGCAAAAAGCCATCAAGATTGGCGAAGAAAACGTCCTGTGCGTCCGTGTGGCCAACATGGGGGCATCTAACAGCCGTATCGACTTCGGCCGTGAAAGCGCCGACGGTGCCGACGACCGTTACGCCCACCCCAGCGAAATGCCTGTGGGCCTCCCCTGGAACCAGTACCCCTTCGGCGGTATTTTCGGGCATGTGGATTTGATTCTCGGCAGTTCTGCCTACATTGCCGACTTGCACGTGGAGCCCGACATGGACCAGGAACGTGTAGCCGCAGAAATCACCTTCAACAACCCCCGCGGGTTCCAGACCCGTATCCGTTTCCTCATGAGAAACGCCGTGGGCGACGTGTACGAATGGTACAAGGAAGTGAAACTGGACAAGGAGAACATGACCCAGCGGTTCGCCTTCCAGATCAAGGACTGGAAAAAGGACAAATGCGTCTGGAGCCTGGACAAGCCCAACCTGTTCGCCCTGGAAGTCCAGCTGGAAATCAAGACCGGCAAGAACAAGCCGCCTGAGTACAGTTTCCCTGTGGTCAAGACCTTCGGATTCCGCAAGTTCGACTGCATCAAGGGCGACTACTACCTGAACGATTCCATCCTCAAAATTCAGGGTGTAAGCTACAACCAGCAGTGGAGCGAAGGCGGCCTCTGGACCGACAAGAACCCCGCCCTCAAGAAAGACCTGCAGGCCGTCAAGGACGCAGGATTCAACGCCATCCGCAGCTGCGGGGCGCCTCTCACCAACGAAGCACTGGACATCTGCGACGAAATTGGCCTCTTGGTGTTCCAGGAATTTCCCATCCACACCATGCGTTCTACGCCCCAGGGTCTAGAAATTGCAAAGAAACTGATTACGGACCTCGTTCGCGACCAGCACAATCACCCCTCCATCGCCGTGTGGATTCTCGGTGCCGAAAACGGGACATTCATGCTGCAGAACGGAAACAAGCTGCTGAACGCCATCGGCCCTATCGATATGCTTAGGCCCGCCATCAGCAACTTTGACAGTATTTACCTGGACAACGAAGGCGTGTTCCACAAGGACACCGGCAAGCTCCTTCCCGTCTCTGTGGACCATATTTCTCAGTACGCAAGCCTGCGCATCAACCCGCGTCTTTGCCCCAGTGCCAATTATTCTCACTACCTCGCCCACTGCTTTGACCGCGAAGACGAAGAGCTTTCAGTCCCCGATGCAGGCCTTGGCGACAGCGTTTTCCAAGACGAAGACGAAAGAGTGGATCTGGACTTGAACAACAAGATGTTGGTCACCCTGAAAAACCACACCTTGCTCCCCGCCAAGCCCACCAACCTGCGCGGGCCCAGGAGCGTCAAGAACCAGAAGGCCATCAAGAACGCCTACAAGGCAATCGAGGATTTCCTCGCCACCGCCGATATAGCCGCTTGGAAAAAGTTCGACACTTTCTGCAACGACGCCAACAGCATCGCCATCAAGAGCAAGCTGGACCAGATTACGGCATTCCAGAGCAACCCGCAAATCGCCGGATTTTTCCTGGACCAGTGGGCCGACTACGGTATCGATTTCAGCGGTCTCAACGACGAGAACCGCAAGAGCAAGGGCTTTACGGACTTCGCCAAGGAAATTTCCACTCCGAGCCGTATCCTGGTAAGCGAGCTGGAACACGTGGTCACGCCGCAGAGCGAAATCAGTTTCCAGCTGACCCTGTTGAACAACAGCCGCCTTGAAAATGTGGGGATTGAAATTTCCCTGCTAGATGAAAAGGGCAAGGTCGTAAGTACCAAGACCCAATCTCCCGAAGAACCTGTGGGCAAGACCAGCCTTACCCAGCTTGGAATCTGCTCCCTCATGGCTCCTCGAAGTGTGGGCAAGTACCAGATTAAGTTCACCCTCAAGGATGGCGGAAAAGAAGTCCACTCCTCTACAGAAGACCTAATCGTCATCGAACAGGCCGACGTAAAGTCTGCCATGAAGAAGGTCTGCTTCTTGGACAACAGCGAAGAGTCCAGCGACGCCCTTGCCGCACTCTCCGGCCCTGAAAAGATTATCTTCACGGCAAACCTCAGTTCTTGGCCCGACGAAATTTTGGACAAAATAGTCGATGTCACCAAGAACGGCGGAAAGACCCTGCTGCTTTCGGACATGACCCAGGACGACGTGGATTTCTTGAACCAGAGCCACCAATTCGACTGCACCTTGGAATCCCACTGGACCACCGGTGCCAACGGTATCAGCCTGCACTACATTCCCGACGGTTCTGAACTCTTGAAAGTCTTCGGCACAAACGTCCTTGACCATACGGCAGCCGCTGTCATGCCGAGCCTTTCCATGAGCAAGCTGGAAGGGGCAAAGGTATATGCCCAGTCCCTTTCCATCAAGGATGGCGAAATCAAGGGCGGCGTGGACCTGCAGACCCTCCCCTTCGGCAAGGGCAAGATCGTGTTCAACCAGTTCAATATCTTCGAAGGTCTTGAAACAAACGCACTGGCGGACGCCCTCTTCACGGCCATCGTAGATATTCTCTAGGCCGACAATCAAGTCGATTTATAAAAGTGCCCCTTCGGGGGCATTTTTTTTGTCACCCTTAAAAAACGCCGTTCCATTAAATATATATTTGAAATATGAATTTTCTGAAGTTTATCCCGCTTTTTGTAGCCCCGATTATCCTGGCTGGATGTGCCGGTTCTTCTAACGGGGACGACCTTGAAGTCCCAACCAACCTCCCCCCCATCTGTCGCGACATTGACTTTGTAGCCAATCCCGACATGCGTGAAATGTGCGGAGTCCGCAGGGTCCATAACAAGGCGTACAGGAACATTCCCCAACAGCGCTACCTGATTAACCCCAACGGAACCTCCATTGTAAAAACCGACGGCCAGCTGGAACTTCGTTTCCAGAACTCCCTACCGCTGTACCTGGACGGTCCCATCACTCGGGAACTCCAGTTCAACCAGGAAAAGAGGCTGGAAAAGGTCCAGAACAGCTACGACTACCACGAAATCTACAGCGGCAAGGAACGCATTAGGATTTTCAAGATGGGTATCCCTACCGACATGGGTAACACCTACGATTTCTGCTTCCGGATTCCCGAGAAAAAAGGCAACGCCAGAACACGCAGCGTGGCCATGGGTAACCATATCGAGGCCATGACTTGTGACGACTTTGATTTCCTTGTAGCCCAGGATAACGAAAGAAAAGCAGCCAAGAAGAAGTAGTTTGCGTGGCCGGCGAAAACAAGTACATCCATAACGCCCTCAAGCAAGTCCACCTGGAAACATCCTGCACCTCCATCAACGGATTTTCCATTTCCGGGCTTGCGACCTATTTGCAATTTCCCGAACTGGACTTTGTGGTCGACATGGGCGAATGCCCTCTCTCGGCCACATCCATCAACCATGTGTTCTTGACCCACGCCCACGGAGACCATGCCCGTTGCCTCATGCGTCACCACAGCCTCCGCAAGATGATGGGCGTCGAGCGCGACAGCGTTTACTACATGCCTGCCTCCATTGCCAAAGGGGCGAAGGAATGGATTCGTGCCGAGGCCATGTTCGAAGGCGTTCCCGAAACCAAGTTTCGGCTACCCGAAATTTGTGCCGTAGAAGCAGGACAAATGATTCCGCTGCGGTACCGCAAGGACCTGGTGCTGAAACCCTTTGACGTAAAGCATTCCGTACCTGCCGTGGGAGCGACCCTGTTCCTGCACAAGCGGAAGCTAAAAGATGAATACCTGGGAAAAACTCCTGGCGAAATCATCGAACTCCGTAAGTCCGGCGTAGAGATTACCCGTGAAGTCTATGAGCCCCTGATAAGTTTCATGGGCGACTGCCTGGGCGAAAGCCTCAAGGAGAATCCGGAAATTTTCAAGTCCAAAATCCTTGTGACGGAATGCACCTTTTTGGACGACGAGGACGAACCCATGAGCCGCAAGAAGGGCCACACCCACCTGCAGCACATCGTCAATACCCTGGAAAAATTCGACGGCGAAATCGCCTGCGAAAAAATCATCCTCACCCACTTTTCCATGAAGTATTCCGAAAGGCATATCCGCGAAATGCTGGACAAGAAAATGCCAGAAAAGTTCAAAGAAAGAATTATCCCCTTTATCTAAGATGGAAAAAGAAGAAAAAGAAATTGTAGTTCCTGAATTTTACAGGGACCTAAACGAAGACCCCGAAAAGAAGGGGCTCTGGCACTACGTGTTCCGGAGCGACGACGGACGAAAGCCTATCCGCACACCCGACGGCAAGCCCCACAAGCTCCCCTTCCAGTGGAAAGACATGTTCCCGAACGAAAACGGCCACATCGAAGTGGAAATCGGCAGCGGCAAAGGGACCTTCATGATCGAATACGCCCAGAAGCATCCGGATTACTTTATCATGGGAAGCGAATGGGACTACACCTGGGCGGCATTTGCCCATACGCGGATGGAAAGCCGAAAGGTTCTGAACAATGCTGCCATGCTCCGGGGAGACGTGTTCTACTTTTTGCGGGATGCCGTCAAGGACAATACCGTTGACGCCTTCCACATGTACTTTCCGGACCCATGGCCCAAGGAACGCCACCACAAGAACAGGCTTCTGCGACCGGATTTCTTGGCAGAAGTTGCCCGGGTCCTGAAACCCGGCAAGAGGATTTTCTACTGGGGTACCGACCACAAGGAATACAACGAAATCGCCCTGGAAACTTTTGACGCTTTCCCGGGCTGCAAGGTGATTGTGCGCAATACCGCAGAACCTACCGAAGGTATTTCTACCGGCTTTGAACGCAAGTACAAGAAAGAAGGCCGTCCTATCTACCGAAGCGTCATTGAATTCGAAAAATAAGTTGTGAGTTATGAGTTGTGATTTATCGGGTGTGACTATTAAGACAAGAAGAATTGATATTTTTTCATTTTTCACTTTTAATTGACAGTAACTTGACTAACGCTTTTTTCTAATTTGTATCCGCCATGTTAAAGTCCCTGAGTATAAACGGTTTCACGCTAATTGCCAAGCAAGAGGTTCCTTTCCACGAAGGCTTTACCGCCATCACCGGCGAAACCGGTGCAGGCAAGTCCGTGCTGATGAAGGCCCTGCGGCTCATCTGCGGTGACCGCGGGCAATCTTCTATGGTCCGTGCAGGCGAAGAAAAGGCCGTCATCGAAGGGATCTTCGACATCAAGAACCTCCCCCAGGTCAAGGAACTGCTCGCCGCTCTCGAAATCGACAGCGACGACGAGCTCATTATCCGCAGGGAGATTCTCGAAAACGGCAAGGGCAGGGCCCGGGTCAACGGAGCCGTAGTAAGCCTTTCCGATCTGGAAAAAATTGGAGACCTGCTCATCCAGATGCACGGTCAGAGCGAACAGCTGCTGTTGCGGGACGTGCGAACCCACACCCAGATGCTGGACGACTACGCCGGCAACGGCGAACTTTTGAAGAACTACTCCAAGCTCTGGAGCGAATGGAATTCTATACGCAACAAGATTTCCGAAACGGAATCCAGGGCCAAGGAACTGGCCGCCCAGAAAGACTTTCTGAAATTCCAGTTCGACGAACTTTCCAAGGCAAACCTGAAGCTGGGCGAAGAAGAAGAACTGGAAGAAAAGGTCAGCCGCGGAAGCAAGGGCGAAGTCGAACAGAATTACCTGATGGAAATCCAGGCCCTTGTAGGTAACGACAACGGCATTCTGGACCAGACCCAAAGCCTGCTTTCCAAGCTGAAGGGGCTTGCACAGAAGATCCCCCACTACGAAGAGGACCTGCAAGCCCTTATAGAAGTTTCGGACCCCTTCGAAAGCATCTGCAAGGACCTGATGCGCCGGACACCGGAAAAGTCCCTCAGCGCCGCCGAGCTGGACCGGGCCAACGGGCGTATCGCCGAAATCCAGAAGCTCAAGCGCAAGTACCGCACCGACGTCGCGGGCCTTCTGGAACTCACCGAAAAACGCAAAGAAGAACTGGGCTGCATAGAGAACCTGGACAGCGACCTTGAAGAACTGAACAGGCAGCTCAAGGCCTGCACTGACAAGCTGGAGAAAACCGCGACGGAACTTTCCGACAGCCGCAAGAAGGCGGCCAACCTCTTCGACAAGGCTGTTGAAAGCAACCTTCAGAACCTTGGAATGCCCAAGGCCGTATTCAAGACGCAAATTGCCGAACAGGCGCTTTCGTCTAGCGGGAAAGACCGTATCGAATTCCTGCTGGCCCCGAACCCGGGCGAAGGCGAAAAAAGCCTGCAGAAAGCGGTCTCCGGCGGTGAACTTTCCCGTGTACTGCTGGCCATCAAGACCGTCATGGCCGAACTGGACGCCGTACCGCTCCTGATTTTCGACGAAGTGGATTCCGGCATCAGCGGAGAGGTAGGAAACCGTATCGGCGAATCCCTACGGAACCTGGGCAAGCACCACCAGGTATTGACCATCACCCACCTGCACCAAGTGGCATGCCGTGCCAATCACCAGATTTCTGTCAGCAAGGCCGAAACAGACGGGCGTACATTTACTAGCGTTAAGGACCTGGACTATGAAGGCCGTATTGAAGAATTGGTCCGCATGCTGGGCGAAAATTCCGAAATCACTCGTGAACACGCGAAACAACTCTTGGAGAACAACCGATGAACGAGGTCACAAAAACAGAGGTTCGTTTCCGCAACCGCCTTTGGAGCGTACTTAGGGCAATTGTCTTTATCTGCGTTATTGCCTTTATATGGCAAGGCATGACCAAGATGGCAACCGCCTTTGTGGCTATCGCCCTTATTATGGGCTGGTTCAAGCTATACCAGCTTCGCGGTCAAGATATTGAAAAACCCTATTACAAGCTATGGCTCAACTTTATCGACGGTTTCCTCTCCTTTGCTGTCATGACCAGTATCTTCGTACGGGAACTGGTCTACTCCGAAAGCGTTGAAAAAATTCTAGGCGTAGGCTGCGCCATGCTCCTTGCCCGACTTATCGCTCATACGCTCTTTTCTTTGGGCGTCTTGCGCGAAGGCAAGAAACTCCCCCACAAGAGGCGCTGGAGCAAACTGGCGAACCTTGCCACCACCATCACCATGGGCGTTTATCTGCTGAACCTTGAAGAATACCAGCAGATATGCATGGTGGCAACCATCCTCTTGATTCTCGCCTCTACCGTCGCTTACGCCTACTGGTACTATCGCGACCCCGCCCATAGAAAACCACTTTCTATCGCAAGCCAGCTTACCATGAGCCGTATCGTGCTCACCCCCTTCTTCTTGTGGGTGTTCTTCTACGACAACGATTTGGACTACAGCAACAACAGCCTTGTGTTCAAGGTGCTTGCCCTGGTCATGGTTCTCGGTTTTATGCTCACGGATTTCCTGGACGGAAAGCTCGCCCGTGCCATGGGCGAAGTCAGCACCCTGGGCAAATACCTGGACCCCTTCAGCGACAAGATTTCCAACATGACCATCTTCATGTGCTTTATCGCCACTGGCTACGCCCCGGTGTGGATGGTAGCGCTTATCTACTTCAGGGAATCCAGCGTTGAAACCCTCCGGACACTTGCCGCCAGCGAAGGCATGATCATGCCCGCCCGCCGTAGCGGTAAATGGAAAACCGCCCTCCAGGGAATCGGCATCGTGGCTATACTTCTTGGGGCGATCGACCCCGTGCAAAAGCTGATTCCGAATTTCGAATCCATCTGGAATGTTTTCCCCCAGGCTGTCATGGGAGTCATTACCGCCATCACCATCATCAGCGGTATCGACTATTTCGTGTCCAGCAAGCATATCTTGAAAAAATTCGTCTAGCCCGGCCGCAAATCGCCCTGGACTACCATGTGGCAGAATCTTAATTTCAACTTTGAACCCTACGACTGGCTGCTCATCTTTATGGTGACGGCCCTGGGTACAGCCAGTGCCTACATGAAGGACCCGCAGCTCAAGGCGGTGGCGGCCACCATCCCGATTCCTTGCGGTTTCGCCTACATTGCGGTTGGCCTCCCCATGGGAGCTGCCAACGCCATTTCGGCCCTGCTCTGCCTCATGTATGTTCATGTGGTGCGCATCGGGCACAACAAGTTGCATATCCCTATCGTTCCCGCCATCATTATCGGGCTTGCCATTTTTGTACTTATCGGCACGACGCTCCAGCCAATCGTTCCCGACAGCGAGCCCGTCTTTTACGGGGTCTGCCTCTTTGATTTTCTACTAGGAATTCTCATATTCATCAAGCAGCCCTACAAGTCGGGAGTGCCCTACAAGACTCCCCTGCCGGTCTATATCAAGGCTCCGGCCATTGCCTTCGTGGTGGCGGGGCTCATGGTCATCAAGCGGCTCATGGGCGGGTTCTGCACCAGTTTTCCCATGATGAACTCCATCGTGAGTTACGAATCCCGATATTCCCTGGGTGACCAATGCCGGCAGCTGCCGTTGTTCCTGATTGCAGGCCCAATCATGTTTATCGAGATGCGTCTTCTGGAAACACGGCTAGGGCTGAACCACTGGATTGTTCTTTTGTGCGGGTACATTCTCTTCGCCTTCATCTACTGGCCCTTGAACAAGCGATTGAAACTGAAAAACGCCAAAGCGGATAGGGCCTACCGGCATTGGGTACGGCACCATGGATGAATTCAATTTCAAGACAATCGCCCGCATCAGGAGCGATTTCCCTGAAAAGTTCGGGATTCCAAGGCAGAGCGGAATCCTGAAGGAGCTCCGGTCGCAAATCGTATTCGAAAAGGAGTTCCGCAATCCTGACGCCATACGCGGTCTGGAAGGATTCAGCCACCTGTGGCTCCTGTGGATTTTTTCCGAAAATGTCCGGGACACCTGGAAACCTACGGTACGGCCGCCCCGCCTGGGCGGCAACACCCGCCTGGGAGTGTTCGCCACACGGTCCAGTTTTCGGCCAAACCCGCTGGCCATGTCCTGCGTAAAAATCGAAGAGATCCGTAACAACAAGGAAAACGGCCCTGTCATCGTGGTAAGCGGGGCAGACCTGATGGACGGCACGCCCATCGTGGATATCAAGCCCTACCTCCCCTACGCCGACAGCATCCCCGACGCCGTCGGGGGCTTTGCGGCAACCGCTCCGGAATCCAGGCTGCAGGTGGAAATTCTTGATGCCGAGCTCCAGAAAATTCCGGCGGAAAAACGCCACGCCCTGATTGAACTGTTGCGGCAGGACCCGCGCCCCCATTACCAGGACGACCCCTCCCGAATCTACGGACTGAAATTCGCCGGACACGAAATCAAGTTCCGCGTGCAAGGCGAAAGCCTTACCGTTGAAAACATCATCTGAAAAAAAGAATCCTCTCTAGCCCCTAGAATCTAAATCCTAGATCCTAGTTTACTATCTTGACATTTCTTCGAAATGTAGATAGTGCGATTCGGCCATGTCAAAACAATAATTGTTTTGCCGTGGCACTCATCTTTTACTATCTTTGGCCCATGCTCAACGTCTCTAATGTCAGTCTTCAATACGGTAGCCGCGTTCTCTTCAAGGAAGTGAACCTTTCTTTTAAGCGCGGCAACTGCTACGGAGTCATCGGTGCAAACGGTGCCGGAAAATCTACGTTCCTGAAAATCCTTTCTGGAGAACTGGAACCCAACACCGGTGAGGTCACCAAGGACCCGGGCGAACGCATCGCCGTCCTGAAGCAGGACCACTTCGCCTACGAACAGAATACGGTTCTTGAAACCGTCATGATGGGCTTCCCCGAACTCTACGAGCTGGGCAAGAAGCGCGACGAACTCTATGCGCTCCCCGAAATGACCGAAGAACAGGGTATGCAGGCCATGGAAATCGAGACCCGCTTTGGCGAAATCGGCGGTTACGAAGCCGATTCCAACGCGGCCGTGCTTCTGAAGGGCCTCGGCATTCCCGAAGAATTCCACTACAGCCTCATGGCAGACTTGGACGCCGGCCTCAAGGTGCGCGTGCTCCTCGCCCAGGCCCTGTTCGGCAACCCGGACATTCTGCTGCTCGACGAACCGACGAACCACTTGGACTTGGAAACTGTCGGCTGGCTCGAAGACTACCTCGAACGCTTCGAAAACATCGTGATCGTGGTGAGCCATGACCGTCACTTCCTCAACGCGGTCTGCACCCACACTTGCGATATCGACTACGGCAAAATCAACATTTACGGCGGTAACTACGAATTCTGGTATGCAGCAAGCCAGCTCGCCCAGAAGCAGCGCAAGGACCAGAACCGCCGCGCCGAAGAAAAGATCGAAGAACTCAAGGCGTTCATCCGCCGTTTCGCATCAAATGCCGCCAAGGCCAAACAAGCCACCAGCCGTAAGAAACTCCTCGACAAGATGACCGTCGAAGAAATGCCGGCATCAAGCCGTAAGTTCCCGTGGGTCAACTTTAAGATGGACCGCGAACCGGGCAAGATCGTGCTCGAAGTCAAGAACGCCACCATCGACGGCGGCGACGGCATCATCTGCAAGAACTTCGACTTCAGCCTGAACAGTGGCGACAAGGTGGCCCTCGTCGGTGAATACGACACGCTCAAGACCGCCTTCTTCCAGCTCATCGCCGAAGAAACCAAGGCCCCCGAAGGCGTGCTCAAGTGGGGCAACACCATCAGCTACAGCTACTTCCCCAAAAACAACGACGCCTACTTCGGCTGCGACCTTTCCCTGGTGGATTGGCTGCGCCAGTACAGCAAGGAACAGGACGAAACCTTCATCCGCGGATTCCTCGGCCGAATGCTCTTTACCGGCGAAGAAGCCCTCAAGAGCGCGAACGTGCTTAGCGGTGGCGAAAAGGTGCGCTGCATGCTCAGCCGCATGATGCTCAGCAACGCGAACTGCCTCTTGCTCGACGAACCGACGGCCCACCTGGACCTGGAAGCCATCACGGCCCTCAACAACGGCCTCACCGCCTTCCAGGGCCCGATTATCTTCTGCTCTCAGGACCACGAATTCGTACAGACGATCGCGAACCGCGTGCTCGAACTGACCCCGAACGGCGTCATCGACCGCAGCATCACCTTCGACGAATGGCTGGAGTCCAAAAAGAAGAAAAAATAGCCTATTTTGTCAAAAATAGCCCCTTTTTCCCTTGACAGAGTGAATCTACATTTATATATTTGCTCCGTTGCTTGGGAAACCGGGCAAACCACAATGGGGTGGTAGCTCAATTTTGGTTAGAGCACCGGCCTGTCACGCCGGAGGTTGCGAGTTCAAGCCTCGTCTATCCCGCGAAAGCCCTCTCGAAAGAGAGGGCTTTTTGTTTTCGAAATACACTGGCCAAAAAAACGCACCCATGAGGATGCGAATCTAAGGAAAAATCCTTGCTTAGAGGCAGGGATTTCAATGTGGAAGCGGGGACACGCCCCGCCTTATACTTTACTTCTGGTGCTTCTTGAACCACTTGATGAGCCCGTTGGTGGAGCTGTCGTGGTTCAGTTCGGCGTCGGCCTTGGCAAGTTCCGGAAGGATCTTCTTCGCGAGCTGCTTGCCGAGTTCAACACCCCACTGGTCGTAGCTGTTGATGTTCCAGATAACGCCCTGGGTGAAGATCTTGTGTTCGTACATGGCAATGAGGGCGCCCAGCGTTTCCGGAGAAACGTAGTCCATCATAATGGAGTTGGTCGGCTTGTTGCCTTCGAACACCTTGTGCGGGGCGAGGAATGCGATTTCTTCTTCGCTCTTGCCGTCCTTGCGGAGTTCTTCCTGAGCCTGGGCGAGGGTCTTGCCGTTCATCAAGGCTTCGGGCTGGGCAAAGAAGTTGCTGAGCAGCTTCTGGTGATGGTCGCCGACCTTGTTGTGGCTGTTTGCCGGGGCGATGAAGTCGCACGGAATCATCTTGGTGCCCTGGTGGATGAGCTGGTAGAAGGCGTGCTGGCCGTTCGTACCCGGTTCGCCCCAGAGGATCGGGCCGGTCTGGTAGTCGACGCGCAGGGAGTTGCGGTCAACGGTCTTGCCGTTAGATTCCATGTCGGCCTGCTGGAAGTAGGCGGCCAGGCGGTGCAAGTACTGGTCGTACGGGAGCATCGCGTAGCTGGATGCACCGAAGAAGTTGTTGTACCACACGCCGATGAGGGCGAGGATAACCGGCATGTTCTTGTCGGCCGGGGCGGTCTTGAAGTGCTGATCCATCTCGTAGGCGCCCTGGTGGAGCTTCATGTAGTTTTCGAAGCCGATGCGGAGCGCGATGGAAAGACCGATGGCAGACCACAGGGAGTAACGACCGCCCACCCAGTTCCAGAATTCGAACATGTTGGCGGTGTCGATACCGAATGCAGACACGGCTTCGGTGTTGGTGGACAGTGCCACGAAGTGCTTGGCGATGGACTTCTCGTCGCCATTGAAGGCCTTAAGGACAGCAGCCTTTGCGGTTTCGGCGTTGGTCATGGTTTCAAGAGTGGTGAAGGTCTTGGAAGCGACGATGAAGAGCGTTTCTTCGATGTTCACCTTCTTGAGGGTTTCGGCCATGTGGGTGCCGTCGATGTTAGAAACGAAGTAGACTTCCGGAGAGTATTCGCCAGCAGCCGGCTTGTCGGCATACGGCTTCAAAGCTTCGGTCACCATCACGGGGCCCAGGTCGGAACCGCCGATACCGATGTTCACCACGTACTTGATGGACTTGCCGGTGTGGCCCTTCCACTTACCGGTACGCACGAGCTTGGTGAATTCTTCCATGTGCTTGAGCACGGCGCGAACTTCGGGCATCACGTCCTTGCCGTCGACGCAAATCGGATCGTTACCCTTGTAGCGGAGCGCGGTGTGGAGCACGGCGCGCTTTTCGGTGGTGTTAATCTTCTCGCCGGCGAAGTACTTCTTGCGCATGTCGTCGAAGTTCGCGGACTTGAGCAAGTCCTGGAGCTTAGCCATGGTCTCGTCGGTGATGATGTTCTTGGAGTAGTCCAGGAAGAGTCCGCAGGCTTCCAGGCTGAACTTCTCGGCACGGGCCGGGTCCTTCGCGAAGAGTTCCTTCATGTGCCAAGTCTTGGCGACTTCGGCGTGGGCCTCGAGGGCCTTCCATTCCTGAGAATCAGTCAGTTTCGACATAGATTAATCCTTTCCGCAAGCGCGGTTATTTGTTGCGGGGCTAAATATAAAAAAATCACTCCAAAGTTTCACGAATCTGCTGGATAAAGGCCATTTCTTCCGGAGATACATTGCTCTCGTTTTCATCTTCGCGGGAGGCATTTGCTACTTTCAGCATAGATTCCAACACTTTGCTCTTGAACTCGGGACTTTGCTCCCTAAGGGTTTCCACACAAGCCGTCGCACGTTCTTTTGCCGATGAAAACGAGCCATAAACCTTATTGAAGTCATCCCAAGAGACATCGGGGGTCAGTTCGTCGTGAATTTGGTCCAAAGTATCACTTTCCGCCTGTGTCGCAGAAGAAGAGCCTGGCAAAAGAATTTCCGTTTCGTTCTCGTGAAAAAGGCAAGCCACCTGCCAAGATAGGACCAAAAGCGCCAGATTCGGATTCATTATAGACCTCATGATTTTCTGCACAAATAATAAAAAAGTTTCCAGTTACTAGTTACTTCGCCCTTCGGGCTAGTTACTAGTTTTTGACGTTACAAGAGTCTTGTTTCAAAGTAACTCTAGTAACTAGTAACTAGTAACTTAGAACTCGAAACTCGCATCATTTTTTACTATATTTCCCGCCATGGCATACGTAGCAATGGCCCGAAAGTGGCGCCCCCAGTCTTTCTCCGACATGGTCGGACAGGAACACATCGCAAAAACCCTCCAGAACGCAATCGAGGGCGGCCGCCTGCACCATGCCTTCCTTTTTACCGGCACCCGCGGAGTCGGCAAGACCACCAGTGCCAGAATCCTCGCCCGCACCCTGAACTGCAAGGGCGGCGACCCGCTGCACCCCTGTGGCGAGTGCGACAGCTGCAAGGACATTGCCAGCGGCAACCCCATGGACGTCTATGAAATAGACGCCGCCTCCAACACCGGCGTCGAAAACATCCGCGACGTCATCGAGCGCGTGCAGTACCCGCCGGTCATCGGCAAGTACAAGGTGTTCATCATCGACGAAGTCCACATGCTCTCCACCGGGGCCTTCAACGCCCTGCTCAAGACCCTCGAAGAGCCGCCCCCCCACGTGATTTTCATCTTTGCCACCACCGAGGTGAACAAGGTCCCCCAGACCATCCTCAGCCGCGTGCAGCGTTTCGACTTCAAGCGGCTCACCATGGAGCAAATCCGCAGCCGCCTGCGCTACATCTGCGAGCAGGAACACATCAACGCCAGCGACGAAGCCCTGGACATCTTTGCCGAAAAGGCCGACGGCTCCATGCGCGACGGCCTCACCTACTTTGACCAGGCCTACGCCTTTACCGGCAGCGACATGACCGCCGAATCGGTGCGCTCTATCCTCGGGATTCCGCCGGTGGAACTGTTTTTCTCCCTTATCCAGGCCATCGAAAACCACGACCTGAAGGGCTGCTTCAAGATGGTGGACGACGCCGTGAAAATCGGTATCGAGTTCGCCCCCCTGCTGGACGGTTTCGGCAAGTTCCTGCGGAACATGATCTACAGCCGCCTGGACGCCTTTACCGCCGACGAGCTGAACATCACCGAAGAGCTATTCACCAAGTACAAGAGTTCGGCCCAAGGTATCGGCAATGGCGACCTGCTCCGCCTGAGCAAGATGCTCATAGACCTGCAGGCGAACCTGCGCTACAGCACCAACCCGAGGCTCGTGGTAGAGACCACCTTCGCCCGCATGGCCTGGCTTGACCGGCTCACCGACCTGAAACGGGCGCTAGCCGCCATCAACGACCCCAAATCCGCCGCCGACGAGGCGGTAAAAAAAAAAGTAGCTGAAGTCGCCCAGGCACTGGAGGCAGAACCTGCCCCGGCTCCCTACAGCGACCCCTTCGAAAACTACCAGGGCACCGGCAGTAGCGCCACCTATTCCCGCTACGAGATTGCCGCCGCCTGGCCCTCCATCTGCGCGGGTTTTGCCGACGACGGCGACCTGTATTTTTCGGCGGCCATGGCGGGCACCGTCCTGGAAACCGGCGACCCCCACGAAAACCCCTTCCCCATCGCCCTCACCTTTGTGGGGGAAACGTCAAAAAATGACTCTTGGAATTTCCAGCAGCTGCAGGAACACCCGGAATTCATGACCCGGCTGCAGAACGTGCTCGAAGACAAGCTCCAGACCAAGATTTCCCTTTCGGTCAAGACCCGCGCCTTTACGGAAGCCGAACGGATTATGCGGGAAAACGCCAAGAAGACTCCCTACCAGCTGGACAAGGACAGGGAGCCCCTTTTTGAAAAAATCGAAGAAATGTTTGCCGCAGAATTGGTATATTCTGTAGCGGTAAAGAAAGAAACGGCCAGCATGGCCCAAGACGACTTAGAAGAAGACAACGACAACTAGAAAGGAGTTCATGCCATGGACATGAGTAAAATGCTGAGGGACCTTCAGAAGATGCAGAGCAAGATGATCAAGGCGCAAAGCGACCTGAAGGCACAGAGTTTCGATGCCGAAGCGGGCGGCGGAATGGTTAAAGTCGCCATGAACGGCCGCGGAGTCCTCACCATGATCAAGATCAACCCCGATGCTGTCGACAAGGACGACGTGGAAGCCCTGGAAGACCTGATTATGGCGGCCATCAACGCGGCAGTCAAAAAGAAGGACGACGCCACCCAAGAAAGCATCAGCGGCGTCACCGGCGGCATGAAAATCCCCGGCCTGATGTAGTCGGATATAGTGCCATTTATCCGCCAGAACGGGCGTTTTATCCACAAATGAATAGAGTCCCCCTATGTAAAGGGGGCATTTTTGTTAAATTTGGCCCATATTATTCAGTGGAGAACGAATGTCAAGGCAATTTGCTATCCTACCTTCCGTGGCTTTGGCGCTATCACTCATGGCCTTGCCCGCCCTTGCCGGCCAGGCCTATACCCGCGAAGACGCGCTCAAGATTGCCATGGAAAAGTCCACGACCATCAAGTCCGCCGAAGAGGAACTGGTCAGCGCCAACTCCCAGGTGGACGCCGGTTACGGAAACGCCATGCCCAGTATCGACCTGAGCGCGGGAATCACCCGCATTTTCGGGCTGGACGACGTAGAAAACAGTCATGATTTGGCCAATGCAGCCAACAACATGGAATCCGCCAGCGATTTCGACAAGCAGGTCATGGCCCCCGCCGTTGACGGCCTCATTTACGGCATGAAATCCCAGGGTTACCGCTGGCAATCCAGTGTGGGCCTCACTGCCACCCAGATCCTTTACGCCCAGGGCAAGGTGGGAACCGGCATCGATATTGCCAAGATTTACAGGCGCTTGAAAGAAGTGAACCTGGAAAACGTGAAGGCCACCGTCAAGTACAACGTGGAAACCGCCTTTGACCAGCTGATTTACCTGGATTCTGCCGTGGCGATTCTCGAAGCGAGCATCGCCCAGACACAGCAGCACATCGACTACGTGAACGGCGCCGTAGAAAGCGGACTCGCCTCCGAACTGGACCAGATTCGCGCCCAGCTCCAGCTGGACCAGCTGAAATCCGAACTGGAAAAGACCAAGAAAAACCAGATTCTCGCCCGAAACGCCCTCTTGAACACCATGGGTATGGACTGGGAAGCCGACGTGCAGTTCAAGGGGGAACTCCGTGACCCGAATTCGAACCTGCCCTACCCCGACACTGCCATGGCCAACGTGAAAAAGCGCCGCAAGGAACTGGTGATGCTAGACCAGTCCGAAGAAATGCTCCAGAAGAACATTTCCATCGAAGAGGGCGGCTACAAGCCCACCATCGTGCTGGTAGGCGGCCTCAAGTACAGCAACAACAAGAACGAAATCCAGCAGTGGGACGCCCCCGACTGGGACAAGAACATCAACAAGTACGTGGGCCTGAACCTGACCATGAACCTCTTCAACGGTATGAAAACCAAGGAAGCCGTGGTTCAGGCGAAATCGAAACTGCGCGACACCCAAATCCAGAAAGAAACCGCCGAGCGCGGGTTCCGCATGCAAATCGAATCCTGCGCCAACACCCTGGAAGACGCCGTGCGCCAGCTGGAGCTCCAGAAGCGCCAGGTGGACCTGGCCAACCGCAACTACGAATTGACCGAGGCCTCCTACAAGGTGGGCAAGTCCACTCAGCTGGACTACCTGGACGCCTCCATGACGCTCCGCACCACAAAACTCAAGTACATGGAAGCGGTCTTGAACTGGAACAACGCCTACAACGCCCTTTTGCAGGCCACCGGAGAATATCAATAGGACAAAGATTATGAACAGCATCAAAAAGTACATCATCACCCTTTCTGCCCTAACGTTTGTCCTTGTCGGTTGCAAGGGCAAGGACGCCAAGGATAGTGCCACAGTGGCACCCTCCACCATCGAAGAAATCCAGAAGGAAAAGGGCAAGCCCGCCCGCGTGACCAAGGCCAAGAAATCCTCCCTCAAGGACATCCGCGAATTCAGCGGGACCATCGAGGGCATGCAGCAGGCTAACGCCATCTCCAAGATGGGCGACCCCCTGGCAAAGATCTACGTGCAGGTGGGCTCTACCGTCCAAAAGGACCAGGTGCTGGCCGAATACATCTTTACCGGCGACAACACCCAGTACGAACAGGTGCAGGAACAAGTGGCCCTGCTCGAAAAATCCACCCAACGCCTCCGCGAAGTACACGCCAAGGGTGGTCTTAGCCAGCAGGACCTGGACCAGGCCGAAATGCAGCTGAAGATTGCCAAGATGAACCTGGAAACCGCCCGTCGCGCCACCAAGATTCTGGCACCTGCCGCAGGCGTGGTCACTGAACTGAACTACCAGGAAGGTCAGACCCCCGGCGTGGGTTCCACCCTCTGCACCATCGCCAAGCTGGACAAGGTCATCTTGAAGCTGAACGTGACCAGCAAGGACATTTCGCAGTTCAAGATGGGTGCCGCCGCTACCGTCGAGGTGGCCGGCAAGAAGATGAAGGGTAAGGTCACCCTGATTCCCCTGGCCGCTAACCCTGTGACCAGGTTCTTCCCCGTAGAAGTGACGTTTGACAACAGCAGCAAGAAGTTGCTCCCCGGCATGTACATAACCGCCGAACTGGAAACCAAGCAGGTGAACGGAGTGGTGGTGCCCGCCGAAGCCGTTATCTACAAGAACGGCCTCAACATGGTGTGGACCGTGGATAAAGAGGGCAATGCCCGCCGTAAGATCGTGAAGGTCGGCATCCAGACCAAGGACCAGGTGCAGATTGCCGAAGGCCTCAAGGGCGGCGAGACCGTCATGGTGGAAGGCATGTCCAAGATGAACGACGGCGACAAGGTCAACATCGTCAAATAATTTTACTGGAGATACGCTGAATGATCAAGGCCAGTATTTATAAACCGATTACCATGCTCATGGTCATCTTGACCGTGGTGGTTTTCGGTCTGTACACCTACACCATGATGGTCGTGGACCTGATGCCGAAATTCGAAGTTCCGGTGGTGACGGCGACCATGATTTACGCAGGTGCTAGTCCCGAAGAAATCGAGACCACCGTTATCAAGCCTGTCGAAGAACAGGTGGAACTGGTGGACGGTATCGACTACGTGCAGTCCATCTGCCTCGAGAACTACGGCATTATCGTCGCCATGTTCAACATGGGCGTCAACGTAGATGTAGCAGCAAACGACGTGCGTTCCAAGGTGGAACTTGCGGCGGCTGACTTCCCCGACGCCGTGGAACCCCCTATCATTTCCAAGGTGGACATCAACGGTGCAGCCATCATGGCTATTTCCTTTACGGGTCCGCTAAACTCCACGGAACTCCGCCAGATGGTGGAAGACGAAATCGAACCCCTGTTCACCTCCGTCTCGGGTGTGGCCAGCGTAGATGTATTCGGTGGTACTACCCGCCAGATTTCTATCGAACTTGACAAGGACAAGATGAAGGACCGTGGCATCGACATTGCCACCATCATGGGTCTGTACGGCCAGTCCAACTTGAACTACCCCGTGGGCGAAGTCATCGGCAAGCACAAGAACACCTCCGTGCGTACAGCGGGCAAGTTCCAGAGCCTGGACGAAATGCGCAACATGGATATTCCCACGGCCAACGGCGTTATCAAGCTCTCCGAGGTTGCAAAAGTCAAGGACACCATCGAGACCATTTCATCCATTTCCCGTTTCAACGGCACAAGTTCTATCTCCCTGGATATCAAAAAGCGTTCCGACGCCAACGTGGTGGACGTTTCCAAGGGCGTTATCAAACGCATGAACGCCGTCAACAAGAGCCTCCCCGAAGGTTTCGAACTTCACCTGGTGTACGACAAGTCCGAAGCAGTGAACGAATCCATCGACAACGTGATCCAGAACGTGATTATCGCTATCGTGCTTACCGCAGGACTCTTGCTCTTGTTCCTCGGCAAGTTCTCCACCATGTTCATTGCGGCCCTCACCATGCCCACCTCTGTGATTGGCGCCTTTACCCTTATGTACTTTGCGGGTTTCGGCATCAACATGATGTCCCTGATGGCATTGTCGTCGTCGGTGGGCTTGCTGGTGACCAACGCCATCGTGGTGCTTGAAAATATCAACGTGAAACTGAACGAAGGCCTGGATCCGAAAGAGGCTGCCTACAAGGGAACCTCCGAAATCATGGTGGCCATCATGGCATCTACGCTTACCAACGTGTGCGTGTTCGTGCCTATCGCCTTCATGAAATCCATCGCCGGTATCTTCTTCCGTACCTTCGGTCTTACCATGGTGTTTGCCACCCTGGTGTCCTTGCTCGCCACCTTTACCTTGACCCCGCTTCTGGCGGCCTATCTGTTCAAGGGCAAAAAGAAAGACGAGAACGGAAACATTATCGAAGAAAAGCCCTCCGTAGTGGGACGCATTCTCGGGCTGTTCCCCACTGCCCTCAACGGCATCCGCTTTGTATATCTGAAAACCCTGTCGTTCTGCCTTTCCATTCCGGGAGTGCTGTTCCAGGTGCTCGCCCTGATTGCCATGCTCCTTTTCGTGGGCTATATGGCCGCCAACCACATGACGGTGGAAATCATGCCTAAGCAGGACCAGGGCATGATTAGCATCAAGCTGGAAATGCCCGTGGGCACCAACGTGGAAACCACCGACAGTATCGCGAAAATTATTGAGGACCGGGTCAAGGATGTTCCCGAAATTGTCCATTACAGCGTGAACGTGGGTGGTTCCAACGGTTTTGCTACGGTGAACCAGGCTACCATGCGTATCAAGCTGTTGAAGGACTGGGAAGGCCGTACCAGGAGTACCGACCAGATCGTGGACTCCCTGCGTCCCTACCTGGCCGACATCCCCGACGCCTATATCGCCATCAAGTCCACATCCGCCTCCGAAATGAACAACAACAGCGCAGGCGACGTGGTGCTCGAAGTGAACGGTCTCAAGAAGGACTCCGTGATCAAGGCCTCTGAACTCATTATGGACCGGGTCAAGGAAACCATTGTCGGCGTAGTAGATGTAAAGACCAGCTACGAAGCGGGTAAACCCGAAATCCGCCTAGTTCCCAACAGGCAGGCCCTGGCCGACTACGGCGTGACCCTGCAGTCCCTTGCCACCTACAACTACATCGCCGTGAGCGGTTATGAAGCGGGTCAGTACACCGAAGACGGTGAAGAATACGACGTGTATGTGCGCATGCAGGAGAAGAACCGCAAGAGCCATGCCGACATCGAAGACCTGCCCATGAAGACCCCCAAGGGCTATGTGGCTGCCCGCGACCTGTTCTACATCGAAGACGGTGCAGGCCCCACCCGTATTGACCGTAAGCGCAAGATGACCCGCGTGGACGTTTCCATGAACCTGTTGCCTGGCCACACCACCGGCGAAGTCATGGGCAACCTGGGCAAGCTAACCGCCAGCATGAAGGACGAACTCCCCGAGGGTATTTCCTTCAGCTTCGGTGCCCAGGCCGACATGCAAGAAGACATGGTGAACGAATTCAAGACCGCCATCATCATGGCTATTCTCCTCACCTACATCTTGCTGGTTGCCCTGCTGGAAAGCTTTGCACAACCCTTTATCATCATGACCACCATCCCCATGGGTGCCATTGGCGTGTTCCTTGCCCTCATATTCACCGGCAAGGCGCTTTCCATGATCGCCCTCATGGCTATCGTGATGCTTATCGGTGTGGTGGTGAACAACGCTATCCTATTGCTTGACGAAGCCAACAGGCTACTCCGAAGCGGTTCTATGGGAAGGCGCTCCGCCATCATGACGGCGGGCAAAACCAAGTTCCAGCCCATCGCCCTGGCTACCTTCGCTTCTGTGGTGGCCCAGATGCCCTTGGCCATGGCCTTGGGCGGTAACGTGGCCGCCATGACCCAGCCCATGGGTATCGCATCCGTGGGTGGCCTGATCGTGTCCGCCATCCTCACCATGTACCTGGTGCCCACGTTCTTCTGGCTACCCAACGCCCTGTTCCACAAGGCGAAGAAAAAGGCCAGCAACCTGAAAGGCAAATTCAACAAGGCAAAAGCTTAGTTAGAAAAATCCGACCGTTTGGTCGGATTTTTATTTGTTTTCGGCAAGGCGCAGGGCGCACTCCCCTGCCTCACGGACAATATCCTCTTCGCCATCTACGTGGCCGCCAAGCATTACGAACTTGCCGTTGCATAGCACGGAATCGATTGCGCGAGAGTCGGCGGAATAGACCCAGTTGCTGATCAGGTCAAAACAGGGCACCATCCGTTCGTTGTCGAGCCGGACCAATATTCCATCGGCGAGCTTGCCTTCGGCGATAACCCCAGCGTCAATGCCGTTTACCTGGGCCACGTTGACACTTGCCATCTTCAGGGCTTCCGAAGCGGGGAGCGTTTCGGCACCGCCTTGGACCTTCGCCAGGAGAGCGGCAAGCTTCATCTCTTCGTGCATGTCCAGGTTGTTGTTGGAGGAATCTCCGTCCGTACCAAGACCTAGGGGAATTCGTCGATCCATCATCTTGACAATGGAAGGAATACCGCTAGAAAGTTTTAGATTCGAATTCGGGTTCAATATAGCCGATGCTCCGGACTGGGCAAAGACATCCATGTCCTTTTCAGAAAAATGGACGCAATGGGCCGCCTGCACGCGACTGTTCAGGCATCCGAGCCGTTGCAAGTATTCTACGGGAGTACAGCCATGCTGTTCTAAGCAATCCCGGACTTCTTTCTCCGTTTCGGACAAATGAATGTGCAGCGGGTAGTTCTCTTTTTCGGCCATTTCCATGCTGCGCCGCAGGTATTGTTCGCTTACGATGTAGATGGAATGAGGCATTACGGCAAGCTTTACCCGCTCTGATTCGCCGGTGTGTCTTGCCAAAAAATCAAAATTCGCCTTGAGGCCTTCCGGAGAAACCAGCACATCAGAGATGGTGACACCGATGCTTGCCCGGATTCCCATCTCCTCCACCACCTTCATGGTCTGTTCTCGGTGCCAGTACATGTCCGAAAAGAATACCGTGCCGGACTTGATCATCTCCAGCACTGCAAGGCGGCTCCCGATTTCGATGTCCTTGTCCGTAAGCTTTGCCTCAAAGGGCCAAATGTATTCGTTCAGCCACTTGGAAAGTTCCATATCGTCGGCGTAACCCCGCAAAAGGCTCATGGCCGCATGGGTGTGGCCGTTGTAAAAAGCGGGCACCAGGGCTAAGTTCTTGCAGTCGATGATTTCAGCGCCATTCGCCATTTCGGGCGTAGATACATCCACAATCTTGGAGAAAACATTCCCGTCAATCAAAACATCCTTGCGGGCAGGTGATTCGCCTGCATTTTGCATCAATACGGACTTGAGAAGAATTTTTCCCATAGTCACCCCTTCAAGTTTTCCGGCGGACTTGCCTAAAGACTTCCCGTAGCTTCCAGAATCAGGTATACCAAGTACGAAGCGTAGAACGCCAAGAAGACAGCACCTTCAATGCGGTTGATGCGCCCGGTACGGACGCCGTTCACCTTGCGGACAGGAAGCCCAAACAGGAGCAGCAGAACCGTAAGGAGCGTCATCAGGGGCATGTCTCGATACAAAATCCCGGGCGACACGGCATCCATGGGGTCAATGACGGCTGCAATACCCACCACCATCAAGGTGTTGAACAGGTTGGATCCTACGATGTTTCCTAAGGCGAGATCGGATTCGCCCTTGCGGGCTGCAGCAATGGAACTTGCCAGTTCAGGAAGCGACGTGCCTACGGCAACGATGGTAAGGCCAATCAACAGGTCGCTTACGCCCAAGGTACGGGCAATTTCAACCGCTCCCCAGACCAGCAGGCGTGAACTTGCCACCAGCAGGGCAAGGCCGAACAGAAGCCAGAAAAGGGATTTCCACAGAGGAACGGAAGTTTCGTTCGATTCTTCTACCTCGACTTCTGACTGCGTTTTTTTCTCGTGTATTTCGCTTGCGATATTAATGACCATGGCCATGGCGAAAACGGCAAGCAGGATAACGCCGTCCATCCTGGACACGGACAAATTAGACACCAAAAACATGGAGAAAGCCGAAACCGCCAGTAAAATGGGCAAATCCCGCTTGAGGGCGATTTTCTTAACAGCCACCGGACGAATCACCGCTGTAAAACCCAAGATCAGGGCTATGTTTGCGATGTTGCTTCCGTAGGCGTTGCCCAGGGCAAGTTCTGGATTGTGCTGTGCCGCAGAAAGGGCGGACACCACCATTTCCGGGGCAGATGTTCCAAAGCCAACCACCACCATGCCGATAAGGAGGGTGGACATGCCCATGAACTTGGCAACGCCCACGGCACCATCAACAAACTTGTCTGCGCTCCAGACCAGGAACGAAAGACCAACGAGAACAGCAACTACAGGAAGGAGCATCTAGGCTAGAAGAGGTAGAAGGAGGCGCCCAGCAGGAACGAGGTGGAGGAAAGGTCATCCACTTCGAACAGTTTCATCGATTCGCTGTTGTCGGTATCGTAGAGGTTGGAAATACCGATGTTGAAACGGAAATCGAATCCCAGGTACTGGTTCGCCATGATGGAGAAACCGCAGACGATATCCCAGTCGATGGTATTGCGGAAATCCTTGTCCAACATATCCAGCCGGCTGGTCTTCCCGTCAATGGTGGCACGGAATTCGTCCTTGATGGCCATGGAAGCCTGGGTACCGATTTCGAACATCAGGGAAGAACGGGGGGCCTTGAAGGCGAATAGCACAGGAACGTCAATCTTGCGCTGCTTGAACTTGCCCTTCAGGGAATACCTGGTGGTGTGTCCGCTAGCCTTGGCTTCGCTCTGTTCGAAGAGGGCCGCCACCTTCACACCGATGGTGTACTGGGTCACAGGGATAATGCCAACAAGACCCGCACGCCAGGTGAGGCCGTCATAGTCATGCAAGTAGTAATCGTCGCTGTAAGAAGAATACATGTGGTACGAGCCGATAAAACCCTGGACTCCCAAGCTCCATTTCATGGGAATGAGACCGCGAAGGTCGTCAAAGCTTGTGGAAACCTGAGCGTCTGTGGGGCTCACGTAAACGGTGTGGACCTTGGTACCGCTAAGTTCCACCGGCTCGGAAGAATAGACCGTGCGGTAGACCACCGTCTGAGTCGGAGCTGGGGCGGCGGCGGCCGGGGCTGCTTCTTGTTCGGGAACTGGAGCGCTAGATGCTGCAGGGGCTTCTCCGCCACGGACAGCCATGGGAGCGGCAGCCTCTTCAGTCGGAGCAGCTTCGGCAGCGGGTGCTTCGGCAGGGGCGGCCGTTTGTTCAGGAACAGCGGCTTGTTCAGTCACGGGAGCAGCCGCTTGTTCAGGAGCAGCTTCTGCAGCTGTCGCAGGTGCAGTCGTTTCGGGAGCAGCAGGGGCTGCAGCCTCTTGTGCAGGGGCAGCGGCTTCTTGGGCCGGAGCGGCATTAGCGGCGGGTTGAGCCTGCGGAGCGGCAAAAACAGCGGCGGCAAGGGCCAAAACAGAAATAATTCCAGACACTTTGAGATTCATAGAATCCTCCATTTATACACAGATATAATAGAAATTTTCACAATGCAATATAGCCTTAATAATTCCATTTCAACAAGCAAAAAAGACCCCCTTGCGGAGGCCTTTCAGTTTCTAAAAGAATCAAATTACTTGGCAGCAAATTTCTTGGAAGCGGCCTTGACCTTGGGGTCGTTCTGGGCTTCCTTGATCTTCTGCTTGATGCCGTCCTCGATAGACTTCTTGAGCTTGGCGGCGAGGGCGGGGAAACGTTCTTCCAGAGAATCGCTAAATGCAGCAGGCTTTTTGGCAGGAGCGGCACCACCCTTGCGGCGGGCATCGGCGGGGCGCTTCTTCTTGGCACCAGCAGCCTTGGCGGCGGGAGCCTTCTTTTCCTGAGACTTTTCTTGGGATTTTGTTTCCTGAGGTTTGGTTTCTTGTGTTTTGACTTCGGTTTCTTCTGCCATAATGTACCTCTTGGAAAATGTTAACTTGACGGGCCAAAGATAGCATTTTTTCTTTGGAAATGCAAGTTAGGAGCTAAGGGACTAGGATTTAGGGGCTAGGATCTATTTTCATTTCACATTATTCAGCCCTAAGACCTAAAACCTACAACCTATAACCTGTTATTCTCTAGCCAGTGGTAAAGCATGGTGATGTCGGCGGGGCGTACTCCCGGAACCCTAGACGCCTGTCCGAGGGTCATAGGCTTCACGGCATTCAGGCGCTGGCGGCTTTCAATACTGATGACCCCAACCTGCATAAAGTCCAGGTCGGCGGGGAGCCTCACGGACTCCATCTTTTTCTGTTCCTCGATTTCCTTGGACTGCCTCTCCAGAAAACCAGCATAAATCTCTTCGGCGTACAGGAACCACTGGTCCCGACGGGGAATGTTCCGCTCCGGAAGGGCTGTCTCGAACAGGCGTTCGGGGTCGATTCCCGGACGGCGGAGCACGTTGATCCAGCGGGTGCGGGTTTCGGCCAGAGCCTGGCCACCTTCGGAAAGGACCTGGTTCGCCTGTTCGGGCGAGGCGGACTCGGCGGTCAGGAACTCCCTAACCTCGCCCATCTGCTGCAGACGGCGTTTCCAGTCGGCGTAATCCCCGTCGGAAATCATCCCGATGGCGTGGGCACGTTCCTTGAGACGGGTCTCGGCGTTGTCGCTCCGGAGGAACAAGCGGTACTCGGCACGGCTGGTAAACATGCGGTAAGGTTCGTCCAGCAAGGTGGTGGTCAGGTCGTTGAGCATCACCCCCAAGTAACTGTCGGAACGGCCCAAAACAAAGGGCGGTTCATTCTTAACCTTGAGGGCAGCGTTGATGCCCGCCATTAGCCCCTGACCGGCAGCTTCTTCGTAGCCGCTGGTTCCGCAGACCTGGCCTGCAAAGTAAAGTCCAGGCACGTTCTTGCATTCCAACGTGGGGTAAAGCTGGGTGGCGTCTACGGAATCGTATTCCACCGCATAGCCAATCTGCAAAACACGGGCGCGAGTAAGTCCCGGTATTGTGTGGATGGCAGCAAGCTGGATATCCGCCGGAAGGCTAGAACTGAAGCCGTTGATATACACGCGGCCGATGTCCGCCCGTTCCGGTTCCAAGAAAAGCTGGTGACCGTCCCGGTCGCCAAATCGGTTGATTTTGTCTTCGATGCTGGGGCAATACCGCGGGCCCTTGCCGTGGATGCGCCCGCTGAACATGGGGCTGTCCTTGAAACCGCTCCTCAAGATGTCGTGGGTCTTGATGTTGGTGCGGGTAATCCAGCAGACGCAGTCGTTACGGATAAACTTGTTTTTCGGGTCACCCCAGAAGTAATTTTCGTCGCGACCGGGAACCGTACCTGCCAGGTGGCGGTCGCTCATGGGCCAGGGGAGTTCGTCTCCCCGCTGGATTTCGCATTCGTCAAAGTCGATGGTATCCGGATCCAGACGGCTGGGCGTACCGGTCTTTAGCCTGCGGAGGCGGATTCCGTTCTGGGCGAGGCATTCCGAAAGCTTGTCGGCGCTGGGCTCCCCCACTCGCCCACCGATGCTGGTTTCTAGCCCGGTGAACATCTTGGAGGCAAGAAATGTCCCGCTGGTAATCACCAGGGAACGGGTCACGTAGCGTTCGCCGTTCAAGAGGGTCAGTTCCAGCCCACCGTCGGGCATCCGCTCAAAAGCGGCAAGTTCCCCCTGGATTACAGAAAGGCCGGGAAGACCCGTAATTACGTCCCGTGCCACTTCGCTGTAATAGTTCATGTCGCACTGAGCGCGGGGTCCCCAAACGGCAGGTCCCTTGCTCATGTTCAGCATGCGGAACTGGATACCCGCCTTGTCGGTGAGTAGCCCCATCAAGCCGCCGAGAGCGTCAATGTCGCGAACGATCTGTCCTTTGGCCACCCCGCCTACGGCTGGGTTACAGCTCATGCGGCCGATGGCGTTTATGTCCATGGTGAGCATGGCAGTCTTGACGCCCAGTTTCCAGGCGGCATGAGTCGCCTCGATGCCGGCATGGCCGCCACCGACGACAACGACGTCAAAAGATGCGACTAAAGACATAAGGAGCTATGAGGTATGAGGTATGAGGTCGCTCGCAAGCTCGCTTTGAGCAACGAGGCTATAGGGTGAAAAAACTTTACTGTCCAAAGTTCTCACACCCCAATCCTCAAAGGGCGAAGCCCGAGCTCAGAACCTGTTACTTTGCGGCGGGAGCTGCAGCGGGTTTTGCTTCAGCCTTAGCCGGTGCGGGCTGGGAGACAGCAGGAGTGTCCACCTTTGCAGGCTGCGTAGCGGCCGTATCAACAGCAGGGGCTTCCACCTTCCATTCCACAGGCTTGCCGTTCAGAAGTTCGGCGATCTCCTTCTTCAGGTCTTCCTTCTCGCGCTCAAAGGCGGCGTAAAGCTTGTAAGAACCGTCGGGGTTCACCAGATAGACCTTGGGAACGTAGCCATCGCTGTAAAGTTCACCAAACTGGCGGGATTCGTCCCACAGCACGTCGAAGGCCCCTTCGAACTTGGCATCATCGGAGAAACGACGGATGCCGGACTTGTTGTTTCCACCGCTTGCGATAGCCACGGAGGTCAGGCCCTTGGGGTTGAATTCCTTGGCAATTTCCACCAGCTGGGGTGCGGCATGGGCGCAGTGTCCGCAGGTAGCGGAGAAGTAGAACATCAGCAGAGGCTTGCCGGCGTAGGCTTCCAGGTTTTCGGCCTTGGTAGAAATGCCCGTGGCCTTCACCTTGAAGTTGATCTTTGCGGGCATGCCGTTGGCAAGGGTTTCGCCCTTCAGTTCGGCTACTTCGGCTTCCAACTTTTTCTGTTCTTCTTGCTGTTTCTTGATAGCCTCTTCGCGGATGACCTTCATCTTTTCGTTGAAACGTTCACCCACAGCCTTCAGGGAATCTTCGGGCAAAGTCAAGGCCTTAGTGGTGTCGCGAACCTTGGCAGCAGATTCACGGACGCCCAGCACAAAGTAGTCGGCATCGAATTCCGTATTGAACTGCTTACCGATAGACTGGAACTGAGCACCGAACTGCACACCGATCATATAAGAAAACTTCTGGTTGTCGCTGGCATTCTCACCCAGAGTCACGGGGGCCTTGGTGGGCACGGGAGCGGATTCCACAGGCATTGCCTTGGACATGGAATCCATATAGGCCTGCATCTTCAGGTGATCACCATTGATGTTTGCAATAGCGGCACTGTCGGGTTTCATCTTTTCCATGCGTTCACGGGCCTTTGCCGAGAAACGGGCGCCAACGGCCTGCATGGAATCGGCCGGTACCTGCATCTTGAATGTGGTATCCTTTTCTGCCTTGATATTATCGTAAATACCCTGAACCACTTCGTCTTCGTAAAGTTCAGCACCAACCTGGCGGGGAATCATGGTAAAGTTCTGCCCACCGAACTGGGCACCCAGCATATAGGCGAATTTCTGTTCGTCCGTGGAATTGGGACCGATAGTGACCTGCTTGGGGCCACCCAGCATATCGCAGGCGGTCAGGGCCAATGCACATGCACCAAGAGCAAAATATTTGGACTTCATCTTTATCAACCTCTTTTAGACTAAAAGTGGCAAAACGCCATTTCTCAATGCCAAATTTAGCAAAAAAGCGGAAAACAAGCCACCCATTTACTATTTTTACGCCCACGATAGGGATTTTTCAAGCCCCGCAGATTTTGTCTATAAAGGAAAGACCATGAAACTCTCCAAGTACTTTTACGTGACGCTCCGCGAAACGCCGAGCGACGCCACCATGCCAAGCCACATCTTCTTGATGCGCGGCGGCTACATCAAGCCCGTTTCTACCGGTATCTACTCCATGATGCCGATGGGCTTTCGCGTGATCCAGAAGATCGTGAACATCATCCGCGAAGAAATGAACAAGATTGGCGGTATCGAAGTGGACCTGCCGGTGGTACAGACTGCCGAACTCTGGAGCGAATCGGGCCGTTACCAGGCCATTGGCGAAGAACTGCTGCGTTTCAAGGACCGCAACAACCACAACATGGTGCTCGCCATGACCCACGAAGAAGCCATGACCGATCTGGTACGCTACGTGCTCAACAGCTATAAGCAGTTGCCGGTGATGCTCTACCAGTTCAAGACCAAGTATCGCGACGAGGCCCGTGCCCGCGGCGGCCTGATCCGCGTCCGCGAATTCCTGATGAAGGATGCCTACAGCTTCCATACCAGCCAGGAAGACCTGGACCGTCACTACCAGGAAGAATACGACGCTTACCTGCGCATCTACCGTCGCGTGGGCATTGAACCGGTGGTGGTGCAGAGCGATACCGGCATCATGGGCGGTAAGGTCGCTCACGAATTCATGCTGGACACTCCGAACGGCGAAGACTACCTGATTCTCTGCAAGAAGTGCGGCTACCAGGCGAACCGCGAAATCGCCAAGTTCCAGCGCGTGCCGTTCAAGGGCGACGAAAACGCAGCCCTTGAAAAGGTCGCTACGCCGAACAGCGGAACCATCGACGAACTCACCAAGTTCCTGAACGTGCCTGCCGAATCTACCGCCAAGTGCGTGTTCTTCGACTTCGAAGGCAAGCTCATCACGGTGGTGGTCCCGGGCAACCTCGACGTTTCCGAAATCAAGCTCCACAACTTGCTGAAGGCCAAGGAACTTTACCCCGCCGAAGACAGCCTCATCAAGGCATGCGGCATGGTTCCGGGCTTTGCTTCCCCGATTAATTCTCATGACACCCGCATCATCGTGGACGAAGCGATTGCCGATTCCTTCGACCTGGTGACCGGTGCCAACGAAGAAGGTTTCCACTTCAAGCATTGCAACCCGAAGCGCGACTTCCCGAAGTTCGAAATGGCCGACATCGCCGAAGCATCCGAAGTCTGCAAGTGCCCCTGCTGCGGCGAGCTCCTCACCGAGACCCGCGGTATCGAAATGGGCAACATCTTCAAGCTGGGCACCAAGTTCTCCGAATCCATGGGTGCGAAGTTCCTCACCGCCGAAAAGACCACCGCTCCCGCCATCATGGGCTGCTACGGCATCGGCGTGGGCCGCTTGATGGCATCCGTCGTGGAAAATAGCCACGATGACTTCGGACCGATTTGGCCCAAGTCCATCGCGCCCTTCCAGGTGGAAATCGTCCCCATCGGCAAGGAAGCTGAACTCGTGGAACTCGCCGAAAAGTTCGAAAAGGAACTGGAAGCTGCCGGCATCGACGTGCTGGTGGACGACCGCGACGAACGCCCGGGCGTGAAGTTCAAGGACGCCGACCTCTGGGGTTCTCCGGTGCGTATCGCCATCGGCAAGAAGGGCCTTGCCAACGGCGAAGTCGAATGGAAGTTCCGTAACGAAAAGGATTTCTCCATGGTCAAGGTCGAAGACGTTGTGAAGAAGGCGAAGGAGTATTTTAGGGACTAGGGGCTAGAATCTAGGGACTAGGGGATAGGTAGAAAACGTCACCCTGGAGGGAGCCTTTGGCGACCGATAGGGTCCATGGATTCTATCGGCCTCTTTGAGGCCTTCAGAATGACAACGGGAGTCAATATGAGCAAGATTAAGGTCGCAACTTTGCAAGGCAAGTGGACAGGCGATTTCGACAGCAACAACGCTTGGTATGTGGAACAGGCCCGCGCTTTGAAAGGCAAGGGCTACGACCTGGTGGTTCTGCCGGAACTCTTCCATACCCCCTACTTCCCCTTCGAGGAGAATGCGGACTTCTTTGACCTTGCTATCGAAAAGGACCACCCGCTGGTAGCGCAGTGGCAGGGCATCGCCAAAGAACTGAACGCTGTCGTGGTGTTCCCCTTCTTCGAGAAGCGCGCCCGCGGCATCTACCACAATTCCGCCTTCGTGTTCGAGCGGGACGGCAGCATTGCCGGCCTCTACCGCAAGAGCCACATTCCCGACGACCCGGCCTTCTACGAGAAATACTACTTCATCCCGGGCGACACCGGTTTCGAGCCCATCAAGACATCTGCAGGCACCCTCGGCGTGCTCATCTGCTGGGACCAGTGGTTCCCGGAAGCAGCCCGCATCATGAGCCTCAAGGGCGCAGACGTGCTCATCTACCCCACCGCTATCGGTTGGATGGACAGCGAGCCCAAGGAAATCTACCCGCGCCAGCAGGACAGCTGGACCACCGTCATGCGGGGCCACGCCATTGCGAACCGCACCTTCGTGGTGGCGGCGAACCGCATCGGCACCGAAGGCCACCTCACGTTCTGGGGCACCAGCTTCGCAGCCGCCCCCGACGGATACATTCTCGAAAAATGCTCCCCCGAATTCCTCGGGGTCTCCACCGTCGAAATCGACCTGGCCGAAACCGAGGAAAACCGCCGCTGGTGGCCGCATTTCCGCGACCGCCGCATCGATCTCTATGGCGATATTTTAAAGATTTGGGGCGAATAAGCCTTAAGACAACGCCTTTTTGGCTGTAAAAGTGGTATAATACCACCTTTACGGCTATTTTTTCATGCGTTACACTGACGATGCGATAAAAACGTGCCAACTCCCAGTGTCTTTCCCCCTCTCGACATATTTTTTATCGAGAAGATGTTGGACAAGCTTATTGACTGCTGACTTCTGAATGCCTAGTTTCCGCTGAATTTCGGCGATTGTCAAAACAGGCTCGCTCTGCATCATCCGAAGAATTTTACCGTAGTTCGGCGTGCGGAACTCGATACACTCTCCGTCATACCACCAAATGTTTTCTCCACGCTTAGTAAGAAATTGAACATCGGCAGCAATTTCTTGCGCGATCATGTTGCGGAAATACTTGAGGAACGGGGCTATAGCTTCAACCGTTGCGTTTGCTCCAGAACTGGGCGCACCCCCTACCTTCAAATCGGCTGCATGCAGCGCCTCCAGATACTCGTCTTTCTTTCGGCTGCGGACCACAACCATGGGAATATCGTGCCTAGCCAAGATGTAGTTGACGAGCAACCGAGCGATTCGGCCATTGCCGTCCTCGAACGGATGAATCCTGATATAGCGGTAGTGGAACAACGCCGCCAATTCCACAGGAGAAAGCTTCCCTTCCCTTTCTGCACTATTGAACCAATCGACAAGATCCGTCATCAGCGCAGGAGTTTCCTCCGGGGAGGCATAAACAAACCGGTCTCCATACCGTGTAATGACACTGTTCGGACGCGTCTTGTATTGCCCAGCGTGAACCACATACCCGACCTGGATTCCACCAGGAAGTTCCTTATGAACGGAATAATCTTCGCGCAGTAAAGTGCGGTGTAAACCCCTTATAAAGTTCTGGGTCAACGGAGTTTCCTTGATGCGGGACTCCGCCACCATCATCTTGAGCGACACCTCGCTGGCGACCATTTCCTGCACGCTCCGCACATTCGCTTCACCAATGACCTTCCCGAAAAGCAACAAGATTTCCGTCTGCCCGTAGGTGAGCGTGTTGCCCTCGATGTGGTTGCTGTTGTAGTTGAAATCGATAGAAAAACGGCGGGCAAGGCGAGCCTTGTCCTCTTCCGAAAGCGGCTGGAGGGAGCGCCAAACATCAAGGGCTTTTTCTAGGGTCAGGATTCTCATGACCTTAAATATAATTAAAAAATCCGCAAAAAGGTAGTCCACAATCCACCTTTTAAGCAATTTTTATTAAAACTTCGCAAAACAACAGTAAAAAAGGTGGTTCAGCAACCACCTTTCTAGAAAAATTCAAAATTTAAAGTGAACTCCTTTACATAAAAAACTCAATCTTTTTTATTCTTCGCAGCCTTGCCAGATTTCGGGGTAAAGATTGCAGAACCTTGTCTTGCAGTAGGATATTTCCTCTTCAGTGATACCTTCAATGGAAGAGCATTCATTCGCATTTTTCAGGTTCTTGATTTGGTTGTTCAGCCATTCAATGCGCATTGCGGCCTCAATTTGTTCGCGAACGGAATCAGGCGGCGTTTCCGGGACAATCATAAATTCATCGGAGCTCTCAATTGTTTGGCCAGGATTTTCACTTGACGAAGATATGCCGGTAGACTCCGAAGATGTCGGTGTTTGTGGATCCGCAGTCGCAGAGGCGGAATTGTCGTCGGAACAGGCAAGAAGCAAGACAATCGGCAAAACAAATAATTTTTTCGCCAAATTATATACCTTGCCCCCTCTAAAAGAGTTCGCAGGTGTTGCAATAGCACCATTTCCCAAATCATCGGTTTGATCAATATCTGCCATGTTCTTTTCCTTTCTTAATTCTTTTTTATACAGCGAATTGCCATAGAAAAAGTAGATCCATATACAGTGTATTTAATTTTGTCTGTCGTATCAGAAATGTCAATACCATTGCCTTCATATGATGTGAGACTATGTACAGTGAATACAGCCAGGGGCTCTTTGTGTCTACGATTAAATCCTACCAATTCACTAAAATATCCTGATGGAATAGCAGAAAACTTGTATTCATTTAAAAGGTTATCATCAGACCAATAAGATTTCTCGTTGGATTTCAGGGCAGAACCCGCTACAGATTCGCCACCAACTGAACTAATTAGTAAATCCCATTGTTTCTTTGTTGGAACATTCCATCCCTCAGGACATATATTTTGATTAAAACCATCATACGCATTTATATGTTTTTCATACAATCTTCCATATTCAGAACAATCACCTTCTTCAAAAGACTGATATTCTCCACCACCACATACGGAGCGACCAGCCCAAAAAGTCCCTACGGTGTCTTTAGGAAGATAGTTCAAATTTTGCGCCATCCAAACCTGCGAGCCTATTGTTACTGTTTTATAAACTTGTCCATCTCGTAAATCCGTCAAAGTATTATTTTCGGCATCATAAACGCTATTTAACGACGACGAACTTACTGCGATTATCTCACTACTGCTAGATTCTACGGAATTTTCAGAACTAGACTGTGGTGTCATTTCGCTACTACTTGACTCCTCAACTTCTTCTGAACTTGAAGACTCTTCAGCTTCATCACTAGAAGAGGATTCAACTTCACAATTTTCCAAGTCAAGGACATAGGTCACGCCATCGTCGCAAAGAAACATCGCTGTTTCCTCGCTACTGCTCGAATCCTCAACTTCTTCTGAACTTGAGGATTCCTCCTCTGCCGTTTCAACAGAAGAGGAAGAATCACCAACTTCACTGTTGCTAGATTCTGTAGATTGTTCGGAACTAGATTGCTTCGTTTCACTCGTAGTGATACTACTACTAGATTCATCACTTACACTCGTAATGATACTGCTGCTAGATTTGTCGCTTGCGCTTAGAATGGCATTGTTATTAGAGGAAGAACTGCTGATAGCGATTGTTTCGTCCTTACAGTCCTCGCAATGACGAGAGGAGTCAACAACATTCCACGAACTGTTTTTACAGATATATTCCCTGTCGCTGTCGGCGGGGTTGACTACTTCGCCCTCATTTTCAGCATTACAGGGAACTTCAATTCCTCCGCCCTCTTTTTTGTCGGGCCCGCTGGAACTATTATCATTGCAGGAAAGCAACGAGAACGACAAGGCAAGCACACTGCCAAGTAAAAATCTTTTCATCTTACTTACCCTCCATACACCATTGTTTCATTTTTTGTGCGTTGATGTCCAAAATGTCGTTTGCACTTTCAGACAAGTGCCCCTTGAAGGTGGAACAGGTCAAATGCAGTTCTCCGCTCTTGCAGTCTACAAAATGGCGATACAGGGTCCCGCCACCACTTTCGCATGAACTCTCAAAATCCGCAAGTTCCTTTTCGCAATTCGTCACATCATTGCAGTTGTCCAATTTCGTGTGGTAAGTAACACCATCCTCACTCGCCGTCATAAAGAATGTCTGCAAATATTCGCCAACATTCACTACGCTCTTTATTCCCTGCACGCCAAAGTCCTGCCGATGAACACGGACATAACAGGCAAAGAGGGGGTCGTATTCTTCGATAGTGAAATAGTCATCGCCTACATCGGGGAATGTGACTTCGTACCAGTGGTCTGTAGAATCGATTTTAGAATCACCAATATCAGCAGGCTCGGCCTGGACCAAAGTTTTGATGGAATCCACTTTGCTTTCCATAATCGCCTTTTCATCGGCGGATACTTCGGTGACGGCGTTCTCATCTGTGGTGCCGCCCGCCGTAGAAGTTTCCGAGCAGGCAACAACACTCAATAGCAGGCCACATAACGCAAGCAAAAAGGCAATGTATCCAGACACCCTATTTTTCATCGCAGGCGTCTCCCAATTTTTCAGTCAGGGGGAACAGTTGCAAGTTCAGCCGCAGCACCTGTTCTACCTTGTCGTCTTTCATGATGATATCTTGAACCTGTTCGCGACATTTTCGCAGAACTTCCACAATCTTGCCGTATGCTTGGTTTGACACGCCCATGGTAATCCCGGAGACAAAGCGTTCCTCTACCGAAAAGCGGTCAATGGCTTCGACGGCAAAGATGGCCATCTGCTTGTTCATGGAGCGCACGGCCAAAGAAATGGACTGGGTATCACCGGCAAGCAACTTACCCGTCTGTGAATAGATACCCTCCCCTGCCTTCTTGAGGATTCCCGAATCCACCTGGAACTTGATGGAGTCCCCCACCTCCTTGGCAGAAACCTTGTGGACGCACTTGTCTGCGATCTCTTTGGGCAACTTTCCCGGCATGGCGGAGGCCAGTTCACGCACCACCGGGTGAACCCAGGAATCATAATACTTATATGCCTCTGCACCGAGAAGACTCACCTTGTTTGCGTCTGCAATGGATTGCATCTCGGCGTAAGCGTAGCGCTTTCTTTCATCGGTCTTGGCCTGGGCGTAGGTCACCATGTTGAAGAAGTAATCGCGTTCCATGCCGACAAACTTGAAGGCGTCCGCCACCTTGACGGTGGCTTTTTTTCCAAGGTTTGCCTTGCCCTCGCAAACCCTCTGCATGAATACCGGCGAAACAAAACCCGACATCCGCGAGTAGTCGCGCCAGGAGAATGCAGAGGTTCGTTTTTTCAGGTCGTAATAATCCCGCAAAAAGCGCCTATAGTCTTGGTACATCAAGATGGAATTCATACCTACAAATCTATGTTACCGCATCTCAATTGTCAATATTTTTGATACAAAAAGTCCATTTTTGTTTAATTTTCACTGTTTTTACAAATGTTTTTACAAATCAAAAATTTTTGGATACACTTTGAATACACCTAGGATGGGCGGCGGATTATATGATTTTCATAAAGTCTATTATTAACGCCGCACAATTGAACGTTTCTACGGAATGATTTAACCTTTACCTATATTTGGGGCAATACAAGGATTTCGACCATGACAAAAGCACTTTATCGCTACCCTGCAGAATGGGAAGAACAGGAAGCCACCTGGCTTGCCTTCCCCCACAACAAACTGAACTGGCACGGAGAACGTGGCGTCAAAATCCGCAAGTTCTACGTGGAGCTGATCCGCACCATCAGCGAGTTCCAGCCGGTGAACGTGCTGGTCCCAAACAAGAAATTTTTGACCTTGGACGAAAAATTCGCCGTGGCCGACAGGCCTTATCCCGCCAGTTTTTTCATGGTCAAGACCGACGACATCTGGATTCGGGACTACGGTCCCTTCTTCGTGAAAAAAGGCAAGGAAACTGTGGTTTCCGAGACGGTCTTTAACGCCTGGGGCGCCAAGTTCCCGCCCTGGAAAAACGACAACCAGATTCCGGGGCGCATCGCTGACCTTCTGGAATACAAGAAGGGTGTGAGCGTCCCCTACATCTTCGAGGGAGGCGCTATCGAAGTGAACGGAGACGGTCTGGGAATGACGACCCTGGATTGCCTCGTGGGCAAGAACCGCAACAAGGTGGAAGACCTTTCGAAAGTCATCAAGGCCATCTGTGAGATGCTGGGGCTCAAGGCCCTGCTGGTGCTCCCCAAGGGCCTTGTAGGCGACCACACCGACGGACACATCGACAACGTGGCCCGCTTCGTGGCTAAGGATAGAGTCGTCATTCCGGCGGCAAGCCCGAGGAGCGCCAACGGCAAATACCTGGAAGAGGCCCGCGCCGCCATTTTGGAATTCCTGAAGCTCCACTACGGCAAAAAAGCCAAGGTGGACACCATCCCGCTGCCGCCCCAGCGCAAGTTACCCGACGGTCAGATTCTCCCGGCCAGCTACATGAATTTCATCTATGTGAACGGCGGGTTAATTTATCCTAAATACAGGTGTGCCGCCGACAAGGTGGCCGAAGAATACTTCCGAAAGGTCTATCCCAAGAGAAAGATTATCGGGCTAGACTGCCGCACCGTCATCGAAGAGGGCGGAAGCCTGCACTGCATGAGCAAGCACGAGAGCGCCTGATTCTAAAAGTTTCTGACAAGCTTTCTAATTGAGATAAAAACTGATACCGCTGGAAACGCCCCAGATAAGATTGCCATCCGTTGCTGTCAAGATGGCACCAACGCTGTAATCCAGCCAACGAGTAATCCTGTAACCCACATTAAGGTAATTGCTGGTAATGGAGGGGACATTCAGGGATTCTCCTTCCACGTCCGGTTCTGGGGTATAGAAACTCACGTTATAGTTCAGGTAGAACTTGCTGAAATACAACGCCCAGAAAGCACCCATAAAAGGGCTAGTGTTAAATCGGTAATGATGGTCGCTTGAGCTATTGCACCCTGCCCGAACTGGGTCATACGAAAGTTGGTCGTATTCATCTTCGTACCAACCCGTCTCGCAGTTTTCAAGGGTGTATTCCAGATCGCTGTACTGATGGAACAATCCCAGGAAGGCGCCAAGTTCCATATGGGATGTATTCACCCCCACGGTGCCGTGATGGTATAGGCCATCCTTGTAACCAACGCCTGTACCAATCATGAAGTGTCTGCTCTTGTAAAACCAGTCTGCCTTGCCCGAAAAATCGTTTCCGCCAATCTCGTAACGCCACTCATATTCTTTACCGTTACTGTAAAGGCCTTCCCTTATCACCACATTTTCATGGACGCTCTTGTAGACTTTGCCCGAAAAACGCCAGGAGGAGGAATGAGGTTTCTGTTCAGCGTTGGCCCCGTGAACTTCGGGAGCTTCAGACGCGGTCATGCTGAAATCATAGACCCGAGTGACGGAACAACCCATAAGGAAAAATGGAATAAACAATAAGCAGGCAAATGGAAAACGAATTCTAGGCATAAAAAATTTTCAGACAAAAAAAACATTTTTTCGGGATATCAGAGCGGCAAGCTCATCTGTCCCGTTTTCGGGTCTTTTAGAGGTTCTGGCAGGGGTTTTGCTCGCACGGCTTCGGTCACGGGTTTTGCAACCGTCGATTCCGCAGGTGCTTCCGATGGTTTGACCGGTGCGGCCTGAGCGGCATTCTGACCTTCGTTCAGGCGTTCGTCCAGCAGGTTTCTCGGCGGGACTTTTGCCGCCTGCGAAGCACCCTCGGCCTTTTTTGCACGGGCGATGGCGTTCTTGGCCAGCTGATCGACGGCCTCGTTCCACTTGACTCCCGTGTGTGCCGCCACCTTCTCGAAACTTACCCGATGGACTAGCGGGCGGCAGGCCTCCACGTATTTCTTGGCGATGGAACTTTTGGCCTTCCACTCCCCCTTGGCCCAGCGTGCCACACCTTCGTAGTCGTGGCAGATGACGGCGGTGCGGTCGTTGGTCTCCAGCCAGCGCATAGCCTGGTAGCTCGCCATGACTTCGCCGTCGATATTGCGGCTTTCGGCATCGAACACGGTCACTCCGGAGCCGTGTGCAACCTCTTGATCGTTTTCCACCACGATAAAGCCCCAGCCCGCCTTAGGGTAGCCTTCCAAAAAAGAACCGTCCACGTAGATGCGGAGTCCCTTGGGGGCAGGAGCGGAAACGCCGTTCAGCCAGTTCGCCGCCTCTTGCCGCGTTGGAAAAGCGCGAAAAAGCACGCCCTTGACGCCATGGGTGAGTTCCTGGCATTCTTCCCAAGAAAGCACGATTTTTCCGCCGTCTGGCGCCTTTATCGCATAGAATTTCTGTTTCGCCATCTGCCCAAATTTATATATTTTGTGAGACTATAATTTTGGAGACCCTTTGAAACCTTCGCCTTACTTTGCCGATCGGTTTAAGTACTTTTTCAAGCGATTCGCCAGCAGCGAGTCGCTCCGTCGGTGGTTCCTGAAACAGGCGGGCGAAGATTCCGGAGCTTTCAGTTTTCCGGACATTTTGAAGAACCACCCCAAGACCCTGGTGTTTTTGCCCCGAAAGTTCGAGGACGCAGTGGCTTTCTTAAGCCCCATGCCCAAGGAATGGTTCAACAACGTGCAGTTTTGCGCCCACGAGAGCCTGCAGGCCCTGATTTCGGCCAAGCGGAGCCACGCCTTCTACTTTAGCGACCTGGAATGCCGTTTCGGCGAACCCGTTTTCGAGGGAATCCTTGCAAAAATCGAGGCTTACGAGCCCGAAGTCTGCATCTACCTGGACGAGCCCTTCTTGCCGAGACTTTACCTGGCCAAAAAAAGCGGAGCCCAGTGCCGTATCGGCTTCAACAGCGAGTCCCTTTACCCCTTCTTGAACCTGAGCCTCCACCCCGACCAGTCATCGGAAGCGGCCCTCATCTCCAAGTATTACGGAGTGACCTGATGTACAAGGGTTCAGGAAGCAAGATAGAGAACGGCGGCTACGCGGATCTGCATTTGCACACCCGCCTTTCTGACGGCAGCCTCTCGGTCGAAGAACTGCTGACCCTCTGCAAACGCAGGGGGCTCCGGTGTATTTCCATTACCGACCACGACAACCTGGACAGCTACAAGCTGGCCGAGGGCCCTGCCAAGGATATCGGGCTGGAAATCATCCCCGGCATCGAGATTTCAGCGGTATGGCAGGGCAAGGACATCCATATTTTGGGATATTTCTGCGACCCCACCAACCTGGCTCTGAACATGGAAATGGAGGATTTTACCAAGCAGAGGATAACCCGCGCAAAGGCCATCATCAAGAAGCTGAACGCCCTGGGTATAGACATCACCTTCGAAAAGGTGAATTCCTACTGCAAGGGAAAGGTCATCGGGCGGCCCCACATTGCCATGTCCCTAGTGGACGAAGAATACATTTCCAACTTTGCGGAAGCCTTCACCAAATACCTCGGGGACGGCTGTGTGGCCTTTGTAGAAAAGAAGGGACTGAACCCACAGCAGACCATCCGCCTTATCGAAAACGCCGGCGGGATTGCGGTACTCGCCCACCCCTACAAGTCGGGCCTCAGCGACGAGTTCATCGAGAACATGGTGGAATGGGGAATCCAGGGCATGGAAGTCTATAGCCCCGCCCAGAAGGGCGCCGTGGGCCGCAAATACAAGGAAATGGCCCAGAAGTTCGGGTTGGTGGGCACCGGCGGTTCGGACTTTCATACCGAAAGCAGCAACTACATGCCCGGCTGCATGAAAATGCCTTACTCCGTAGTGCAGGCCCTCCGCGAAAGGCGTGAAAAATCCAGAGCGGAATGGTTCTAGAGAAGTGCGAGTTGTGAGTTGTGAGTTGTGATGTGCGGGATGTGGAGTGTGAAATGTGTAGTGAGATGGTCGTAGTATAGGGAACTTGCTTTTTTCGTGAAATTATTTAAACTACACATAAGCCTGTTTGCAGTCCTGTCGATGGTCTGGACCGTATTTGGCGAGCCCCTGACGCCCCGCGCCTACACCCAGCCGAGCCCCCAGGACACCCTGTGGGACTCCCCCGACAGCCCGGATCCGGCCGTCCGTGAAAACGACGCGGGCCGCTGGGTCATCGCCCTCCGGGAACTGATGGAGCGGACCTACGACGTATCCGGCCAGAAGGCGGAATGGGTGCTGGGGACATCGATTCTCGGGAATCCGGAGCTGAACCCCACGGCCTTTGGCATGGGAAGCGTAAGCAGGCGGTTCCCCAGCAAACTGGCGGGACTCTACACTACAAGGCTTGGCTACGACGGCTCCACCCTGACCCTGAACGGCGAAAACGGAATCCTTACCGAAGAGCGGCACGGGATTCCTGTAGATACCCCCGTCACCGACCTGGCCTGGGAACGGGGGCCCTTTGACGGCAACGCCCTGCGGCTGGATTTCAGGCGCATCATCACCGACTCGGTGGCCCTGGACTTTGGCATCCAGAGTCGCTCCAACAAGAACAGCAAGGAATACGAGTACCAGAACGTGACCCATTCCCCCTATTTTTCCCTGGGCCGCGACTCCACCTCTATCCCCTTCGGTGGACGAAACATCGCCATGAACAGCATCCACGTGCAGCCCATGCTGACCTGGCGTTTCGGATTCGGCAAGGCTTTCGTGAAGATGAACTACATGGACCTTTACAATGCCGACAATTCCACCCACAAAGTAATCCTTGACACCCTGGACAAGGCCAAGCGCACCTTCCAGACAGACCCCTACGGCATTTCCATCGAAAGCCGCGGCTATGGCGCAGGTTTTGAACTCTACCCCATCAAGAACCTGATTTTCAGCACCGATGTCTATTCCGGCACTCACGAAATCGAAGAGGATTCCCTGCCCCACCTGTACCGGGGCGACACCACCTGGACAGACACGCTGGACATCCAGCATACCGACAGCCTCTACTACGACACCCTGAGGGAATACACCTACGAGACCCTGCTGGGGGATTTCGGCATCCGCTACAACACGCTGTTCAATCCGGCCCTCAAGTTCCAGTATGAATTTTTGGACGGCTACGAATATTTCGAGGAATACCGCAAGCAGCACCTGCAGGACCGCGAGGTAGGCTACCTGGAACTTTCGGACACCCTGGGAATCCTGCTTTTCCGCACCCAGGCGGGCCTCCAGCGGAACAGTTCCATCACCGACGACGAGGACTACGCCAAAGCCTACTCCGCAGACGCCACCCTGTTGCTCCCCTTCCATTTCCGCGTCAACGGCTCTATCCGCAGGGACAACAAGTTCCCCGACATGAACCAGCTTGCCTTTATGGAAGTGGGCCGTGTCGCCTTCCCCAACGAAAACCTGAACTACGAAAAACGGAAACGCAAGACAGTCAACATTGGCTGGTATTCCCGGGAAGTCTTTTATGGAATTGGCATCCGCCACGAAAAGGTGAAAAGCCCCATCAGGCAGCGCTGGGTTACCGAAAACCTGGAATCCGTAGAGAGTGCGTTCCAGTGGGTCAACCTGAAAAAGGCGGAAACCTGGGACTGGATGCTACAGACGGGATTTCGCCTAGGCAACTGGAAATTCTACCTGGAACGGGGCCAGGTGCTGGACCGGAAATACAAGCTCATCGACACGCCTGAACTTTACTACAAGGGGAGCATCCACTGGCAAAACCGATTTGTCAGCGACCGCCTGGGGGTAAGCGTCCGCGTGGACTGGCAATGGTTCGACCACCGTTACGACTGCACCATCAACGAGTTTGGCGAACCCGAACTGGAGCTGATGAAGCACTACCTGGCCCTGGATTTCGAAGCCCGCATGCAGATTCTCTCCTTCGAGCTCTACAACCGCATCGAAAACTTCAACCACAGCATCTACATGCCTGAATCCGGATACACCCCCGAAGGCCTCCGTTTTGCCTACGGCATTGTGTGGACGTTTAGGAATTAGGGATTAGAGATTAGGATCTAGGGGATAGGATTTAGGGGATAGGGGCTAGGGGCTAGGATCTAGGATCTAGAGGCTAGGATTTAGAGGCTAGGAAAAAATGGACGATAAAAGAGCAGAAGACTTTTCCAGATATTTCGAGCTGAAAAAACAGCTAGAAGAAGCAAGCCGCCTTTACTACAAGGAAGGCGTCTCCCCCATGAGCGACCAGGATTTTGACTTTGGCCTCAAGGAGATGGAAGCGCTCGAGGCGAAATACCCGGAACTGCACGGAAAAGATTCGCTCACACAGAAGGTCGGAAGCGACCTCACCAACGACTTTGCGAAGGTCGCACACGCGGTGCCCATGCTCAGCATCGCAAACGTCTATAGCGCCGAAGAAATGGCGGAATTTGTCAGGGCTGCGGAAGAGGGTATTGAAGGCCTGGATCCTTCGCTTTCGCTACGCTCCGCTCAGGATGACAAGCCCCGAGCCCCGAGCCTCGAACCTCGAACCTCAAACCTCAAAGCGACCGAAGGTCGCGACCTCACACCTCACACCTGGATCTGCGAGCGGAAAATCGACGGTGTCTCGCTTTCGATTGTGTACGAAAACGGACGCTTGAAGCAGGCGGCTACCCGCGGCGACGGAGCCCAGGGCGATGACGTGACTCTGAACGCCCTTACCATTGCAGACATTCCCGAATACTTTGACGCAAAGAAGCTGAAAATTAACCCCAGCGAAATTCCCCAGGGCACTTTTGAAGTCCGCGGCGAAGTCTATATGGAACGCGAGGCCTTCGAGCGACTGAACGAGCAGTTTATTCTGGAAGGCAAGAAGATTTTCCAGAACCCCCGCAATACTGTTTCGGGTTCCCTCAAGCTCAAGAGCGTGGCCGAGTGCAAGACCCGCCCCATGCGATTCCTCGCCTATCACATTCCCCAGAGCAACAACAAGACTCACGAAGAGAACCTACTGCAGCTCAAGCGTCTCGGATTCCACACCAACGATTACTGGACAGCGGACAATACCGAAGAAATCATGAAGATTTCGGAACAGATTGGCGCGAGCCGCGACAGCCTTCCCTTCGAAATTGACGGTATGGTGGTAAAACTCAACGACCTTGCCATGCAGCGGGCTCTCGGCACCACCAGCAAGAGCCCCCGCTGGGCCATCGCCTACAAGTTCAAGGCCGAACGAGCCTACACGCCGCTTCTTTCCGTAGAATTCCAGGTAGGCCGCACCGGTGCGGTGACGCCCGTGGCGAACCTTGCACCCGTGCGTCTTGCGGGCACTACCGTCAAGCGCGCCACCCTCCACAACTTCGACGAAGTGGCCCGTCTGGACCTACACTACGGAGACACTGTGGGCGTCGAGAAGGGCGGCGAAATCATCCCGAAAATTACCGATGTCAAGAAGGAACTTCGCCCCATTGGGGCAGAGCCGGTCATTGCCCCCACGAAGTGCCCCGAATGCGGCGAACCCCTTACCCATGTAGATGGCGAAGTCATCCTCCGCTGCGAAAACATGCACTGTGCCGCACAGGTGCAATGCCTGTTCGAGCATTTCGTGAGCCGCGAGGCCATGAACATCGAGAATCTGGGCCCTTCGCTTATCGCAAGCCTGATTGCCACAGGAAAAATCAAGCGCATCCCGGACCTTTACCGCCTCACGCTAGAAGACCTGGAATCCCAGGAACGCATGGCCAAGAAAAGCGCCAAAAACGTCTTTGACGCCATCGCCGCCTCCAAGGAACGGAGTCTGGAAAACCTGCTCCACGGTCTCGGCATCCGCTTTGTGGGCCGCACCAGCGCAAGGAACATAGCCAAGCATTTCCGCACTCTCGAAAAAATCCGCACGGCTACCGTCGAGGATTTGCAGAACGTCACCGACGTGGGCGAACGCATTGGAAAGTCCGTCTATGACTTTTTCCACACGGAACGCTACACCCAGGAAATTGACGAACTGATTGAACTAGGCTGCCCCACGGAATTCAAGGGTGTCGTAAAGACGCTTTTCCAGGGGCAGACCGCGGTCATTACCGGAACGCTCCCGACTATGGACCGGGACGAGGCCCGCAAGCTTATCGAAGAGAACGGCGGCAAAGTCGCTGGCTCCGTCAGCAAAAAGACCAGCTGGGTTTTGGCCGGCGAAGCCGCCGGAAGCAAGCTTACCAAGGCCAACGAACTGGGAATTCCTGTGCACGACGAAGCTTGGCTCTTGGAGCAAATCGCCACAGCAGATTCCGACGCAGGTAGCGATAGCAGCGACACCCCCGTCAACAATTCATCGAACGTCGAAAAAGAAAAGCCCGCTGCACTGGGCAACGGACAACTAAGTTTGTTCTAAAAATTACTCCTGAACGGCGCCCACTTCAGAGGCGTTCACCACACGAATTTCGATACGGCGGTTGGCCTTGCGCCCTGCCTCGGTGGAATTGTCCGCCTTGGGTCTGCTGGGGCCATAACCTACAGCCGTCACCCGGTCCGGAGAAATTCCCTTCTTGATCATGTAGGCGCGCACGCTGGCGGCACGTTCTTCGGAAAGGGTCTGGTTCAGTTCGTCGCTACCTTCGGAACTGGTGTGGCCTTCGATTTCCACCTTGGCCTTGGTATTGCGCTTCAGGCCTTCGATGGCCGTATTCAACGTCTTGAGGGAACTGGGCACCAGTTCGGCGCTTCCGGCCTTGAAGGTAACGCCCGTCAGTTCAGCACGAGTGTCGTCGAACACCACCGTCACGCCGCCGGTACTGGCCGTCAGGGAAACGTAGGGAGTCTCGCCGCACTCGAAGGGACCCGTCAGGCTTTCGCAGAGAATCTTGTAGGAATCTTCGCGAGGGATATGGAAACTGGCCTCACCGTAGGTATCCGTGGTCACCTTGATCTTGTTCTTGGGTTTCTTGATGCCCACGAAGGTCAGTGTCTTCTTGGCGTGAGGAACATCGTCATCGTTCACGTAGGTAATGTTCAGCACCGCATGTGTCTTGTTGGGGGCCAAATCTTTGGCAAAAGCCGAAGGAACAATCAACACAGAAGCCAAAGCCACAGTCATGGCCAAGCGAAATCCGTTCATTTTAAACTCCTAGAAAAACCAATCCACATCCCGGAAGTCAATGAACATTCCAGGAATTGACTTAAATATACATTTTGATTGCTATATTTGGCACACCATGAGCGAGAACTACAAGTACGGTTTTGTAACGGATATCGAGAACGAGGCCTTCGAAAAAGGCCTGAACGAAGATATCATCCGGAGAGCCTCCAAGCTCCGCGGCGAACCGCAGTTCATGCTGGATTTTCGCCTGAAGGCCTACGAGAAGCTCAAGACCATGGAGCAGCCGAACTGGGGCGAGTTGCATTTTGCACCGGTGGACCTGCAGGACATCGTCTATTACTCCGCCCCGAAGACCAAGAAGAGCCACGAAAAGATTGAGGACGTTGACCCGGAGTTGCTAGCCACCTTCGAAAAGCTCGGCATTCCGCTGGACGAACAGAAGCGCCTGGCCAACGTAGCCGTGGACGCGGTCTTTGACTCGGTGAGCATTTACACCAGCCACAAGCGCAAGCTCATGGAAATGGGCATTTTGTTCTGCAGCATTAGCGACGCCATCAAGGAATACCCCGAACTCATCGAGGAATACCTGGGCTCCGTGGTGCCCGCAGGCGACAACTACTTTGCAGCACTCAACAGCGCCGTCTTTGGTGACGGAAGCTTCGTCTATATTCCGCCCGGAGTCAAGTGCCCCATGGACCTTTCCACCTACTTTCGCATCAACAACAAGGAAGCAGGCCAGTTCGAACGCACATTGATTATCGCCGACGAAGGCGCCAGCGTAAGCTACCTCGAAGGCTGCACCGCGCCGGAATTCAGCAGCAAGCAGCTGCACAGCGCCATCGTGGAACTCGTGGCGAAGGACAACGCCAGCATCAAGTATTCCACCGTGCAGAACTGGTACGCGGGCGACCGCGAAACGGGCGCCGGTGGCGTGTACAACTTTGTCACCAAGCGCGGAAAGTGCGCGGGCAAGAACAGCCGCATCAGCTGGACGCAGGTGGAAACAGGCTCCGCCATCACGTGGAAGTATCCGAGCTGCGTGCTGCTGGGAGACAACTCCGTCGGAGAATTCTACAGCGTGGCCCTCACCAACGGGCACATGCAGGCCGATACCGGCACCAAGATGATCCACATCGGCAAGAACACCAAGAGCACTATCATTTCGAAGGGCATCAGCGCGGACTATTCTAGCAACGCCTACCGCGGCGAAGTGAGTATCCGCAAGTCGGCCTCGGGCGCGCGCAACTACACGCAGTGCGACAGCATGCTCGTTGGCGACAAGAGCGCGGCCCACACGTTCCCCTACATCACGGTCGCAAACGCAAGCTCCACCACGGAACACGAGGCCACCACCAGCCGCATCAGCGAAGACCAGCTTTTCTATTTCGAAAGCCGCGGCATCAAGCGCGAAGACGCCATACAGGCGATGGTGGGCGGATTCTGCAAGGACGTGTTCAAGGAACTCCCCGGCGAATTCGCGACCGAGGCAAGGCAGTTGCTGACGCTGAAGCTAGAACATAGCGTTGGTTAAACAAAATTCATATCTTTTTGATATGAAAAATTTTTCTTGTTTTTGCGTCCGACACATCTTGTTATTGATTTTTGCCTTCATCACTATTGCAAACGCAGATGTGATAAATGCCAGGCCCTCTGTAAACGGCAAGCTCCATGTGCAGGGCACCGATCTTTTTGACGAACACGGCAATCAAGTGGTATTGAAGGGCCCAAGCACCCACGGCCTCACCATATCGAAGAAGATGTACACCTTGCAGGTTACGGGAACTGTCGTTGCCATCCGGAATTCTTGCAATCCGGCAGTTCCATGCGTCTATACCGTCGAAATTCTGGACTTTGGCGGGCAAAAGGACGAATACATCCAGATGCTCTACGACCGCACGACGACGCTCCCGCAGAGGCTCCAACTGAGTAACGGGCTTGTGGACAACCTGTGGAACAATATCGGCCACCGAATCGTGACCCGATAATATTTCTATCTTTACGCCCGAAAGAAGTAATCACTGCGACGAAGTCGCCCTAACCACTGTTTACCAACCACTAACCACTTATCATTATGCTTTTCAATTTCGACATGATCCAGGGCGTCTATGCCCGCATTCCCGCCCGCGTTGAAGCTGCCCGCAAGCAGCTGGGCCGTCCGCTCACCCTCGCCGAAAAGATTATCTACAGCCACCTGATCGATGGCGCCGAGAACAGGACCTATGAACGCGGCAAGGATTTTGCCGAATTCCACCCGGACCGCGTGGCCATGCAGGACGCTACCGCCCAGATGGCCCTTTTGCAGTTCACCACTGCCGGTAAGGCCCGCGTGGCAGTGCCTAGTTCCGTGCACTGCGACCACCTGATTATCGCCCGCGAAGGTGTCGAAAAGGACCTGCCCCGCGCGAAGGAAGAAAGCAAGGAAGTGTATGATTTCTTGCAGTCCGTCTCTGCCAAGTACGGCATTGACTGCTGGCTCCCGGGTGCAGGCATCATCCACCAGGTGGTGCTCGAAAACTACGCCTTCCCGGGCGGAATGATGATCGGTACCGACTCCCACACCGTGAACGCAGGCGGCCTCGGTATGCTTGCGATTGGCGTGGGCGGTGCAGACGCCGTGGACGCCATGGTCGGCCTCCCGTGGGAACTCAAGTACCCGAAGATGATCGGCGTGAAGCTCACCGGCAAGCTCCAGGGCTTCGCTACCGCCAAGGACATCATCCTCAAGCTCGCAGGCATCTTGACCGTTAAGGGAGGCACCAACGCCATTATCGAATACTTTGGCGAAGGCGCACGCAGCCTCTCCGCAACAGGCAAGGCGACGATTGCGAACATGGGTGCCGAAGTGGGCGCAACATGTTCCACCTTCAGCTACGACGATTCCATGAGCCGCTACCTCAAAGTGACCGGCCGCGCCGACGTGGCCGCCGCCGCCGACAAGATTGCTGAACACCTCAAGGCCGACCCCGAAGTCGAAGCCAACCCGGAAAAGTACTTTGACCGCGTCGTAGAAATCGACCTGAGCACGCTCGTGCCGCACTTCAACGGCCCGTTCAGCCCGGACCGCGCCTACGCCGTGACCGACATGGCCGAAAGCCTCAAGGCCACCGAAACCAAGCCGGAATCCACTCCGGTCGTAAGCGCCGCCCTCATCGGTTCTTGCACGAACTCCAGCTACGAAGACCTCTTCATGGCCGCGAACATGATCAAGCAGGCCCTCGCGAAGGGACTCAGCCCGAAGTGCCCGCTCCTCATCAACCCGGGTTCCGAACAGGTGCGCTACACCGCCGAACGCGACGGCCTCATCGACTTGTTCAAGCAGTTCGGTGCAACGATCATGACGAACGCCTGCGGTCCTTGCATTGGCCGCTGGGACCGTGCCGGCGCCGACAAGAAGGAACTCAACACCATCGTCCACAGCTTTAACCGCAATTTCGCCAAGCGCGCCGACGGAAACCCGAACACGCACGCATTCGTTGCCTCCCCGCTCATGGCCGTGATTGCCGCCCTCTCTGGCGACATCCGCTTCAACCCGATGACCGACACCCTCGTGAACAATGAGGGCAAGGCCGTGAAGCTCGACCCGCCGGAGCAGTGCGAACTCCCGCCGAAGGGCTTCGAAGTCAAGGACGCAGGCTACCAGGCCCCTGCGGTCGACGGATCCAAGATTACCGTTTCCATCAACCCCGAAAGCAAGCGCCTCCAGGCCCTCGCACCGTTCGCGGCCTGGGATGGTAACGACATCGTCGGTGCTCCGCTCCTCATCAAGGCCAAGGGCAAATGCACCACCGACCACATCTCCATGGCCGGCCCATGGCTCAACTACCGCGGTCACCTCGAAAACATTTCGAACAACATGCTCATCGGCGCCGTGAACGCCTTCAACGGCGAAACGAACAAGGTTCTCTGCCAGTGCGGTGAATACAAGGAAGTCCCCGAACTTGCCAAAATTTACAAGGCCAAGGGCACGGGCTCCATCGTCATCGGTGACGAAAACTACGGCGAAGGCTCCAGCCGCGAACACGCCGCCATGGAACCGCGCTTCCTCGGCGTGAAGGCCGTGATCGTGAAGAGCTTCGCCCGCATCCACGAAACGAACCTCAAGAAGCAGGGCATGCTCGCCCTCACCTTCAAGAACGCCGCCGACTACGACAAGATTCAGGAACAGGACGTATTCGACATCGTTGGCCTCACCAAGTTCGCCCCAGGTTCCGAGTTCACCCTCGTCGCCCACCACAAGGATGGCTCCGTCGATAACATCGCCCTCAGCCACACCTACAACGAACAGCAGTGGGCATGGTTCAAGGCGGGTTCCGCCCTCAACCTCATCCGCGCGAACAACAAGTAATGCGCCATTCGTCATCCTGAGTGACTGTTAGGGAGCGAAGGATCCAGAAAAAAATTAGAGTGTCGGTCGCGAGGCCGACATTTTCTTTTCTTGCCTTTTTCTAAATTTGGCGCCGAAAAAGGACTTTGCGATGAACTTCAACAATTGGCAAGAAATATACCAGAATATGTCTCCCGAGATGAAGGAACAGGCCATGCGCATGGCCAAGGCCAAAGTCAAGGAGAAGGTGATGCACTGGATTTCACAGCCGGTACTCATCGTGGTGGCTCTGGTCCTCGGGGCCATTGTCGGGGCCCTTTGTGCCTTTTTCGGGTCTATCCTGCAGAATGTCAGCGATATCCGCGACGCTCACCCGCTTTACTGGATTCCTGGGCTAGCCCTTGCAGGCCTTGCCATCGTGTTCACCTACAAAAAACTTGGCAACGGCTCCGAACGAGGCATGGGAATCATCTTTGACGTAGCCCACGGAAAAGAAAAAGAAATTCCCCTGCGCCTAATCCCGCTTATTATGGCAACCACTTGGGTTACCCACCTCTTTGGCGGAAGTTCCGGCCGCGAAGGCGTAGCCATGCAAATCGGGGCGACCCTCGGGCACAACATGAGTTCAAAGGTCCATGTGGAAAATGCGCCCCGCATTCTGCTCGTGGCGGGCATGGCGGCCGGATTTGCAGGGCTTTTCCAGACACCTATGGCGGCAATCGCCCTTTCCCTCGAAATCCTGCTGGCCGGTCATCTCGAGATGGCGGCGCTGCTCCCGGCGGTGGCGGCGGCGGTCAGCGCCTACAAGGTTTCCGAGATGATCGGCTACGAAAAGTTCACTGTGAGTCTGAACAGTTTTTCACCGGACTGGACCGTGTCAAGCCTGTTTTATGGAGAAAACGGGCTTGACATCTACTTTATCCTGAAACTTGCTCTGCTGGGCGTTCTCTTTGGAATTGTAGGCGGCGGTTTTGCGAAATTGCTCAAGTTTTCCAGAAAGTTCTTTGCAGAAAAGTTCCCGACCCCTCTCAAGCGAGTCGCCATCATGGGTATCGTGCTGAGCGCTTTGCTGCTCTTGCTCTGGCAGGGCCGCTATTCTGGTCTGGGCACGAACCTCACCGACATCTGTTTCGGCAATCCTGGAGCAGCAACCGCCAGCGCCGCTGGAATTTTCGGGTGGGATTGGCTGTTCAAGATGGTACTCACCATCGTGACTCTTTCGGTGGGGTTCCAGGGCGGCGAGGTCACCCCGCTGTTCACCATCGGAGCCACCTTCGGAGCGGTAATCGCTACCATCGTTGGCGTACCCTTCCCCCTTGCGGCGGCCCTCGGCTACGCGGCGGTCTTTGGCGGAGCCACCAACACGCTTTTTGCCCCCATCCTGGTTGGGGCAGAAATTTTCGGATTCGACACCCTCCCCGCCTTCTTTATCGTGTGTACGCTGGCCTATGCCTGCAACGGCGGGCAGTCCATCTACGCCCAAAAGAAAATCCGGCTCAAGTAAGCCGGACTTTCAAGCTCCAGACTTGACGAATCAAATCACTTTCCGGTCGCGAAGGTTTCCAGTATTTTAGAAGCCGACAACTTGGAAATAGCCTTCACGTGAGCAGTTTCGGCATCGCGGCCCACGCCCTGGGGCTGTTCCACCAGCTCTTTGCTTGCTCTGCTAAACTTCACCGTCGCCCGTGAGGTGGTAAGGGTCTTTGCGGAATTGTCCTTGTCACTGAATTCCAGCGTAACGGAAAGTTCCGGTAACCCGGCCTGGTCGGCAATGGTAAGACCCGCATCCGTCAAAAATTTCTGAAGGGCCCCACATTCGGTGGCAGTTCCCTTGCAAGAGAGGCGGTAAGCCACCCCTGTCTTTGGGGCACCATAGGTCACGTTCACGTTCTGGAGTGCCGACTGTCGCACAAACTTGAAGTTCATGTCGGCATGGACGGTCACATCGCCGCTGGGCTTAAGATTCTTGATTTTTTTCAAGTTGAAATTCACCACGCCCTTGGCATCCGTCTTGGCCACAGCCACATTCTTGCCATCCTGGGTCAAGGCCACAGGGAAATTGGCGATAGGACCTGCAAAATCGGACACTACTACACGCAAACTGCCGTCTTTTTCTTCGGTTTCAAGTTTCACGGTCTGCATGGACGAAATCAAGAATTCTGTCAGCTCTCCCATGGTGGTTTCCAGCTGCAACTCCTTAGGAACGGCCTGCACAAAGGAAAGGGCTTCCAGCTGATCGTTATACTGACCCGCCAGCTTTTCCAGCTGGATCATGTCCGCTTCCATCTTGCGGTAATCACGGTCCAGCATGTCCAGGCGAATCAAGGAATCCTTGGACTTCATCTGGACCTTTATCTGGTTCAAGTCCAACAAAATCTTGGAGGCCAACTGGTCCAAATCCACCGTTACCGTAGATTGGAACATGCCATTCTGCTTAGGGCCAGGAACGATCTTGGCCCCCTTCACCAGCACATTCGTAGAAACGGACTTTTTGCTGTCCGTGGTCTTTTCGATGGAACCGTCCGCCTTTTCTGAGACGCGGGTTTCCATCTTGGAATCCACCTTGGCGCCAATCTGCATGGCCGCTCCTTCCAGGGCCTTCTTGTCGGCATCCTTCTGAGACACGTTAGAGGTGGCGGTATAGGTGACCAAGTTGGCGGCAATGGAAAGAGACGCCGCCAGCATTACTGCAAAAAAAACTTTTATCATATTCATCTTCTATTTCTGGGTAAAAAGAGCAGGATTTAGGATCTAGGGGCTAGGATCTAGCCCCTACAATTCTACTGGATTTCCATAATAATCAGCTTCTTGGTGATGTTCTGCTTTCGGACCTTGGCAAGGCCCGAAAGGGATTCCACGAATTCCCCATAGACCATCTGGGCGTCCTCGTACTTGTCGGGGTCCACATACACCATCAGGTCGTAGGTGTTCCGGCTCATGGAAACCACCTGCATCTTGTTGAACTTTTTGCGGACCTGCAGGGAGACGATATTGGAAATCTCTTCGGCCTGATCGTCGGTGAATTCCCCGGTCAGGTGGGCCACCACCTTGTATTGCACGCCCTTTTCCAGTTCAGCAGCAATGCGGTCGCGAACCTTGTTTTCGAGAGATACAATGGCCTGTTCCATGGCACGCTGCACCAAAGCCCGCTGGGAATCGTCGCCATTGTTCGGCAAGCGCACAGATTCGCTGGCCAACAGGTTCGCCGTAGAGGCCTCGCTGGCATTCAGGTCGATAACGATGTCCTTTTCCTGGATGCTCCCGGCATAAGTGATGTTGATGTCCGCACCTACAGAAAGCCCCGCCACATAGGAAAGGTCTTCGTCGTTTCCGGCGATGTCGTTCTGGAGTTGCACCACCTCGTCCAACTGGGCCTGACTTTCAAGACTTACAACGGTATAGCCCCGGCTGGTCAGGTAGGCGTTAATCACTTCCATGGCGGTTTTTGCCAGAGGATTCCGTCGAATCACGTCAATGGAACCGGCCATCTTGCCCGAAATGGCGGGAGAAACAAGTACCGTAGGCGTTGTCTTGAAGGTCGCGTTGGAAACCTGAATGGAGGGAGCAGCCACAGGTTCTGCAACCGCTGTCTCTGCAGAAGCGGAGGACTTGGGATAGTTTGCCGCTTCCTGATTCAAGTCCGCATAGCCCTGCTTGGCGCGGGCACGGGCAGGGTCATTATCTACGGGAGGGTTGCTGGCGCAGGCCGCAAGGAGTGCCGCAGAAATCGAAATGAGCAACAGTTTTTTCATATTCTCGTTCCTTCTTTTTAAACTTTTCCAGATCCTTCGACTACGTGCTTCGCACTTCGCTCAGGATGACACAGGGAGGATTACTCATGCGTTATGCCTCCGCTCTGCTTGAGGCGTTCGTATTCCTGGTCAGGCGGCACAATGGAATTTCTGGCCTTTCCACCGGGGTGGTTAGCCACCATGCAGTAAACTTCGTAGGTCTTTTTCGCCCTGAAATTCTTGCCGTTCTTGAGGGTCGCCACCACCTCGAAATCCGCAATCTTGTTACGTTCGATGGTCACAGGCACCTCGTAGGCAAGGCTTGTCAAGTCGTTTGCATCAAATGTCTTGAAAGGCTTACCGTTGCGCAGCACCACCAGGGACTTGAGCTGTCCCAGATCACCCGCCGTAATACCGGCCAAGTTAAACTTCAAATTGGTAGAGAGCTCCGTTGCGGGCAAGTCCAAATGGACCCGCTCATTGCGACCGCCAGCCACAGAAACCTTGAGATTTAGGTCTTTGCCGTCGGCAGTAGCGTTAGCGGCGGTAGACTTGGCCGCCGTTGTATCCTGTGCCTCCGCTGACGCTTCAGGACCTGGCGCAGGCATGGGAGCGTATTCCGTGACCCACATAAAGCAGGGCAGTTCCACATCGCCGTCGCTACAGCCCACCAAAAACCTCTTGGTACCGTAGGCGGAATCCCCCCAGGTGAGGGTTTTCTGGTAAATGCCGTTTTCGGGAACGGTATCGCGCTCACCCCATACCGTCACAATAGTTCCTGGAGTTACGCGGGCCTGCAATGTCACGCTGGGCACAAAGACACTGTCGCCAATGACCGTTGCCTTGAACTGCAGGTTCTTTTCAAAATTCCGCTGGCGTTCACCATAGGACTTGTCGAAGGTGTTCATGGACTTTTCAAGAATTTCCGTATTCAGGGCGGCACCGCCGTCTTCGGCCTTGGCGATGGAATCGATGGCTACTGCCAGGGCTTCCGTACCCGAAGATTCCAGCTTCAGCACCTTGGAATCCCCTTGGTCATCCACCAAAATCGTCTGGTTCTTGACGATGGATGTCGCTTTACCCTTGGGAGTTGTCACTTCCACCCTACCCTCTTTCAGGGAGGCCACCGTCTTGCCCTGGACCTCCCCCACAAAACCTGCCGTACCGCGAATGGCTACCGTAGCCGTCCCCGTCTTGAAGTAGATTTCCGCCTGTTCCTGTTTCTGGATGTCGAAATGGACCTTGCCCGAATGGATGTCCAGGAATATGAGCTTCTTCACGTTGTCCTGAAGCTCCGCCTGGAAGGTGACGTTGGAACTTTCGGGAACCCTGAGGGCAGAACCGTCGGTCATGTTCACAATCAGTTCCGATTCTAGGGCTGTTCGCACGTGATCGTTTTCCACCACAGTTTTACCAACCCTGAGTTGCGTCCAAGAATCAGACTTTTCCCGTTCCACCGTGCCGATGACGCTACGGACCTTCGCCTTCAAGAGAGCGTTTTCAGGAACAGCTTCTTCAACAGGAGCATTTGCCGCCACGTCCTTGGGAGCGGGCTTCGGCGCCGGCTCGTCCTTACAGGCTGTAAGGGCGAGAGCCACTAGCAAAAAAGCAAATAAAGACTTTATCCCTTTCATCATGTCCATCAATTCGAAATTTATGTTTACACATCAATTCACAGAAACTAGTCTAGGGTAAGATTATGATTCTTTACACATCGCACGGGTAAACCATGTTTTTTTTCTTCCATATTCACTTCAACATAATTTTTTCTAGTCGCTATAACTTTTCCCTTTAATGCGTCCTCATCCGATTCATTTGACGACCACCACCCAATCCAATGAGTTCCATCAGGCATAAACAACTTATTCTCGGCAAAATAGTAATACCCACCTACATAAAGAGCATTGAAACCAAAATCATTGGAACCTTCCCAATACCAAGCCTGTTTTGGTATAATATGAGACCACACAGGATAGTTACTGATGCTTTCATCATTCCAGGGGCAGTCAGACGCTATTGTATTCAGATAATACATGGTTCTAACCCATTCATACTCAGATGGAATATGCCACCCCTCAGGGCACACACCTTTATGTTGCTCATCTACCAAATGAGCATTTTCTGCCATGCCGTTATTCCATTTGTCATTTATATTCATAGCGGCAGCCCATGTATAAAAACGCCCACTCTTTAAACAGTTCAAGGAATCACTCTTATAGCAAGCATTATGCCCTTTCAAATGCAGATAATCACCATCTTCTACAAAATTCAAGTTTTCTGCCATCCATTCAATAAACTCTGAATCCAACTCGGGATCCAAAAATGCGCGGCAAAACCTAATATTCACCTTAATCGTTCGATAATCCCGACCGTCTCGTGCATCATGAAGAGTCCCTAATTCTATACCGTCAGGAACAGACGTTGTATTAAAAAATTTATCACGAACCTGTGCAGGAGAAAAGTCATATACACTCGTCAAATGCCACTCTCCCGCCTCACAAGTTAGGCTATCCTTATATATGAACCCAGGGCCATTCTTTGTACAAGATTCGGTAGCAATTTCCTCTTGTATAGTCGCCGCGCGCCAAAAACCACCATCGCAAACAAAATAGGAATCTTTCGTTTTAAGTCCCGGCACCATTTCCCCATCATTACATGGGGCGCCATCCGTAAAGGTGTTCTCCCCTACCTCGTAGTTATCCTCGTGCCAGCGGAACTGCGTCTGAACCCAATGTTCGTCATCACTGGCAAGGCCATTGACATTCTGCTCAGGCTTATAGTATTCATACCCCTTGAAGAATCCATAATCCACAAGGAAAGAATCGGGTCTGCAAGAATAATAGAAATCGGCATCCGTATAATCAGGGATAAAATGAACAACCTGACCATACTTCGAAGCGGTACAGCCCTGGCCAAGTTCCCCTTCTTCAGCCCAGCCAACACGCCAGAATCCAAGGTCCGTTTCATAAACATAAGTGTTGGTAGTATAATCGCCTCGGCGTACCGATCCATCGGAAGCCTCGCTTGGATATTTTCGCGTGTCCGCATAGTAGGCACTGCACCCTTCCCAATGGCGATTTGTGCACACCACATAGGGGTAATATTCATTCCCTATCTTGTCGGACTTGTTCGGCTTTACACTTGCAGCAGAGTCAGATTCTACACCTTCGTTGCAAAATCCATAAATTTCTTCCAACTCCGTCATCTCGCGCCAATGTCCCATGACTGAATCATAAACATACTTTGCCGACGTATTTATGTCGCCCGACTTTATTTGTCCATCGGTCCCAGCCGGCCATCCATAGGTATCCTTCTCCAGGTTCGTAGCCCTGCGCCACATATAGCCCACTCCAGCAGAATCAACACAGACAAAACGGTTCTTGGATTCCGCCAAGCGTTCCGCTCCGGCAGCCACCACCTTATCAACATTGTCCTTATCGCACGTCGGTAGGCCATATTCCTTGGTCCAGAAGGAACGGATATACTTCTCGAAATTCGGCACCATCGACGACAGGCCCCAATCTTCCACATTGGCACGTATCGTTTCGAGCCTACCCGTGGCATCGGCATTTTCTGCCCAGTCTGCAATTTTCGCCTTGGCAGAAACATCGTCCCAGGAACCATCCTTTTCAATGTCGGTGGCAACATCTGTCAAAAGTTTTGTCAGGTCGGCAACTCCACGATTTCCCTGGAACATTACCGAAAATGCCAAAAGTGCCGCATCTCCTTCGCTGGAGCCGGCAATGTTCAGATCCTCGGAGCTAAAGAAATCCTTGGAATTGATGTTCAGTAGGCCAAAGATTTCCTTTTCGGCAGAATCCTTCGCCGCGGCCACCTTCATCTTCTTGTTTTTTACCAGATAGACAACACGATGGTATTCCAAGTGAGTCAGCAGGTTGATGTTTACGATGCCGCCATCCCTTTTTCTCACGTCGGTCAGTGCATAAAGTGTCAGAGGAGCTTCAGAATTTCCGCCAGAAACTTCGTTTCTGTAGTATCCTTCTGCGTGGAGTTCCACGTACTGGCTCACCATCATGCGGGCATTCAGCTTGAATTGACCGTCATCGCTCTGAATCTTGGATTCAAAGGTGTTTCCCGTCTGATTCAGGGTACGGCCACTTTCCAGTTCAATAACGGTCACCTTGGAGCCATTGATAAAAGGTCCTTTCTGAGAATAGCCGCTAACCCCTTCCAAAGAGGTCGCCACTTTTTCGGAATCCAAGACAACATCGTCATTTTCTGATGAATCCGGAAGGATTCCATTCTTACCGTTAGAACCGTTCTTACCGTTAAGCACCACACCAACGGAATCACCGTCACAAACGATCTTGAGGCCGGAACTGTCTTTCAACATCTCGGTACTACAACCGCCACCTCGCTCCATGGTAGCAAACCATTTCTCATCGGCGCACACGCGGATAATGCCTTCGGACTTAACGAACAGCTGTTCACCCTCGTTCTTGATGGTGCAAGGAGGCAAATCTTCTACCGTAGAATAAACAGCAAGGGTATTATTACCGTTAATGTCGTCACCAAGGTCGCTATCACTACACGATACCAACAACAAAGCCAACAAGATTTGACAAACGGCGTATCTCATGTTACTTGTCCTTTATACAACGCACCGACAAAAACGATTCGTCATCCTGAGGAAGCGAGGCCGAAAAGTCCTGTCTATCTCCGCTCAGGTACAAACTCATATGTTCTCCCATCACACTTTCAGTCTTGGTCCACCAGTAACCGACCTTACCCACGAAAAGGCAATCACCGCTGTCACAAAATCCTCCCGGCAAGGCCGAGAATTTCAGTTTGTTGTCCCCGTTCTCACCAATCCAGCCCGTGGTGGTCTTGAAATGAGCCCCAGCTTCTTCTGCTGGAGTGGCAGAGTAGGTCTGCAAGTCAATGTATTCCGCAGAGGTCGGCAAACGCCATCCCGTTGGGCAGGCTTGTTCGGCAGCGGGATAGTCGTAAAGCCTTCCGTATGTCTCACAATTTGCAGGATCATCATCAAAGCACATAGAGTGTCCCGCTGCAGGTTCGTAATTTAGGTTTTCCGCCATCCAGCAATTCTCGTGAATAACCACAGTAGCGTAAGTCACTCCACCCCGTTCCATACCGTCACAAGAAGCGTCTTTCTCTTCAGCTGAACTAGAAGATTCTTCCGCAAAACTTGACGACGAAACTCCGTTTTCATCGGTGGAACTAGAAGATTCCTCTCCGGCGGAACTGCTTTCGATAGAGGCGGCACCACCGTTCATCAAGTCGATGTCGTAGTTGTCGTAAAGGGTGCAACCAGACAGAAGCAGAAGGGAAAGCGCGGACATCAGTAAAAGATTCTTCGACTTCGCTTCGCTACGCTCGGAATGACACATTCTTTCGTCTAAAAACATAGTCACCCCCTACATCTCCCAGAACAGCGTGATATAGCCGCCCTGCCCAAGGTTCGTCACAAAGTCATGTCCCAACTCTATACCCAGGTTCCCAAAGCTGTAGAAAAGGCCCGTACGGAACTGCATCCATTCCTCGGAATCGCTTTCGGGAATGGCGATAATGGCAGTTTCACGCAAGCCGAAGTTGTTGTAATCAAAATGGAGCTGTCCCACGGGAGCCACATAGACACGCTGGAGTTTTCCGTCACCAAGGCCTGCACCCACATATACGCCGGCACCTAGAGAAATACGGCTCTCGCCCAAGTCGCCAAACCCGTAAGCAAGTCTTAGAGTTGCCACCAGGTCGGGCATAATCATCAGCGCATTTTCATCCAATTCAAAAGCCTTGTAGTTCTTGTCACTAAACTGGGCAAAGGCCGCAGTGATACCTACCCAAGGCGAAATATGAGCACCCCGGCGTTTTTCCAGTTCGGCAACCTTCGCGGCCTGTTCTGCCGCGTAGATACTGTCCAGAACAGCCTCGTCTTCTTCGGGTCCAAAGTCCACTCCGTCGTTATTGCCCTGGTTTTCCCAAATCCAGCGACCATTCATGGAGGTGGCCTTTTCCTTGTACTCCACGGAACCCTTGAAGGTCTGGGGCTTGCCCCGTTTCATGACCACGGGTTCACCATCGACACTGACACGCCCCTTCTCAAACTTGATACGGACATTACTCTCGCTTGCAGGACCGCCACTAATACGGCTGTGGAACAACTTGACCCCATTCAGGTAATAGGCGCTGCGCACCGGCCTCGCAATATCCATGTAAATCACCGGAGCTGCGGTGGTGTCGGTCTTGTAAACCGCCAGGGAGCCGTTCTTGGCCAGTTCGGCATTCAACTTTTCCAGCTTTTCAAGGAAGAAAGGCGCAAAGCCCTCCCCATCCTGGCGGACCACCATCTCGCGACAGGTCTCGCCCCACTTCTGGGCGATTTCAAAGGAATGCTTGCGGTGGTTGGGCTCGTATTGAAGGGTAAAGTCGTAATTGGCCTGGAATCCGTTACTCAAGGGTTCCAAGAAAACGCCGCCCTGCAGGTTCAAGAACTGGTCCTTGCTCTGGGCAAAACTGTAAAGGGCTTCTGTGCAGGCCTCAATCTGCAACTTGCGGTCTTCCAGGCCACGGGCCATTTCCATGTGACCAAGACGGACCTCGCCGGTAACCCGCATATAGCGTTCTTCGAAGGCGGGGAGTTCCACCCGGTAGAACGTCCAGCACTCGTCACCCATTACATCGTTGATACTGATGGTAGCGCACTGGTCGTTTTTCTTGGCAATTTGGCTCGCTTCCAAGAGAAGAGAATCCAGCCCTTCGTTCTTGCCCTGTACCGATTTCTTCAATTTTTCAAGTTCCGCCTCCCGCTGGTGGAATACCGCAGGGTCCTGCACAAAGATAGAGGCCGACTGTGCGCCGTCCTGGGGCTCGGCAGGAGCCTTCGCAGGTTCAACAGGAGCCGTTGCGACCGCAGGTTGCGGGGCAGCTGCCTGAGCAGGTTCCGCGACGGTTGCTTCCACAGGTGTCTCGGCAGACGCGGGTTCCACGGACTCGGCAGGGGCCGGCGTCTCAGCTGCAGGTTCCGCAACCGCTTCGGCGACAGGTTCTACGGATGATTCTGCAGGGGCGGCATCGGCCTGAGCGGCTTCTGCAACAGGTTCTTCAGCAGGCTGCGTCTGGGCAGGTAATGCCTCCCCTTCTGCGGCCAAAACGGCCACAGTCATTGCGCACAATAACGCGATGGATTTATGCAAACAGTTCATTTTCTTAGTCTTGTGCAAGGACGTTAAACTTCTATTCAGAATGTATAATTTTTTCTTACATTTGTCACAAATTAAAGCAAGCCACACACACAAATGTGCTCTAGAATACATTTTTGCTTTTTTTTGTTCGTCAAAAGCACCAAAATGTTTGGCAAATTGAGGAAAATCACACGCCAGAAGACGCGTTTTCAACAAATTCGCGGGCCTGTGACTTCCACAGGGCCATAAACGACTTCATGCTTGCTCGATTGTACCTGTCGCTATCGTAGTCGAACATGAGAGCAAAACGATCTCTTGCGTCCAAAATTTCCAGGTCAAAGATGCTCTGATTTTTGGCTTTGGGGCGCTTGATTTCAAGCCTACGCTTAATGAGGGAACTTTCCCCACTCGCATTGCGGATGTTCCCCTGATAAAGGACGCACAGGCTGTCATGGGGCCAGTTATGATTCTTGTAAAGAGTGTATTGGCAAGTCGGATTGGCAATGTTCTGCTGCACCTGGCGGTGGACCTCCCGCAGAAAATCAAGATTCCCCAACGAAGCATCGGCACCCACCGGAAGCGAAGAATAAAGGGCTCCCACCGCCCTGGATTCCCGCAAATCGTCCCTGTCCCTGTAAATCCAGTTTATCAGGACATTGCGGGCTTGATTGTAGCGGGCCATGGCCTTCAAGGTGACCGCGATGAAAAATGCGCTTAGGCCGATCTTGACCTGGACACAGAAGGATTCTAACCTGGCGCGTTCAATGTCCAATTCCGAAATCATTATATCTTCGGACAAATCCGACGATTCAAAATCCGTCCTGGGGCAACAATCCCACGTTCCCGTGCCGAACAGGGCATCAAAGCGTTCCAGGGCGGCACGGAATTCCGTAGAGCTGGGCAAATCTAGGCGCTTTGACAAAATCTGCTCGTAGCCATCGTCTTCTGGCTTACCGCCGGCATAAAGCTTTTCCACATCCCGCAAAAATGCGTGGATGGAAGTCCCGTCAAAAACGATATGGTGGAAATCGGTAAAGAGGAACGCCCCCTTTTCGGTCTTGAAAATCCTGATGCGGAAAAGCCTGTCCTTAAGCAGGTCAAAGGGGCAAACCAGGGCATCTTTCAACCTGACAAATTCTGCTTCAGAAATTTGCTCTACCGGGATGGCCACGTCTCCAATTTTCACACCACCAATCCGCTGAAAAATCTCCCCATTCGCCATCTTTTCAAAGCGGGTGAGCAATGCCCTGTGGCCAAGCACCGCCTGTGAAAGAGCCGAACCAAGCCGTTCCAAGTTCACGGATTCTTTCAGGGCGAACAAGGCGTAGATGTTATACATGGTGGAATCCACCGCACGCTGCTGGAAATTCCATATATACTGCTGGGTGGGAAGCAGCGGGTAAATTCCTGCCGCCGGCGAAGTGACGGATTTTTCCGCAGGATCCGACAAACTCCGCTTCTGCCAAAGTGCCGCTATTTTCCGGGGGGTCCGTCCCGAATACACGTCGGACATTTCCAGCCCCGCCATGTTTGAGGCGACAATGGCCTCCATGGTCGTGATGGAAGATCCTCCCAAGGCAAAAAAATCGTCGTCGGCACCCACGTAGGCTACATCCAATACCGTCTTGAATGCGGCACACAGGCGTTTTTCGCCATCGGTTTCAGGGGCACTGTAGGGGGCGTGAGACGCCTCTTCGGCAGGACACTGCAGGGCGAGCTTGTCCAGCTTGCCGTTGCTGTTTCTGGGGACACTGTCCAAGTGCACAAAATGGTTGGGCAACATGTAGTGCGGCAAGAACCTTGAAAGTTCCTCAAAGACGAATTCATAGTCGATATCCACATCGTCGGTATAGTAGGCGCAAATGGTCGCCTTGCCCGAACCATCCTTGAAAATCTTGACGCACACCCAAGATAGCCCCAGCACCCTCCTGAGTGCCGATTCAATCTCGCCGGGTTCTACACGGTTCCCGTCAATCTTTACCATGTCATTCTTGCGGCCTATAATCACAAGATTTCCGTCAGGGAGCTCCCGTGCCATATCGCCGGTGTAAATCCAGCCTTCCCTGAAGGTTTCGGCTGATTCCGCCGGCATGTTCACATAGCAGCGGACATAAGGGTTTTTCACCCGCAACTCTCCCTCACAAACATCCACCTCCATGCCGCCATAGGGCTTGCCGATAGGCGTGTTTTCGTAGGAGCGGTCTATCTTGAAAGCCGTGGGCATGGAACCGGTTTCGCTCATGCCGTACATGGCATATAGTTCCACGTTATCCAGGTAAAGGTCGCGGATAATTTCTGCCGCCACGATTATCCGACAGACACTGGGCGGAAACTCCTTGAAAAGCTTTATGTAGGTGGGCGTAACAAAAAGGGTGGTTATCCCCTGCTCCGCCATGTAGTCCTGCATTACAACCGGGTTCTTGGAAACAGCATAAGGAACCACCGCAACCGAGGCTCCAGAAGTCACCGCCCAGGCAAAAAGAAAAAAGGCCGGCAGGTAATTCAGGGACGCAATGACTGCCACCCTGTGCCCAGGTTCCACCATTTTTTCGCCGGATGCGTTCCGCACGTTGGTAGGCACCATCAGTTCTACGGAGCCGTATTCATGGAGAATCCCCTTGGGGTGCCCCGTAGAGCCCGATGTATAGACGAAAAAAGCACCGTCGTGCAAATTTCTGGGGCGGCACCTGCCCGAAGTCCCAGAAGTAGCGGAACCCGAGGCCCTCTCAACGAAAATCCGTTCAAGAAGGGCGTCGTCGAGGACAAGCCTAGGTTTCAAATCTTCACGGATGAACTTTTCCCGCTCGACAGGCTCCCCCGTCTCGATCCCTGCAAAGACGGCTCCCGCTT